>JAABUQ010010730.1_pt1 | contig 11931 bp, 16 predicted proteins | sample 5560001 | NCBI WGS metagenome assembly JAABUQ01 (sample SAMN10711888, study PRJNA513371) | rock metagenome | isolation source: Antarctica rocks | place: Antarctica: Victoria Land, Finger Mt nord | collected 2015-12-18
GCACGCGCGCAGGCCGCGCAGGCGGAGGCTGCGGCGCGCGGCGCGGACCTGCGCGCCGCGGAGCAGCGCGGCGCGGCCGCGGAGGCCGCGCTGCGCCGCGACCGCGGCATGGCGGGCAGCGCCTTCCAGCTGCAGCAGGTGGCGCCTCCGCCCCATTGTCGAACGAAGCTTTGGAAACTCGCGGATCCGGCGCATGCGAATCTAGAGACGTGTGGGTCCAGTGCGTGCACAGCAGCGCTGAGGCCACGGCTGAAGCACCCCCCAGCAAATTAGCTCTTTCGGGCAGCCCCTGGGTCGCCCTTGGGGCCAGGGCGCCGAGCGCCTGGATTCCTTCGCTTCGTCTAGCATCCGTGCGTGCTCGCACGCCCACCGCGCTCGCCACGAGGGCGGAGGAGCAGACGCGCGCCCGCACACCCACTGCTCACGCCACGCCGAACGAGGAGGGCGAGGGAAGTGGCGGGTATAGGGCATTAGGGGAACGAAATATGATGGCGCAGGCGTGCGCAGGAGCTGGAGCGGCTGGCGGCGGAGCTGCGCGCGCGCGACGCCACGCTGGCCGAGGCGCGCGCCGCGCTGGCCGCCGAGCGGCGCCAGACCGACGAGCTGGAGCGCCAGCTGCTCATGCAGGCGCGCCGGGCGCCCCGCGCCGACTGGCCGGCAGACCCCCAGCGGCCTGCCTGGCTGCCCTGCTGCTCATGCTCCGGCGCTACGCGTGCCGGGGCTGCCAGCGCGGCCGATGGCTGCCATGCAGTGGCCTGTGCCAGAAGAGCACACAAATGCACATCTGCAGCTGGCGCTTGAGCAGCGCAGACCAACGAGCGGAAGCACCGGCCGCACGCGGCATCTGGGGCAGCAGCGCGTGTCCAGCAAGGGCCCAGGGGCGGGGGGGTAGGCATGCGCGCCTGAGGCGCCGCCCCGCACAGGCCACCGACGCGGAGGAGACGCAGCGCGACGCGGCCGCGCTGGGCGACCTGTCAGCCGAGCTGGCGGCGGCCGAGGAGCGCGAGGCGGCCGAGGCGGCGCGCGCGCGCGCCGCGGAGCGCGCGGCCGCAGCTGCGGAGGACGCGCGGCGCCGCATGGAGGCCGACCTGCAGCAGGCGCGAGGCGTGGCAGCGCTCCCTGTATGCGCAAGAGACCTGGTGATAGATCTGGAGCATACTGTCCCTCCTGGACAGCATTTTACCTGCAAGTGCCCAAGAATCACTGGCTGATGCTGATGGGCATGCTGCAGCTCTCCCGGCCGGGCGACCAGCGGCGCCGCGCGCGCCACGCGCCGCGCGCCCCGTCCTGGCGGCTGGTGCAGCCTGGGCCGTCTGCTAACGCAGCTGCGCGTGCGGCAGGCACGCGCACGCGCGGCAGGGGGCGCCGACGAGCGCTGCGCCGACATGGAGCGCCGGGCCTCGCGGCTGGAGGCCCGCCTGTGTCAGGTGACCCCTCGGAACCCTGGTCGCGATGCAAGCCCTGCAGGGAAGCAAGCGCGTCCACGTCTCTTGATCGGCGCCCGCTGTGGCGTGCAGGCACAAAAAAACTTAGCGCGCATGCGTCAGGCGCACGCGCGCAACGTCGTGCATCAAGCCTGCCCACTCCGGCAGGCAGTCGCCATGCCTGCTCTGTGGCCCGGCCACTCCTACAACCATACATGCAGGGGCCATCAGCAACCCTGCAGGCACCCGGCGGCCCGGCCAGCCACCGGGCAGGGCGACGCACGGAGCGCCCAAGCCTGTGCCTCAGCACTGACCTCCTGCCCTGGCGCGGCGTCCCCGCAGGCGCGCGGGGAGCTGGCCGAGGCCGCCTTGCAGCACGACCGGCTGAGCGAGGAGCTGGCGGCGCGCGGCGCGGAGCTGGCGTCCGCGCGCAAGCGGGCGAGCGCGCCCCTGCCGCAGGCCGACGACGATTCCTGGCTCGTGTCCGCCACCTTCGGCGATGCGCGGTGACCCGCAGGGTGTCTGTCGGGGGTGTGGGGCGTGGGTCGAGCGCTGTGCGCCAGTTCCGGAGGTGTATGAGTGCCTGCAGTGTGGCACATGGTGTGTGCGCCTGCGGACGGCCAAGTGGGCACGGTGGTGCGCCGCGCGCATGTTGGGTATTGGCATAGGCTCGCAGCAGGGACTGTTCCTGATTAACTGTGCGGGAAGCACTGTGCGTATGGTGTACTTGAGCGCTATGCCATGCCTGGGGTTACACACATATGCAACAGAGCACGCAGTGGTGAACTTACATGCCGCTTGGAATCTGGCCCAGGCTTGCGGTTCGTGCAGAACTCCTGTCGCACTGGTTGCTTGGGACCCGCCTGGCTTTGCTGCCATGGAGGGGCACCGAGCTCAGCCACATGGCTGGTTGGATGCAAATGCCTGGAGATTGTAAGACTCTGACATGCACGAAGGAGCATACAAAAGCGCTTACAAATGCCTGCATTACACTTCCGGTCCTGTCCTGCAGCATTAAAGCAGTGCGGAAACTGTCTATGGCACCTGAGCACATACCGCTAGTGCTGCTGACATGCTATCTGCTATCGCACAGCAACGCAGCACGGGCAACCTGCCTCGCAGAGCAAGCAGTCGTGCATATTTGGTGACGGTCCTCACACTCTTTTAGCTAGCCAGCAGACACTCGCGCTGGGGTGCAGTTCAGGGGTCCAGGCACTCTCACGTCAGGCTCCCGAACAGCCGCATGGCCATCTCCCGCGCAAAGGGGATGTAGCTCAACGCGTACCAGACCATTGCGCCAAGCTGGACGATGAAGAACGTCACAGTGAGAACGAAGCTTTGGAACTGCGCACACGGGGCGGCCGCCTCTCAGCCAGCAGTGCAAGGAGTGCTGGGCAGCCAGTCAGGATACAGCTTTGACTGCACCGGAGCAGCAACACCAGAGCGCAGGCAGCAGCGACACCGGGCTGCAGGCGCGCACGTATATTGCCGATATCAAAGTCAGGGCCATGGCCGCTAGGTACACCAGCGTCGCTACAACTCTGCCTTTGTCGAACATGCTCTTCAGCTGCTTGAGCGGCCCCATCAGGAACATTGTGCTGCACCAGCACATGGCGGTCAGTGCTGCTGCCTTGCAAGTGCAGTGCAGTGCTCCAGCAAGTTGATGGGTGCACCTGGCGATCATGAGCAGGTTGGAGAACGTGTACAACACCGCAAACCTGGGAGTTGGGGAGCGCGCGCCACCGGGCGTCAGTGCGCTCGGTATGACTACCATAGGTGCTGGTTCAGGCGTGAGGCTGGCGAAACAGGTCAGCTTGTGGCACACCGGGTTGGGCTCAGGAAGAACCAGGTTGCCTGCATGCGGACCAGGACGTGAGTCTTTGCACGGCACTGGGCTGTGTCCAGCAGCGCGTGCACAGACGCGGAGTTTACCAGGAGTCCAAAGACGACGGAAAGGCCGAGGCAGAAAACAAAGCCGTAGACCCGCTGGGACGCCCCACGCGGCCCTCAGCCTCTGCCTCGGCGCTGCGTTTCAGCTTGACCGGGGCGCAAGCGCAGGCGCACCTGGGTGCGATTAAGCGTAGATACTGCGTCCAGGGAGTTGAGCAGCGTTGGCTCTACTTCCTCCGCCTCCAGGCCCAGGCCGGTCTTCAACCGCACCCACCAGCCGCTCGGGGGCACGACCTGGTCCAGCGCCTCATGCCTGCTGAACCAGCTGGCCATCCCGCTGTCTGCTCGCGGCTTGAGCACGCTCGCGCGTCACGCTCTGGCTGCTGCCTGTGATGCACTGCGCAGGCCTGCAGCTGCGCCGCCAACGTCTCCCCGCTCTTCTGATCCTCCACCTCTTGTGTTCAAGAGGCACAACAGCTCAGATACCTAACGAGTGCACAGAGTGGCGTGGGCGGCAAAGGGGCTTGATCTGCGTGCTAGCGCTGCTGGGCGTCCGTTGACTCATTTTCTGAGCATGGCATGTCCAATGGACATTGTCCATGCTCCTCTCCCAAAGAAGAAGGGGGGGGCTCTTATCAATTCAAACTAACTTGCAGTGGGCTTATTTTTTTTCCTGTCACTCCTTGCCCAGCAGGAACACCTTTACCATGCATGACATATCTTTGTATATGTAGTGACTTACATGCGGACACAAGCCGCGCTTCTAATCTGCTCTTCACAAACAGACTGCATGCAGGCGTATTAGCACACACAAAGTCCGTCCGCCTTAGCAGAAGCTCAACTGGAGCCTCGGGCAAACGCAGGCACTGGTACGCTGGCGACCTCAGCTCTACTTGTTGCCGCTAATCCGCTCTGAAGCCAGGCAAGCGTTAAGCCTCGGTCGCTTGTTTCCGAGCGGTGCTTGCAAAGTAGCGCCATCCTGGCCCACCAGCAGTGCAGTAGACACACTGCCCAGCCCTCAAGCAGCGGGTAAAATGCACTGCAGCGGGTTGAACACTGCAGATTAATCAGAAGGCTGTCACCAGCTGCTGTACAGTCACGATGGTTCGAACTGTCCAACATACAAGCGCCCGTGCTTCCCAAATACGCTTCCTTCCGGGGAGGAGCACATCGATATGTATGCCATGCTCAAACAAAGGCACACAGCACAGCACTGGGCAAGCACTCCACTCTCTCCTAGCTCCTCAAGCAACGCGACACAAAGTGCGTACGTCTTCAGTGCCATGTCCTGCTGCTGTGTTGCCCCCGCTGCCAGCATCAGCGCCTGTGCCGCCGCTCACGACAACGCGCACGCGGCCGCACGCCTCAGCAACGCCCTGTGCGGCCGCCGCCGCACCTGTTCACACGCCGCGCAGCGGGGCACGCTTCCCCGCCGGTGCGCTACAGCAAGGTGGGAGCGTCCGCGACATGGTGCCCGGCCGCAGGGCGCTCGCGCTCGCTCCCGCCGCCCGCGCCGCCCCCGCCGCCCGCGCCATCGCCGGCGCTGTCGCCATGCTCGGCGGCGCCGAGGCCGGCGCTGCCGAGCACGCCTGGGTGCAGCGAGTACAGGGGGCTGCTGTCGCCCTCGCCGGGGCCGCGGTAGGCCGAGATCATCGCGGCCAGCACCGCTGCGACGGCGCGCAGCTGCGCCGCGCGAGCGCCGGCGCTGTCAAATGAGAAGAGCGCCCCCGCAGTTGGGCGCATGTGCCCTGAAGCAAAGCCAAAAACATGCCGCTGCTTGCCGCCTGGGAGATACACCCAGGGCATGACTTGAGCTCCTGCACAATGGCGCTGCCGAGACGGCATGATTTGCGCGCTGCGCGGTTGTGCTTAGCGCCACCAGAGCGTGTCTGTGCAGGCCACATGCGCAGCAGCGTGGCGATCCCCTGGCAACAAGGGAGCAGGACAGTAGGACTGCGGCGCAAGCAGGGCCGGCCGCCTGCCGGGCGCACACACCTGGCGCGCATCGAGCTCAGACCGGTCGGCGAGCGCGGTGGGCGACTCCGCCGCGGCGACTGCCGCCTCTGCCGCCGCAAATGCGGCCTCCTGCGCGGCGGTGCCGCGGCGCCACCGCGGCGAGCCCTCCACCATAGTGTAGCCCTGCGCGAACCTCATGCGCGCTCAGGCGAGCGTGCCTGACAGATGTGACCCGCGAGCGTTCTGCTTGGTCGCCGGCATGACTCTGGCACAGCATGCCCCTCGCACTCGCACTCAAGACAGTGTGTAAGGACGTCCAAAGAGCAGCCCTCAGATCCTCGTAACCCATCAAGCATTCTCCACCATGACTGGTACGCCTTACGGCAGCACTCCGCTGCAACTAAAGACATATAACAGGCAGTCAACACAGGTAGGGTCCCAAACGCCCAGCCGCGCCGCCGCCGTGCGGGCGCGCGCCTTGCGCGGCGGCGGCGGCTGCCAGGCGAGGCAGGGCACGAGCGCGTCGGCCAGCGCGGCCGCGTCCATGCCGTTCGCACTCGACCGCGTGGCCACCCGGTGCAGCAGGTCCAGCAGGACCTGCCGGCGCGGCCGTGATGCTAAATATACCCTACCCCTCTGTGCTGGGCAGGCCGGCCACAACCAACTTTACGCCCATACGCAGGCCCGGAGGGAGGTATAAGCCGGCTCAAGTACCGGCCGCCGCCTGCCCGAGCGCTCAGCTCAGAGCTACACCGGCAAGCGCGGCGCGCAGCATCACAACTGCTAGTTTGGGTTCTTCTTGGTTCTGGCGCGCTTGTAAGTCCGGGCCGGAACATGCATGAGTAGGCAGCGCCGACACTGCATCATCCAAGCCAAAGAAGCCCAGCAACAGGATAAGCAACAGGATAAGAAGCCATGAGAGCCCTGTCTGGACACAGCGCGCAACGCCAGCCCTGACAGGTTGACAGGCACAACTTCCTGCGCCAGGCTGGCCGTCAAGGCGCCCACAAAGAGCCCAAAACCACGACGAGTGGGCAAGCGCCCACCTGCAGCGTGGACAGGTTGGCGGGCGGCAGCTGCTGCACCAGGCCCGCCGCGCGCCGGGGCGCCTCCTCGCCCGCTTTGATGATGTCCGGCAGCAGCCTGTGCACAGCGCGCGCGCGCGTGTGGGTCGGACAGCCTCACCGCTCTGCCAGGCAGAGGCGGACCCGCACGTCAAGCAGAAGACAGACAGAGACCTCGCAATACGCGGGCTGCCAAGATGGGGAGACTCAGAGCCAAGCGGGACGCCTGGGCTAATGGGCCGCGAGGCGCTGCAGAGGGGGGAAGGACAACTTTGCCGGGCGCTTGGGTGCACACGAGCCGACAGGCTGGCAAGGCACGCTGAGCGTCATGCGCCGGCAGTCAAGCCCGTCAGCGCGCCGTCACCACGCTCGGAGGACAGGCAGCGCTTCCGGCAGCACGGTCAGGAGACGCGTTACGGCAGCAGGCGTGTGCACTTTCACGCCCGGCGTGCGGAGCGCGGCCTGGCAGGGGCCGGCGGCGGCGGCGCGGGCGCATACTTGTACGTCAGCAGCGGCTCCGGCAGCGTGAGCAGGAACAGCTTCAGCGCGCCGGCCACCACGTGCGGCGACGTGCCCGCCGGCGGCAGCACCGCGCCGTGGCCTGCCGCATGCTACACCGCGTGAGAATCGACACGCCAGTCATTCCAATGACAAAGAGCATCAAAGCCCCTGTCAGGGTCTAGCACCAGCAGCAGGTCCGCGCCATTTGATCAGAGCGCTTGACGGCAAGAACAAGGCTGGCGCGCACCCTCGTGGAATGCGCCGGCCAGGCAGTGCACTAGCTCGACCTCCCATGACCTGTTTGGGGCTTCGGAGGAGCAACAAGGCTGGCGCGCACCCTCGTCGAACGCGCCGGCCAGGTAGTGCACCAGCTCGGCGGGCGCGTCCTCGCGGAACAGGCCGGGCGCGTCCAGGCCGCCCGCGGCCAGGTAGGCGCCGCCCACGAGCAGCACGCGCGGGCAGGGCCGCGCGAGCGACTCGCCGCGGCAGATGCTGGACAGCGGGCCGCCCGCGATGCGGCGGCCCAGGCCGTCGGCGGCCTGGCGCAGGCCCGCGCCGGCCGCGGTCGACACGCGCTCGGCGGCCCTGCCGCGCCGCGGCACACGGGGGCGGTGGGGGCCCGCGGCGGGGGAGCGAGGACCGGCGGGCAGCAGCGGCGCCGCAGAGGCCTGGCTTTCACAGGCCGCGACAGCGCCCCAGTCGCCCGCCGGTCAGCAGGGTGCAGGGCGTGTGTCACACCGTGTGCGTGCAGGCGCCCTGGGGATTCAGTGGCTTGCAAACGGAGGGGGTGCTGGTTGATGGCGTGTCGCCAGCGACATGAACTTGTTTGACTTCGAGCGCACCCCTTGATAGTCGACAGGTCCCTGCTCCAGTCGTGCTGCTTGAGGTCGGCAGTCTTCTCACGGACCACGTTTGCCGCATAGCTGGCCACCAGGCCGGCGCGGGTCTTGATGGCTGCGCGACAGTGTAAATAAGGTGAGGCATGCTGCTTTTTGTGCGCAGCGCCAGCCAACACTCACACACAGCAGAGTACAGTGCAGCGCCCGAGTGACGCTGAGCACTCGCGCGGTCGGAGAGCACACGCCTGTCAAGGTGGGACAAGCAACCAGCCGCCTGCTGTGCGAGAGCACTAGGGAAGGGGGTGCACTAACTTGCCTAGGTGTGCACTGCGGTGTCTGCACTGAACCATCCTCGCCTGAAGGCAAGCTCCGCCATGCTTGCGTACTGCTTAGCGTATCAACATCTAGTGTCATCAGGTCTGCACCCTTGGAGGCTGGGCCCTGGGGAACGCATGCTGCACAGCGACCGGGTTGCGCGGTCAATGCTGCATGCTGGACCCGCACCTTGCAGCGTGTCCGCCATATTGCCGGGCTTCCCTCCCTCCCTCTGGCTGTGCAAGGCGGCGCCGAAAGCGCCGGAAGTTGGCGACTGGATGCCCAGCCCCTCGGTCGACTGCGCTGTCGAGATGAAGTGGTGACCGTCGGGCGCTGCCGCATTGTCGTCTGGCGTGGGCCGCCGGCGCGCGATTGTGCTCACTGGCGGGGGCGGGGCGGGCCTGCCATCATCCGCTTCAAAGTCACCGTGCGATGGCAGCGCACCATACGAGCCGCGCCCCGCCATCAAAGCTCTCTGATAAGGATGCGCCGTGTCCGGAGTCCAGAGGTCAGAGGTCTCCCTTGTGCAGCTCAGCCTTGGCAAGCTGACTTGAACCTGCGCACCGAGGGTAAGGGGGGTTTAGCCTAGACATCGCGAGACCGGCCAGAGCTGCCTCCAGCACGCCTCCGCACTCATCCGTGTGGCAGCAGGCCTTGCTGCCAGCGACCTAAGACAAACAGACGCTGCAGTGGGAGGTTGAGCGCGACCTGGCGCGCGATGTCGCACCCCGTCAGCGCAACGAGCTCGCCGCCTAGTGCGGTGGGTGCGGCGCAGCCACAGCCCAAGCACGCCAGGAGCAGCAGGCGCGGCGCCTCGCTTATGTGCCCCGAGGCTGGCGTATTCTTTTATGTTAGGAGCCCTACCTGCAGGTGACTGACGCGGGGCGCGCCGGCAAACGCAGGCGCAGAGCGCGTCCCGCAAAGCCAGGCGCAAGCGCGGCTGACGATGAGGGCGGCGCCGAGCTGCCGTGTGAGGCTGGTCTGGCGCAAGCAAGGAGCTCTGGCCCCGGCGCTTCTGACGAGGGCCGCGGCCCCACCAGCGCCGCGCCGCGCGGAGCAGGACCTGGCGCGCGACCTGCGCCCGGGCACGGGCATGAGCAAGCAGGACACGAGGCGGGCGCGCCAGCGGCCGCGCCGGCGCCGCCGGCGCGCGCGCGGCGACGGCGCAGCCGCTCCGGCAAGGCCGCGGCCGCCGGGAGCGCGGAGAGCAGCGCCAACGAGCGCGAGTCTGCGCCGGATGCAGCAACAGTCGCCGCCCGCGGAGCAAGGCCTGCGCAGGCTGCCAGCGCACCAGCCGCGTTGCAGCTGCCGCCGCGTGAGGACCGCTGCGGTGCAGTTGCCGTGCGGCCCAGTGCAGCCGCAGCCCCAGCAACAGCTCCAGCGGCGCAGGAAGCCGGCAGCCGCGACCAGTGCGGCCCATCTGTGCCGCGCGCTGCAGGCAGCCCTGCACAGTGCGCCGACAGGGTCACGGCGAGCAAGCGCGGCGCGGCCGCGCCCGCACTGTGGGCCGGACCGGGCTTTTATCTGGCGCCGGCGCCCGACCGCCTGCCCCAGCCGACAGCCGGCCTGCTGGCGCCGCCTGCGGCGCAGCGCAGCCGGGGCGCCTGCGCGCCGTTGCGGTAGACACACACCTATGCTAGGTGTGGGGGGTGGGAGAAGGGTTGTGTTAGGTTCGGGGTCGCTGAAGCGCAGCGTGTTTTCTGCCTGGCCCCTGAGGAGCTGCGCGCTCAAGCACTGGCTCGCGCACTTGCAAGGAGCGCAAAGTGCAAGAGCGGCACGGCCGGGACGCTTGCGCGGCCGTGCTGTGCCGCTAGCGTGTGCGCGGGCCTGTTTGTCGCAGCTTATAGCATCTGCCTTGCACTGAGCTGCTTCATCGGGCTGTGGCTGTTTCATGGCCCATCGCGTTGGTGTTGGTGCGAAGAAGCAGAAAGGGACTGGTCGAAAAGTTTTGTCAGGAATGCTACCCCAAACACTGTGCCTGTGTGCATGCTGAGCGCACACAGCCGGGGCCCTGGGCGTCCCACGCTCGTTGTATTCAGTCATGCAGCTTCTGTGTAGCGTAGTGCTGCGACCTGCGGCCACAGCCGCCTGGCTGAGCGCTTGTCAGCTGCGCGGTGCCGTCCTGTTGCGCGCGGCGCCAGACACGCCGCCCTGTTTTCAAAGGGGCTGGCTGAAGCGCGCCGGCCGGTCCCGGACTGGGCACGCGTGGGTCCTGCGGCAGCCAGGAGAAGCGCCAGCGCAGAGAGTTTAAAGATCTGCTGCTGGCGCGCGGGAGTAGGCTGGCGACATTTGCCTGCATGTGCAGGGACCAAAACATGCACATTTGCACCTCGCTGCCGCTCGCCGGGGCTGGCACCCTGAGGTGTGCGGCCGTGTGCGGCATGCAGTGTGTTTGGGGCTGGTGGGCAAGGGGATGGTGTGGAGGCTTTGGTCGTGGCTGCTCTGTTCCGCAATGCGTTGAGCATGTTTGCGTCACCTGGTGGCAGGCATGGTTGTTGGAGGGCGTGCAAAGGCACAAGGTTACCTTTCTGGCTGCGGTGCGCGTGTAGCAGGCATCATGGTCTTGGTGAGTACTGGCATGCCTTGCTTTGTGGCCTGGGCCGGACGTGGGCGCTGCTCTGGGGAAAGCATGCGTGCCATGCCTGGCACGTGTATTGCAGCCCCTGCAATGGCCAGTGCCGCGAGTCAGCGGAGCTGGGGCGCTGTCGCTGGGGGGCCAAGCATCTGTCATGGGGACTGGGCGAGGCAGTGTGGCAGGTGCTGCTGTGACATGGGACCTGCAGACTGTCGGGAAGGGCATGTTAGGATGGCGGCGTGCTTCACAGAGGGAAAGGTGGGTGATGTGGGTGTTGGCTGAAGATCAACAGGCCGGCTGGGCTTGGGAGCTGCGGGCCGGTGGGAAGGGCATGTCAGGGCGGCGGCGTGCTTCAGAGAGAGGAAGGGTAAAATGGGTAAAGTGGGTGTTGGCTGAACATTAGCAGGCTGACTGGGCGTGAGAAGGAAGCCCGTTGTGCGGGCGGCGCGGCTGAAGGCGGGCTCCTCTGGCATCACTGCGTAGGCGGCGCTAGAAAGACAAGCTCTGGGATGTTGTGAAGCTGCACCGTTGCACTGAAAAGGAACGATAGGACAGCATGCGCACATCCCTGTGTATTGCGTGCTGGCACAAAGTTGTGCGGTGAAGAGGCTCCTAGGTGGTTGCGGTCATGCATGCCGGCTGCCTGCCCAACCGCATGGGTCTTTCCCATGTCTTTTCTGCGCATGGTATGCTTATAAAGTCCAGGGTGCCGTGCCGCAGGTGCAGAATGCGGGGCACTTCCAGTTCCTGGACGACCAGTCGGCGCTGCAGCGCGCGATCTGCGCGGTCGGGCCGGTGGCCGATGAGCGCGTACGCGCGGTCGCGCAGGTGTGCGTGTCTCTGTTACTTTTGACAAATTAGATGTGATGGCGCAGATGTAGCAGTGCAAGATGTGCTTTAGCGAGCATACGCCAGTCAAGCGCGACACCCAACAGCTACGTAGCGTGTGCGCTTCCGCATGGCACACCGTGGTACAAACAGGAGGTGCGAAGCAGCGGACCGGGTGCGTTCCGTGCTGCGGCGTTAGTGTGCCGCGTGGTCTGCAGGCTGTCATGGTGGCATGGGGTGAGGCCCTCGTGCGCCAGCGCGAGGAGCGTGACGGGGTCCTGGAGGTTGCCGGCTCCAGCGGCGCCGCAGCGGACAGGCCTGATGCGGCCGGGTCCGTCAGCATCGCTGAGCGCAGTGCCTGGCAGCACAGTCCTGGGCAGCCTGCGCTGGAGGCGCTGCTGGCCGTGCTTGCAAAGTCGGAGGCTGTGCTGCGCGGCGGCGGGCCTGCAGGCAAGCCGGTGCTGCAGACGCGCTATAAGAACATTCAAGGTGTTGTGATATGAAGGTGTGGAATGTCGTGAAGTATATAACTGTGCCGA
>JAABUQ010010731.1_pt1 | contig 11931 bp, 8 predicted proteins | sample 5560001 | NCBI WGS metagenome assembly JAABUQ01 (sample SAMN10711888, study PRJNA513371) | rock metagenome | isolation source: Antarctica rocks | place: Antarctica: Victoria Land, Finger Mt nord | collected 2015-12-18
CAAGGCCAGAGCACGCACTGTCTCAGCTCGTTGGTTCTTCATCCAGCCTTGCGCACGTTGCCCAGCTTCTTTGACAATCCGTGCAATCGTTCCTACGCTGATCTTGACCCCATGCAGGCTTCTCAGGGCCGATTGAATGCCTCGATACCTGCCGTGGGTTTCGATCAACAAGGTCAGAACCAGCGTGGGAACCGACATGCTTCGCTTCATGGACACGACCGTCGTTGCCAATGCCTCTTCCAGGACTTTGCGTCCGATTGCCGACCAACGATACAACGTCTGACGAGAAACCTGATGGGCTCGACTCAACTGACTGACCAATCCGTGGGTCGGCTGAGCGACCATCTGACAAATCATGTGGACGCGCTCCTCCATCGTGCTACAATGGTTCATGTTTCCTCCCTGAGAATGGTGATGTTTTTTGACAGATTCACCATATCTCTCAGGGATTCTTTTTGTCAATTTTGTGTGTCAATTGTCACAGCGGTTCACACTCACTTTGAACCATGCCTAAACAAGAAATGAAGACGCTCTTCTTCAAATGAGTGATCCCGTTAGTGATGCTCATGATCCTGGTAAAGCTAACTGGATGCTGATGAAGAAAGGTCCGCATACATTCAAAATAGTTCTTTTAACGCTTCTTGACTCTTCTTTCTACTAACAAGGTACTGTCAACTTAGGACTTATTCGGAAACCGGATTTTGGCTCTGGATTGAAGCCACTTCAGACCAGTTTCCGAATAAGCTCTTAGCTAGACTTTATCCAATCGGTAGACAAAAAATGAAAGGCAGAGGAAGCTTCTCTCAAATCTGATTGCGAAAAGAGAAGAGAGATGCTCAATCTGCCTAAAAGGATTATACACGTGTTGCGCTGCTTTGAAGAAGTGTTGAGCGAGCGGGTCTGGGAGTGGGCCAAAGTACTCTTGATCGGAGCGATCCTGGTTCCAGGAGAACGCACCGTGACAGCTATCTTGCGCGTGATGGGTTTGCATCAAGAACAGCAATTTCAGAATTACCATCGTGTCCTTAACCGAGCGAAGTGGTCTTCTCGCGCGCTCAGCCTCATTCTCTTGCGCTTGCTGGTAGCGATCTTTGTGCCCAAGGATGCTGCCATTGTGGTGGGCATCGACGAGACGATTGAACGCCGTCGTGGAGCTAAGATAGCGGCCAAAGGGATCTCTCGTGATCCTGTGCGTTCGAGCAAAGAGTTTTTCGTGAAGACCAGTGGTTTGCGGTGGATCTCGATGATGCTGTTGACTCCTATTGCGTGGGCACAATGTGTCTGGGCGTTACCCTTTTTCACCGTCCTGGCCCCTTCTGAGCGCTACAATAAGAAGCATCGCCGCCGACACAAAAAGCTCACGGACTGGGGACGACAAATGATCCGCCAACTGCGGCGGTGGTTGCCTGAGCGCTCTCTGGTGGTCGTGGCAGATAGCAGCTATGCAGTGTTGGAACTGTTGGCCTCTGCAGCCGGAATGCATCTGCCGGTCACAATGATTACCCGTTTGCGCCTGGATGCTGCCCTCTATGACCCTGCTCCTGTTCGCAAACCTGGGACCAATGGGCGTCCCCGCAAGAAGGGGGCACGTCAGCCCCCTCTGGCGAAGCTGATCGCCGACCCGGGCACCGTCTGGCAAAGCGTCACCGTGGCTTGGTACGGTGGAACCACACGCACAGTTGAACTGGCGAGCGAAACCGCTGTTTGGTATCACAATGGACTACCACCGGTTGCGATCCGTTGGGTGCTCATTCGGGACCCGCAGGGACAGTTCGATTCCCAAGCGCTTCTTTGTACTGATCAACAGGCTCAAGCCCAATCCATCCTTGAATGGTTCGTTCTGCGATGGCAGATGGAAGTGACCTTTCACGAGGTACGCACTCATTTGGGCGTGGAGACACAGCGACAATGGTCGGACCTTGCCATCTTGCGCACTCCTCCTGCACTGCTCGCTCTCTTTTCTCTGGTAACGATCTTTGCTCATCAGTTGCTCCAGGGTCAGCCTTTGCCTGTTCGTCAGACTGCTTGGTAGACCAAAGCTCTTCCCACGTTTTCCGATACGTTAGCCTTTGTTCGTCAGCACCTGTGGCCGGTGACACTTTCTTATCTGTCGCATGCCAAACCCGATATGATAGAAATTCCGCGGGCTCTTTTCGAGCGCCTCACCCAGACGCTCGCCTTTGCGGCATAATATGGATAAAGTCTAGCTTAGTCGATCGAAGAAAAAGGAACAAGCGTTCCCTTTCGATCCAGATAGAGAAGATAGCGAGCGTCTCGGCTCGTACCTCCGAGCATTCAAGAGGCAGTTTTGTCAATTCATACTCTTCCTCTCTTCACACCTGCCCACAAGCAAAATACACGTCGTAGCTGGTATGCGCACTATTCCATTCAGCTTCAAGACGCCCGATCACTTCATCAAATACGTCGGGCAGTACACCGAGCTGTGTATGAGCTAACGGGCGTATGCTCGGCCAGCCGGCCAGGATATTTTGCGCCAGCAAATGGCCGATACGCCCACCCCATCGTCCCACTGGAATACGCTTGGTCGTGGTGTGAATATGTGAGAAGCCAGCTCGCTGGAGAAAAAGGCCAATCTCCGCCATTTTTGTGGCGTCAATCCCGCGCGACGCGCTTATCGCTGCCCACCAGTTCAGAAATTGCGTGGTCGCTGGTCCGGCATGGTGAAAGGTGTTTCCCATCTCTATCAGTTCAACCCAGCCACCGGGGCACGTCACACGTTTCAATTCCTCCATCTCCCACGGCCATATATCCAGCGGAAGTCCGGCAACAAGCAAGCGCTGGTGCACATAGGTAAAGGTGTGGTCGGCAAATGGTAATCCATGCAACACATTCCCCTGTACAAAGTGATAGTTCGCTGGAGGGATAGTACTTCGTGGCACATCCTCCAGATCGAAGCCGATCACCTGCGTCTGTGGATAGTCGGTTGCGACCTCACATCCCCAGCGACCTGTCCCACAGCCGACATCGAGCACAGGTCCTCCTTTCAGTAACAACCTGTGGACCGGGGCATAGCTGTTTCCCTTCAGTACCTGGCGTAGCACGAAATGCTGGTAGTCCAGGCGCCCGACCTCTTTCTCATCCTTTGGCAGTAAATATGGCGCATCCCCTCTCCGACGCCTGCCATCTTCGTCACGATAGACCAACGCGGCTGCCGGCAGTCTTTGTTCCCAGGTTGCTGCAGTAGCATGCTTTCTGCGCTGAAAGAATCTCATGGCACGATCCCTTGATCTTCAGACGACCAGACCGTCTCCGCCAGCAGGGCTATCGCCTTATCCGGCCCCACCAGCTCCTTCAATTGCTCATGGCATCTACCGATATTTTCGGTTCGCGCAGTAATAAACTCATGCGATGAGGTGCCACTCGCCAATCCATTCAGACCACGCTCCGCCGCCTCATATTCCGCATTGATCTGTGCTAATAAACGGGCCACCTCAGAACGCGATTCGTGTATGCCAGACATATATTCCCTTTCCTTTTGCAATAACACTTCTCATACCAGGGTTTCACAGACGCGTATGACAACCGTAGATATTCTTTCCACCACACCATGCGTAACCTTCTCTAGCATAGCAACACAGACGCACCGCAATCTTACATATATTCACGTGAAACACATTGGAATTCACGTGTGTTGTGTATAAAAATTATAGGGAACTCACCATATGTTTAGAAGCTTGAAGATCATAAGAGGATGAAAATACGTATGGAAGGGGAGCATTACAAAGTAGCGTGTGCATCATGAGAGCAACGGGCACAATGAACCTGGTCCCTCTGGCAAGAGCGGCAAACAGACAAGCGAGTAACGGGTGGCATGAATTCATACAGCCCGCTTGCTCATCTGATGCCCATCCCGCCCTTATCTGTTCCCTCGCCTCACTCATGATGCCCGATGCTCGCTTGCCTATTCCCTCCAACACATCACCGCACAAACAAATCCTGCAACGCTTTCACCTTTTGTTCGCCGGGCCAGAGACGACGAGCCTGCTTGTAGACCTCGGCGGCTTCGTTGTAGCGCTTCTCACTGCCCAGATTCCTGGCTCCCGTGATCCCGGCCTGTATATAGGAGTGAAAGCGCTCCATATCCCCCAGCGCGACCGCCGCTTCGGCGCGGTGATTGATGATTTCAAGCCGCGCGCGCTCCGATATGCCCACTGTTGCCGGGAGCCGATCCACTGCGGCCAGGGCGTTCCATGCTTCTCCTGGTTGATCAAGGTCGAGACGCGTCAAGCCTTCCCACAGGGTAAGCGTGTACTGACCCCCATCTACCAGCAAAAACCCCGCGTCATGCTCAGGTGTGGCGGGAAAGATCTCTTGCGCCTGCCCTATACAACGCAGCGCTTCCTGCTCTTGCCCACACTGCGCGTAGGCGCTGGACATGCGCGCAGAGAAACAGCCCTGGACGAGTGGGGTGGCCTGACCAAGGGCAGGCAGCGCTTTCTGATATGCCTGTAAGGCTTTGCCAGGCATCCTGGCATAATGATATGTGAGGGCTAACCACATCTGCGCCGCGATCTGGAGGGTGTTGTCCTGCGCCACCTGACTCAACGTTACCGCTTGCTGACAATGGGCTTCCCGCAGCCGCAGATTATTTTGATGTAACGCGAGCAGGCTCGCCAGCAGCCGCACCTGCACCGCTAGTTTTGCCGCACGCTTCTGATACCCTGACGGACGATACACCAGGGTATCTAGTGGAGTGAGATAGTTGGCGATAATCTTCTCGACTACATGAAAATCACTGCCGCGCATAAGCTGCCAGCACACGGCGATACCGGCTGCACATTGCGCTAAAAATTCCTCTGTCTGTACGATACTCAATTGCTCTACAGGGTGTTGCAGTAAGAAGCCGACTGGCAGCCCGGCGATGATCGTCATGACGTCTCTTCTCGAAAGCGGGCTGTTCCTGCTCACAAGCTCTTTCTCCATTGTTTCACAGCTCCTTATCAGGTGGTCAACAGTGGCCGGGAGCAGTCCCTGGATAGCCTCCTGACCTGTTCCATGACAAATTTCCTTTATGATATGATAGAACAGCACTTCACTACATGGCATATTCTCCAATGAATATTCTTTCTTGACATGCGTGGCAACAGAGCGGGGCGCTTCTGCTTGTGGGGCTGTGCAAGACGATGTTTGGGGCATCTCTACCAGCATCAGCGGTGCACTTTGTGGCAATATCATGTAGGCACGGTAGGATGATAATATGATCTGTCCTGCTAGATTCTCTGCGAGAGGAAGTTGCGGTTGTGGCGCTGCTGGTGGTACGGTGGCAAGTCGTTCCGCCAGCGCTTGCAACTGTTGCCCTGGCTCTGCTCCTTGCTCTTCACGCAGGATCGCGCGCGTGCGCCCGTAGAGCGCCAGGGCTTCTTGCCGCCGGCTTTGCCGCTCCAACACCTCCATCAAGCGCGCGGCGATGTCTTCATCGCCTGGCTCCTCCTCCAATCCCTTCAGCAGCAGTGCTTCGGCGCGATCAGCGCAGTTTCTTTGCAGATAGAGCTCGGCTAAACGGTGCAGGACGCGATGCCGCGTGGTGGTGATCGTTTGCCGCCTGGCCTGTGCCCACTGACAATAGAGCTCGTCTTCGAGGAAGAGCCCGCTGCCAATCTCCCAGGCGGCCTCAAACGAGGGCAGCGGATCGCTTCCCTGCGCGACGCTATTTTCAGCCTGTACGACGTGCGATAGAAAGGCATCGATGTCGGTCCAGAGCACCGATTGCGCTGGTAATTCGTAGATCGTCGTTGCGCCACTGTGAATCGTGGTGAGCAGACTCTCTTTGCCAGCGGGACGCAGCAGGCCGCGCAGCAGGGAAAGCGCGGTATCCAGGCTGTGGTTGGCGTTGCTCACCGGGACATCAGGCCAGAGCGCTTCTATCAAGAGGTCGCGCGGGGCGCGCCGGCGTGTGCGGCACAGCAATAGTTTGAGCAGGGAACAGGCGGCGCTGCGACTGCGCCAGACCCTCTCCGCGATGGGTTCATAACAGGGCGCATCTTCCGGCGCTTGTGGCGGCGCGAGTAAGCGCTGCAGCGAGAACTGGCCGAAGGTGATGACGCGATACACGGGAAAAGAGAGCTCGTCCATTGTCCATTCCCCCCTTACCACCAGATATATTCAAAACAGATCAACTTTATATCCTCGCGCGTCAGGACGGCTTTCTCCTCCTGCTGTCCTTCGCTGCCACCTCCGAGCGGAACGTCGATGGTGTTGATGGTGTCCAGCAGCACCTGCACGTTTCCACCGGTCGTATACTGGTGGTACGCCTCGCGCAGCATTTTGATGTGGACGCGCGGCTGTGGCACGTTCACCCTTTGCAGGGCGGCGATGACCTCCTGCCGTTTGAGGTTCGGTATGTTCATACAGCGCTGGAGCACCGTCTGGAGCTTCTGTTGAATGGGGTCGAGGATCTTTGGCAGGTCTCCCAGCACGCTCTCCTGCAGCGAGTCGCGCAGAATGGAGGCGATGGCCTTCTCTTGCAGCTCGAAGATATTTACTTCGTCGCTTGCCGGGACGACGCGCGGCGTGTCCGGCTGGCATTGCAGCAGGCTGGTCATCACATAGCGGTTCTCCTCTACGTGCGCTTCCTGTATCCCTTCCGCGAGATCAACGTAGCGCCAGTAGTGCGTGCGTTCTCTTTTTGCGCTCCCGCCAGTCCCATAGCCTCTCGCACGCTTCCTTTCGGCGACGAAGGCGAAAAAGATGCCGCGCGCTCCACTGCGCAGCAGGCCGCTGTGAATACCGTCAGGCAGCTCTTCCAGTTCCTGGCGCATCCCCTGATTGAACAGGTCTTTGAGATGCTGCAAGAGAAATTCGCTACTTGCCAGTTCGGCGACGTGTTCCTGCTCTTCGACGACGCTGCTGTCGCCCTCTTCAATACGGCGCAGGGTGTTGAAGTTCTGTGGGTGCGCGACCTCGCCCAGGATGCTGGCGTCGAGCAAGCCGCTGCGATCAATGGCGGCGATCTTTTGCGTCAGGCTGGCGACCAGTCCCAGCAGGCGCTCCAGGCCATCATCGGGGAACATATTGATGATCCAGAGCGTGTCAAAGGCAGTGCCGATACGGTCGATGCGCCCGGCACGCTGGATCATGCGCGTGGGATTCCAATGCAGATCGTAGTTGATCAGGATGCCACAATCTTGCAGATTCTGTCCCTCTGAAAGGACGTCGGTGGAGATCAAGATGTCAATCTCATCACTGCTGCCGGCGATCTCTTCCCGCCCGTTGGCGCGCGGGGCAAAGGCGGCCACAAGTCGCGCGCGCTCTTTGGCGTCCGCGCCACTGTCCATGCGGCGAATATGCGGATCGCCCGCCTGCGCGCGCCACGCCGCGACGTCGAGGTCCATGCTGCCCAGCTCTTTGTAGAGGTAACGGGCGGTATCTCGGTAGTAGGTGAAGATCAAGACTTTGTGCCCACGCAGTTCGCCGGCCAGTAGTTCTTTGAGCCGCGCCAGTTTGGCGTCCTGCTCGGGCGTAATGGGGGCGATATGCTGCCAGATCTCTTTGAGGGCGGCGATATCTTTGCGCAGATCACTCCGTAAACGCTGCAGGGTATAGTGCTGCGGGTTGAGCGTGGGGAGGGTGTGTAAAAACGCGCGCGCCTCTTTGTGCGCTTTCAAGCCTTCGATCAGCGGACCGGGCACGGCGTCATCCTCTTCATCTTCACTGGCCAGGTAGCGCATGGCTTTCTGAAAACGACTGCTATCCAGCACTTTCCCTTCTTCAATACAGCTCTCAAAGGTCTGCAAAAACTCTAACGCGCGCCGCACGCTGATACGAAAGGCGTCGATACAGCTCTCAAAGCGTTTGAGGTAACGACTCTTGAAGATGCCGACCAGCGCCTCTTCACGCCCCTCTTCAAGCTGGTCGCGCGCGATCCCCTGTTTCTTGTAGGTTTCCAGCCGATAGGGGGCCAGGCGCAGGCATTCGATGCGTTCGACGATCTCGCTGTAGATCCCCTGGTAGGTGGCTTCCAGGTTGTACCTGACGGTTTTGAGCTTGCGTTCGGGCCAGTGGATCGGCTGGCCTTTGATGGTGGCATCAGGATAGGCTTTTTTGATGAAGGGCCGTGTGCGCCGGATCACGACCTCTTCCAGCAGGTTAAAGAGGGCGATGCTGCTCTCCTGCTGGTCGCTGCGCCGGGCGGCGAGAAAGTACCGCTGGAGGTCGCCGATGCCGGCGGCGGCGAAAAAGCTGCGATCACCGCCGGTGAAAAGGTTGATCTGATTGTACAGGTCAAGGATGTCGTTGTTGATGGGGGTGGCGGTAAGCAGGATCAGCTTTTTTCGTTCCTGGCTGATGCCGCCGCGCCGGTTGTTGGCGGCCAGCAGGCGCTCCAGATTGTCGTAGCGCTGCGTGCTGCGATTGCGGAAGTTATGACTCTCGTCGATGAGGATGAGGTCCGCCTCCTGCACGCTGTCCATGTCAAACTCGTCGCGTCCCAGCGCTTCTTGCGTGACGAGCGTGCTGGCGATCCCGGCCCCGAACAGTTCGTCGCGCCAGGTCTTTTGCAGGGCGGCGGGAGAGATGACGACGGCTTTGTAGCGGCGGTGATAGGCGTAGTCCTCCAACAGCTTCTTGCCGATCCAGGTCTTGCCCAGCCCGACGCTATCGGCGATCATGACGCCGTCGTAGCGCGCGAGGATCTTGCGCGCCTTCCTGACGGCGTCCTCCTGAAACTCGCTCAGTTCGACAACAGAGCGCGTGGCAGTAGAGCTGTTTTCGGCGTCGATGTCGTCGCGGAAGTACTCAAAAAGGGCTTTGCTGTAGATCTGGTACGGCGTGTATTCTTTGTGCCCGAACTTGGAGGCGTTGATCAGGTCGATCAGGTCGGCTTTGAAGTCGCGCGCGTCATGCCACTGCTGGCGAAACCAGCCCGTCAATTCGTCGAGGGCAAGCAGGCCGGGGACGTTGGCGGCGATCGCCCGTGGTCTCGCGCCGATCTCGCCCAGCTCCTGGCGTTCGTCCTCTTCCATGATGCCGCGCACATGCTCCAGGTCCACGTCGTCCGCGCTCAGATTGGCGCGGTGCAGCAGGTTGAGTTCGCGGTTGGTCAGCAGGCCGGCGCGCGTGAAGTTGGAGGAACCGACGATGGCGACCTGGGGCGCGATCCGCGTAAAGCCCTTATCCCCGTAGAAGAGATAACTTTTGGCATGCAGGAAGCCTCCCGTGTAGAGCCGCACCTGGACGCGATCCTCCATCAGAAACGCCACCAGGTCTTCGACCAGGCGCTGCGTCCCCTCGTTGAAACTGGCCTCCGATAGTTCGCGGATCAAGCCCTTGACAGGCTTCGCCCCGGCCTCGCGCATGCCGATATCGCTCCCCAGCTCGGGTTCGTCCCCCAGCAGCAGGCGAAAGCTCCCCACCGTCCGTAAACGCTCGCGCAGCAGACTCCAGCCGCCGATGTTAAAATATGCCGTCGAGATGTCCAGTGAGCGGCCCTGGTACTGCTCTAACAACTGGTTGAGCACCTCGCTCAGACGTTGACTGCGGTTGTCAATCACAAATGGCACACGGCTCATGGCTTGCCCACCCCTATCCACTGGCTCGCCTCTTTTTGCAACACAAGCCCAATCTCCTGCACCTCTGTCGCGATCGCCAGCGCCAGTTGCGGCCGGCGCTGCTCGATGGCGCGCTGGAAACGCGCGAAACTTGTCAGCGCCCGCACCTGCATCTCCTGCCAGCGCTCCCATGTATAGCTTGTAAACGGCACATCATAGCCCATATCCTCTTCAAATTCCGGGCCATAGTGCACATTGCCTGGCAACATACGTTCCTCCTCTAGCTACTGCACAGATTGTATCACCCTTGTCTCGGCAAGAACTTTCGCCGATGAGAAGAGTATAGCACATTTTCTAATATTTTTAAATGTTAGATTTGAAGATAATATTATCTAACTACATGTACCAATAAACTAACTCCATGAGTGAATATGATGATCTCCCAAATATCCCAGGCTATGTTTCTATAAGAGAGGCAGCAAAAATGCTTGGCATTTCGGAGAAAACTGTTTATTTTTATGTTGAACGAAGACGCCTTCCTGCAAGATGGGCTGCCGATGTTATCATGATTTCGTTAGACGAGCTTGAAAAATTCAAGTTACAGCCTGTCGGTCGTCCGAGAAAAAATACACCTCCTTGGCGAATCTCTTCGGGGAACAACACGCAGTCTATATCTATCATTCATGTGGAGATACGAAAAGGCCAGGAAAATTTATTTGAACAAAAGCTGGAGAATATCCGCAAAAGTGGAGCTTTCCTTTTCTCTGGTACAGTAGTTCGCTCCGTTTCTCGTAGTGAGACAAATCAAGGGCAAATTGTCATTGTGCTAGTTTGGCGAAAATCCGTAATACCCGATGAAGAAATCCGTCAGGACGAACTGGAAGCATTCAAACAAGAATTAGTAGACATATTAGACTGGAGTACAGCGAAATACGAAGAAGGCACATCGCTGCTACATACATAATCTGATTAGACAATAACTCTATACTTCCCCCCTAACCACCCTTTTCTCCTCCTCCGTTAGTCCATATAAAACATATACCACCTCGTCAATGAGATTATCAGTAAGCCATAATTGCTGCTTGAGTTTCTCGATAATCCCGATATTGTCCACGTATTCGCGCTCAATCTCTCGCAATAGCTTATTGTCGAGATACTTTCGGAAACGCTGTCTATTTTCGAGCAGAATATTCTCCACTTCCTGAAACAACAGCGCCTCTTCGCCTTTCTGATAATCGCGTGGATAGTTCAACAGGCGATCTTTCCCCTTGAGTGCCTCTATGCCTGCTTTACCACTCTTTTTATCGGGCTGCGGCTGAATCTCTAACATCGTTTCCAGGTAGCCGAGAAATGTTTTTTGCAAGTCACGCTTCTCTTTGTTCAATTCATGCATACGCTCTGCGAGGTAGGCTAACAGGTCATGTACTACTTCAGATGCCTCTGGTTGCTGCGATAGATAGTGATTGACGAAATCAAATAATATATAGGGGTTGCTGTCAGCTATATACTGTTGGTAATGTCCTTTTGCTTCTTTCAGATAATGACTATGATGCTCTTGCTGGATTGCGAAGTCGATGCGGCGAATGGGTAGTATAGATAGCTGACCTTCAAAATATTCATAGTATCCATCACGCTTCAACTTTGTGTTTTTAAGATGATAGTATTGACACAATTTTGAGTTTAAAATGGCACATATATAGAATTTGGAGTACTTAGTATCCTTTTCAAAAAATATTGCACGAATATCACCACCATCATTTAATCTCCCTTTGTCATCTACACAAAATTTATTACCTGTAGCAATAAAAGGCACTAAAATTCTTGGACGGTCGCTCAAGAAAAGCTTCGCGCTACGTGGATTACTAATTTCCCACCAATTAGCCCTTCGACTCTTAATATCATATCGAGCAGCAAGATTATCTTTAAATGGCAATAAATATTTTTTTGTGTTTGGGTACTTATTAATATCTACATCTTGAGTCCAAATTATCACACGATCTAATGGTTCAAACTCATACCTTAATATGCTCCCAGATTTTGCAATAGGATATATTAAATCTTCCTCTAGAGAATATTCTTTAACAATCTTCATTGGAGGAGCAAGCACCTCATTCAGCCCCGTTTGCATAGATTGTACTATAGTTGTTATATCTCCAAGCAGTATAGAATTTTTCTTTAACTTATCAAATAACCGAGCATTTTCTGTTCGCCTAAAGTTCCAAAGCTCCCCATCCTTAAGGGCTGGCGTCTCAAATAAATCAAATATAGAGGAATCCTTACCTAAAAGAGCTTCACTAAGCATCCTTTCTTCCGGCTTTTCCACAATTACGAACAAGGGCCACACGCAGCAATTCCTGCGTCTGCTTCAATGCTTCACGCAGTTCCTGGTTTTCTTTCCGCAGTTGGAGCGCTTCTTCTTCTGTCA
>JAABUQ010010732.1_pt1 | contig 11929 bp, 12 predicted proteins | sample 5560001 | NCBI WGS metagenome assembly JAABUQ01 (sample SAMN10711888, study PRJNA513371) | rock metagenome | isolation source: Antarctica rocks | place: Antarctica: Victoria Land, Finger Mt nord | collected 2015-12-18
CCCGTCGACCAACTCCATACGTCCTCCTTCTATCTATCTATCCACCAACCATCAACTTCTAAGATAGCCGATCCACCGCCTATCCCACGCGTCGTTCCACGGGACTGGGGTGCGCCTTAAAATTGTGGAATCTGACCTGCGACCGCGGTCGCAGGCTAGTCCTAACGTTGGAGTATTAGGCTACAATGGAGGTGCGGCCGGGACGAATGGCGGCAACAGCGCGGAGAGGATTGAGATGGGGACGACCGACGTCGAGGGGCTGGCCGGCAACGGGCGCGTGCCGACGGCCGGCAACGAGGAACGCGAGGAGGCGCGCACCTCTCACGCGCCGACCGTGCGCCCCATGCGCGTCCCCGCGCGGCACAACGAGACCCTGTCCGCGCTGGTCGATCGCCTCAACGCCGATATGGAGGTGCAGCAACTCTGGAAGTGCGCCAACGTCACCGCCGCCGACCGCCTGGGCATGACCGACCACGGCCCCGTGCACATCCGCATCGTGGTCAATATCGCGCTGCGCCTGTTGCGCCTGCTCGGGGAGGCCGAGGTCCCCTTCGGCGTGGTGCGTGACTACGGGCTGCGTCCCGAAGACGCGGAAGTGGTGACCGTGCTGGCCGCGTCCCTGCACGACATCGGCATGTCGATCCACCGCAAGAGTCACGAGCAGTTCAGCCTCGTGCTGGCCGCGCCCCTGGCGCGGCGGCTGCTGGCCGGCCTCTACGACGAGCCGGTGCTGACCATCGTCACCAGCGAGACGCTGCACGCCATCATCGCCCACCGCTCTGATGTTGAGTGCCTGACCGCCGAGGCAGGCTGCGTCAAGGTGGGCGACGCGCTGGACATGGCCGAGGGCCGTTCACGCGTGCCCTTCGAGGCCGGCCGCATCGACATGCACTCGCTCTCCGCCGCGGCCATCGACTCGGTCACCATCACGCGCGGCCACGCCAAGCCTATCGGCATCGCCGTGGCCATGAGCAACTCGGCCGGCATGTTCCAGCTCGACCAACTGCTCAAGCCCAAGCTGGCCAGCTCGGGCATCCAGGGCTACATCGAGGTCACCGCCAGCATCGAGGGCGAGACCGAGCGGCGACTGTTGCCGGTGTACAACCTGTAATCGCCTTGCTATGATTCGCCATCGTGTCCGCACGCGCACGAAGCCCATCGCACCTCTGCTCCTTGTCGCCAACCTTACAGGCGCCTCTCCCGCGCTACCCCAACTTGTAGCATGCATGTCTTGAATAACTCAAGAGCCTGCTGGCGAGGCGCTGATTGCGCCGAGATAACGGGCTTCTCGGCGATCGCGGACTGAGTGGGTCGCGGGCGAGGCCCTACCGCTGACTCGCCACCGCGCGGGTCAGACGCGGCAATGCGAACATGACGAGCGATAGGCCGGCGATGAGAAAGACGCCTGCTCGGACCTCGCGGGGGAGAAACTCAAGGGTGAGGTAGTACAGCCAGGCAGGGTACTGGAACGACACGCTGGACAAGGCGTGCAAGATATAGGTCTCGCCTATGCTCAGCAGCGCGACGCCGACCATGAGCAGAGCGAACCACCGAGCGGTTCTGCTGGATAGACTCATCACGAACTCCTTTCTACGTCGAGTAGACAACACCTCAACTGGAGCCATCGTAATAGACGGCGAGACTGCCGTCAACTATCATCTCTCGGCGCCAGGGCCATATAGTTCTCGATCAGGCGAATGATTCTCGGGGGTGGGGCGTAGTGCATATGCCCGGTGGCGGCGCGGCCGGGCGTATGCACGACGCCCCTACCCCGCTCTGGCCGTCCTATCGCGAGAACTATATGGCCCTGCCCAGCGCGAGGGTGTATGCTGGTGGCACAACACGCACGGCGATTATGCCACAACGTGAACGAAGCGAGACTTATCCTCGACCAGCGATGACCCTGTGTTGTCGCGCCACAGGCAACTCCAGGAGGAACATTCGATGTCGACATCACCTCACATACTCCGCTGCCGGCCCATCGTCGTTTCAGCGATCATCGGCATCGCGGCAACGTTGCTCTGCACGCTTACGCTTGCCTACGGTCAGGCTGCCACGAATCACGGCGTGTCGCCATTGCCTCGTCAACACGGCATGACGGGGACGATCCTGCACATCGTGCGCGTGGGGTCGGACGGGGATAACTTCGAGTCCTGGACGGACGCCAGCGACGGCTACAGCAAGGAGATCTATACGCACCAGGGCGGCGTCGCTGGCGTCTACTACGAGGTCCGCCGCGCCGACGGCACGTTTGCGGACACGACGGTCCAGGGCGGTCAGTCCCGCACGGTCAGCATCCATCCCGCCGACCGGCAGGGCCGCATCCCCGACGGCGTCTGGTACGGCGGCGAGCGGTCCGTGGACGGGATGCGGCGCGAGTTCGCGGGCTATCGCCGGCGCGCGGTGGGCGGCGTGGCGCGCGTGACGCTCCACGGCGTCCCGGCGCTGCGCTTCGATGCGTTCTCCAGCGACCACCTGCTGGGCACGTTCTGGCTCGCGGCCACGGGACTTCCGCTGCAGGTGGAGGCTCAGCATAACCCGCGCGAGATCAACACCTTCCCGGTCATCGAGACCCTGCCGCCGGGCAGCCTGCCCCTCGCCTTCTTCACCTCCGCCGCGCTCCCTCCCCAGGGGCTCTATCGCCCCCCTGGTCCGCGCGGCGGCCGGTGAAGGCAGGTCTATGAGGCGGATAAGACGCCGACGGACACTATGCGGGGCGACGCTCCTGGCAACGGCCGCGGTGCTCGGGGTTGTATTGGTTGCACGGCCCCCTGCCGAGCCGGTGACGGTCGTCATCGGCCTCGGGCAACCCCTTGCCGGGACTGATATGGTCGTGGACGCCAGCAGGCATCTCGCTTATATTGCCAGCACCGTCGCCGTCGATGGACAGTGGCACAGCCAGATCGCGGTTGTCGACACCCTGCGGCGAGTCCTTGTCCGCCGCATCGCGATGGGAACGGCCATCCCGACCATGGCCCTCGATCGGACGCATGGGCGCGTGGTCGTCGCCGACGAGACCGGACCCGACACCGGGATCGTGCGCCTGCTCGACGCGTCCAGCGACGCGGTCGTGCGCACTGCATTCCCGCGTGTCGCTCCCGTGGGGATCGCGGTCGATGGGCGCGTGGGGCGCGTCTTCGTGGTGGGACAGGGCCGCTGCCAGGCGTTACCGCGCGCCGTTGCCCACGCCTGTCACGCCGGGTTCGGTGTGGTGGATATCCTGGACGAAGGCGCCTTGCGTCCCGTCGGCGCCGCGGCCGTCGGACCCTATCCCCGCCATATCGTGGCCGACGAGCCGGACGGTCGCGTCTTTGTCTCGTCATCAAGCGGGGTGGCCATGCTCGACGCCCGTAGCGGGCACGTCCTGCGCACGTTCGGGACCGCCATCGGCATCATGGCCGTCGACACGGTCACGCGGCGCGTGTTCGTCGAGGACAACACCTGGACCGTCCGCCTGCTCGACGCACGCAGCGGACGCTTCGTCGGCGCCGTGCCGGGGACGTACCTCAACGCGATGGGACCGGCCTCGGCGGCCGCCATCGACGAGCACAGCGGCAACCTGATCATCAAGGACGATGGGCGGTTGAACCCGAACGCTCCCATGAGCACGGTGTCCATCGTTGACGGCCGCACCGGACATCTGCTGCACACCCTGACGTTGGGCGCTCCGCCCGCGGCCGTGGCCGTCGACGCCGCGAACGGACAGGCATTCGTCGTGGTCGCGCGAGAGGGCGACGACGGCATCCGCGTCGTGGACATGCGCAGCGGGCGCGTGGTTCGCACGATCCAGGCCGTCCCGCCTGCGCTATCGCTCGCCGTCGACGACCGGGCGGGCCGCCTGCTCGTCACCTCCGCGGTCGCGCCGGGTGCGGACCGGCCGGACCCGTGGGCCTGGATACCGGTGGGGCTGCGCTCACGGCTGCCCTCGTGGTTGCCCGTCGCGCTCCCGCCCCCCGCGCCGGCGACGCCCCCATGGCTGCCGCGGGCGGGCAGCGTTGGAGTGGTTGACCTCACGCGTTAGAGGGCCAGGCCGCCCGCCTCGGCGTCCTCCCGTGGCCGCCGTACCAGGAAGGCCAGCGCGATGCCCGGCACGGCCGCGAACAGGGCGCCGATCAGCGCGTCGCGGAAGGCCATGGCCGCGGCCTCTTGCTGGATCTGGCCGTAGAGCATTCCGACCACCTGCTGCCGGGCCGCGGCGCGCGGCAGGCCCTGTGTCGTCAGACGGTCGACCATGGTCACGACCGCCGGATTGCCCGGCGTGACCTCCTCGGAGAGGTGCGCCGCGTGCTGCGTCGGGCTGTTCTGCAGCACCGTCACCAGCACGGCCACGAAGATGGCGATGGCCACCTGCGTCCCCACGTTGGAGAGGGCCGTGGCGCCGGTGGTCTGCTCCCGCGACACCGACCCGATGACGGCGATGTTGGCGGGCACGATCAGCAGGCCCAGCGCGATCCCGCGCAGCACGAGGGGTGCGACGAAGGAGCCGTAGGCCGAGCCCGTGGTGCAGAGCCAGGCGATCTGCCAGGAGGTCACGGCCAGCAGGATCATGCCGACCACGAGCAGCGGGCGCGGACCCGTGCGGTTGATCAGCAATCCCCCGGCCAGGGGCGCCACCACCAGGGTGGCCACGGCCTGCCACAAGAGGAGCAATCCCGTATTGAACGGCTGCAGGCCGCGCAGCCCCACGAAGTACTCCGGCAGCAAAAAGGCGGCGGCGTAGAGCCCCATAAACGTCAGCCACAGCACCAGGGCGCCCGCGGTGAAGCCGCCGTTGCGGAACAGGCGCAGGTCCAGTAGCGGCGCGCGCGCCCGCAACTCGACGCGCACGAACAGAATGAGCAGCAGCAGGCCCAGCGCGACCGTCCCGCGGATGTGCAGGCTGCCCCACCCGTCGTACGCGCCGTTGGCCAGGGCATAGAGCACCAGCACCAGGCCCGAGGCCACCAGCAGGAAGCCGGGCAGGTCCAGCTGCGCGCCGGGGCGCGCGATCCGCTCGCGCAGCACCCGCCAGCAGAGGATCAGCCCGAGGATACCCACCGGCGCGTTGAGGTAGAAAATGACCGGCCAGGTGAGGTGCTGCACGATGTAGCCGCCCAGGGTCGGTCCCAGCGCGGGGGCAAAGAGGATGGGGATGCCGAAGATACCCGTGGCGAGGCCCCGCTCCTTGGGCGGGAAGGCCAGGAAGATCAGCGCCAGCGAGAGCGGCTGCAGCGGTCCGCCCCCCAGGCCTTGTAGTGCGCGAAAGGCCACCATGCTGCCCGTGTTCCAGGCTACCCCGCACAGCAGCGAGCCGATCGTGAAGACGACGAGGGCCAGCATATAGACGCGCTTGATGCCGAAGCGGTCAGCCGCCCAGCCCGTCAGCGGGATGCTGACCGCCTGCGCCAGGCTGTAGGCGGTGACGACCCACTGGATCTGGTGGACATCGGCGCCGAAGACGGTCTGCAGCTTGGGCAGGGCGATGGTCACGATGGTGGTGTCCAGGGCGACCACGAAGACGCCGAAGACGGACGCCACGAGCACCCACCACTTGTTGCCCAGCCCGCCCCCCTCCTTGGTCCCGGTCTCCGTCCGCGCCTTAGCCTCGCTTGCCGCCGGGACGGATACCGCGTCCGGTTCGCGGGCAGGAACGGCGGGGGCGATTGCGACTGCCTGTGCCATCTGTACGGTCTCCTTGTCTCGTCGCTACTCGTGGATGTGGACGGTCACGCTGGCCGATGTGCCCGGAAAGAGCGTGTGCCCCTGCGTGCCGTCGAGCGCGATCTCAACGGGCACGCGCTGGGTCACCTTGGTGAAGTTGCCCGAGGCATAGTCTCCGGTCGGGATGGCGGAGAGCGCGGACGCCGCGATGGGCATGACGCCCGCGATAACGCCGTGGAAAGTGGTGTCGCTGACCGCGTCCACTTTCACGTCGACGCCCTCACCGGGATGCACGTCGTTGATGTGCGTCTCCTCGACGTAGGCCATAATGGAGACCCGCGAGAGGTCCGCGACCTGGGCCAGGGGTTGGCCAGGTCCCAGGACCTCGCCCGGCAGCGCCCCCTCCTGCACGATCGTGCCGTCGATGGGGCTGACCACGGAGACCGTGCCGTTTTGGCCGCGCAACGTGGCGATAGTCTGACCCTTGCGCACCGGGCTGCCCTGGGCGAGGACCACGGTCTGGATCGTTCCGGGGGCGACCGACGCAACCTGGGCCTGGGGCGCGGACACCCGCGCATCGTCGGTATTGTAGTAGTAGTAACCCTGGTGCCAGAGGTAGAAGGCGCCCGACCCGATCACGAGCAAGGCTAGCAAGCCCAGACCGTTGATCAGGAGGATGCGACTCCCGGACCGGCGCTCGGCCGACGTTCGCGGCATCGCGCCCCGCGTTGTCATCACGAGTGGCCCTTCCAGAGATGTGCCCGGCGGCGGTTGTTGCGATTGCTGCATTTGGTTAGCTGTCTCGTGGTTAGTGTTCTCGCTCATTACGTCCTCTTCCCTATCGTCGTGCCGCGTCAACGCGCGGGCCGTGTCCATCAGTAGCGGTACATGCCCATCGCGGTTGCCCCCCACGCCCTCTCGACGCCGGCTGTCGAAGGGCCGGAAGATCGGCCGCGATTGCATACTATAGAGATAACAGTAACCGATCAGTATGTCAAATACCGAGCAGATAGCTCCTACCAAGTAGATTAAAGATTCCTTCTGGTTGCACGGAAAGGGGAGTCGGTGTACGCTGCGGTAGGAGCGAAAGGTGACGAGAGGGGGAATCGGGCATGGCGCGCAAGCGGCTAACCCGGGAAGAGAGTAAGGCGCGGACGCGCGCGTACTTGCTCGAAGCCGCGGCGACGTTGTTCACATGGAAGGGCTACGAAGGGACATCCGTGGAGGAGATCGCCGAGGAGGCAGGCTACACCAAGGGCGCCCTCTACACGCACTTCGAGAGCAAGGAAGACCTCTTCGTCGCCCTGCTCGAGGCAACGGTGCGCTCACAGGTCGAGGATCTGCGCGACCGCATCGCCGCCGAGGAGCGGCCGGAGGCGCGCTACCTCCTGCTGCGCGACCTATGCCGGAGTTGGGGACGGAACGACGAGGCGGCGATGCTCGACGCGGAGTTGCGTCTCGCCGGCGCGCGCAACGCCCCGCTGCGCGCCAAACTTGCCCCGCTGGCCGACCAGCTCTACAGCACCCTCGCCGGTCTCATCGCCACGGTGGCCGCCGACGCCGGGGTGGTCCTGCCGCTCCCGCCGGGCGATGTCGCCGCGCTCCTGCACATCGCGGGCACGGGCGTGGCGTTGCAGCGCGCGGTCACGCCCCTGTCCGTCTCCGACGATCTCGCCGACGCCGCGTTCGCGCTCCTGCTCCCGCTGCCGCGGGAGGACGAGGGCGGCAAGAAAGGAGACGACGAGGGCACACCCCGGCCTGGACCGCCCTCGCCGTCATGAGCGCGGGCGGTCGCGCGCCGAGCTGCTGCACGATCGTGCCAAGATGGAGCAGTCCTGGCAGCCCGCGCTCAAGGCCTGGTTCCCCGATGGGCTGGACACGCCGGGCATCGCGCTGCTCAAGGTCACTCCGACCGGCGCCGAATACTGGGATGCGCCCACCAGCCCCGTGGCGCACGCCATCAGCTTCGTCAAGGGCCAGATTCTCGGCCGGCCCGAGATGCCGGGCGACAACGAGACCTTGCAGATGCCCAAGTCGTGACCGTTGGCCCGAAGCGGCATAGTCGCTTCGGGCCAGACACCGTCGCATGGCAAAGTCATCCATTCGTCGCGCAGAGTCTGTGGCTTGTCGTTGGCGCGTCAAAGTCCTGGGGGCGCGTGGCGTTCGCTGCGCTGTTCGCCCGTCCCAGAGGTAGCGCGGGAAGGGCGCGCAGCGTGGCGAACGCCGCTCCCCAGAAATGCCCCTCCATCGCTGCGCCACGACTTTTTACAGACCCTGGTTCGTCGCGATGTGCTCTGGCTCCCGCGCACGGCCGTCTTTTCTGTATAGTACAGGGACAAGCGGGCTACGCATTATAGCGTCATAGCCACGCGATGAATGGGGGGACGGCTGTGCCGGACAAGTCAGGATCGCGCTTGCGGGTGGCCGGCCTTCTCTCGGGCACGTCAGTCGATGCGGTCGACGTCGCGCTCTGCGAGTTTGCCGCCGATCCCGCTGTTGCCAACGGCCTGACGATACGCCTGCTGGCACACCATGAGCACCCCTACCCCGACCCGCTACGGCGGACGGTCCTTGACCTGTGCCGCGCGGGAACCGTCCCGCTGGCCGACCTGACCGAGCTGAACTTTGTGCTCGGCCGCCTGTTCGGCGAGGCCGTGCTGGAGGCGGTGCGCGGCGCCGGGCTGCGCCCGCGCGACCTCGACCTCGTGGCCTCGCACGGGCAGACGGTCTACCACCTGGTCGCGCCGGGCCGCGTGCCGTCCACGCTTCAGATTGGCGAGGCCGCCGTGATCGCCCGGCTGACGGGGGTCACGGTCGCCGCCGATTTCCGCGTCGCCGACATGGCGGCCGGCGGGCAGGGCGCGCCGCTGGCTTCGCTGCTCGACGCCCTGCTGCTGTGCGACGACCGGCGTACGCGCGCCCTGCAAAACATCGGTGGCATCGGCAACGTCACCTTCCTCCCGGCGGGGGCTGGCCCCCAAGGCGCCTATGCGTTCGACACCGGCCCCGGCAACGCCCCCATCGACTACGGCGCGCGCCTTTTTTCGGGCGGCGCCGCGGGATACGACCGCGACGGAGCCCTGGCCGCGGCCGGCCGCGCCGACGACGCCCTGCTGGCGGAGTTGCTGGCGCACCCCTATTTGGAGCAACCGCCGCCCAAGACGACCGGCCGCGAGCTGTTTGGCGACCCCTTTGCCGCCGAGGTGGTCGACCGCGCCCTGGCTCGCGGGCTCGCGCCCGCCGACACCATGGCCACCCTGACCAGACTGACGATCGAGAGTATTGCCGCCGCGTACCGCGATTTCGGCCCGGCCACCATCGACGAGACCATCGTCAGCGGCGGTGGCGCGCGCAACCCCGTGCTCATGGACGGCCTGCGCGCGGCGCTGCCCCAGACGCGACTCGTGCCCTACGACGAGGTCGGGCTGCCGTCCGACGCCAAGGAGGCCATCCTGTTCGCCCTGCTCGGCTACGAACTTCTGTACGGCCGGCCGGGCGCCCTCCCACGCTGCACGGGCGCCTCCGAGGCGGCCGTGCTCGGCAAGCTGACGCCGGGCGCGAACTACCACGCCCTGATGCAACGTGTCTTTGCGAACGGACGATCCGAGGGGCCACAGGCGCCGACCCGCACGCTGCGCCTGGTTCGCTAGCCATCCGCCAGACCAACGCAACTATCAGTAGTTGCGACAAACCGGGACTGCGGGCAGGGGCGCCCAAGGCGCCATCGGCGAGACGCGCTGTCGCGCCAGACGATACTGAGGGTTCGCCGTTGCCCGCTGATCGGGACGCCAGCTCAGCGTCCGTAGACGGACACGTGCGTGCTGCTGGCGGAGGTGAAGGGCTCCCGGTTCCAGCCGGCCCAACGGTCCTTCAGGCGCAGCCCGGCGATCCGCGCCATCAGATCGAGTTCGCTCGGCCAGGCGTACCGAGTGACGATGGGGTACACGCGCACGCCCTCACGGGAGAGGACCACGTGACTCTCCTCGAGCCGTTGCGTCACGGGATCGTGGCGACCCACATCGAGGCGGACCTCGTTGACTCTGATGGCTTCCGCATCCACGTATTGATCGTTGCGCAAGCGGGTGAGAAAGGTGGGCACGAAGGCCTCCACCACAAACGAGCCGTCGTCGGTGAGATGGGCGGCGACGTTCTCGAAACAGCGCACCTGATCGTCCTGGGTCAGCAGGTTGAACAGCGTGTTGAACACCACGAAGACCAAGCGGTAGTGGCCCTGGACCGGGACATCGGCGAAGTCGCCGATCGTCACCGCGATCCCGTCGCCCCCCGGCTTGGCGCGCAGCCTGGCGACCATCGCGGGCGAGAGGTCGATGCCGTCGACGCGCAGCCCCCGCGCGGCGAGGGGCAGCGCGACCCGACCGGTACCGATCGCGAGCTCCAGCGCGGGACCACCGCCCGCCAGCTGCTCCAGAAACGCGACCGTCGCCAACGTATCCCCGCGTGGGCTGAGATCGTCGTAGATCTCGGCGACATCCTCGCCAAAACTCGTGATGGGCTCATAGTTCTCCATAATCCCCTCTCATGCGCTCAAGTAGTATTTACTGGCTTTCTTCGAACACGACATCGCCGTCTACGCGCGGCAGTTTGATAACCGATACCGGATTGGTCATCGCCCACGGGCGACTGAACATCTGACAGGTGACGTGAATGGTTGCACCGTCCTTGCGGATTGAATGGATCGTCGGCGCGGTTGTGTACGAGCCCGCGTCCACAAAAAGGGCGCTTACCATGTCCCGAGCAAACTCAACCTCCGGCATGTTGTCACTTGTTCCGCCATGGCTTGCCCATACGGCGGCCATTTCCTCCTCCTCCGAGCGAAAGACATACGTTCCGGCTTTCGGGGCGGGGACATGCCAGGGTAAGACATTACTCATAGTCCAAGCGAGTGCTTGGGTCACGCCTTCCGGTGAATCCATCTCTCGTTTCGGCAGTAGGTCTGCAGAATCGGTATTGCTATGCTATCCATGCGTAGCTCCTCTCCAGGATTTGGCGCCAGTTGCCGTTCCTGCACATCAAGAAGCGGACCGGCCAGAGACCAATCCCGTACTTGATGCGCAACAAGACCGAGTGGGCCGAGGTACTGCTCTCATCCCGAGATGTTGTGTCGCAATCAACGCACCTCGTCATGGCAGATAGGGGACGAAGGGATCGACTGCTGGGCAGCGTAGCTATGGTCCGTGACCGTCAGAGCAGTCGACGTTACGGCTCGCGGATGACCTGCGTGTGAACGGGTATGCGCAGCGTGAAGATCTGCGCGGGCACGGCCGAGAGCGGCACGACCTCCTGCCGAACCACGCGCAGTACGGTCGAGCTCAGGACGTGCCCCTGTGCGTTGGCTGAGGAGATGTCCAGCTCGTGGATCAGATACGTACCAGAATTGACGTGCAGGGTTACGGTAAACTTGTGCGGCGATGTCTCTGGGTTGGCCTGGGAGATGCCGGGCAGCGTGCGGACGACCTGGATCACATAGACCATAACGCCATCGAGCGTTTGCCCCGGCAGCAGATGCGCGTCTGGGTTCGTGCCCTGCTGCGCGTCAAGCACGAACTGTCGCAAGCTGGCTGTGTCGAAGGGGTCGGGGATGATCTGACCCTCTGTCGACATCTGGGTCGCGGTCATGACAAACGTCATATGCTGGATGGGGTCGTAGAGTTGCAGGATCGACCCGTTCTGCACCTTGTGCTGGAGCACCGTACCCCGAGGGTCGCTAAAAGTTATGTCCTGGCGGGTGATCAATCCGTTGGCAGCGCGCTGAGTCCACTGGTCTATTGTCACGTTCGGGGCAGTCAAGCCCGAGACGCCGGCCGAGATGCCCGGCGCGGATGTCGTGAGGGTAGTGCTGACGTCATGCACGACGTGACCGGGGCCGGCCGGCTGCAACGCCGCGGCAACGTGGCGCAGGAGATCCTGCGCCGAGACCGGCGTCGGCTGCTGCCAGCGTAGGTAGCCGGCGACGCCACTGAGGGCCAGCAGCAGGGCCGCGGCGAAGGCGGCGACGCGTCCGCGCACACGTGGTGCTCGCCGGGGCGCGACAGCGCGCGGGTAAGGGAGAGTCGTAGACATGCGAGGGCTCCTCTCTGTTCTGATCGTCGTTTGATGATGCGCCTGCTTGAGCAACTGCTGGCGCAGGCGCTGCCCGAACGCGTCGTCGCGGGCCTCCGGCCGCGCGAGGTCGCGCAAATCGCCCGCGATCATGGTGGTGACCTTATCCTGCTCCAGATCCTCGTTAGTCATCATGCGGATACCTCCGGCGCAATTCGCCCAGGGCACG
>JAABUQ010010733.1_pt1 | contig 11927 bp, 22 predicted proteins | sample 5560001 | NCBI WGS metagenome assembly JAABUQ01 (sample SAMN10711888, study PRJNA513371) | rock metagenome | isolation source: Antarctica rocks | place: Antarctica: Victoria Land, Finger Mt nord | collected 2015-12-18
GCAGGAGGACGCGAGCGCTCGGCGCCAACGCGTGCAGCAGGCAAGCCATGGTCCGCAATCAAGCATGGCTAGCCCCGGGGGCAATGGAGACCTGCGCAAACCAGCTTCAAGCAGCCCTCGCACGCCTCAGCGCGAGTCCGTGCCGCAACGTGCAGCACTCCAACAGGCTGGCCTCAGCGCCGTGGGCCCCCGCGCAGTTGGCACACCCGACGCGCATCCTAGTGAACAAGATCCTGAGGCACGCAGAGTGGGTGCCACCCAAGGCGGGCCCGGCGCAGGCCATGGGGCTGAGTTGGAGGCATAACAGCCTTTCAACAGAGCAGGCGCCTGCTACCCTGGGGGCCTGTCTGGCATGAGCAGCCAGCTCCTTACCTCGTGTGCCTTCAGCACAGCCGCGGCTTTTGGCTGGCTACAAGCGCATGAGGACCGGCCGCCGCCAAGGCTTGGCTCCCCGACTCCAACGTTACCAACGACCGACGGTGCCAAGGGCTGTCATGCCCCCCACACTCGTATGCGTTATTTGGCCTGTGCAAACCTCAGCCTGATGTGTCAATGGAGCAAGGGCGACAAGGCAATGCTCCAGCCTTGGCCTGGCGCTCGGACGCACTGCCGAGAGCAAGCTTTCGAGCAAACCTGAAAACCCTTTCATCGCGCCTTGGTTGCTGATCAGAGCCACTGCTGGCTCGGCACAGCTGTGGCTTGCTTGAGTGTACATCACCTGGCTTCCAGCTGCTAGTTTCCAGACGTGTCTGTATTAGTGCAAGTGCAACACTGTCTGACAAAAATGCGCAGTCCTGGTGGCACTATGATGCCAGCAAACTGCCGACATGCGCCTGGTGGACACCTGCTGCTGCCGCACTCAGGTCACGGGGCAGGCATTGGCATGCAGTTGCGCGTGCACTCCTGCAGGCGGCAGCTGCGAAGACTGCTGGTCGCACGTGCTGGCGTGCAGAGCGAGCAGCGGCTTGTGGTAAGTCTGCCGCTGCTCATGTCGTCTGAGCACCCGTCCAGCACGCCCTGCAGTGCAGCGCCTCAGTCTGCTACCTGCAGCCTGAGACGAGGCTGCGTGCCCGCAGAGCTTCCCGCGCGACTACACGGAGGCCGTGAGGCAGGCCCAGGACAGCACGCGCGCCGCGCTCGAGGCGGGGCACAGGCTGGTGCGTTGGTCATCACGGCAGCCTGTGCGTGGGGGCCGCCGTGCCGCTGGCGGGTCCTGAAAGGGGCGGCCGCCGGGGCGCGCAGCTCGAGGTCGAGTTCCCTACCTCTTCCCTCGCCAGCGTGTCAGGCACGCACCGCGCGCTTCAGCGTCCCCTGCCGCCTCGACGCAGTGTGCACCCAGGGCGGGCGTGCACGGCGGCTGGCACAGCCTGAGGTGTCGGCGGTGCAGGCGATGGCGAGGGCGCCAACGAGATGAACTTCTCGCTGGGCTTCCTGCGGCAGTACTTGCGCATTTTCCAGGACCGCGCGGCGGCCACGCGCGTCTTCTTCCCAGACGAGAAGGCGCGCCTGTGGCGCGCGCGCACGCAGCGTCCTGGCGGTGGAGCAGCCAGCTCTGTGTTCTCCACCAACTGCCGGTTGCAGGCCACAAGGGCTGCCTCGGCTGCCTGAGGCCTCTGTGTGCAGCCGGCGGGCAAAAGGCAGCCTGACTGCCATGCCTTGCATGTTGCGAGTGGCGCAGATGCGCTGACGTGCTGACATGCAGACGTGCTGACAAAGGCATGGCCCTGCACAGGAGATGCAGGTGGCCCGCCAGGGCAAGGGCATGGACCCCGCCGCGGGCAGCCGGCAGCTGGAGCCCGTATTCGCGCAGACCGCCTTTCGGCTGGACTTTCTCACCCGGCCCAACGCCTTCAGCGACATGGGCTTTGACTTTGGAAAGGTGCGCAGCGGAGCCGCGTTGCCCTCGTCCCACGGACGTGCAGCCCCCCCCAACTGGTCGTGTGCGTCAGGCGCTTGTCTGAGCACGCCTGAGCGGACGCTGTTGACCGCATGCCCCAGCAGGGGTCATGTCCAAGCGCTCTGGCCTGCATCCGCGTGCGGCTCGTGGCGTTGAACGCACGCGCATAACAGCCATGCACGCTCCAGAGTCAGGCTGGAGGGTATCCAGTCGAGCTGGGCGCGCAGGTGTCGGTGGCGGAGCGGGCGCAGCCGTCAGATGAACGCTTCGTCTGCGCCTACCCGCACTTCAACGTGAACGGTGCGTGTACTTCCATACAGGATGTCTGTGTGACGTTCATGAAGTTCTGTAGCAGTGCCAGACACGTGCATGCGCAGAATCTGCGACGGCGGGATCCCAAGTCCCAGTCTTTTCCGGGTGGATAGATGTACTCTTCCATGCTGGCACTGCGTGAACGTGCAGGGCATGCCTGCCTTGGCTCATATATGGGCCTGTGGTCCCCAGAGATGCTCGCCGTGGAGGAGCTGTGGGCGGGCGCAGCGTGCGACAGCGGCCGACCTGTTATCGTCTTCAACGGTGGGTGCCGGCATGCCGTCCGGCGTGACAACACGCTCACCATGTGCAGTGCTGCAAATTGTGTGCTGAAGAATGCTGTGCAAAATAATCGCAGCATGGCGCCGCGCCATGTCATGTAGTCATTGCACATTGCCTGCCACAGCCCCAGAGGCGTTCACATGCGGGGCGGTGCATGCAAGGGCAGGCCGTGGGGCGCTGCAGGCGAGGTGGACCGCATCAGATCGGGGTACTACCCTGCCCTCTTCTACCCCAAGATCGGCCGGCTAGCCACGAACCTCCTGCCGCAGATGACCACCGTGTATTACATCCACAACTTCAAGGGCAGCGGAGGCGGTGCGCACCTGTTGCGCCTGCGCGCAATCAGGACGTCCAGCAATGCTGCTCAGCCTGCGTTTTTGGGACCTGGAGCCTGGTCTACCCAACCTACCATGCCGTTTGCGTTCTATCGCGTCACCGTGACTGTGTGCAAAGCAGAGCGCCTGCTTGGTGGTCAGGAACAGGAAAGGCAGACTAGCTACGGCCACAGCGCGTGTGGATTAAATGCTTGGCCCGGTACGCAGGCACGCTGTTCCGCGCCTACCCGGGGCCGTGGCAGGTGCTGCGCGGCACGCCGCTGGATCCGAGCAGCTTCAGAGTGATTCACACGCAGGATGACATGCCGACGCTCAAGCAGGTGGCTCTGGACATCCTGCCGCGCCGGCGCGCCTGAGCTGCGGCAGGAGACGGTTGGGAGTCATGTTGTGACGGTCATGTGTGAGCCAATTCATGGGTCAAGTCTTGCAAGCGTGCTCTGCAGCTTGGGCGACATCTCTGTGTATTGATCACATCATTCTTATGATGGCAATGTGTCTGCGCTGTGGTCGTTGCCATGCATGGTAGGAAAGAAAAGTGGGAGAGAAGAAGCGAGAGAGAGAGAGAGAGAGAGAGCGAGTGTGTGAGGGAGGTGTATAATGCTGCGCATGTTCTGTCAGCGGTGTGCAGCATCACCATTGGCTGCCCTGGCTCAATACCAAAAATTGAGACAAGTCGTCCTTTGTGGCTGAGCCAAAGTATTTCTTATTGAGATGTGAAAGATATGGCCTGGTGGGCATTTGTTTGAGTGGTCCCCAGAGCTGCTGAGCACCTGCATGCACCTGCATGAACATGGAAACGGTTGACCTGTTGGATATGCGCCATACTGTCTGTGTAAAGAGCACAGCAGACACACTGCATGCTTTGTGCCGCTAGGCAGGGTAACATGGAGTGCGCGACGCTTCTGCCACTTAAAGATGCCTGAAGCATGTTGTGAGGGTGGACTATTCATGTGCACGGCTACATGATGCACCTGTCCTGCAAAGCTGCGCAGGCGCGCCCATGCGCCGCAGCAGCGTTAGCATGCAGACGCTGCCTCTCGCGAGCGGCAGCACCTGCCTCGCTGCAGCGTGATGACGCGGCCTGTGGCAAGAGACACATGGTGAGGCAGCACATCAGACAGATGTGAGCAGGGCACAATGCATTTCTAACATGGAGCCGTCTATGATATATGTAGTATTGAAGCTCACTTGGCATGCTGCGGTCATACGACTCACAACATACCGGTTCCCGTCCGATCACCGAAGTCAAATTGAGTTCGGCCTCATCAGTACTGCGTTGAGGAATCACGTGGGAACCCGAGGTGCTGCAGTGCTTTGGCTGTTGCATTTGCAGTGCTTTTGTCCTTCTACAACATGCTGTGCTTTTGCTGCTGCATATGCACACGCTGTGGTTTGCTGCTGCACATGCAGTGTCTTTCCTGCTGCACATGCAGTGTTGTTGCACTGCGGCCTCGGTGACCTGCATATGCGTTTGAACAACATCTAATCTTGCTTGGCCTGGCCATAGCTGCGCCACCAAATGGGTGCTGCAGAGTTGTATAAGCGTCGTTCTAGCATTGCCGTGGCTGTCACATTTCTGATTGTAGGAGGACCCGATGTGCCGTGATCAACAACAAGCATTGTTTGCTTTTTTTTTGGCAACAGTCGTCCTTGTCAGTTGTCAATTGGTGAAGTGGGCGCTATGCATGTAGCATTGTGCCTGCAGCAGATTGGAACGCCAAAATCTCTCGCACTGAATCGTATTCGTATCGCATTCCATATTGCATTATCATTCTAATCCCACGGAGCTGCCTTGGCGCCAACAAGCACCAGAACAGTCCCGCTCAGGTAGGCCGCCAGTTAGCATGCATTCCGTAAACGGCCGCCAAGCAGCGCCACTGTTGCACAAAAAGCCCCACCACCGTGAGCAGGCATTGGACGCCTATTGCGGGCAAGGCCTGTTGCTGCGGCAGCGCGATCGCAGCCGTCAGCCAGCGTGGGGGCGAGTCACGCATGCGCCGCGGGCGGCAGGTCGCACTGCGCTGGCAGCGCGACCGCATCCGCCGACCAGCGCCAGAGCCAGGCGGCGAGCGAGGCGTCGCCCGCGGCGGCGCTGGGCGCGGCGCAGCGGCAGTCGGAGCCGAAGTAGCAGTTGTCGGCCTCGTACGCCTGGTGCTCGCACAGGATCGGCTCGCGGCTGGTCGCGCAGAACACCGAGGAGCGCGCGCCTGCGCGGCGCGCCCAGGTGAGGGCGCGGGGGCGGGGGGGCCGAACGCGGCGGGCGCTCCGTGCAGAGCGCTTCGAGCGTCCCTGCCCCTGCCTTCCTCGCCGCGCACTGCACTGGCAGACATACTGGCGCTGGGCTCTTCCCAGATGCAGGCTTGCTGCCAGCGCGGCAGCGCCAGCCTCTCGCAGCGTCACGCCTGCGGCGCAGAGCAGCTACGCACTGCCCACGCGATGGCGCGCGCTGCTGCAGCAGGCCGGGGCCGGGCGAGCGCTCCCGCGGCGCACACATGCGGCGGGCGGGCGGCGCGCCTTGCGCAGGCGATAGGCAGAACGGGCGCATGGCTGCGCGGTACACAGCCTGCATGGGCGCCGGCAGCGTGCGGACCACGTCCGTCATGACCTCGCCCGGGTGCACCGCGGCCGCGACCACGCCGCAGCCCGGCGGCAGCCGCCGCCGCAGCTCCGCCGTGAACAGCACCTGCACCGCACGTGCCGCGCTGGGTGACCACTCTCTTTATGCTTCAGAGGTCTCCTCGCTGCACCGCATGCCTGCCGTCCGCGCTGATGCCCGCCGGCTGGGAGCATGCCGGCGCGGCTGGTGGAGGTCCGCGGGGCCGACGGGCGGCGCGCCTGGCAGAGCTTGCTGCGGTTGTAGGCGGCCAGCGAGGAGAAGGCGCCCTTGGCCTCAAAGTGCGGGTCGTCCACGTCCACGCCCGCCGCCAGCTCATGCATCTTGGACGCCACGCTCACGATCCGCACCGGCTGCCGGCCCTTGCTCTGCCGCCCGACGGAACGGGCTGATGCCGATCGGGCGCATGGCGAGCCGGCGGCGGGGCGTGCGGCAGCTGGCGGGCAGCATGCAGAGCGCCGTGGTCTTCAGGCCCGGGGCATAACGAAAACCGTCAGACATGCAGGAATAAAGTGCTGCTGCAGCTGCCATCAGCTGATGCACTGCAGACACATGGTTATGGGCATTGCTGCGGACACCGTCAGCCGCGCTTGCAACCACATCCGAGCACTGAGAAGCTGTGCATGCAGGGCAGGTGAGGCGGAGCCATGGGCGCCGCGCGTGACACGCCGTGCGCTCTGTTGAATGCACTGGCGCCTACATGTCAACTGCGCTGCGGCGCTCCCTGTCCAGTGCTGGCTTGCTGGTCAGGGCCCGGCCCGTGAGGGCCCGGCCAGGGCCTCGCACCTGCCGCGCCGTCTGCAGCATGCTGGGCAGCAGCAGCAGGGAGAGCAGGAAAGGGCCCAGGTGGTTGGTGCCCAGGTGCGCCTCAAAGCCGTCCTCGGTCACCGTCCGGCCAGCTGGGGCGCGAACGGCACGGCTGTCAGGGCGCCGCACCGCGCCGGGCCCGGCATGCGGCTTGGTCACCAGCACACGCATGTCAAGGCCGAGCACTTTCAGCAGCCTGGTAAACGCTCAGGTTGGTGGCCCGCATGCATGCCCGTGACACAAGCGCTTATGGGGCACGACTCAATGTGCTGACGAGCAGCAGTCCCCGCCTGCGCCTGGTGCAGGGCGGCATGCCGGGGAGTCACGGCGCCCCTGGACGCACCGCCCATGCTGAAGATGCCGGCGTTGTTGACGAGGACATGCAGCGGCGCCTTGCGACGCCGCCAGCTGTCTGCAAATGCGCGCACTGAGCGCAGTGACGCCAGGTCGAGGTTCATGACCTGCGACGCACATGCGTGAAGACCTGCACGATGCTGGTGACTGGCCGCTCTGGTTTGCACAGTTGCCTGGTGCATGTCCCGAACGGCAGGCCCGACAACCTAGACCTTCACATGGCAGAGACTGGACACAGATCACCAAATTAGCTCGAGTAGCAAATGCATCCGGAATGGCCTGTGTAAGTGCCAAATCGCCGTGTGACAGGACGCGCGCCTCGATCTTGGCATCTGTGTGGCCCACCCGCGCGGCCTCTGCCTGCAGCTCCGTCAGCAGCTTGGCGCCGCGCTCTCGGCTGCGACACGCCAGCACGACTGCGCGCGCGTCCACACTGTGTATGGTACACATGGAAACAGGCTGAGCAAGCACTGCTGCCTCAGCGCCGCAAAGCCAGGCAGTCTTGCAGGCGGCCACGCCAGGTGCAGCAGCAGGCGCTCACCGTGCGCCCTCCGCCGCACCAAGGCGGCGGCAGTCTCCCGCCCGATGCCGCTGCAGCCCGGGCCGCGCTGCTGTCAGGCGCTGCGGGCCATAGCAGTGGCTGGCGGAGGCAGGCGGCAGGCAAGAGCAGCGGGGCAGGGACCTGGTGGGGCCTGTGACTATGCAGGTCAGGCCATCGGCCGGTCCACCGACCTTGTCCACGCTGGGCACGTTGCGCAGGTAGAATTTCTGCGCGTGCAAAACTTTTTGCATGCATACTTCAGTGATCCGCCACAAATATGCGTGTGCTGTGAGGACCTAGGAGACACGGAGAGTGTCTGACGCGCCTGGATGAACACATCGAGCGACACAGCCGCAAAGCCAACTAGCAGGTTGAGCATTGATGACACCAAGCTCGCTGGGTGAAACAGCGTGAAGCGCTTCTCTGCTGTGGCCAAACAGAATTAGCTGCCAGGTCTGGACCAAGCGTTGCAGGGAGGGATGCGTTGGACAGGTATGAACTTTGCACGGAAGTCAGTGTCACTGTGTGCACGTATTAGCACCGCGAGACCACGAAACTCGACACACAGAGTGCTCAGGGAAGTGGCTCTGATCAAGCAGATACAGTCCTGTCCTTTTACTGAGGCCCAAGCACCAACAGCCACAGGGGTGGAGCCAGCCAGGGGTGAGTGGCAAGCGGGTAGGCGTTGGCTGCCGTTGGACCATTCCGGGCGTCGATGGAGCAAAAGCCAGCGCGCAGTTGCTTGTAACAAGGTGCAGAATGTCTCGCGGCTGCATATGCTTCGTTGGTGCGCCCTGTGGCGTGCTCAGCTTGCAGCCGTGCCTGTGAAGCGCTTCAAGCATCCTGCACCAACCTGACTGTTTGGCTCGCAGGAAACCTGCCTGGCGACGTGCGGGAACGGGAAATCGAGGACCTATTCTACAAGGTGCCCGCTGATCCCTGGGGAGCATGCCTGGTGCAGTGAGGCCAGCCGTGCTTGCAAGCAGCCTGCTGCCGCGCTCCATGCAAGCTATCAGCAGGCAAAAGCGAGGAAGCCTGCCTGACATGGCGGCGGCTGGGCGCGCAGTACGGGCGCATCCGCAACATCGACCTGAAGATACCGCCGCGGCCGCCAGCGTTTGCGTTCGTCGAGTTTGAGAACCCCAGGTGTGTCGGGCAGCAACCTGGCCGGCAGTCGGAGGGCCTTCCATGCGCCTGTCGGCGCTGCGCACGCACACAGCCTTTCCCCGGCCGTGCGCTGCGAGTGCTGTCTGCCAAGGAGGCCGGCCAGGTAGTGTGTTCGGCGGGGGTTGCTGGGAGGTATGAGCAGCGCCCCGGCTCCCCATCGCCAGCGCGGTTCCAGGGATGCTGAGGAGGCAGCCAAGGCCCGCAGTGGCTATGACTTCAGTGGCTGCACCTTGCATGTGGAGCTGAAGCGGGGGGGCCCCAGGGGTGGCCACTGCGGGCACGCCCGCTGTGCTGGCTGCGCCCTGCGCGCCTGCCTCTGTCCGGCCTGCACTTTCATGAATCTGCTCAGCTTGAGCTTATCAGAGAGGTTAGGCTGATTTGTGCAGCTCCTGCTTAGACTGTGAGTGCGCATAACTCTGCTCAGAATGTGCGATTACCTGCTTGGCACGCGTTTGGTCTGCCTGCTCAGCCTGAGCGCCCTGGCACACTTCAGACCACTTTACAGACCCTCTGCATCGTCTCAGCGTGCGTGTGCTGACCGCTCTGCATCCGCCCGAGGCGGAGCCGGGAGTTGGGGTGTCTGGGCAGCATCTTACTGGCCATTGTCGCACGGACAACACACCGCGCCCAGCGTGCAGTCACCAGTCTGCTCAAAGCAAGGAGCGCGGGGCAGGGACGCGGAGGAGGCCGTGCGTGGGAGGGATGGGTACGACTTTGGCGGCAGCCGCGTGCGGGTAGAAATCTCCCGCGGCAGCACGGGCGGCGGGATGGGCGGCGGCATGGGCGGCGGCGGCGGCGGCGGCGGCGGCGGCGGGTACGACCGCGGCGGCGGCGGCGGCGGCTATGGCGGCGGCGGCGGCGGCGGCGGCGGCGGCGGCTTTGGCGGCGGCGGCTTTGGCGGGCGCCCGCCGCCGCCCATCGCGCCCCCCAACTTCCGCACCAAGGGCAGCGCGTACCGCGTGCTGGTCAAGGGCCTGCCCATGTCCGCGTCGTGGCAGGACCTCAAGGCGCGCGCCTGGCCCTAACCCTACCCCATCACGCAGCCCGCCCGCTGCGCACTCTCCCTGCGCCTGATGCACACGCTTTAGGAGGGGCGCGTGTGGCGCGCCGGCCATGGAGCCGGCCGTGGACGCGCCCTGGCAGGGCCTGCGGGCGCGCGCCTGTCTGTGCTGCTTGCCGCCATGACCCAGGGTCTTTCAAAAAGGCCATGTTGCGCGTGGTCAGCATGTGGCTGCGTGCTTGTCAAGCCCTGGCCATGCCGGCGCCTCACATTCTACCAACCCTGCAAACCGCCCAGTGCGCGTGCGGGTAGGGTTAGGGTAGGAGGCGCGCGCATGCGAGGGGCTCCGGCTGCGCGCCGCGCAGGACCACTTCCGCAAGGTGTGCCAGCCCAACTATGTCAACGTGTACCGCGACCGCGGCGGCGTGATGGGCGTCGTCGAGTTTGACACGGCCGACGACCTGGACCGCGCGGCGCGCTCCCTGTCGCTACCCGGAACCCCTGCGCATGCCGTATGTTACGCTTAGCCGCTGCCTGCAGAAGTATCGTGCAAGGGATTGTCAGCGTGGGCGGTGCTCTGGCGTGTCCGCGCCTGCGCGCCATGGAATGTACGTGCACGGTGTGAAGAGTTAGCGGATTGAGGCAAAGAACGTGCGGGAGCTCTTGAAGGCCGATGCGTGAGGGAGTCGAGACGTGAGAGGAGCTGTGTGTCGCCCAGAAGCGCAAGCTGGCCGTGCGGCCATCAAGGTCATATTCAATCTGATTCTTGTTGAAAGAGGGTGTGCGCATGCGGCAGGTGCGCAAGCTGGACGACACAGAGTTCCGCAACCCCTTCGAGCGCGCGTACATCCGCGTGTACGACGACTCGGACTCGTCGCGGATCAAAGCGCGCGACCGCTCGCGCGAGCGCTCGCGCTCGCGGTGCGCCTCCACGGCCTGGCTGAGACATGCATGTGCACCCGCGTGAGGCACAGGGCGCAGGTGGTCGAGCGCACATGAGTGCCGGGCACTCTTGGGCGCTCCAGGGGCGCTTGTCTGAGTAATTTCAGCCAGCTGCGAGCGGGGCGAAGCTGGCAAGCCCAAGCGGTGGCTGACCGCGCGCGCGCGGGCAGGGGCCGCTCGGCGTCCAGCGACAGCCGCAGCCGCTCGCGCAGCCGCAGCAGCAGCCGCTCGCGCTCCGCCTCGCGCTCTGCCTCGCGCTCGCGCAGCCGGTGCGCGCGCCCCCCGGCCGCGCTCCTGTGCGCGCTGGCATGGCCGCGAGCCGCTCCCGCGTGTGCTCGTTTTGGTAGTAGTCACCGTTCGGCTGCGTTATGCTGCGAGATGCGATGCCGTTTTGCTGCAGTCTGCTGCTGCGAGATGCGGAGCGGTCCCACGCCAGCATGCTGCGCTTGTGCAGCTGGGGCGGGCCCCTGCTGCCTCCCAAGGCCGCAGGCTGGGGCCCTGGGTCCGGCTGCTGTGAGTGCCATGCTTACCAGCAGCAGTGCAAACGCTGTGCATTGGTAGACGTACTAGCATCTTCCCAAGCTCAGCCAACGTTGAGCTTGTCGCGCCTGAAAACGCTGCGCTGTGAAGGGAGCTGGTACGCCGGTGTTGTCTGCTGCAATACTAGGGTTCCTGCAGACATTGGGTTGGCGAGGAAGACAGAACGGGCTGTGCCGGTAGCAGCAAGGCCGCGGAGGATGTGCGGGCGATGCTGGCATGGACGGACGCAGGTCGGAGTCGCGCTCGCGCTCGGGCAGCCCAGCTGACAAGGGCAAGGCCGACAAGCATGCGGACGAGGACAAGGCCGACAGCAAGGGCGCGCCCGACGACGCGCCGGCCGACAAGGAGATGGAGGATGCGCCGGCGGCGGCCGAGGCGGATGCGACCGCGACGAACGGCGCCGACGCCGACGCCGACGTCGCCGACGCCGACGCTGATGAGGACAAGCCCGCGGGCGGGGCCGAGCCCGCGGCGGATGACGACAAGCCTGCAGAGGCGGAGAAGCCCGCGGATGAGGATTAGGGTGGAGGGCGGGGCGCGGCGGGCGCGCTTCTGGCGTTCACTCTGGGCGCGGCGCGGCGGCCGATGCGCCCTACTGCTGCGCGCGGCGGGCGCGAGCGCGCGGCGGCGGCGCGGCCTGCAGCAGCGCCGCTGAGGGTTTGGGCAGTGCGCGGCGGCTGTTTTCTGCTTGGAGCCTGCGGCAGGACCCTAAAGCGGGCGGGAGGAGAGTGGCGGACAAGGAGAGGATGCACATCAAGGCCTGGACACCCCGTGCACGGCGGGATCCCCGGCAGGCGCGGCGGCGCGCGCCGCGCACGACGTCGGCTGTCTGCATGCGCGCATGCGCCGGCAGCTGCCTGGCCGGCTGCCGCCCGCCCTTGCCAGTCCTGCAAGCGTTTGTGCCTGTGCGGATCAAGTGCCCAGCGTCTGTGGCCGTGGCAGGCCCGTCCTGTCGTGGCGGAGGGTGGGGAGGAGCGCTGGCTGCGCGGCGGCGGGCGGAGCAGCAGCACCCGTGCGGCTGGGGCGGGAGCAGCCAGCGGGAGGCACACGCTCTGTGGACCGGCCTGTCAGTGGATGTCGCTGTGGCTGTGGATGGAGCGCACAGGCGTGCAGCCTGCCAGGCTGTGCGCCCCCGC
>JAABUQ010010735.1_pt1 | contig 11926 bp, 14 predicted proteins | sample 5560001 | NCBI WGS metagenome assembly JAABUQ01 (sample SAMN10711888, study PRJNA513371) | rock metagenome | isolation source: Antarctica rocks | place: Antarctica: Victoria Land, Finger Mt nord | collected 2015-12-18
TCCCGCCGCGGCGCCACCTTCGCGGGAGCCCACCGAGGGGAACGGACGGATCAAGGCCTCGCCGGTCGCCCGGCGCATGGCGCGCGAGCTCGACCTCGACCTCGCGCAGCTCGAGGGCAGCGGGCCCGGGGGGAGGATCGTCAAGGCCGACGTCGAGGCCCGCGCCCACGACGGCGACCAGAGCGCCACGGCCGCCGCTCCTGCGTCCACGCCGTCGGCCGGCGCGCCGGCGGCGGCCGCCCCCGGCAAGGGCGAGGTCGCGACCGAGGAGCTCTCGCGCACCCAGGCGCTGATCGCGCGACGCATGGCGGAGGCAAAGGCCACCGTGCCGGAGTTCACGCTCACGGCCGACGTGGACATGGAGCAGGCCGCCGCACTGCGCGAGCAGCTCAAGGCAGTGGCCGCCGACGGGCCGGTTCCGTCGTTCAACGACATGATCGTCAAGGCCTGTGCCCGTGCGCTGCGCGAGCACCCGCGCGCCAACGGCGCCTACCGCGACGGCCACTTCGAGCTCTACGGCCGCGTGAACGTGGGGGTGGCGGTGGCCGGGCAGGACGCGCTCGTCGTTCCCACCGTCTTCGACGCCGACCGCCGGTCGCTCGCCGAGATCGCCCGCGAGACCCGAGCGCTGGCCGAGCGGGTCCGTGACCGCTCGATCACGCCGCCCGAGCTCTCGGGCGGGACGTTCACGGTCTCGAACCTCGGGATGTTCGGGATCACCGACTTCACGGCGGTCATCAATCCCCCGCAGGCGGCGATCCTCGCCGTCGGGGCGATCCGGGAGACGCCGGTGGTTCGCGAGGGCGAGATCGTCCCCGGCCGGCGGATGTGCGTCACCCTGGCCTGCGACCACCGGATCCTCTACGGCGCCGACGCGGCGCAGTTCCTCGGCCACATCCGCGAGCTGCTCGAACGGCCGCTCGCGCTCCTGCTGTAGTCGCCTCTCAGTAGCCCCCCCGGGGCGCCCAGCTCGCGTTCGGCTCGTGGCCGTTCAGGACGATCGTGGGCTGATCGGTGTCGAGGTGGACGAGGACGCACAGCGGCCGCTCCGCGTCGCGCGCCGGAACGCAGGTGCGGTAGAGCTGGCCCTCGACCACGCGGATGGTGTCGGCCTGCGCGGCGTTGGCGCGGTAGGTCGCGGGGGCGCGCGTCAGCACGTACTCGCGGGCCAGCCCGACGGCGAGCCGAGACGCGCGCGCCTCCCGCATCACGGCGCCTTGGTGGTGCACGGCGACGGCGAGGATCCCGGCCGCGACCACCGCGAGCAGCGCGGTGCCCGCGTAGTCGAAGGCGACCGTGCGGGGGAGGTCCTGCCGGCGCCGGCGCACCAGGCGTCCGAGCAGCGGCCCGAGCAGCGCGACCGCTCCCAGGTTGAGAAAGCCCGAGAGCAAGAGCGCGGGCGCCAGGCCGGTCCCCTCGCCCGAGAGCGGCCAGGTGTGGATCAGCAGCCCGTCGAGCACGGTCAGGGCGGCAAACGTCGGCCACAGCCACGCGCCCCGCATGCGCCAGCGCAGCCGCGCGAGCCACAGTCGCTCCATCGCCGTCCAGGGTAGTCCCACGCTGGCCGCGAGTGGGACAATGGCGGGATGGGAGCACCAGAGGAGCTATGGGTCTGTCATCTCGGCACGGTGGAGTACCGCGCCGCCGTCGCGCTCCAGGAGGAGCTCCGCGCCGCCCGGCTCGCCGGCGCCCTGCCCGACGTGCTCCTCCTGCTCGAGCACCCGCCCGTCTACACCCGGGGGCGACGCTCCGATCCGCACGAGCTGCCGATGGGCGAGGCGTGGTACCTCGGGCAGGGCATCGACGTGGTGCAGACCGATCGCGGGGGCAAGCTCACCTACCACGGCCCGGGCCAGCTCGTCGGCTATCCGATCATGGCGATCTCCGACGTAGTCGACTTCCTGCGCCGCATGGAGCGCGCGCTCATCGCGGCGCTCGGCGCCGTGGGCATCGAAGCGCGCATGCGCGAGGGGCTCACCGGCGTCTGGGTCGGCGAGCGCAAGGTCGCCTCGATCGGCGTGCACGTCTCGCACGGGATCACCACTCACGGATTCGCGGTCAACGTCGAGAACGACCTTCAGCCCTTCGAGTGGGTGGTTCCGTGTGGACTCGAGGGCGTCAGGATGACCTCGGTGATCGCCGAGGCGGGCGGAGGGCGGGGGACGCTCGCGAGCTTTCGCGCGTGCGTGGCCGAGCGCTTCGCCGAGGCGCACGGGCGCCAGGCGCTGCACGTGGCGCCGGGCCGCCTGCAGAGCGCCCTCAGGGCCTCGATACCCTTGCCCGCGTGAGCACGACGGAGCCCCGCGAGCACGTCACGCGGTCGCGGGCCAATCCGGGCGGGATGGACGTGCGCCGGGTGCTCGGCGCCGAGACGGAGCCCTTCCGCGGCCGCAAGCCCCCGTGGTTCAAGGTGCCCGCCCCCGGCGGGCCGCGCTACCGCGAGCTCGACGAGCTCATCCGGGCCCAGGGCCTTCACACGGTCTGCCAGGAGGCCGCCTGCCCCAACGTCGGCGAGTGCTGGTCGCGCGGCACGGCCACGTTCATGATCCTCGGGGACACCTGCACGCGGCGTTGCGGCTTCTGCAACGTCAAGACGGGCAAGCCGACGTGGAGCGATCCACTCGAGCCGGCGCGCGTCGCGCGCTCGGTGGCGCGCATGGGCCTGCGCCACGCGGTCATCACGAGCGTCGACCGCGACGACCTCCCCGATTACGGCGCCGGCGCCTTCGTGGGCGTCATCCGCCAGATCCGCCGGCAGGCGCCCGGGTGCAAGATCGAGGTCCTGACTCCCGACTTCCGCGGCGCGGAGATGCCGCTGGCCAAGGTCATCGCCGAGCGCCCCGACGTCTTCAACCACAACGTCGAGGTCGTCCCCCGCCTGTATCCCGTCGCGCGCCGCGGCTCTCGCTGGGAGCGCTCGTGCCGGGTGCTCCGCAACGCCAAGGAGATGGGCGGCGAGGAGGTGGTCACGAAGTCGGGCCTCATGGTCGGGCTCGGGGAGACCCACGAGGAGATGGTCGAAGCCTTCGGAACCCTGCGCGAGCACGGGGTGCAGGTGCTCACCGTCGGGCAGTACCTGAGGCCCACCGAGCGTCACCTGCCCATCGTCCGCTACTGGCATCCGGAGGAGTTCGCCGAGCTCGAGCAGGCCGCCTACGCCCTCGGCTTCGACCACATCGCCGCCGGACCGCTCGTGCGCTCGAGCTACCACGCCGACCAGCACGTTCCGCAGGACCGGCTCGGCGTCGGGCCGTTGGCGACCTCGGGCTGAGCCCCCGGCGTGGAGCTCGAGCAGGCGGTCCGCACCCGCCGCACGCACAAGGCCTACGGTCCCGAGCCGGTCGACCCGGCGACCCTCGCCGAGCTGCTCGAGCTCGCGCGCTGGGCGCCGAATCACCACCTCACGAACCCGTGGCGCTTCCGGGTCATCGGCCCGCGGTCGCTCGCGGCGCTCAAGGACGCCGCCGGCCCCGAGGCGGCGGGAAAGCTCGACCGGGCCCCGACGCTCGTGGCGGTCTCGGTCGTGCACGGCGGCGATCCGGTGCAGCAGGAGGAGGACCTGTGCGCGACGGCGTGCGCGGCCTACATCGTCCTGCTCGCCGCCCATGGACGCGGCCTGGCGGGCTACTGGCGCACGCCCGCCGTGTTGCGCAGCGCCGCCGGACGGAGCGCCCTCGGCATCGGCCCGGACGAGACGTCCGTCGCCCTGCTGCACCTCGGCTCCGCGCGGCAGGAACGGGCGGCTCCGGAGCGGGATCCGGTGGAACGCTACGTGCGCTGGCTTCACTAGCCTCCGTCGCCCGTGTTCCCCCTCAAGGACAACATCCCGACCGACCGGTTCCCGCTCGTCACCGTGGCCCTCATCGTGGCCAACACGCTCATGTACTTCCTCTTCCAGAAGGGCGGGATCCTCCACGGGCCGAGCAACACGAACGTGATCGAGTACGGAGCGATCCCCTGCGAGCTCAGCCATCCGGGACAGCATGTCGACGCGTTCCGCGATGCCGCCGGGCGGGTCCAGTTCCAATGCGCCAACGGGCCGGGCGCCATCCCGGGCGCGCCCTCCAGCTACCTGACCGTGCTCACCTCGATGTTCATGCACGGCTCGATCCTCCACCTAGCGGGCAACATGCTCTTCCTGTGGATCTTCGGGAACAACGTCGAGGACTCCATGGGCCGCGTGAAGTTCATCGCCTTCTACCTGCTCGGTGGGATCGCGGCGCTCGCGCTGCAGACCGTGGTGGGTCCGAACGCGTCGGTCCCCACCGTCGGCGCCTCGGGCGCGATCGCCGCCGTCCTGGGGGGCTACATCCTCCTCTACCCGCGAGCGCGCGTGGTCACGGTCATCTTCCTCGTGATCTTCTTCACGGTGCTCGAGCTCCCCGCCCTCCTCGTCCTCGGCCTGTGGTTCGTCCAGCAGGCGGTCTTCGGCGCCACGAACCTCACCGATCCCACCGGCGGTGGGGGCGGCGTGGCGTACTTCGCGCACATCGGCGGCTTTCTCTTCGGGCTGCTCGTCATCCGCGCGATCGCGCGCGCCAAGCCGGTCCCCGCCCGCTTCCCGGTGTACTGATGGACCGGCGCCGCGTGGTCCTCGTCATCGTCCTCGCCTTCATCGGGCTCTTGGCCTTTCTCACCATCCGAGTGATCGCCCAGCGCGGGTTCGACGTGCTCGTCGCCATCTCCATCCTCGTGCTCGCCCTGTTCTCCTTCGGTATCGTCGGCGCGCTGCGCCAGCCGCCCGAGGAGTGAGCATGGGAACCGTCTTGCAGGAAGGGCGGCGCCGCAAGCGCCGCGGGTTTCGTCCGCTGCTCGCGGTCGCGGTGCTCCTGGCCGCCGTGGTGGCCGCTCTCGTGCTCCTGAGCGGGACGGCGGGCGACCCTCCGCGCCACGCGGCGTCCGCCCGCGCGGCGGGTGACTCGACCGCGCCGGCACCCGCTCGCGGGCACCAGCCGGCCCCGCCCCCCTACGCCACGCTGCCCGCGCCCGCGCGCGAACGGGTGGACATCCGCTTCCGCATCCAACCGCGAAGCGGGCTGCTCGTCGACCTCCGCACAGGTCGCGTCCTCTGGTCCGACCGACCCGACCGCGTGCTCCCGATCGCCAGCGTGACCAAGATGATGACCGCGCTGCTCGTGGTCACGCACGTGCCGCCGAGCGGACGCGTGCTCATCACCCGCCAGGCGTTGAACTTCCGAGGCTCGGCGGTCGGAGTGCTGCCCCTCGGGCGCCGGATCGACGTGGACACGATGCTGAACGGGCTGCTCCTGCCTTCGGGCAACGATGCCGCGCGCGCGCTGGCCCTGCGCGTCGCCGGCACCCTGCCGGACTTCGTGAGGCTGATGAACGCCAAGGCCCGGGCGCTACGGCTCCGGTGCACCCACTTCACCTCCCCCGACGGCTTCGAGGACCGGGGCAACCACTCGTGCGCCGCCGACCTCGCCCTGCTCGCCCGCGAGGTCCTGGCCCAGCCGCGCCTCGCGCGCATCGTGCGCCGGCGCAAGGCGCTCCTGCCCTTCCCGATCCGCACCGGACGCCTCGAGCTCTTCAACAACAACCCCCTTCTGCTCAGCCGCTACCCGGGCACCGACGGCGTGAAGACGGGCTTCACCGACCGCGCCGGGCGCTGCCTCGTCGCCGCCGCCCACCGCGGAGCGACGCGACTCGTCGTCGTGCTCCTCCACTCGCCCGACCCCGGCGCCCAGGCGATGCGACTGCTCGACGCGGGCTTCCGGGCGGCACGCCGGCTCCGCTGAGGACGCCTCAGGGCTCGCTCGCGGCCCACTCCTGCGCGCTCCACCCGAGCACCATCGCTCCCAGGTAGGCGAACGCGACGAGGCTGAGCGCCGCCGCCAGGATGCGCACGCTCAGGCTGGGGATCTCGAACCCCAAGTCGAGCGCCACCGCTCCGAGGGCCAGGAGCGCCGCCACCCATCGCGGCGCCGAGCGCGAGCGCCACAGCCCGGCCGCGAGGAAGCAGAGCCCGAGCGCCGGGAGCGCGGCGGCGAGGAGGATGGGAACGAAGCCCGCGGAGAACTCGATCCGGTGCAGCAGCGCCACCATCTGCGCTCGCTCGGCGCCGCGCTTGACCATCTGCCACTCGACGAGCCCCAGCGCGATCTGCACGGCCAGCGGCATGACGCCGGCCAGGGCGAGCGCCCCCCCGGCGAGCGCGAGCCGGGGCGCGCGCTCCCGCAGCACGTGCACGAGGCCGAGCAGCGCCGGCACGAGGAGCACGAGCGAGGCGAGCGCGAGGAGGTTCGCGGCGAGGAACCGGTCGGGGTGGGCGGCCACGCCCGCGACCTGGGCGCCGAGGTCCGAGTGGTTGGCCGGCAGGATCACCGCCGTCGCAAGCGAGAGCCCCGCCGAGGCGATCATGCTCAGCCCGGTGAGGCGCCGGCGGAGGTCGGCGGGGGCGCGGGGCATGCTCGGCACACCATGCCCGGCGGACGGGGGCGCGCCACGGCCAAGTGAGCGCGGCCGGTGGGCAGTGGAGCCAGCCGGGATCGAACCGGCGACCTCCTGCTTGCAAAGCAGGCGCTCTCCCAGCTGAGCTATGGCCCCTTCCCGCCGAGTCTAGGGCGGGGCGCCCGACTGGCGCCCCGCCCCAAGCGCTCAGCTCAGCGGAAGGGGACGATCGTCACCGACTTGCTGGTTTGGCCGGTGGTCCCGTTGACCCCGGTCACGTTGACCGTCGCCGCCAGATGATGGCCCGGCGCGCGGGCCAAGAGGCTCCGCCCCGTGCGGTTGAGCGTCAGGTGCACGATGCCGCCGTCGTTGGCGTTCACGAAGAAGAGTGAGCGGCGGCCGATCAACCTGCCCGAAGCGGTCACCGTCATCCTGCCGGAGCACTGACGCTGCTGACCAAAGCACCCGACGAAGACCCCGAACACCGAGCTCGGCGAGGAGAAGGCGGTGTGCCCGAAGAGCGCTATGCGAGAAGGCGGCACCGGTACCGCCTGGGTCGTAAAGGTCATATTGAGGCCGATGGCCTTCTTGCCCTGCGCGTTCGTCGCCACCAGCCGGTAGTTGTAGGTCGTGCTCGGGGCGAGGCCTGTCGCGTTGCCCTGCGCGGCGACGTCCATGGTGCCCGCGCCGGCTTGCCCAACCTTCGTCATCGACCCGTACTTCGTCGTGGTGCCGTACTCGAACACGTAGGTGGTGTTGCTCCCGTTCGGATTGACCTTCCCGGTCAGCACCGCTGCGGTCTGGCTGATGCTCGTAGCGGGCCCGGTCATCGCCGTGGGAGTGGCGCTCGGCGGGGCGCCGAGCGCGGAGCCGAGCGGGGTCAGGGCCCCGGCCGACACTATGCCGACGGCCGATACCGCCAGGATGAGCAGTCTTCTCATGGTGCGTCCTCCGATGTAGGTGTCCCTTGCCCAACAGACCCGCGCGGGGAGCGAAAGTTGCGGCCGAGCGCGTTGGAGCATGCCGCGGATCGCTCCCGGGTAGGGGGAACGGGAGTCGATTGCACCGCGGAGACAAGGGAGAGGCGATGACCGACGAGACGGCGACGCGCGAGAGGCCCGCCACCACGCCCCAGAAAGAGGACGGCGTAGGGGATCGCCAGGCGCCCGACAAGTCGCCGCGCACGGCCAACCAGGAGGACGGCAAGGCCACGCGGCGCGCCGAGGTCTCGAACCTCGAGATCGTCCACCACTACTTCGGCCGCGCCGCCGACCGGCTCGAGCTCTCCGACGACATCCGCGCGGTCATGCTCTCCGCCTACCGCGAGGTGCAGGTGCAGGTTCCGGTCAGGCTCGCCGACGGGCGCATCCACGTCTACTCGGGCTACCGCGTGCAGCACAACGGCGCCCGCGGCCCCTACAAGGGCGGCATGCGCTACCACCCCGAGGTCGACCTCGACGAGGTGCGCGCCCTGGCCGCGCTCATGACCTGGAAGACCGCGATCGTGAACATCCCGTTCGGGGGCGCCAAGGGCGGCATCAACGCTCCGGCCGACAAGGTCGAGCGTCACGAGCTGCAGACGATCACGCGCTCGTTCATGTCGAAGATCGACAAGGTGCTCGGGCCCACGCGCGACATCCCCGCGCCCGACGTGGGCACGAACGCGCAAGTGATGGCGTGGATGATGGACGAGTACGGGAAGACCCACGGCCACACGCCGGCGTGCGTGACGGGCAAGCCGATCGCGCTCGAGGGCTCCTACGGGCGCGAGTCGGCCACCGGCCGCGGCCTCGTCTACATGTTCCGCGAGGCCGCCCCGCAGCTCGGGCTCAGGCCCGAGGAGACGCGGGTCGTGGTCCAGGGCTTTGGCAACGTCGGCGCGTGGGCCGCCCGGCTCATGCAGGAGCTCGGGTGCCGGATCGTCGGCGTCTCGGACGCCAACGGCTCCCTGCAGTCCGAGGCCGGCATCGACGCGAAGGCGCTGCACGAGCACCTGCAGGAGGGGGGGACGTCCAACGACTTCGAGGGCGAGGGCGTCGAGTCGATCAGCCCCGAGGAGCTCATGGAGCTCGAGTGCGAGGTCTTCATCCCCGCGGCGCTCGGCGGGATGATCCACGCCGACAACGCCGACCGGCTCAACTGCAAGCTCGTCATCGAGGGGGCGAACTCCCCCACCACGCCCAAGGCGGACGAGATCCTCAACGACAAGGGAGTCTTCCTCATCCCCGACGTCATGGCCAACGCCGGCGGCGTCGTCGTCTCCTACTTCGAGTGGGTCCAGAACCTCCAGCACTTCCGGTGGGACGAGCGCGAGGTCAACGACAAGCTCGGAGGGATCATGCGCCGCGCCTACCGCCAGGTGAAGGAGCGCTGCAGCGACGACGTGCCCCCGCGCGTGGCAGCCTACGAGGTGGGCATCGAGCGGGTCGTGGAGGCGGCGCAGACGCGCGGCTACATCTGATCGTGCGGCTCGCCGGCGGCCCGGGAGGTCGGCTGCTCCCCGAGGGCCGGAGCCTCCGGCGGGTCCGGCGCGAGGTCGGACTCGGGCTCGGACTCACGGTGGACGGGTTCGAGCGCGTCCCGCTCCTGGGCGGCGACCTCGTCGGGATCGGCGCCCCGTCGGCGCTTCAGGTCGAGGTGCTCACGGATGGCGTCATCGAGCTGCCCCATCGGTCGGAATGCTACTCGCCGCTCCCCACGCGACGGGTGCGACGGCGCCGCGAACCGTGTGGTTCCTCGCCGCCCTGCCTGGCCTCCTGGAGCGCCGGGGCGGCCGCCTGGCCGCTCCTCGTTGCCTGATGGGCGCCGTGCTTCGCGAGAGCCCGGTCCCGGGCTACACTTCCTCGCGCCCGCCGCCGCGGGGCTATAGCTCAGTTTGGGAGAGCGCCTGGATCGCACCCAGGAGGTCGGGGGTTCGAGTCCCCCTAGCTCCATTTCGAAGGAGTCCCTGGACGTTGGGGGCTTCTGTTCTGGCGGATCGGCGGGCATCGCCGGTGATCGGCCGACATTTTTCAGGCACTAGTGCCTGAAACCGCGCGCTGGGCGCGCCGTGGAAGCGTCGCCGGGGCAGAGAGGTGCGCTTCGCCTGTCGCGCGGCGAGGCGACGGGGCCGACCGTCAGCGGCGTGAGCGCGAGCCCGGCGGCCACACGCGGTTCCATAGCATGGGCCGATGCACGAGGACGCGGTCGTCAACGAGTTCACCCACCAGTCGGAGGCGTTTGACTGTGCCCCGGTGATGAGCGCCGCCGAGACCCTCGGTGCCCTCGTCGACCTGGTTTCCCCAGAGGCCGGGGGCCGTTGGCTCGAGGTGGCGTGCGGGACTGGGATCGTCGCGCGGGCGCTCGCCGGGCGCGCGGACGAAGTCGTGGGCGTTGATCTGACCGAGGCGATGCTCGACGTGGGGCGGCGGGCGTCCCGGTCGGTCGGCCTGGGCAACGTGCGCTTCGAGGTTGGCAACGCGACCGCCTTGGATCTGCCCGACGCGAGCTTCGACGGTGCGGTCAGCCGTTTCAGCCTCCACCACATCCCGGTGCCCGGGCGCGTAACCGCCGAGCTGGCCCGGGTTGTCCGGCCCGGAGGGTGGGTGGTCATCGGCGACCACGTAACCGACGAAGATGCGGCCGCGGCGGCCTGGCATCAGGAGATCGAGCGCCTGCGCGACCCCTCGCACTGGAGCTGCCTCAGCCCGACACGGATCCGCGCGCTTGGTGCCAGGACAGACCTCGAGTTGGATGACGAGCGGCTGATTCCCTTCAAGCTCGATTTCGATGAGTGGCTCAGCCGCTCAAGCGGCGGTGCCGATGCCGCCGAGCTGATCAGCTCCTGCCTGGCCGAACGCGCTGCCGGGACGCCGAGCTTCAAGGTCATCGAGGAGGGCGAGAGCCGGCGGCTCGAGCTCCTCTACTCGCTGACCCGCTGGCGACGTCCCTGAGCGGCGGAGACCGGCTGTGACGGACGGCCCACGCCGGGCCACGGTAGGGAGCGGGCGATCGCCGCAGCTGATGGAACCCGCGGTGTCCGAGCTGGTCGGCGCCGGGCTCGACGAGCGCTTCCGAGGATCGAGTGGCGCACGGCTATCGCGCCCGACGGGGAACCCGCGGGCAGGGGGAGATCGGACGCAGAGCCCAAGCGCCGGTGCGGCAGCTATTTCCCGAGCTTCCTGCAGAGCCCGTCGTGCGAATAGGTCCCGGCGAGCATCGGGGGCCTTCCGGCGCTACGGCCTGCCGTTCAGGATGCGGGGCCGGGCCGTTCTGAGGGCGCGTCGGCGCGTTCGAGGGCTTCGATCAGGCGCAGGAGGTCGGCGCGAAAGCGGTCGGGGTCGTCGAGTCGCTCGAAGACTGACTCTCCTCTCGGTCGTCCGTGGAGGGCGGCGCGCAGCGTCTTGGTCCCTTGAGCGGTTCGTCGCACGTGTGAGCGTCGTCGGTCAGTGGGGTGGGGTTCGCGGCGGATGAGCCCGTCGCGTTGCAGGCGGTCGAGCGTGCGGCTCATGGTCTGGGCGGTGACTCGGCAGAGGCCGGCGAGCTGGGTCTGGCTGAGCGCTCCTTCTTCGAGCGCGATGAGCACGCTCGTCCCGGCGGGGCTGATCCCGAGGCCGGCGAGTCGCCGGTTCCAGGCCTGCTCGATGAGGCGCGCGGCGATGGCCAGCAGCGCGCCGGTGGGCCACGGCTCACCGCCCGCTCCGGGAAAGGTCGTCAGTTGGCTGATGGTCTGTAAGCTTAGGAGATGGGCTCGACGAGATCGCTCGGGCACAAGGACACGGGGCGAGGCGAGGTGGCGCGAGCGCTCGAGCGTCGGCCGGTCATCAGCGACGGACTCGTCGCAACGCTGCTTCTTCCCCCGCCCGGCGAGCGCCGCGGTCCCGCGGTGGTGGTGCTCGGCGGGGCGCGGGGAGGGCTCAACGAGCACGGCGCTGGTGCCCTAGCTGAGGCCCCCCTCTCGCATCATTGGGTTTAGGCTCGGTGCAGGGGTGGTGTGCCCGCGGGGTCGGTGATCGCGCGTCGAGGCGCCGTTGGGTGGCCTTGGTTCTTCTCAAGCCAGCCGGGGGTGCTCTTGGCGTAGAGCTGGACGTCGTCATCGCCGTTGACGTGGAGCTGCTGGAGCATCAGCAGGCGGTTGACTCGTTCGCGGTTGCGCAGCCCGTAGCGACGCGGGTAGAGAGCGGCGACGATCGGGCGTGTCATCTGCTCGAGCGCCGAAGTGGTCAGCGGCATGTCGACCGGGGCGCCGCGACGGTGGCGCGCGGCGAGCGAACTGCGCCTCGATCGTCGGGCCGTTGACGGCGATCCAGCGGTCGAGGCTCTCGTTCTCGGCGACCCTCGCCGCACGGAGGAAAGGGCGCCAGAAGGATGGCCCTGTGAGCGCTGCCTCCGCACGAGCCTGCAGCTCCTCGAGCTCGTCGCTGGTGCTCCTCCTCAGCTCCTTGGCGAGCAGGCGCTCGAGCGCGTGCTGAAGGTGCCACTCGCATTGATGGAGCTCGGTCTTGGGCCAGCGCTCGGTGATCGCCTGCAGCATCCCGCC
>JAABUQ010010736.1_pt1 | contig 11926 bp, 15 predicted proteins | sample 5560001 | NCBI WGS metagenome assembly JAABUQ01 (sample SAMN10711888, study PRJNA513371) | rock metagenome | isolation source: Antarctica rocks | place: Antarctica: Victoria Land, Finger Mt nord | collected 2015-12-18
GTTGGCAGAAGCGACAGCCACGAGTACAACCACGCCGAATTTCAACTGTGAGGCGATCGTGTACTGTCTCTACATATGGCACTAACCCAATTGAGTAGGCAGGCATGGGAGTTGCGACTCGGCGCAAAATTCGCTTTGGTACATCTGAGCGTAGGGGATATACAGAGCCATCCTCTGCCATTGCATAAAACTGAGGTACGTACACACCTGGAATCTGTGCCAAATCTAGCAACAATTGCTCTCTGTTGTAGCCTGCTGTTTTACCTTCTTCTAACACCAGACCGATTTCTGGCAAAAGCTCCTCGCCATCCCCTAGAGCAATGAAGTCGAAGAAATCTGCATATGGTTCGGGATTAGATGTTGCTGTCTGTCCACCAGCAAAAACCAGAGGATAATTCCCCTTTTCTCTCTCTTGCCACGTTAAGGGAATTCCAGCTAAATCCAACATCTCTAAAATGTTGGTGGCTCCTAGTTCATAGCCAAGACTGAAGCCTAAAATGTCAAATTCTGTTAGTGATGCCTTGGACTCAACAGCAAATAGTGGTGTCTGAGTTTCTCGCAATAATAGAGCCAGATCGGGAGCTGGCAAGTAAGCTCGGTCACACAACTGGCGCGGCTGAGCATTTATTATGTTGTACAAAATAATGTGCCCTAAGTTAGATGCACCTACTTCGTATAATTCTGGATATGTTAGCACCCACCTGACTGTAGCTTCAGTCCAGGGTTTATGTACAGCTCCTAGCTCATTTCCCAGATAACGTGCTGGTCGGAGAATATCAGCTGTGAGTAACTCTTCAACAGCAACTGCCACGGTTTTTGCCACAATGCAACAGATTCATTGTAACGGCATCCCAATCCACGCTTAAGCGATCGCCGCTTCAAATGCTGCCATGTTCTCAAACATCTCAAACACTCGATCGAGTTGGGTGAGTTCAAAAATAATCCGAATCGAAGGGGAAACTGCGCATAGACTGAATCGTTGATCTAAAGCTTGAGCTAATCTCAGCCCGTGCATCAAAGCCATTAAGCCAGCGCTATCTAGCGATTCTACTTGCTCCATATCCACTACTACAGTTTTCCGACGTTCTTGTCCGACTGCTGTTGTCACTTGATGTTGAAATTCACTAGCATTTGCAGCATTAAGAGAGCTAGAAAGCTTAATTACTGAAGAGTCTGAACTGGCAAGAATTGTTAACATTATTTGCTCCTCTTGGGGTTGAATATTAATCGCAGACGGTTTACCAGACCATAACCGATTTTCCTAAGTTCCACCACTCTTTGACTAACACTTAATCAAGTGTTCATTGATCAACCATACTTACATAAATTTTTCATCAAATATTAACGAACTATTTATGTATTTGTACGGTATGGCTTCTCAACTAGAACCGTTATAATACTTCAGTTGAAATAATTCTTCGGCTCTATTACCCTAAATATTATCTATTAAGCTCTATGAAGAGCAATTATCAGTCTGTCTTTAGATAGATAGTGAATATAACTATTCATGTTTACCTCCTTTTTCACACCGTTTACACTTTTAGATCGTAGTTTCTCTTACCAATCAAAACCTTGTGATTCAGATTTAATTGGCAATAGTATCTCTCTGAAGATACAAATATACCTGGAAAATTGATCCAGTAATGCCACTCACAATAACATATGTAAACAAATAACTTTTGTTGCCAACTATACAACAGTCTTGCATTTGAATAAATTTCTCTCTCCTCATCGGTTATGAAAACTACATACATCATTCGCCAGTTGGTAGCAAAAGCTCTGGAAATTAAACAATTAACGCCCGATATTGAAAACGAAATTAACTTGGAGCTGACTCGGCTAGGCTACATTTCAGACGATGAGTACGAGGCGCTGGAATTATTGATGGAAGAGATGGATGCTGGTCGAATTCAACTAGTACCTAGCCTTTGAGTGCATTTGAGGGGTACAAGAAGCGGTAGACTGTGAAAAATATTACCGTTACATGTTGTTTGCAGGAGTAAGGGTGTAAACCGCTATGCAGTTTGCCAAACGCTTAGAAAAAATCCCTCCGTATCTGTTCGCCGAGCTGGATCGTAAACGCGACGAAATGGTAGCGAAGGGAGTTGACATCATCAATATGGGAGTTGGCGATCCAGATAGACCTACTCCCGACCATATAGTTCAGGCAATGCATCAGGCGATCGATGACCCTGCTACCCACAACTATCCTCCGTATCAAGGGACGAAAGATTTTCGAGCTGCGGCTGCTTCGTGGATGGAGCGCCGGTTTGGAGTAACAGGGTTAGACGCAAATACTGAAGTAGTTTCTTCAATTGGCTCTAAGGAGGCGATTCACAACACTTTCTTAGCTTTTGTCGAACCAGGAGACTACACCATTATTCCCGATCCAGGTTATCCGGTGTATCGGACTTCGACGATTTTCGCTGGAGGCGAGTCTTATGCTATGCCGTTGCTACCAAAGCACAACTTTTTGCCGAAATTGGAAGCTATTCCAGAAGAAGTAGCACGTCAAGCCAAGTTGTTGTGGATTAATTATCCCAATAATCCGACTGGAGCCTTGGCAACGTTGGAATTTTTTACCGAATTGGTGGCTTACTGTAAGCACTACGACATTTTGCTGTGTCACGATCATGCCTACTCGGAAATGGCTTATGATGGCTACAAACCGCCTTCTGTGCTGCAAGTGCCTGGTGCAAAGGAAGTGGCGATCGAGTTTCACAGTTTGTCCAAGTCGTACAACATGACGGGCTGGCGGGTTGGGTTTGTGGTGGGTTCTGCCCAGGGAATTAAAGGCTTAAGTCAGGTGAAGACGAATGTCGATTCGGGAGTATTCAAGGCAATTCAACGAGCTGCGATCGCGGCTTATGAAACCAGTGAGGCTGAACTTCAATCTGTGATGTCGGTTTACCAAAATCGCCGCGACATCATTGTTAAGGGGCTACAGTCTTTGGGATGGCAGATTGAAGCTCCCAAAGCCACACTTTATGTCTGGGTACCAGTTCCCCAAGGCTATTCGTCAGCCGAGTTTGTCACCTTGCTAATTGACAAGTGTGGTATTATTGTGCCTCCTGGTAATGGCTATGGTGCCGCAGGAGAGGGCTTTTTCCGCATTGCCTTAACTGTATCAGATGAAAAAATGCAAACAGCAATTCAACGCATGAGGGATGCTGGTATTCGCTATGCTTAATCGGTACGAAAGGCACCTTTGTCGGCCTGCCAGACTTGGTGAATGAACTGATTGAGTTGCTGACCAGCTACTGGATTCCGTTCGCTCTGAGATAGTGGTGGCAACATTGCTAAAAGTGGGATCACTTCTGTGTCTAGAGCAGGGCGAAACAAAGCTAAAGGCCAAAGTAGGTCAGATCCATTGCGTAGATCTTTTAGTGGCAGTGACTCATCAGACGCGATCGGTGTTAAGGAGCCGATTAATAAAGGACGTACCCAGCAAAGTTGACGCGAAACCACAACTTGAATGACTTCCGCATACAAGCAAGTGCCTTGATGCTCTAAACAGACAATCTGATGTGGTTGAAAGTTGCTGGAGTTCATCTGGGGGAAGAGAGGGAGAGGGGGAGAATATATATTTGTTTAGCTTTATTATCCTGCAAGTTGGGAGTAGTAGAGTTTTCGGGTGGGGCAGAGCGACTATACTAGATGTAAGATAGGTCAATAAATGTTAAGCAACGGCTGATAGGAAGTCTGTTGTAGTAAATCAACGAAACAAGAGAGCAAACAGTGTCTGTCGAAACTATTCAAAAGCCTTCAACTATCCGTAAGATCGCACCTCTGTACCGCGTTTTGCTTCATAATGACAGCTACAACAGCATGGAACATGTGGTGCAAGCTTTAATGCAGACGGTGCCGAGTATTACTCAACCACAGGCTGTCAGCATTATGATGGAAGCTCATACTAATGGTATGGCTTTGGTGATTACTTGCGCTCAAGAACATGCTGAGTTTTATTGCGAAACTTTACAAGGTCACGGGTTGACTAGCACGATTGAGCCTGAAGATTAGCTAGAACTAAGCGCACATATTGAAATTTAGTCGGCTTGCTCTTGTCCAATCTCCTACCTACATTAGGGTAGGAACGTTTATATTGGCTTTGCTGCTGCTGTGGGTACCATTAGCAGTACCACTGTACTATTTTGTCCGCGATCGCAATCTAGTTACTATCTTGACGATGGTGCTGTTGTATGCGGAATTTATTTTTTTAGTCCGGTTTTGGGGCAAGAAAGTCTACAGAGTACCCCAACCGTTGCAAAACTACGGTTTAAAAGTAACGCAGCAAAATGCCAAAGAACTTTTTTCTGGGCTGAGTTTAGGTTTGGTTGTTACCTTTAGCTTATTTGGGCTAGAGGGGCAGTTGGGTTGGCTTTTGTGGCAACATTCACCTGCTTTCTTGCCTAGAGTGATTCTAGAAGGATTAGCTAGCGCTCTGGGCATTGGTTTTGCCGAGGAGTTGCTATTTCGGGGTTGGTTATTAGATGAGCTGCAACGCGATTACCGTCCTCGTGTAGCGATGCAGGCAGATGCAACTATATTTGCTTTGCTGCATTACATCAAGCCGTTCGGAGAAATTCTTCGGACTTGGACTGGATTTCCAGGTAGGTTATTGTTGGGGTTGGCACTAGTTTGGGCAAAGCGCTCTAACCGAGGACGGCTCGGTTTACCAATTGGTATCCATGCTGGTCTAGTTTGGGGCTATTACATTATTAATGTGGGACAACTAGCGAAATATTCTGGACACGTCCCTGACTGGATAACTGGGATTGACCAAAATCCTCTTGCTGGGGTAACAGGAATATTATTTTTGAGCGCGATCGCCTTTTGGATGCGCCAAAGATGTACCGACTAAACAAGCGCCAGCTAAATTGACACCATTTAAGTTAGCACCTTCGAACTCAGCACACAGCAAATTTGCGCCAGCTAAGTTAGCTCCGGCTAAATTAGTCCCCCGCAGATCTGCTTCTTCCAAGTTGGCTTCGTTGAGCATCGCTCCTTGTAAATCGGCTTGACTCAGATTAGCTCCGGCTAAATTTGCTCGACTCAAGTTTGCTCCCCGCAAATCGGCACCGCGCAAGTCCACGCCTTGCAAATTTACACTCATCAGATTAGCGCCACTTAAAAAAGCACCAGCAAAAGAAGCAGAAGATAGCTTTGCTCCCATTAAATTAGCACCCCGGAGGTTACTGCCCTGAAGATCTGCCCCAGTTAAGTCGGCTTGCATCAGGTTCGCTCCTAGCAAATTTGCTCTGAGATTAGCCCCCACTAACTGACTACCTAGCAGATTAGCTCCGTCTAACCGCGCTCCTTCTAACTTGCTACCGGAAAAATTTGCTCCGACTAGCGTAGCTCCGGCTAGATTAACACCAGACAGATCGATACCTGAGAGTTCTTCGTCTTCCAGCCTAACTCCCGGTAGTTGTTTGAGCTTACCAGCCCTAATAGCTTCAATATCCACGAGCATAAGCGCTTTCTTGCCCCATTTTTACCTCACTACCCAGTGGACTATCAATTAACCACATCCCAGCACTAATTTTAGGTGTTGCCACAGGAAGGCTCAATCCCTGTTTCAAACCCATAACTAAAAGTTCTAGCGTATTAATTAATTTTGGTTCCCATCGTTTGCCTTCCTCTTGCTTGCACTGTCGCAAAGCTCCATCCAGTATAGAGTCAGGTGTTGTCCCTAGATAATTAGAATCAGATCGTAGTTGAGCTACCAACGACTGAAAATCAATTACTAATCCTAAAATTCTCGATTCTAAAGGAATTTCCTCTCCGGCAAAGCCTGCTGGCTGCCCACTACCGTCCCACCACTCGGTTTGATGGGTGATAATTTGAGCGATCGCTCGCATCCGGGGCATGGTTCTTAGCACTTGTGTGGCGGGTACCAACGGGCAACTAGGTGCCTCTCCATACTGAACATTTGCTGTTATGGGAGCAATTCGATGGAGTAACCCTGCTAAGCGCAGTCTTTTCAGTTGCCAAGCTGGTAGCTGTAGCAACTGCCCCATTGTCTCTGCTAGGGCTGCTACCTCGGCGGCGGCCATCTGATTCTCGGTGTCGGCAACGTCTATTAGTTGAGCCAATCGCAAAAAGGCTTGTAACTCGTTAGAAACTAGGTTGTTGTCTAGTACCTCATGATGAATAGGCTGTATGCCCTTACTAGTTTCGAGATAATCTACGATGCGCGAGACAATCTGACTTAAATCGTCTGGTGTGGCTGTAGGGGTAGCTTCAGTAATTTCCTGCACTTGAGCTTTGAGTTTTTGCTCTAATTCTGGGTTGTACTTACCAATGTGAGCGATCGCCAGTTCTACTGTTTCTTGCACTAACTCCGCTTCAAAAGTCCAGAATCCATAAAACTTTCGTTCTAAGTCTGCTTGTGGCTTTCCTACCTGCTCGTAGTCAGCTTCTGATAATTCCTGACATAGCACCATTGCTGTAAAGCTAGGAGAGAATATCATTAAGTGCCACTCCTGCGCCACCGGATCTGTTGCCTCTAAAGCTACTACATCTACGTTGGGCAGTAAGCTAGTGGGATGTTCGGCAAAGCCAGTGTCGGCTGCTGCCATAATTCCCACTTCTTTTGACTTTTGAGCTAATGTATGATACCTGTCTGCTTCTTGCAGATACCACTTTCCTCTTTGAAAGGCTGTAATCACCAGAGGCTCATTGTTAGCAGTTAAGATACTATCTTCCAGCGCGTGGCACAAGGCAACTAAAGTATTTTTATAGTAAACCCCAAAGTTAAGAGGTCTTCTTCCGGATGAGTGGGCTACTGCCAGTTGTTGTAAAAGCGATCCTTCTAACATAGATTTTAGGAAAGAGATAGGGAATAGAGTTGAAGAAAGAGATAGGGAATCAGAGGGAAATGTCTTTAAAAATTTTGTGCCGTAACCAGTACCTTTTTTTGTGCTTCATCCCCCTCTCTCCCCCTCTCCCTCTCTCCCCCTCCTTTCTCCCCAATCGGTGCTGTTAAAGCTGTTTCTAAATCAGCACAACCAAGTCGAGCTTCTAAGATATTCATGACTTCACGCCCAAAGTCGTTGGGGTTTTGTCGCCATGCTTGGAGGCAAACTTGACCGAAGAATGAACCTAGTGGTTCGGGATTCCAGAGGAGTTTTTTGGCTGTCCAAGGCATTAAACTCATCGGATCGTAGCCGGGTTTGAGGATGTTGTGTTTGAGGGCATATTCTTCCAGGTGGGTGTGGGGTTGCAGCCCAATGAAAAATATGGCAGGTTCGACTTTATCAGCACCGAAGATTCGCTCTAGTTCGCGGTGATAGGCAATCGTCTGGCGGATGGTTTCGGGGCGTTCGTCAATTACATTAAATGAGTAGTTGACTGAGACTAAATCGTTGAAACCACTGGCTTTTAAGTCGCGGCAGTTTTCTAATACAGTCCGCAGGTTATAACCCATCCGCATCTTACGGACAAGTTCTTGAGAGCCACTGGTGATGCCAATCTCAAAGTAGTTCATCCCAGTTTTAACCATTAACTCTGCAAGTCGAGGCGTTAAGTTGTCAGCCCTGATATAAGCTGCCCAGTGGATGTCTGTCATTCCTGCTGCCAGGATTTTTTCTAGCAGTTCAATGGCATCGTCAATAAATCTTCGGGCAGGGATGAATTGAGCATCAGTAAACCAGAAGTTGCGAATACCTCGGTTGTAGAGCTGTTGCATTTCAGCTACAACTTCGTCGGCGGGGTTAATTCGGACTTGTTTACCTTCAACTACTGTATAGACGCAGTAACAGCAATTGTGGGGGCAACCGCGTTTGGTTTGAACCCCAACGTAAAAGTCCTGCTCTTGGAGATAGTATTGAAACTCAGGCCAAATAGTTTCGATGTAGTCGTAGTTGCAGGCAGTTTTTTCAATGGGCGTTGGCTCTTCATGAATCATGCGATCGCGTGGCGCATTTTCTCCCACCACATAGCAACGCTCATCGCGAAAATCTTGATTTCGCAGCAGTTTTTCTAAAAGTGTCTCTCCTTCTCCTACAGAAACAATTGTTCCAATTGGTAGTTTTTTACCAAGTTGTTCATAAAATACACTAACTGCTCCACCACCAACGATGGCACGAGCGTCTGAGTTGTATTTTTGGGCGCGTTTTAACCCTCTTGCAATCAATCCCTGGTTGCGCCAAAGCTCTGTGTAGTAGGAAACGGCTAAGCGCGTACCTCCGATGGCACCCCGCAGCCTAGTTAGCGGGTTATGAGCGTAATAAAACTCAAAGGCATTTTGGAGTGGATTACCGCCTCTACCGCCAACAGGTGCGTAAATTTGTATATCCCGCCAAGAAAAGACTAGGAGCGTAGGTTGGAACTCGTCTACACAGGCATCAAGGGCGGTAGTAAAATCTAACGGTGGCACAGTTCCTAAATCGAAGATCCGCTGCTCTACTGTGGGAAACAGTTTGTGTACGTGATCCGAGAGATAGACTACTCCAATCGGGAATATAGGGTTGCAAGGAAGGCGGACGTAGAGAATTCGATTTGCCATTGTGGTTTTTAGAATCCTATTGTTGCCAAATACCTAAATCAGTATGACTAAAGTCAGACCACCTTCCCCAGGCAGGTTTAGTTATACTTATTATGATAATATTTCACATAACTTCACGATAGCATGAAGTTTCTGAGACATCAGCGATACAGAGCAGGTTTGTAAATAAATCTTTGCCAAGAAATATTTTTAGATAAGTCAGATGGTAGTCGCGTTTACAGCCTCTGGGGATCGCGCGGTGTTAGCTTAGAAAATGTAATCCAATGGTGGCGCAAAGCTCTCAGAAGTTATGGCTCAAATCCTAGATCCTCTACCTCCTGATTCCTCAGATGAAATTTTCTGCTGCTATGTGAACGCAACCAGCAAAATTCAGATAGCACGGATATCGAATATCCCCAACTGGTACTTTGAGCGAGTGGTGTTCCCCGGACAAAGGCTTGTGTTTGAAGCACCACAAACAGCTCACCTGGAAATTCATACGGGAATGATGGCAAGTGCTATATTATCAGACACGATTCCCTGCGATCAGCTTCGTGTCAGCGAAGAAGACCTTTCCCCGATCGAAAAAAAACTAGGAGCGCCGGAAGCTGAGAATAATTTGCCAGTAGGGGAAAACGAACCCCAGAAAAGAGAAAAACTTTTAACCGTCGCAGCTTTAACTGTGGAATAAGAACAAAACGACAGCTACAAACTCGGCTTTGGAGTTAAATTAGTTAATGAAGCAATAGTTTAGATTGTCAAACTGGTACAGCTAAGTTGAATCTGCCTTCTTTTATCTGGTTATGGAAAATAGCTGCTTGGTCGATGGGCTTGTCAATCCTCGCTTATCTACTGTTGGCAGTGACTGGTACCTGGATGTTCAAAGCTAGGCAGGCGCGGGAGCGAAGACCTGATTGGCTAAATTCGCTACATTATGCCATTGGTGGTAGCTTAGTAGGCTTGGTCTTACTACTTCTAGGTGTTGGTATTGTTGGAACTTTGGGGCACTTCGGCACTCTAGGTCACTCAAATCATTTAATTGCAGGGTTGTTAGTGGTGAGTTTGGTATTATTAAGCGCTGGGAGTGCAACTCAAATTAGTGCTAAGCATCCTTGGGCGCGATCGCTTCATATTGGCACGAATATTACCCTGTTTTTGGGATTGGTGTGGGTATCGCTCACGGGTTGGAATGTGGTACAGAAGTATTTGCCCTGATAAAGTAGTAGAGCAAATCATTTTAGTGAAGCAGTGTCAGTAACTCCGGCTGATTCCTTATCTCAGGCAACACCTTGTGTGTTTCGGCTGTCTCCCTTAATTCGGATTACACTTTTGAGCTTGTACGCGGCTCTGTTAATTCCTTTACCATTTCTGTCTCAAGCGACAGCAGCGCCGATTTCACCATTGTTGTTGGTTGTAGGAATTGGTTTGGGAGCGGTAGCACTTTATGCTGTACTCAGCGAACGGGTAATTATAGACGAGCGCGAGATTAAGGTAACTTACCCGATTTGGGTACCTCGTTTTTTTCGGCGGGGATGGTCATTACCTTGGTCAGAGGTGAAAGAATTAAAACCCAGGACTACTGGGCAAGGAGGGCTAGTTTACTACTTCGTGAGTCAGCAGGGAAAAGCTTACTTGCTACCAATGCGTGTAGCTGGGTTTGCTCGATTAGTTAAGTTAGTAGAAGCATATACTAAGATTGACACTACAGATGTTCGCCCTTTGGCTCAACCCTGGATGTATTTGATTTTATTAGGGTGTACGCTACTGCTGTTGCTGATGGATGGTTGGACAATTTGGACAGCAATTACTGACGGCTTCCCAGCAAGAATGAGTTAAAAGTGCAAACAGCACAACTACGGCTACAGCAGGTAACTTTATCAGCGTCGGTCGGTTCTCGTGAATTAGTTAAAGATATCTCATTTGAAGTGTTTGCGGGCGATCGCGTTGCAATTGTGGGACCATCGGGTGCGGGTAAAACTTCACTGCTACGACTATTAAATCGGCTCAGCGAACCTACGACTGGGGCAATTTATTTAGAAAACCAAGATTATCGGCAAATCCCTGTCTTACAACTCCGCCAACAAATTACCCTAGTGTTGCAGGAGTCAAAATTGCTAGGGATGAAAGTTCAAGAAGCGTTAGCTTACCCCTTAGTTTTACGGCGCTTACCACAGGTAGAAATTCAGCAACGGCTAGATTACTGGATCGAACAACTTGCAATTCCTTCTGATTGCTTGGATCGGACAGAGGTGCAACTGTCTGTAGGGCAACGGCAGTTGGTGGCGATCGCACGAGCTTTGATGATTCAACCAAAAATTCTCTTACTTGATGAGCCGACATCTGCTCTAGATTTTGGTAGAGCGTCTCGCTTAGTGCAAGTTTTAACTCAGTTGACCGATCGAACAACAATTTTGATGGTGAATCACCAGCTAGAACTGGCACAACAATTTTGTACGCGCCTTTTACATTTACAGGGCGGTCATTTGATTCAGGATGTTCCTAATTCTGAGCAGATGGATTGGAGTAAGTTACGAGAAACCTTGGTTCAAGCAGAAGCCCAGACAGTTGAAGAATGGAGTTAGCTTTAAGAGGGCTTTCTGAAAATTAGATAAAAGTCTGAAGTTGTCAGCGTGACAAGTACTAAGCAGAATTTGGCGCGCTCATTAACTCTTCACAAAGTTTTTACCATTTCAACACCACTTTTCTAAATCTAAAAGCCATAATGAGCCGATGTATAATTTATCTTCTATGCAGGAACTAAAGAGTGAGTCCCCGGTTGTAGTTCTAGCAACCAATACCGTAACTTCGCCTATCACTGATTGGGCACATAGTCCATATTTATATTTAGTGGTCAGCATGACTATACTTTTAGGTCAGTTTGCTATGCATCTTTCAAATAAAAGGAAGGAGCAACCCGTAACAAGTAAAAATAAATCACCAGCACAAGTTCCGTTTCAGCCTGGTTTATTCAGAAGTCAGATCAGCTCTAAGCTAGAAAATGACTTGCTACGCCTCGTTAATCACGATCGCCAAGTTGCAGAGCGTTTAGTAAATCGCGAGAAGACGGCGAATCCTGGACAGACTGAAAAATGGTACTGGGAAAAGGTAGTGTCAGATTTAGAGCGCGATCGACGTTAGTTATTAGGAGCAGAAAGCGTGGTAACGCAAGTGTTGAGCGATCACTATGAAGTTCAGCAGCAACTAGCAAAAAAGGCTGGGCGACGAACTCTGCTGGCTCGGGATCTCGAAACGCAAGAATTAGTCGTAGTCAAGCTACTATCTTTTAATGGTGATTTTGAATGGGACGATCTGAAGCTATTTCAGCGAGAAGCCGAAACTTTAAAAGCTATATAGCAATCCTAAATGATTTATGAGAAAGAGCCATAGGTAAAAAGCTTGGGAAAATTAAAGACTTGATGATGAGTTACAAACTTAAAT
>JAABUQ010010737.1_pt1 | contig 11925 bp, 11 predicted proteins | sample 5560001 | NCBI WGS metagenome assembly JAABUQ01 (sample SAMN10711888, study PRJNA513371) | rock metagenome | isolation source: Antarctica rocks | place: Antarctica: Victoria Land, Finger Mt nord | collected 2015-12-18
CACTGCGCACGGCGTCCATGACGCGAAGCCGAAGGTCTTTGGAATACGGAGCAGGCATCCTGGGCTGGCCTCCTCATCCAGCCCTCAGCTTGAATCACATCAACCCGAGCCAACCAAACTCACAAGCAAGTCAACTTCATACGATCCCGCTCTAGCGCCGTACCCGATTGATGGACAACCAGCATCGGCACGACGATGTGCTCCTCGAAGCCAACGATGCGCGTGCGGCTTCCACTAGGCTTCGGCAGGCTTGAGAATGCCGGCGAGCACGTCGTGCATCGTTTGCGGGCGGCGGCCGAGCAGCGTTTCCAGCGTCGGATCGGTCGCGGCGAAGTCGCCGCGCCGGGCGGTCCGATACATGCCGAGCAGCATGTCCGCCATCGGCGCGGGCACGCCCTGCGCGACCTTGGCGTCGCGCCACTCCTCGTCGGACACGACGACCCGCTTGACCTCGCGCCCGGTCAGTTCGGAGGCGATGGCGGCCAAATCCGCCATGGTGAACGCCTCGGGGGCGGTCAACGGGGGTGTGATTCCGTCCAGCCGGCCTTCCTCGGCAAGCAGGATCGCATCCGCTTCCGCCAGGTCGGCCCGCGCGGTCCAGCTCACCGGGCCGTCCTCGGGCGCGCGGATCTCGCCGGCTTCGATCCCGCAGCCAATAAGGTGCAGCGCGCTCTCGGCGTAGAAGCCGTGGCGCAGCGACGTGAACGGCATGCCTGCCCCGGCGAGGAACGCCTCGGTGGCGGCGTGATCGGACGCCGGCGCGAAAGGCGAGTCCGCCCGAGCACCCGTGTGGCTGGTGTAGAGCGCGCGTCGTGCTCCAGCCGCGCGGGCGACCTTGATCGCCGCGTGATGCAACCGACGCGCTGGCTCCCCGAGATGGTCGACGGAGATCACCAGCACCTGTTCTGCCCCCGCGAACGCCGTCGCCAAGCCGCCAGGCTCGGCGAAGTCGCCCGCGCGGACGTGGACGCCCCATTCAGCGAGCGCCGTCGCCTTCTCAGGGTCGCGGACGCTGGCGACGATCCGGTCCGCAGGCAAGCGGCCCCGCAACCCTTCGATCACGGCCCGTCCGAGTTGGCCGCTGGCTCCAGTCACGACGATCATGGGCATCTCCCGTTAGCGACGACCAGGAGACGGCAGCATGACTGATCGCCGTTCCTGGTCAGAACGGCTTGAGCAGCCGGTCGATGTAGTCCAGTTCGGGCTGCGGGCGGGTGCGCTCCGCGCCTCGGCGGCGCAGCTCGTCCTGGATGGCGCGGGTGCGGGCCTGCTCCATCTGGTCGGGCACGCGCACATCGCCGCTCTCGTCCGTGCCCGACGTGCCCTGCTGCAAGGGCCGCCCCATCGGGTCGCGCCGGGCGGAGCGCCGGCGGCCCGGCGCGGTGCCTTCGCCCGGACGCGGCGTGCCGGAGGACTGGCCGTCGCGGTTGGACTGGTCCTGCCCGCCCTCGCCGACCTGGCCGGGGTCGCCGCCTTCGCCCTCCTCGCCTTCGCCCTCGCCGGGCTGCTTGCCGGTGCCGAACTGCCGGGCCATCTGCTGGCCCATTTCCTTGCCGCCCTTTTGCAGCGCCTCGATGGCCTTGGTCTGCGCGGCGCCCGCGGCGGCGTCGTGCCCGTCGGCCAGCGCCTGGCCGGCGTCGCGCATCGCCATGTCAGCCTCGCCCAGCGGCGCCGGCACCTGGCCCGTCAGGTCGCCGAACCGCTGCATCAGCTCGCCCAAGGCACGGCGCAGCGCCTTCTGCCCGCGGCCGTCGGCTTCCCGCGGGTCCTGGGGCGGCGACGGCGGCTGTGCTTGATTGGGTGGGCGGCGTGGCGGCTCGGCGCCGGCGCGGGCCTGGCTGCGGTCCAGCATAGTGCCCTCGCGGCGCACCATGTCCTGCACCGCGTCCATCTGCTGCCGCCCGCGCTGCCGCCGCTCGGCGTTCTGCTTGTCCTGCGCCTCGCCGTGCTCGGGCCGTGCCTGCAATTGGTCGAGCAGCTTCTCCAGCTCGGCCATCTGCTGGCGGGCGTCGTCCATCCGGCCCTCGCGCGCCGCGTCGCGCATCTGCTCCGCCATGCGGTCGAGGTCGCGGCTGTTCATCTGGGGCGCGCTGGGGTCGTAGGGCAGCTCGGTGCCGTCCCGCCGCGCCTGCTCGGCCAGGGCTTCCAGATGGCGCTGGATGGCGTCGCGCAGCTCCTGCATCCGGCGGTCGATCTCGGCCCGGTCCTCCGGCGTGTCGCGGCTCGCGTCCACGGCGTCCCGCACCGCCTGCCGGGCGGCCTCCAGCGCGCGGGCTGTCCGGTCGGCCGCGCCCTCCTCCAGAGCGAGCGCCAGGTCCCACATCCGCGACTGCGCCTCCTCCACCGCAGCGGCCCCGCGGCCCCGGCTCAGCAGGAAGCCGGTGGCGCGCAGGTTCAACACCACGCTGCTGGTCGCGTCGGGGTTGTCCGGAGCGTCGGCCAGGGCGTCCAGCGCCGTCCGCGCCTGCTGCCGCTCCTCCGGCGTCAAGCTGAGCTGCCGCCGCACCGCCAGGATCGCGCGGGCCATGGCGTTCTGGAACGGACGCTCCGGCAAGACGAACTCGGCATCCGCGCTTTGCCCGGCCTGGCCCGGCGCGTCCCGTGCGACCAGCCGCGCCACGACCGGCAGCCCGGCCCAGGGATGCGCGGTCAGGTCCTGGAAATGCACCCCCTGCGCCCGCTTCGGGGCGCCCGCCAGCGTGATGGGCAGCAGCACGGGCGGGGCCTGCGGACGGTCCCGCAGGCGCAGTTCCACATGCGCGTCCGCCACGCCGTAATCGTCCTCCACCCGCCAAGCCATCCGCGTCTGCTGCGTCGGCCGTCCGCCGGACAGCGCGGGGCCGGGCGCGTCCGTGAAGGCCGCGGCGGGCGGATTGTCGGGCAGCACCGTGAGCGCCCAGGAGGCCACGTCGCCGCCGCGCCGCTGCACGGAAAGCTGGCCGCCGGCCGTCAGGTCGCGCTCCGCCTGCCAGCTTGCGCCGTCCAGGGCGCGGAACGGCTCGGCGGCACCGTCCAGCGCCAGGCTCGGCACGCCGCTGCCGCCGGTCACGCTGACCACCAGATGCGATCCGGTGGGCACCGTGACCGCCTTGCTGTCCGGATGCAGGAACACGGGGGGCAGCCCGCTGTAGCCCGGCGGCGTGACCCACGCCTGCACGGACGTGCCGGGCACCGCGGCGCCCGCCGGGATCGCCGGCCAGAAGCCACGCGCCAGCCGCAGCCCCGCATCCGGCCCTGCCACCACCCAAGCCGCCACCAACCCCAGCAGCACCGCGCCCCGCAACGCCCGCCCGTCCCGCGCCGCCAGCCCCGGACGCGGTCGGCCGACGCGCAGCCGCCGCACCTGCGCGGAAAGCCGGGCCAGGTGGACCTGCCACAAAGCTGCCGACTCCTCGGACGGCGCTGCGGGAAGGTCGGCCAGGGCAGCCAGCGGGCGGTGCCGCAGGCCGGAGGCGCGCTCCAGCCGCCGGTCGGCCTCCGCCTCGGACGGCAGCCGCACACGGCGCAGCCCGCGCCACAGCAAGGAGGCCGCCAACAGCAGCACACCCGCCAGCAGCAGCACGCGCGGCCAGGGCGGCAGCAGGCCCGGGATGTCCAGCAGCGCCGCGCAGGCATAGGCGCCCAGCACGCCGAGCGCCGGCCAGACCGCCGGCCAGAACCGCTCGAACCACAGGACGAGCCGCGCCGCCGCGCGCTTGCGGCGCAGCGCCGGGCCAGGCGGCGTCATGCGAGCCAATCCGGGATCGTCTCCCCGGCCCACAATGCCTCCAACGGCTGGCGCGCACGGATGACCGACCAGCGGTCTCCATCGACCAGCACCTCGGCGGCCAGCGGCCGGGCGTTGTAGGTGGAACTCATGACGGAACCATATGCTCCCGCGTCCAGGATCGCCAAGCGCGCGTTGCGCCCCAAAGGCGGCAGGGCGCGGCCTCGCGCGAAGGTGTCCCCGCTTTCGCAGACCGGCCCCACGATGTCGCAGGGCGCCACGGCCTGCGCCGCATCCGCTGCGGACACCGGAACGACGCCATGCCAGGCGTCGTACATCGCCGGCCGCAGCAGGTCGTTCATCGCGGCGTCCAGCACCACGAAGCGCCGGGCGCCGGTCGTCTTGACCAGCACGGCGGAGGCGAGCAGCAGCCCGGCCGTCCCCACCAGCCAGCGGCCCGGCTCCACCGCCAGCTCCAGGTCCATGCCGCCGAGCGTCGCCCGGATCGCCCCGGCGAACGCGGCCGGGGACGCCGCCGGCTCGTCGCGGTAGCCGATCCCCAAGCCGCCGCCGCAATCGACCATATGCACAGGGAGGCCCGCGGCGCGCAGTTCCCGCACCAGCCCGGCCACGCGGGCGTAGGCGGCGCGGTAGGGCGCCATCGACAGGATCTGGCTGCCGATGTGCAGCGCCAGCCCGACCGGCTCGATGCCGGGCAGCCCGGCGGCGTGCGCGTAGAGCGCCGCGGCCGAGCCGTAGGCGATGCCGAACTTGTTGTCCGCCCGGCCCGTGGTGATCTTCGCATGGGTGCCGGCGTCCACGTCCGGGTTGACCCGCAGCGCGACCCGGGCCGTGCGCCCCATGCCGTGCGCGACGGCGGACAGCATCGCCAGCTCCTCCGCGCTCTCGACGTTGATCTGGCCGACCCCGGCCTCCAGCGCCAGGCGCAGCTCCCATTCGGCCTTGCCGACGCCGGAGAACACGATGCGGTCCGCCGCGATCCCCGCGAGCAGCGCCCGGCGCAGCTCCCCGCCGCTGACCACGTCCGCCCCGGCGCCGCCTTGCGCCATCAGGCGCAGCACGGCCAGATGGTCGTTCGCCTTCACCGCGTAGTGCACCTGCGCCGACAGCGCCGCCTCGGCAAACGCCGCCTGCAGCGCCCGCAGCCGCCCGCGGATGCTGCCGGCCGAAAGCACCCAGGTCGGCGTGCCCACGGCGTCGGCGACGGCATGGAGCGGAACGCCTTCCATCAGCAGCCCGTCCATGGCGTGCATGGACAGGTGCGGCCGGGCGGCGATCATTTCGGCGAAGGTCGGGTCGGGATCGTGCGGCAGGGCGGCGGGGTGGGGCATGGTTTACCGGGACGGGTAGGAGCGGGGATAGGTGATTTCGCCCACCGGGCCGGGCGCGTTGGGCGAGCCTTTCTTGCCGCATGCCGCGAGCAGCACGAGTGCAATCAGCAGCGCGGCCCTCATCGCAGCAGCGCCTGCCAGCGCGCCGCCTGCGCCGCCACGTTCGCGGGCGCAGTGCCGCCGAAGCTGGTCCGGCTGGCGACCGAGGCGTCCACCGTCAGCACGTCATACACCGCCGCGGTGATGCCAGGCTCGATGGCCTGCATCTCTGCAAGATCGAGGTCCGCCAGCCCCACGCCGCGCGCCTCCGCCGCCGCCACCACGCGCCCCGTGACATGGTGCGCCGTGCGGAACGGCAGGCGCAGCACCCGCACCAGCCAGTCCGCCAGGTCCGTCGCCGTCGCGAAGCCCGACCCGGCCATCGCCCGCATCCGCGGAAGGTCCGGCGCCATGTCCCGCACCATGCCGCCCGTCGCCGCGAGCGACAGCGCCAGCGCGTCGGCGGCGTCGAACACCGGCTCCTTGTCCTCCTGCATGTCCTTGGCGTAGGCCAGCGGCAGCCCCTTCATCACCGTCAGCAGCGCCACCAGCGCCCCGGTGATGCGCCCGGTCTTGGCGCGCGTCAGCTCCGCCGCGTCCGGGTTGCGCTTCTGCGGCATGATGCTGCTGCCGGTGGTGAAGGCGTCCGACAGCCGCACGAAGCCGAACGGCGCGCTGCACCAGATCACCAGCTCCTCCGCGAGCCGCGACAGGTGGGTGGCGCAGATCGCCGCAGCGCCCAGGAACTCGATGGCAAAGTCCCGGTCCGACACGGCGTCGAGCGAGTTGGCGGCCGGGCGGTCGAAGCCCAGCGCCGCCGCGGTCTCGCCGCGGTCGATGGGAAAGCTGGTGCCGGCCAGCGCCGCAGACCCCAGCGGGCACTCGTTCAGCCGGCGCCGGCAATCCCCGAAGCGCCCGCGGTCGCGGTTCAGCATCTCGACATAGGCCAGCAGGTGATGCCCGAACGTCACCGGCTGCGCCGTCTGCAGGTGGGTGAAGCCCGGCATCGGGTCGCCCGCGAACGCTGCCGCCCGGTCGGCCAGCGCGCGCATCACGTCGGCCACCTGCCCATCCAGCCCGTCCAGCGCATCCCGCACCCACAGGCGGAAGTCGGTCGCCACCTGGTCGTTGCGGCTGCGCCCGGTGTGCAGGCGCTTGCCGGCCTCGCCGATGCGCTCCGTCAGCCGCGCCTCGATATTCATATGGATGTCTTCCAGCTCCTCCACGAACGGGAAGCGCCCGGCCTCGATCTCGGCCGCGATGGCGCCGAGGCCGCCGCGGATCGCCGCCTCGTCCCCCGGCGCGATCACCCCGGCGCGGGCCAGCATCGCCGCGTGCGCCAGGCTGCCGCGGATGTCCTGCCGCCATATCCTGCGGTCGAAGCCGATGGAGGCGTTGATGTCCTGCATGATGACGGACGGGCCGCGGGCGAAGCGTCCGCCCCATTGCGCGTTCGCCGCGGCGTTGCGCAGGGCATCGGCTTGGATCGGCCCGGCATCGACCCCACTTGGGCCAGACGTGTTGTTGACAGTGTCGCTACTCAAGGACGCACCATGGTTCCATTGAAGCGCCGCGCCGTGCTGGCGGCGGCGGCCCTGACCCTACCGGTCGCGCTGGCCCCGCGCAAATCATGGGCGGCGACGCCCGGCCTCGGCGACCTGTCGCGCTTGCAGCCCACGGACGGCGCGGCGGTGCCGGAGCTGCGCTTCTCCAGCCGGGACGGCACGGTCCGCACCCTGGCCGACTACGCCGGGCAGGGGATTGTCCTGAACCTGTGGGCCACCTGGTGCGTGCCGTGCGTCGCCGAGATGCCGGCGCTCGACGCCCTGGCCCGTCTGGTGGCGAACGATGGCGTGGCCGTGCTGGCGCTGTCCTCCGACCGCGGCGGCGCGCCCCCGGTCGAGCGGTTCTATCGGGACAAGAACATCCAGACCCTGCCGGTCCTGCTGGACCCCCGCGGCGACGCGGCCCGGTCCTTGGGCGCGCGGGGCATCCCCACGACCCTGCTGATCGACCGCGCCGGCAAGGAGCGCGGGCGGCTGGAGGGCGCCGCCGACTGGTCCAGCGCCGAGTTCGTCGAGGCGATCCGCCGCATGGCCGGGCCGGCGCCGGCTCACTCCTTGGGCAAGCCGGACCGCGGGTCGAACGCCTGACCCGGCGCCCAGCCTCGTAGGAACTCCCGCAGCGTGTCGTCCGCCGGGCCGACCATCACGCGCAGCGTCGCGTAGGCGTCTCCGGGCGGCTGCCCGTCATGCTCAGGCAGGCCCTTGCCGCGCAGCCGCAGCTTGGTGCCGCTGTCCGAACCCGGCGGGATCGCCATGGTGACGGCGCCCGCAACCGTCGGCACCGGGACCCGGCCGCCCAGCACCGCTTCCGCGAGGCTGATCGGCAGGTCGAGGTGGATGTCGCGGCCTTCCCGGCGGAACAGCGGGTGCGGCGCCACGGTGATCTCGATCAGCGCGTCGCCCGCCGGGCCGCCCGCGGCGCCGGGCCGGCCCTTGCCGCGCAGGCGCAGCGTTTGCCCGCTTTCCACGCCCGACGGGATCTGCATGTTCAGGTCGCCGCCGCCGGGCAAGGCCAGCCGCTGCGTCGCCCCGCGCGCCGCGTCGATGAAAGACACGTTGAGCGTATAGCGCTGGTCGGCGCCGCGCTGCGGGCGCGCCGGGCCGCGCGCGCCGAACATGCTTGCCAGGATGTCGTCCATGTCGCCGCCATTGGCATACTGCGCGCCGCCGCCGGGCCGGAAGCCGCGCGGGGGCGCGTCCTGGCCGCCCGCGTCGATCTCGCCCCGGTCGAACCGCGCCCGCTTGACGGAGTCGGAGAGCAGGTCGTGCGCGCCGGAGATGGCTTTGAAACGCTCCTCTGCCCGCTTGTCCCCGGGGTTCACGTCGGGGTGGTTGGTCTTGGCGAGCTTGAGGAACGCGGAGCGGATTTGCTGTTCTGTCGCGGTGCGGGGAACGCCCAGCAGCGCATAGGGATCATCGGCCAACGGCACCTCTCATGGATCGGCCAGGCACCATAGCGCATTTGCCCCGCCGGCACCCAGCCGTGTCCACGGCGCTTGACGCGCCGTGCCGATACCGTTTGACGCGCCGCGTCGGCGGGACTTAATGCACCGTCACCACGAGCCGCATCTTCGGGTGGATGCCGCACAGCACGGTGAAGGTCCCCGGGACGTTGAATCGTTCCTCGACGGCCTTGCCCGGCTCCTGCTCGCCGCTGTCGAAGCCGAAATCGGGCGAGGTCGAGTAGACGTGGTGCAGGAGCTGCCCGTCGTCGTTCACGAAGCGGATCGTGCTGCCCTTCGCCACCTCGATCTGCGGCGGCTGGAACTTGCGGTTCTGCTGGGTGATGACCGGGACGTTGACCGCCCAAGCCGCCCAAGCCCCCAGGACAGAGGCCAGCGCCGCCCCGCAGGCGGCCAGGCAGAGTTGCGAGCGTCGTATCGTCATGGTGCTGCTCCTGTCGCGCCGGGCGCGGCCTCGATGTCGCGGTGCATCGGCGCCAGCAGCGCCAGCAGCCGGTTCTGCGTCCGGAACGGCACGCCCTCCGCATCCATCGCGTCCTGCAGGTCCTCGACCACCGCGGTGAAGTGGCGCGGCGCAAGGTTGAGGTCGGCGTGCGCCGCTTTCATGTTGCGGCCGGGGTAGGTGCACGGCCCGCCGCTCACCACGCAGAACTGCAGCATCAATAGCCCCTGCAGCCGCTCGATGTTGGCGTCGTCGAACTTGTCCTTGATCCGCGGGTCCGCCTGGACGCGCTGCAGCATGCCGTCCGCGATCCGCGTCAGCCCGGCGCGCCCGCCCAGGTCGTCGTACAACGTGCCGGCGCGGGCCGGCGCGGCGAGCAGCGCCGCGGCGAGCAGCGCCACTCCAGCTTTAGAAGCCAAGCTGAAAGCTGGCATAAACCCCCTCCTGATGCTTGCGCGTGGCAATGCTGCCGAGGTCCACGTAGGCGAGCGTCGCCGACACCCATTTGGCCGGCAGCCAGGTGACGAACACGTCGTACCAGTCGCTTTCGCGGGCGAAGCGCAGGTTGTCCGGCTTCGTGCGGTACTCGCCGCCCACCGCCACATGGCGGCTCAGCAGCAGGGCGGCCGACCCCTCGAACTCCGGGTGGTAGGCGTTGCTGCGGTCGCCGCCGAAGCCGAGGATGCCGGTCTGGTTCGCCCGCGTCATCCGCACGGTGGCGTTGAGCAGCAGGCTCTGCGCCAGGAACAGCTTGGTCGCCGCCAGGTAGAAGTCGGCGCCCTGCTCCGATTTTGCGCCAACCGCGCGTACGATAGCGGGCTGGTTGTTCACCTTGTACTGGATGCCGGCCGCCACCTGCGGCAGCCAACTGTCCTGGTCCAGGATGCCGTCGCCGAACAGGCGCAGCTTGGCGCCGTACACGTCCTGGCTGAACTGGAACCCGCCGCCCAGGCCCAGCGCCCGCCCGGTTCCGCCCGTGTCGAAGAACTGCCGGGCATAGGACAGCTCCACCCGGTCATACAGCCCGACGGCAGCCCCCAGGGTGGACAGCGTGAAGTTCGTCACCCGCACCACGGTGCCGTGCACGTTGGCGCCTACGGAGTCCTGCGTCCCGTAGCCGGTGATGAGCGCCCAAGGCGCCAGCCCGCCGCCGCCCGCGCCCTCGATCTGGATCAGCCCGGCGGTTGCGATCAGCTTGCCGCGGTCCGGCATCGAGTCCTGCGCCCGCGCGGGCGGGCAGGCGGCCAGGGCAGCCCAGGCCAGCCCAGGCCAGCCCAAGGATGAGCCGATCGACCGATCCCAGCATCATGCCCGCCTCGACTCCACAGCACGTCGCCCGAGGCCGGGTTGGCCACGGTTCTAGAATGATGATGATTTAACAACGATTCGTTAAGCCTGTGCATTATATTTGGTTGGGCAGGCGCCCGAGGCAGGTCTGTAAGACTCTGGTAAGATGTCATAGGCAAACTGCTGCAATGTCGATCTCCATTTCCTATCCCGGCGTTTTGGCCAGGGCGCAGTCAGCACTCGGCGTCGCGCGCCCCGGTTTGCGCGTGACCATCCGATGTAAGATTTTGTTGGCCTTCCTTTGCATGGGCGGCATCACGGCCAGCCTCGGCGCCTATGCCGTCTTCAACATCGCCGCCGTCGGCCGCCTGACAGAGCAGACGTTCGACGGCGCCCTGATGTCGATCAGCTATGCGCGCGCGGCCTCGGCGGACTTCATGGGGATCGAGGCCGCAACGGCCCGCCTGGCTTACGGGATCACGTCGTCGGACCGTGCCGGCCTGTCGGCGCAGGTGGACGACCTGTCGCAGTCGCTCAACGATGACCTGCGCATCGCGGGCCAGCGCAGCCTGTCGCCGCAAGCCGCACAGGCGGCTATCGACGTCGCCGCCGCCATCGCCGACTGGCGCGCGGCCGCAGGGCTGGAGGCCGGGGCGGAGGCGGTCGTTGGCAACGCCCATGTGGACGCGCTCGCCCGCGTGGTGAACGAGCGTTTGGACCTGCTCGTCAACTCTGCCGCGGGCGACGGCTTCCGCTTCCGGGAGCGCGCGCGGGCGAAGGTGGCGCAGGCGAAGCTGCTTGGGCTGCTTGGCACCGGGCTTGCGGTGATCCTGGGCGTCATCGTCGCCATCCTGCTCACCCGGCGCATCATCGGGCCGGTCGCCGCCGCTTCCGCCGCGGCCGGCCGGATCGCGGCGGGCCAGCTCGACACGCACGTCCCGGTCGGCGGCAGCGACGAGCTGGGGGCGCTGCTGGCGGCCATGGCGGTGATGCGGGCCAACATCGCGGCGATGATGGCGCGGGAGGTCGCGCAGCGCCGTTCCGCCCAGGCCTGCCTGACCGACGCCATCGAGGGGTCGAGCGAAGGGGTGATGGTCGTGGACAGCGCCGGCAGCGTGGCGGTCGCCAACACCCGCATGAACGAATACCTCCACGCGCTGAAAGGCGAGGTGGCGGAGAGTCCGGCGCCCGCTCCGCTTGCGGACAGCGCGCCGCTGCGCGCGCTGATGGGCGCCGTGGACAGCGCCGGGGAAACCTGTTTGCCCGACGGGCGGTGGCTGCGCGTCAGCCGCAGCGGCACCCGGGACGGCGGCTTCGTCGCCATCTGCAGCGACATCACGGGCCGCAAGCAGCATGAGGCGGCGCTGGAACGTGCCAACACCTGGCTGGACGCTGCGTTGAACAACATGGCCCAGGGGCTGTGCATGTTCGACGGGGAGCAGCGGCTGCGGCTGATCAACCGGCGGTTCTGCGAGATCTTCCAGCTCTGGCCGGTGGTGCCGAAGATCGGCACGTCTTTCCGGACGTTGTTCGACCTTTGCGCCGATGCTGGCGCCTTTACGCTTGCGGAGGCGAACCGACTGCATGAGAGCCGTACGGCGCAGGTCGCCCAAGGCGTGGCCTACACGCAGGTTGTGGAGATGGGGCTGGGCCGGGTGATCTCGCTTGTGCATCAGCCGATGGCCGATGGCGGCTGGGTCACGACCTACGAGAACATCACGGACCGCGTGCGGACGGAGGAGAAAGTCTCCCACATGGCGCGCCATGACGCGCTGACCGGGTTGCCGAACCGGGTGGTGCTGCGGGAAACGTAATTGCTCACTGCCTTTTCACGACGTTCAGCTAAGGGCCCAGCCGGATACAAGCGCTCGAGTTGACAGAAAAGTATCAAGCGTTTTTAGGTGGTTGAAGTATTCAATAAGAGCGGTTATTCCCGGCTGGGCCCTAAGAAGGGGATTATCGGCGAGTGTCATGTTCGCTTGAACCTGGCTGCGAGCATGGCATCGGCGGTTTCGAGGCCGAATGCATCCGGATCGAACTCCTCGCCCACCCACTCGCCCTGCTCGGCGTG
>JAABUQ010010738.1_pt1 | contig 11924 bp, 8 predicted proteins | sample 5560001 | NCBI WGS metagenome assembly JAABUQ01 (sample SAMN10711888, study PRJNA513371) | rock metagenome | isolation source: Antarctica rocks | place: Antarctica: Victoria Land, Finger Mt nord | collected 2015-12-18
ACTGATCAGTAGGCCGGGCCTCTGCAGCACGACCGCGACTACCACTATCAGACCCTTGACGATCAGCTGGAGGTTGTCACTGACCGCATTCAGGCCAAGGACGTTGTCCAGCAGCGTCAGGATCAGCGCGCCCACCAACGTGCCGATAATGCTTCCGCGACCTCCCGCAAGACTGGCTCCGCCGATGACGGCGGCGGCGATGGCGTCGAGCTCGTATGACGTCCCCGCCAGCGGGTCGGCTGAGGCGCTGTAGGCCGCATCGATCGGGCCGGCGAAGCCCGCCAACATGCCCGATAGCGAGAAGACCGCGATCTTCACCGCAGTGACATTGACGCCCGAGAGGCGAGCTGCCGTCTCGTTGCCGCCCACCGCGTACACGTGCCTACCGAAGCGTGTCTTCGACAGTACCAATTGGAAGATGACGCAGACAACCAGGAAGGCGACCACCGGATAGTAGACCCCGGTCCTGCCGAAGATCGGGAGAGGCAGGCCGGTCAGGATGTTGTGGCCGGGCGTGCCGAGGCCCTGGAATGCCGCCGAGAACGGCGCGAGTTGGCCGTTTGCGTCCACGACCTGCGTTCCCACGCTGACGTTGTCACTGGACTGACGATCCAGACCGCGGACGATGGTCAGGCTGGCCAATGTCATCACGAAGGATTGGACGCGCAGCCAGGCCACCCCGGCGCCGTTGCAGAAGCCGAAAAACAGCCCGACCGCCATGCACAGCGGCACGATCTCCCAGGGCGCCAGGTGCCAGCGCGTGAGCACCAACGCCGCCGTCATGGAGCCAATGCCGAGGATGGAGCCAACGGAGAGATCGATGCCCGCCGCTAGGATGACGAGCGTCTCGCCAACTGCCAAGATGCCCCGGGAGGAGAAGGCACCGACCGCATTGGTCAGGTTCTGCTGGTTCCAGAAGACATCCCCCTTGGTCAGGATGCCCGCCACGACGACTAGCACGAGCCCGATGTACCCCTGCAGGGAGCCGAGCAGCGACAGCGCTCGCCCGCCGCGCTCCCGCCAGGTCCGGGGGGGTGCAACCACGGGCTCAAGCGGTCGTCGGCCGTCCCCATCGCGCTCAGTGGTCGCCGCGCGCGTCTGGCCGGGAACCGATCGGCGACTCATGCGCCGGGGGTAAGCACCGGTGTGCGCGCCATCGCCGCCTCGAGGATCGCTTCCTGGGTCGCATCCCCACGATGGAACTCGCCGGTTATCCTGCCCTCACATAGAACAAGGATTCGGTCACACATGGCCAGCAGTTCAGGGAGCTCGGAGGAGACCATCAGGATGGCCACGCCCTGCTCGGCCAGCCGGCTCATCAGGCCGTAGATCTCGGCTTTGGCTCCCACGTCGATTCCACGCGTGGGCTCGTCCATCAGAAGCACGCGGGGCCTGGTGAGAAGGCACTTGGCCAGCACGACCTTCTGCTGATTGCCGCCAGACAGGTTGTTCACCAACGCACCGAGCCCGGGGGTCTTGACACGAAGATCGCGCACCATCCCGTTCACGGCGGCCGTCTCCCGGCGCCGGCTGAGGACGCCCCAGCGCCGGAACTGCCCGAGTGCTGTGAGGCTGATGTTGAACCGGACGGTGTTCTGCAGAACCAGGCTCTGGGCCTTGCGATCCTCGGCCAGCAGCGCTACGCCGCGGCGCAGAGCATGGTGTGGCGACCGCGGTGCATACGGCCGCCCGTTCAAGCGCATCCGCGAGCTCCAGGCTCTCCTCGGCTGCGCACCGAAAACCGCCTCGAGCGTCTCTGTCCGGCCGGCGCCCATCAGGCCGGCCAGTCCGACGATCTCACCCGACCGGATTCTGAAGTTGACGTCGTGAAGCGCCGCCCTTCCGTTGCGCTGATCGCCGCGCAGATTCAGGTGCTCGACCAGGAGGCCAACCTCGCCTCCCTCCATCGCCGCCTGCTCGCGCGGGTAGAGGTCGCCGAGCGGCCGGCCGACCATCATCCGGATCAGCTCAGCATGTCCCACCTCGCGGCCGGCTCGCCTGCCAATCAGACGGCCATCCCGCAGCACTGTCACGGAGTCGGCTATTTCGTCCAGCTCCTCAAGGCGGTGAGAGATGTAGACGACGGCGACGCCCTGGCGGGCCAGGTTGCGGATCACGCCGAACAGCCTGTCCACCTCAGCCGCGGCGAGCGCCGATGTCGGCTCATCCATGATCAGCACCCTCACGTTCAGCGAGAGTGCCTTCGCCACCTCGATGAGCTGCTGCTCGGCAATCCGGCACTGGCGGACGGCACGTCGGGGGCTGAGGCGAAGGCCAAACCCCGAGAGAAGTTCGGATGTCCGCCGGTCCATCCGAGTCCTATCGAGAGCGCCCCAACGTGTACGTAGCTCGCGGCCCAAGAAGATGTTGTCCGCCACCGACAGTTCGGGCACGAGGTTCAGTTCCTGGTGGATCATGCCGATGCCGAGCTGCTGGGCGTCTCGAGGTGAGTGGACGGAGACCTGGCGACCGTTCATCAATACATGCCCCTGATAGGAGCCAAACACACCGCTCAGAATGTTCATCAGCGTCGACTTGCCGGCGCCGTTCTCACCGAGCAGTGCCGCCACCTCACCGGCACGCACTGTCAGAGAGACGTCCTGAAGAGCGCGCACCCCCGGGAAGTCCTTCGAGATGCCACGCATCTCCAGGAGCGGAGGTCCCGTCAACATATCCGCCCCAGGGCGACGTCCAGGCTCGAGAAGAAGGCCGCCAGCGCCACCGTGCGACCGGTCAAAGTCGGCATTGAGGTCGGCCCTGCCGCAGCTCCAGCGAATCTACGTGTCTCATACCGCCTCGCCCATTCCCTGGTAGTCGATGCCCACCAGGCCGCAGGCGGCTCGTAATTCTGCGACGTGCTCGCCCGGCACGGCGTGGATGTGGTTGGAGCCGTAGCGCTCGAGGAACTCTGAGGCTTCAACGCGAAGCCGCGCGAACGCGTGTGGCCACTCATAGGTCGACTGGCGCATCAGAGCCTCGTTGGTCTGCTGGTCGTATGTCTCGAGGGCGCCGCGCAGCACCTGCATTCGGTACCGGCCGTCAAGACGCGTAAGCCGGGCGAAGGTGCAGTCGCCGGGGGCGGCTAAGTGGTGGATGGAGGCGCCCCCGGCGGGGAAGTAGAAGCCTTCGGGGTACAGATGTACCCGGCGCAGATTCTCCAGCGGGTCATCGCTACGTGCGGCGTACCAGGTGGCATGCTCGCCGGAGTTGCACAGATCCCAGATGCCGCGATCGGCATGGTAATGGCGCACATCCGCGAAGAGAACGGGCGTGCGGGCGAGGTTCTTCAGCAGCTGCATCGTGAGAGCGCCGTCCATGTCCGCTTCGGTCGCGCAGACATGCGTCTGCTTCGGGCCGTCCCAGTCGTAGGGATCGTTGAGGAACGCTTCAGTGACGTCCATCGTGGCGAAGTGGTTAGTGAGCTCGGGCTGGGCCTTGATGCCGGAGAAGTCGAGGTGCCATTCATCGATCAGCTCCCGCATCGCGTAGTACGAGCGCACCTGGCGTTCCAGTAGCTCGGGGGTGAGCTGGCGGCCATCATAGTGGACGCCCGCGGCGTGGCGCTCCAGCCACATGCGTCCCTCCCGAGCCCGCGATGCTTCGACAGTGTCCGCCCGGCGCACGATCTCCCACTGGTCGATCTCCTCGACGTCCACGCCGAAGGTGCGCATCCACTGGTCGGGGTTTGCGACCGCCGTGTACATGCCCATCGGCCTCCCGCCGATGCGGCCAAATGTGGCGCCGCGAAGCGCGCCGACGGCGGCGGCCGCACGGACTTGGACGAGGACTCGGTCCAGCACATGCGACTCGCGAATGTCTCCCCACGCGCGCGCGTGCGCCCGACCAACTGGTCCAGCGCCCCACCGGCCGCCAGCATCCCCACCATGCCTGGAAACTGCGGGTCGACGTTCGCGAGTAGAAGCAATGGACCGCGGTTTGCCTCGGCGGCCAGCATCGAAAAGTGGGGAAAGGCCCAGACCGGGTAGTGGAAGATGGTGAGGTCGGGATGCGCGTCAGCCAGGCGCCGACCTTCAGTGGTGGCGACTTCGCTGGTCCACAGCGGCCCGCCGCCCCGTACCACCTCGTGACCCTCCACCTCCAGCCGCGCCGCGATCGCGGTCTCGGCCGCCGTGGCGAAGTCGTGGACGTCGCGCTCCACGAAGTCGCGACCGTCCGACATGGTAAGAAGCCCGATTCGCGCCACCGTCCGGCTACTCCGCTGGCGGGGGCTTGTCCCGGCTTCGGTGTAAACGATTTCTCAGCATGTGCGGTTGGAGTATATAGAGCCCATGGGGACCTGTCAACGGTCCACCGGGCTGGTGGCCACCGGCTCGCCGCCGGCTGGGTTGGCGCACCGACGACCAGCCACCCATCTGGACGTGTGGCTACGGAAGCCGTAGAGCCGACGGTCGAGGCTGAATCGAGGGCCGCTATGGCAGACGCCATCTAGAATGACGCTGCAAGCAGCTATCTGGGAGAGCGCTCGGCCCGTGCCCTTTAGGCCGGTGCGGGCGTCAAGGGCTCGAAGGCGCGCGAGAGGAGGTCCAATGTCTAATACCAGAACGGGCAAGCCAGTTCTGCACCACGTCACGTTGAAGACCACACGCCTGGACGAGATGGTGGCGTGGTACGCCAACGCTGTCGAGATGCGAGCCAACCACCACGACTCGGCGGGCGCGTGGCTCACCAATGACGAGGCCAATCACCGAATGGCGCTGCTCGCCGTCCCTGGCCTGAAGGACGACCCCGACAAGGTGCCACATACGGGGATGCACCATGTCGCCTTCGAGTACGGCGGCATCGACGGGCTGCTCGAGACTTACGAGCGCTTGAAGAACCAGGGCATCACGCCACACGCCACACTCGACCACGGCCTCACGACTTCTCTCTATTACCTTGACCCTGACGGAAACAGCGTGGAGCTCCAGGCCGACAACTTCGAGGACTGGAGTGCTTCGAGCGAGTGGATGAGGACCGCTCCGGAGTTCAAAGTGAACCCGATCGGGGTCAACACCGACCCGGAGCAGCTGCACGCGGCTTGGCGCGCCGGTGCGGATGCCGCTGAGCTTCACCGCCGGAGCTACGCCGGAGAGTTCGATCCGGGAACCCCGGTCGACCTGCGGCTGCCGATCGGGGCCGTCCAGCAGTCGCCGGAGGTGGACAAACCACCTGTCTGACGCAGCGCTGGGGATCACCCATCAGTCGCCGTCCGGCAGCCGGGGGGAAGGTTCGTCAGACAGCCGGCAGGATCCCACCGTCCACGGTCCAGGACGTCTCCGACCGTCCACATCGGCGCGGTGCTTTCGCGGTGCCGTCAGGAGCAAGCACCTGGAGTCGGCCTGCGACGTTTGCTACACGCAGCTATGTCATCTCCATTCACCAGCGACCCAACGGCTCCAGTCACGACGAAGCCGCGCCGCGGACGCGATCGACGAGGGCTTCCGGGTCGACCTGTCGCATATCCCCGCACCAGGCGACGTGCTGGTCCGGCCGGACGAGGACGTAGTCAGCGCCATAACGCGGGCGGAGGCCGCGACTCCGGAGGTCGACCACGGTGAGCGCGACACCGCGGGCCCGCGCGGCGCTTTCGAGGGCTGTCCACGACTCTGCTCGATCGTCGAGCACGAGGAGGGCCATCCCGCTTCCCAGCTCGTCGTAGAGAGAACGGCCGGGCTCGAGCCAGACATGTGGAAGACGCACGCCCGGTCGGGCACGGGCGCGGGATGCGGCGCGGGCCGAGCCGGTCGTCTCGTCAGCCACCATCAGGGGTGAGCTTTCATAGCCGATGTCGAGCACGAGGTCCAGCGCGTGGAATTCGGCGTCCTTCGTCTCCTGGATGCGAGCGTGAGCCATCCGGCGGGCCTGGACGCCGGTCTCGTCGTCGTCCTCGAGGTGCGGCGCGTAAAGCTCGATCGAGAGCGTCTTGTTGTTCTCGGTGGCGGCGTGGATCACCTGCTGCTGGACCTGGCGCCGTTCCAGCTCGTAACTGTCCAGGAGGCCGGGACCACCCCATCCGTCCAGCACCGCCGCCAGCTTCCAGCCCAGGTCCACCGCATCGCCGATCCCGGTGTTGAGCCCGTGGCCGCCGAAGGGTGGGTTCAGGTGGGCCGCGTCGCCGGCGAGGAAGACGCGACCCGAGCGCAGGTGGTCGACGAGCTGCATGCGAGCCGTCCAGGGGTCGTCGGATAGGATCGTGGCGTCGATCGGCCTGCCCACGGCGCCATCGATCAGCGCATTCGCGTTTCGCCTTCCAACGCCCGCATCGACGCCGAAGGCGATGATCCACCATGTCCCCTCGAGGTCCAGTGGCCCCATGCCTGCGGGAGCGACGTCGTTGACGATCCAGTAGTGCACCGCCGGGCCATGGCGCACATGCCCCCACAGTTCCGGCGCTTGGAAGACCATGCCGAAGTTCGGACGAAGCGCGTACTCGCCGACGTAAGAGGCGGCAATCTGGTCTCGGACAGTGCTCCGGCCGCCGTCGCAACCCAGCGCGTACTCCGCCCCCACCTCGGCTCGGTCGCCGGCCGGGTCGGACACGCTGACCTTGACCGCGTCGGAGTCTTGCTCGACCGCCACCACCCGCAGCCCTGTCGCAAGCGTGCAGGTGGGCAGCTCGCGGACGACCTCGCGGAGCAGCTCCTCGAGCACGTATTGCGGCGCCTGCTGTCCCGGCTCGGGGAACCGGTCCCCCTCCGGCACCAGCCCCAGGACGCCGGTGAACCGCGACAGCTCGCGTCCGACCAGCGATGTGCAGAAGACGATGTCCTGAGACCAGGTGATGGGCAGCGGCGCCTCGGCCCGGAAGCGATCCGCGATCCCCCAACGCCGGAGGTGCTCCATCGTCCGCACGTTGACTGTCTTGCAGCGCGGGCGCGCGCGCGAGACCTCGATCCGAGGCTCGACCACCAGGCACTCGATGCCGCGACGGCCCAGCTCGACCGCGGCGGCGAGTCCGACCGGCCCACCGCCGGACACGACCACCTGCACCGAGCTCGGGAGGGAGGCAACACTCGCGGCTAGGTCACTGCGCATGCGTCTCTACATTCTCCTTGTCCATGCTGCAAGATGACGTTCCGAAGGCATGCTCGAGAAGACCGCCCTGACCAACGCCCGTGTATTCGATGGCCACCGACTCCGGGACCCGGACACTGTCGTCATCGACGGAGGGCTGATCGGCACCGACAAGAGCGGCGCCCGGGTGATCGACGGGGGTGGCGCGATCCTGCTGCCCGGGCTGATCGATGCCCATATTCACCTCAGTGGCGTCGACACCCTGGAGAAGCTCTCGGCCTTCGGGGTGACGACGGCGCTGGACATGGCCACCTGGCCGTCGGCTTTGGTCGACTCCCTCCGTGGCCGGGCCGGGCTGACCGACATCCGCAGCTGCGGCACCCCGGCCACCTCGCCTGGCAGCTTTCACAGCCGGATCCCCACCTTCCCGGAGAGTGGCCTGGTGGTCGGGCCGTCAGAAGCGGCCCGATTCGTCGCCGACCGCGTCGCCGAAGGCGCCGACTACATCAAGATCATCGCCGACATACCAGGCCCCGAGCAGGCGACGCTGAACGCCATCGTGGCGGCGGCGCGAGAGCACGGGAAGCTCACCATCGTCCACGCGTCTTCCATCGCCACGTTCAGGATGGCGCTCGAGGCCGGGGCTGACATGATCACGCACGCGCCGCGTGACCGGGCCCTCGACGAGGAGACGGTGGGCCGGATGCTGGCCGACGGGCGGGTCGCGATCCCGACGCTGACCATGATGGAGGCCGTCGTCGAGCACCTCACGGCGGCTTCCGCGGGCGTGCAGCCGCCCGGTGCGGACTATGGCGCGTCGCGAGCCAGCGTGGAGGCCATGTACCGGGCGGGGGTGCCGATTCTCGCCGGGACGGACGCCAACTCCTCCCCGGGCGCCCCAGTCACGCCTCCCCACGGCGAGAGTCTCCACCACGAGCTTGAGCTCCTGGTCGACGCCGGGCTCCCAACGGTGGACGCGCTGCGCGCCGCCACCTCGCTCCCCGCCCTGCACTTCGGACTCCCCGACCGAGGCTCGATCGAACCGGGACGCCGGGCCGACCTGGTCCTAATCGAAGGTGATCCTTTACAGGACATCTCCGCGACACGCAACCTGAAGCGGGTCTGGTGCGGCGGCCAGGAACGGGTGCAGCCGTGAACCAAGGCCGCCTAGTAATGATGCGGGCGCGCAGCCATTGCGGGATGCGCACCGCGCCCTCGCCTTCGGAGAGGGCATCCACTACTGCCCGGGGTCGGCCCTCGGCAAGGTCGAGGCCCGGCTGGCGCTGATTGGCTGGCGAGGCGCTGGCCGCAACTCATTCTGGTGCCCGGACAGCGGCTCAGCCTCCATTCCGAACATCTCCTTCCGAGGTGCCCAGGAGCTCTGGGTGGAGGTCGGTCCGGAAAACTAGCGCCGGCCTGGGTCAGTGGTCGGGCTTATCAGTGGGTCGGGTTTGTGCCGAGGTCCCGCATCTGTGCTAGATCGGTATACGTCGCTCGCAGCTCGGGCAGCAGCTCGTGCGCGCGGGCCGGGTCGGCCCGCTCGGTCCTGAGCTTCAGGATGTCGCCGGTCCGGCGCTCCGGCGGTACGTCTTCGCCGCGAGCCACCATCAAAGCGTGGAAGTGGGGATACGCCTCGCCGAAGATCATGAGGTACGTGGCTGGAGACTCAGTCACCCGCTTCAATGCCCCGGCCACGGCGCGAGCCCTATGCCCGAACGAGCTCAGCTCGGCTTCCTCCAGGCCGGTCCACCCGAGGGCGTGCCTTCGGGCCCGCAGAATCACCCAGCCGGGCACCTCGTAACCGGGCGCGATCTCGCAAGCCCACAGCGCGTCCCGGAAGACGACCACCTCCTCGGTGGCGTCTTCCAACTCACACATCAAGCAGCCTTGCACACTCATCGGCTAGACCTCGTGACCTCAGCCTGGCCGAGAATCTCGGCGAACACCTGCCGGCGCTCGTGGAGGTAAGCCTCGACTGTCCGGGGCGGCTTTCTCGTGACCCGTTGGACATCGTCAGTGACGAACTCCGACTCCCCCTTCCGAAACAGCTGGTACATCTCGGTGAAGTGTTCCGCTTCCCAGGGCTCCGTTCCGCGCGTCAGCAGGCTCCGGCCGACTTCCTCCGGTGTCGTCTCGCTGACAGGGATGTCGAGTCCGGTCTCCGCCCCGATCAGCCTGGCGATCTCCTCGTATGCGACAGCCCGCGGACCAGTGAGTACGAGGGTCTGCCCGCCCCACCGATCCTCCAGCACAGCTTCGGCGGCCACCTCGCCGACGTCCCGGGCGTCGATCAGACTGATCCCGGCGCTTCCTATCGGGTTGGGCACCGCACCGGTCGCGCGTAGGGCCGGAAGCATGACGTGATCGATCAGGGTCTGCATGAACGAGTTCGACCTGAGAATGACGAAGGGCTGCCCGCTGGCGGCCAGGACGTGCTCGATCTCCCAGTGCTCTCGACAAACTTGCGGGCCGTCGGCGTCAATAGCAGAACTGGTGCCCGAAAGCTTGACGATGCGTACGCCCACGCGGCGCAGCGTGCGGATGACCCGCAGCTGCAGGTCCGCCATGTCGTCGCCGTGCGGGCTCAGCAGGAAGACCCCTGTGGCACCGTCAGCCGCGGCCGTGACGTCGGCGGGCTTCCACGCGTCGCCAGGGAGGATCTCGACGCCGGACGGCAACGCCTGGCGTGCCTTGTCGACGTTTCGGGCGAGGACACGGACGGCCGCGCCCCGGCTGAGAAGCGCGGCTACGACGTGGGGACCGACATTTCCTGTCGCGCCCAGGACCAATACCATGGCAGTTGCTCCTACGGAGTCAGAATCAGGCGACGCATCCAGTCAAAACTAGCCGTTACCGCAACGTCGTTGTCGGCGCGCCGCCTCCGAAAGCGCTTCGCCCCTTCCAAACCATCTTCGAAGCCGAAGCCGAAAAGCTGGTCGCTGAATTGGTGGCCCGCGGCAGCTTCGACGGGGTCGGGGAGCTGGCCGGAGTGTTTCCTACGGTCGCATTTCCTCGTGCCCTCGGTGTGAAGGGCACACACGCGAGCCGCTGTTGGCTTACGGCTTGCTGTCCTTCAATGCGATCGGACGGCGAAACGTGCACTTCGAGGCCGCCCTCGACCGATCGAAGGGAGCTCTGGAATGGATCGCCGGACAGTGCCAGCGCTCGGCGCTCCGACCGGACAGCATAGGCTCGGCCGTTTACCGGGGAGCTGACGCAGCCGGAGTCAGCGAGGACGGCGCGCCAGCTGGTCCGCTCCTTGCACTCGGCGGGGGTGGAAACGACAGTCAGCGCCCTATCGTTTGCCCTGTTCCGGCACTGGCCCGTACGTCTGTGCCGGCATTCCGCTCGCTCGCATGGACGGCGAGGCCGTCATCCGAGCGCTCGCCAATCATGTGGAGTCGTGGGAACTGACGGGTGAGCCGAGGCCACGGCTGAACAACAGTCTGCGCGGGCTGGCATCTCTGCCGGTGCGGGTTACCACCGACCACCTTCAGTTGGACACCACTATGTGGTGAACTGGCGCGCCTCCTGGCCACCAAGTCCCGGCTCGGAACCCTGTTGCGTGAACTCGTCCTCGACCCCAGCCGCAACTACCAGCCCTCGACAGCCCTAAAGTGGTCGCCAATCATTGTGGGCGTCGCCGAACTGCATTTTTTAACCTCCTTGCGGAAGGCCATCGCCTGGATGGCGTCGTTCGCCGGTCGGAGCCACGGTCGTCGCCAGCAGCGGGGGCGGCCACATCGCAATGCAGCTGGCCCAAGACCGACCGGAACTGTTCGAGGTGCTGATACTGCACGAGCCGCCGACCGTGACACTGCTACCGGACTCAGCCGAGTGGTTGGCGTGAACATCTTCAAGCTGGTCTTCCGGGGCGGGAAAGGCGGCCGGCACGAGCTCGACCAGTCCTTCCGGTCGGAGTACCTGCCGATCGCCCCGGTTCGAGCCCGACCTCGAGAGGCTCAAAGCGGCGGGAATTCCTATCGCGATCCTGGCCGGGATGCAGAGCAAGCACGCCTGCTACGCGCGGGCGGCCCGGTGCCTAGCGGCGGACCTGGGATGCCTGCACCGCAGTGTGCCGGGGAACCACCTTCCATTCCTGTTTCAACCGAACACGTTCGCCGCGGACGTCAGGGCTGCGCGCGTGGAGCTCCAGGCTTCGTGGTCACGTGATGTCGGCGAAGCACGCCGGGTCCATACCGCGCCAGACATCAACGAGCTGGGCGCCCCGCGCCGCAGAGACCATCCGCATTTGACTATGCGATGCTTCGCGCCAGGGAAGAGACATCCTCGGCGCGCCCTGGCGCGAGCGGTCAGCGCGGCTGCTCCGCCAGCAGCTGGCACTCGTCCGCGAAAGCGAGTTGGCGGAGCTGCAGAGCATGCCCAAGCCTGTGATGGTCAATGCTGTGACCCGTCCCTCGCGCGATGCTCGCGTCGACGGTGCACCCGTAGATGACGATGACCGACCAGTCGAGGCCGCAGCGGCGGGTCGACAGCGGGAGATGTCAGGCAAGGCGGGGCAACAGCCGGACGGCACTGCCTCGTTCGATGCCAGCCATCTGAGCTTGGTTGAAACCGAATTCGGTGAGGTTGCCGATATTGTGGACGACCTTGGCTTCCGGCCAGGCAGGCATGTGGAGTCTTGGGAACTGACGGGGGAGCCTAGGCCAAGGCTGAACAACAGCCTGCGCGGGCTTGCCTCTCTGCCAGTACGGGTCACACCGACCACCTTCAGTTGAACACTAATATGTGGTGAACTGGCGTGCCTCCGGGCCACCAGTCCCGGCTTCTAGCGGTGAACGTCCTGCGGCAGCGCGGACTTCAGTGCGGGAATATCCTCTTGGACCGTCTGCTGGATGCGTGCCCATTGCGTCTCCCAGTAGTGATGGGCGAGTTGGACCCTCTGCCCG
>JAABUQ010010739.1_pt1 | contig 11922 bp, 13 predicted proteins | sample 5560001 | NCBI WGS metagenome assembly JAABUQ01 (sample SAMN10711888, study PRJNA513371) | rock metagenome | isolation source: Antarctica rocks | place: Antarctica: Victoria Land, Finger Mt nord | collected 2015-12-18
GCAGACTTGTCATGTTCAGGGGCGTTCGGTCATCGAGTTTTTTAAGCAGGTGTTGATGGCTCAATCGGGTGCAGGGTTTTCCATGCCTTCTCTCATCCCTCCATCAACCACCTGAATCCTTACGCAAAAGCTACCTTTGAATGCTCCACAAATTCAAATTCATCAGCTAGAGAGACGGAAGCAACAGTTGATGCATTCCCTATCAGCTACTGTAACAGAAAAACCCAGAATCGAGGCTAACCTAAACTTCTTAAAAGCCGAACTGAGTCAAACGTATAGTCAGAGTGTAGAACAACGAAGCTGAAGGGGTGACAAGGAGGTCTGAAGCGCTTGCAGAGTAAGGAGTTCAGGTTTTGTGGTAAAAGAAGGAAAGGTCTAGCTTTGTCAACAAGACCTAGTTAATGACATTATGCCTGAATTTTACCAAATCTACCTCAAAAGTCAACTTGAACCGTGCCAATATCTGCTGCTAAGTATCTTGATTGACCTACTGCAATCCATCAAAATGGTGAAACTGGAAGCTTTGGCTACAGCCTTGCCATTGCCGATAAAGTTTGAAAGTCGGCGGCATAGGCTACAAAGATTTTTGTTGCTACCAGTACTGAAGGTTGAAAAACTTTGGTTCCCCTTTATTCAGAAGTGGTTGGCCACTGATTTTGACTGTAATCAAGTACTTTATATTGCGATTGATCGTACTAACTGGGGCTGGATTAATTTGTTAATGGTTAGTTTGATTTGGGAGCAACGCGCCATCCCGATTTACTTTGAATTACTATCCAAAAAAGGGAGTACTTCTTCTGAAGAACAAATTGCAGCCTGCAACAAATTTTTGCATCTGCTTAAGAATTATAAAACTGTCGTATTGGGGGACAGAGAATTTTGCTCTGTAAAATTTGCTTCCTGGTTATCTCAAAGAGGAGTGTACTTTTGTTTACGTTTAAAACAGAACGAATACATTCAGTTAAAAAATGAAGTTTGGGTGCAATTGAAAGCTTTGGGATTGAGTCCTGGTATTTCTCTCTATCTGGAAGGAGTGAAGGTCACGAAACAGAAAGGATGCGAACGATTAAATTTGGCAGCTAAATGGAAAAGAAGATATCAAGGGTGGGCTCCAGATGAAGGCTGGTTTATTTTGACAAACTTAGACTCTTTAGAAGCGGCAGTTCGAGCATACACAAAAAGATTTGATATTGAAGAGATGTTTAGAGATTTTAAGAGCGGAGGCTATAATCTAGAGGGGACTAAGCTTTCAGATAAACGGCTGACTTCCCTGATTTTACTAATAATGATTTCCTATACGAGTGCCACCCTTCAGGGTAGAAAAATCAAGCAAATGGGTTTGCAGAAATATGTAGGTCGGGTCAAAGAATTCGGTCGAACAGTACGACGCCATAGTAGTTTCTATATTGGCTTGTATGGACAGACTTGGGTTAATTTCATCGAACAATGCGCAAAGGCAGTTGCTGAATTAATAAGATTAACTCGCAATAAGTGGAAGTATTATCAACGAGGTCTGAGGGCCAAGGAGCTTATTCTGTCTGCATTTCAGACCTCCTTGTAACCCCTTCAGACAACGAAGCTATAAGCAGCAGCTAAGTCAAGACTTAACTAATCTAAAGGAACATAAAGATCTGCTGGAAGCGGAATCACACGACTTACAACAGATAGCAAGCTAGGGGTGAAGTCATACCTGACGAGCCTGTAGCCAATCTGTTAAATCTTGTGTTGAGGAAAAATCTAGTAGAGCTTCACCTAATACCAATTCTCTCTAATCAGGCTACACATCCGCCTCTTCCCAACTTTCCCCTAACAAGGGAATCAGCTAGATCTGTAGCCACAGTTGAGGGAATTGCTATAACTCTTCCAGTTGTGCAACGGAAAGTCGCTGGATCTGCAATTGCAAAACTGGAGGCATACGGCGAACTGGTCAACATAGACTGTCTCAGCGTTCGTCTGCTTGAGGAAAATAACTACCTGCTCAACTGAGTAACCGTATTGCCGGTACAATCTGACCCAATAGTCGAGCATCCGCAGGGGCAGAGAGGGTGTAGATCTTTGATACTTGCAGCTTCTTGTGACGCACTCATTGCAGATCCCGGCGGAACAGTTTTTCGGACTATTTGAGACTTAAAGAAAAGCGGCTAGTAATCACCCCGGTCATCAGCACGATTGCATATCCCCAAAGCAGCCACGCTCCAAAGGGTCCATCTAATGATGGCAGCATATTGGGGAACACTTGCGGGAAGAAGTACGTGGTCAGGACATCGAGCAGCATTCCTGGAACCGCCAAATAAATCGCGACATCCTGGTGCTGTTGAGGCGGTACTTTCTGCCACCGAAAGATACCATAAACCACTAGCGGCAAGAAGCACAGAAACCAGAGAAAATTAACACTCATGCTCAGAGCACTGGGGATGAAGAATATGTGTCCCCAAAGTCGCAGAATTGAAGTTGCAATCAACCAGATAACCAAGCTGAGAAAGACAAAAAGTCCGGACGAGATTTGCTTGTCCACCGCTTCCTCCATCAGAGATGCTATAAGTGGAAAACGCGAGATTTACCTCGCATTTTCAAGATACGAGAAAAGTCTCGCGTTTGTCAAGGAGATTTTGAGATATGGCTGAAGAACCCTACCAAGAACAACAGCATCGCTTACCACAACAGGCGCGAAGTCGGGAGCGTTTTAATCGGATTTTGGACGCAGCGGCTGAGTTATTTGCTGAAATTGGCTATGAATCTGCAACAACCGATGAAATCGCGGCGCGGGCAAACACCTCTGTGGGAGGACTATATCGGTTTTTTCCCAACAAGCTGGCTGTCTTTCTGGCTTTGGTTGAGCGTTATCTCAATCAACTCAAGGCACTGTTTGCCACACTTCATACTGACGAAACGACTCAACTCCCTCTCGATGCTTACATTAGTCAAGTGATTGATGCCTTCGATCGGTTTGTTACCGCAAATCCCGCTTTCCGAACTGTATTTGTTCAATCTCGCCTTGTCTCTACAGAGTTTCTGGCAATGGATACGGCGTTTAACCAGGAGATCGCACAGCAACTGGCAGCTTTTTTGGTAGCGCGTAATCCTTCGCTAGAGCAAAGCCAAAGAGATTTGTTGGCTACAGTCAGTGTTGAAGTCGCAAGCGCTCTTGAAATCCTCTCACTGACTCGCGATTCTAACTTTCAACATCAAGTTCTGACCGAAGCTAAAAAACTGTTGATTTCCTACCTACGGCAGTATTTTCCCCCCAACCACCCAGTGCGTCCCAACCAGGACGTTTAGATGAACAAGCAGTGTTAGAGATTTAGGATCATATCGAGAGGTTCTGAGATGTTTGCCTAACTCCTATTGCTAGTTTTCTCTTTCCAGCTAGTCAGTGAAAAGCAAGCAGAAAGAGGGTTTAAGCCTTAAGCTGGCAGGTAAGCTAAAGAGAGGTAAGTTCACAATTCAGTCAACAGATGCCAACTTCGGGTCAACTGTTCAACCTGTTCGATTACGAATCAAAAGCTACCGAGCAGCTTTCTGAGATGGCTTTGGATTACTATGCAAGCGGTGCCTGGGATGAAGTCACCCTGCGGGATAATCGTGCTGCCTTTGAGCGGTTGAAACTTCGTCCCCGGATGCTGGTAGACGTTAGCCAACGCGACCTGAGTACAAAGGTGTTGGGGCAGGCTCTATCTCTGCCCGTTCTCGTTGCTCCAATGGCATTTCAGTGTCTGGCTCATCCAGAGGGAGAGGTGGCCACAGCTCTAGCCGCAGCCAAACTGGGAACCGTGATGGTACTAAGTACTCTGGCAACCAAAAGCCTGGAGGAGGTGTCTGCCATCAGAGAACAAGGAAATGGCTCGGCTCAGCAATGGTTTCAACTCTACGTCCATCGCGTTCGCGGTCTAACAAAATCCTTGGTGGAACGAGCTATAGCAGCAGGATTCACTGCACTCTGCCTAACAGTAGATGCCCCGATGTTAGGTCAGAGAGAACGGGACAGACACAACCGTTTTGCTCTACCGCCCGGTATGGAGTTAGGAAATTTAGCCTCAATGACGAGCCTGGAAATTCCTCATCGAGCCAGGGAATCTGGTCTATTTGCCTACTTCGTCGAGCAGATAAACCCAGCGCTGACTTGGGTAGACCTCGAATGGTTGCAGTCTCTATCTCCCCTGCCACTGGTCGTTAAGGGAATTTTGCGGGGAGACGACGCGGTTCGGGCAATGGAACACGGGGCAAAGGCAGTAATCGTCTCAAATCATGGAGGTAGGCAATTGGATGGGGCGATCGCGACGCTTGATGCACTGGATGAGGTCGTCACCGCCGTGGGCAAGCAGGTAGACGTGCTGATGGACGGTGGCATCCGCCGTGGCACTGATGTTCTCAAAGCGCTGGCACTAGGAGCGAAAGCAGTCCTGTTGGGAAGACCTGTACTGTGGGGACTGGCGGTTGCGGGAGCCGCAGGGGTACAGCATGTGCTGGAGTTGTTGCGTGATGAACTGGATTTGGCAATGGCGCTCAGCGGCTGTGCCAGATTAGAGGATATCGACTCCAGTCTAATAGCGGAGGTGAGGCTGTAATAGGATGGACTCGATCGCCCTCTTCTATCTCCGCTGCCGCTTGAGTACCTGCTCAACCGTTAGCTGTAACACTTCAAAGCGCGACTGGATAAGCATTTCTCCGGTATACATAACTTCTTCATAAAAGCCAGCCTCCAAAGTGAAGACCGTTACCTTGCTCGCTTCTGGATTAATCACCCAATACTCAGGAACACCCTTGGCAGCGTACTCAGAGCGTTTGAAGCGATAATCCCGCTCTTGATTAGTTTTGCCAGGTGATACAACTTCAATAATCAATTCAGGTGGAGGCATATCACGGGTGATGATTCCCCGATCGTCTCCCAACATGTCGGCCAATTCTTCTGACAGCACCATGAGATCGGGCAATCGCGTTTGAGCCATTGCTCCAGTCACCTCGATTTCAGTGTCTTTATAGCAAGCCGATCTTCAGTGAAAACCTCCAATAGTTTTGCTAACAAAAACAATGCAATTTTTGAGTTGCCTCTATCTTCTGGTGGCACCGCTACTAATTCCCCCGCCACCAGTTCGTATTGCCTGTCTGTACCATCGTCGTATCGCAGGTACTCTTCAAAAGTCAATTGTCTTTTGGTCATAAATGATATGGTGGGTGAGCACACATTAAGCAATTGGCTTAATGGCTTCGCCTAAGCGGGTGTATCTAGCGGTCATAAACCCAGACAGTAACGAACCGCTACTTCAACTTGCAGCATCTTTGCGTCTGAAAGCTGACCTAATGGTTCACTAGAGAATCGCCTTGGATCTAAAGAGCGGAGTTGAAAACACAGAAAAACTGTTTCTAGCGGCAATCCGCTCTCATCTGGGGAGATACGCACATTCGTTAGGTAATCACGCACGATGTTTGCTCCTTTCGTGCCCACAACCACAGTTACAACTAGAGGCAATTGGTTGATAGTGTCAATTGATAGGACCAGAACGGGTCGTTCCCCTGCCTGCTCCCTACCCTGCACTGGGTTGAGATTCACAAAATAGATCTGAGAGCGCTGGATGCTCACAGCTATTTCAAACCATCCATATCAGTAAAAGCAAACTCCTTATCGATCGCGGCGAGTTCTGCTTGGATGTCTGGGTCACTAGCCATAGCAGCCAGATGTTCTGACCTATCTTCGGAATTGAAGATCTGGACAGTTTTGTATGTCTGTTCTCGCAAATTGTGAGCGATTTGTTCCAGCAGCCACAGTTGTTCAGCAAGGGGCAGGGCACGGATGGAGCGCTCGATCTCCAGTAAAGTCAGTGAAATCATCTCATTCGTCCTTCCAACCAAGGTGTCAAATCTTTAAGAGGGATAACAGCGATTCATAGAACCGTCTGCTATGCGCCACAGGGCATTCTGGCGAATTGACAATATAGAAAGCCTCTGATATTGTCGGAATTTCCATACTTCAACTGAATATTAGAAGAAATTGATGTAATCGTGGCTGCTGAACTTCGGTGGGTTCATCCTTCTGTTCTAACCCACTTCTGTCTCAACTCGTAACTCCTGTTTTTATTTTTGCCTTATTCAGGCTCGTTACTTAAATTGTCCAGGAACTCTTGCAGATGAGCTCTCTGATCACGAATGTACTCATCGTCTGGGGCAATTTCCAGGCAGCGAGAAAGTACTGCCAATGCCACTTGCCAACTCTTGAGAGTTTCTTGCGGCTGTGATTAATACTCGTAGCAGCGTCAATCAAGCTTAAAAATCTTACGTAGTGATAATGCTCCTTTAATAGTCGGAAACCGATAATAACCAGATTGCTTAAGCATCATCCCTCGCTCTAACAGTAAGCCCTTCGAAAACTTTCTCTGACTGAAACTCAACGTTCCGCTCCTTGGCGGCTCCGGCGGCGCGCTCCCGCGAGCTCAAAGCAAAAGTCAAGGCAGGTGTCGAATAATGCGGCAGGGATTTCCAGCAGCCACGACGTTGGCAGGTATATCTTTGACAACCACACTGCCAGCTCCGATGGTGGTGTTGTCACCAATAGACACCCCTGGACAAACAATGGCATTACCTCCAATCCAGACATTATTGCCAATAGTAATTGGAGCGGCGAGTTCTAGACCAGTTTGACGGATTTCAGGTTCAATTGGGTGGTAAGCGGTATAAATCTGAACATAAGGCGCACATTTGACATTCTTACCGAAGTGAACCGTGTTGCAGTCCAAAATCACACAGCCGTAGTTCATGTACAATCCATTGCCAGCATAAATATTACTACCGTAGTCACAGTGGAAGGGAGGGACAATTTCAATCTTTGGCCCGACTTGAGCAAACAACTCAGTGAGAATTTGCGTTCGCTTTTCTGGCTCTTCTTCCGTCGTCATGTTATACATTCTGAGAAGACGACGCGCCCGCCTGTTATCGGCAGCTAGTTCAAGATCGTAAGCCAGATATAGCTCACCTGCGAGCATCTTCTGTTTTTCCGTTTTTTCCACCATAAGCGTGATGGTTGTTGATGATGCCTGCTTAACTGATACGAATTAGTCTAAACTCGAATAGGGATAAAAAGGGTCCGGCAACGCTTCGGCTATTACGTAGTGTAAAGAACGCTTAGCTTCCGACAGCGTCCGATTTGAGACGGAATATCGGTGCTGTCCACGTATTGATCGATCTTACCCACTACGTAGGGAAGAGCCTTGACCTCATTGTCCTAGATAACCGCTTCGCTTCTTCGTAATATAAGCGAGCTGGTTCCAGACCGGGAATAAATTTAGGCATGGTAGCGGGTCAATTGACTCGGCATTTTTAGGAAAATCTCAGATTTGTGTTCTAAAGCCCATTCGATGTCCCAATCGACAAATCCCAGTCTGCGGTAAAGTTTGGCGGCGGTTTCGTTACCGCGCTGATAGCTCGTTGCGATTAACTCAACTTCCGGGTACAGCTTCAGACGCCGTATGACTTCTAGCATTGCTGCTCGTCCATACCCCTTTCGCTGATACTTGTGGTCGATCATCAGGCGGAGAATGAACCCAACGCCAGCTATGAGTTCGTACATTGTGAAGCCCACCATTGGTAACTGCGGCTCCTCGTAACCTGTAACGACAGCGTCGTAGATGGCCAAGGGAAACAGATTCGAGTTGACGTAAGCCTCAGCTAATGATTTCACATTCGAGGCTACAAGCCCCTTTTGGGATTCGTCTACTTTGAGACTGATGCATTCATGGAAATTAGCGAGCGTGACGTTACGTAAATGTACCAAAGCCATTTCCTTGCCTCCGCCTTTTTCTGGACACCTAACTCTAGAGTTGGTGTCTGCGTAGTTTTCGATACCATTGGTGAATTGCCCATAACCTCTGGAAACCTTGTCGAATATGCATAGGAAAAGGCACTAAATTAAGTGCTAGTGTGTTGATGGACCCACAGCTTTAAAGTCGATTCAGTTTTGAACCTCTCACGAATTAATTCGTGAGATTCTTGCTTCATCGATCCTTGCCTGAATTTCTTCAGGTCTTACAGGTTCTCCACAAGCGTTTAAAGTCTCCGACGCACCAGCGGCGACCAATCTCAATCCTTCATTTCTGATGTTAATTGCTGCATTTAGATCGCGTAAGTGAAAAGCATTACACTTTGGACAAACCCATTCCCGAACTTTTAAATCCTTGACTTCAGGATTAATATACCCACAGCAGCTACAGATTTGAGATGAGGGATAGAATCGACTAATTTTCTGAACAACTCTATCGTGCCATCTAGCTTTGTATTCGAGCATGGCAACAAACATAGACCAACCAGCATCCATAATGCTTTTAGCGAGTTTGTGGTTCTTGACCATATTACTAACAGCCAAGTCCTCGATACAAATGATAACATTTTCTCGAACCAGACGAGTAGAGAGTTCGTGCAGAAAGTTTTCTCTTTGATGAACAATCCGTTCGTGAACGCGAGCAGCTTGATTTTCGCTTTGACCCGGTTAGAACTATCTTTTTGACAACGAGAGAGGTTTTTACTGGCTTTACGTAATTTCCTTTGTTGAGTTCGGTAGTGCTTAGGGTTATCTACAACTTCATTTGTGCTAGTGACGAGGTAGCTTTTAATTCCCAGGTCTAGACCAACATTCTCGGTTGCGTGAGGATGGACGCTTATCTCTGTCTCGCACAAAATACTAGCAATATACTTGCCAGTTACAGTCCCAGTCACAGTGACATTAATGATATTCCCAGTAATTTCCTGAGACTCGTGAAACCTGACCCATCCAAGTTTTGGTAGTTTGAGATAGTTTTTAAGTATCTGAATGTTGCCATTGGTTAAGTTTGTTTTGTAGGACTGTTTAAATCCCTGCTTCTTTTTAAACTTAGGAAAACCAAAACGCCTCTTAGCTTTTGGCTTTTTCAAATCAGCAAAGAAGTTTTTATAAGCAGTCTCTAAATTCTTAAGCGAATTCTGCAAAGCAAACTTATCAACTTCACGAAGCCACTCTAGCTCTTTCTTGAGTTGAGTGAGAACTTGACTACACCCTCCGTAGTTAAGTGTTTTCTTCTCAGTGGAATACAGTTCCTTCCTCATGGTGAGAAAGCGGTTATACACAAAGCGAGCGCATCCAATAGTCTTGTTGATTAAGACTGCTTGAGCGCGGTTCGGGATGAGAGTAACCTTAAATGCTTTCTGCATAGGTAGCCATTGTTTATACTTGTTATTATACAGTAGATGGGCAGGAGGCGAGTGTTTAAAAACACGAGTGTGCGCTGCCCTCCATCAAGAATCCCGGTTTTTGGGGGATGAGTGCGTAGAGCGTGAGCTGTTATTAAGGATTCCTGTCCTGGAAACTACAGCCTCCACAGTGTCTAGAGCATTTATAATACAGATATACTACAAAAGTATGGTAGGGATGTCAAACATTAGAGGATAAGCCATGCGACAAAACCATAAACCAAACGTTCCCAAAACTTCTGAGCCGGCAGCGATTGACTCTAAGGTGATTGCTCGCTCAGATATACGTGCAAGCGTTATATGGGTTGACCCAGAGAGAATGAGCGGTACCCCTTGTTTTGTAGGAACTCGCGTCCCTATTCAGACCTTATGGGATCATTTAGAGAATGGGGATAGCCTTGAGGTATTCCTTGATGACTTTGAAGGTGTTACACGGGAGCAAGCTGCAACAGTGTTACATTTGGCACTGGAACGTCTTCTTGAACGGTTACCAACACCTTGAAAATCTTGCTCGATCACTGCGTTCCCAAACGGTTAAAGCAATTACTTTCAGAGCATAAGGTAAAGATAACTTGGAACGCCACGGACGCCACCATTGGAACAACTTGTCGAGCAGCAACCAAAAAAGGCCGGAACAAACTCCGCCACAAAGCAGAATAGAAACATTGAACCTTAGACGAAACCCACTTCTGACCAAACAACTCGGTGAAAATTTGCGTTCGCTTTTTTTTCTGAATCTTTTTCCGTCGTCACGTTGTACATTCTGAGAAGACGACGCACCCGCTTGTTCTCGGCAGCTAGTTCAAGATCAAAGGAGTAGTTATGCAAGTCGCTCATAAGAATTATCCTCACCTCGATGCACCTGTGGGTCCCTACGTTCATGCGGTAAGCTACAACGGTTTACTTTTTCTTTCCGGTCTGACCGCATTCAACACACCAGCACAAAATGGTGATCTCGCAACTCAGGCTGAAGCTGTTTTCGATCAAATCAAGAGTATTCTTGAAGCAGAAGGTGTCAACTTTAATAATCTGTTAAAGGTGACGATATTCGTAACAGAGTTTGGAGAGGTTGATAAACTTAGAAATGTTTTATTCAGTTACTATGGAAACAATTTGCCAGCTAGTTCATTAGTTCAGGTCAAGAGTCTTTTTGCACCAGAATTGAAAATAGAGGTTGAAGCTATAGTAGCCCTCATTCATTCATAGTGCGATTGCCCTCGCTGGAAATTGCCATTAAAGCCTCCGCAGCATCAACCAAAGCAACAAAGCCGAATGGCACGAAGATAAGGGCGAACGTGACAGTTCAACGCCCAAAACAGTAATATGACTCATGCCAATAGCTGCAAAAACGTACAAGACAGATCGATCTCGATTTATATAAGCTACACGTATATCCACCGCTTGAGATTTTAGGGTTTTACCGAAAGTGTTACCCTGGTTTAGACCATGCATATCTTTAAAAATTGACTCATCGTACTTTTAGCCAGCTAAACATCTGGTTGATCGTCACTTGCAGCTCTGAGACAAAATTAGGAACGGGGAGAACATCATCCCGTTCCTCAAACAGTTCGGGTTGCTGTTTGGGGTGATAGACCAGTACAGAACGTTCTGCCGGATCGATTAGCCAGCCTAACTGGCTGCCCTGCTTGAGGCTGTGCAGAATTTTCCTGGTAACCTTAGTTGAGGATCGATCGGGGCTGAGGATTTCAACAATCCAGTCGGGGTGAGATTCGAAGACATTAGCAATGGTGCCATCTGGATTAGTAGGGATACGTTCCCAAATGAACACGGCAATGTCAGGAACAATTGAGCGTCCGCCGAAGGTACAGCGCAGTTCCGGAAATGCCCAGGCAATACGCTGAGGTTTTGTGACTGCGTTGATGATGGTTATTAATTCACCCTGAATGGTGCTGTGTTCTCCCTGAGGCATGGGTTTCTGAATGATTTGTCCATCAACGAACTCATTGGCAGGTTTGGTTTCTGGCAATTGCAGAAATTCCTCCAGGGTGATGGATTTGGGCTGTGTTTGTAACATGCGTCATTGCTCCTTGCTTTCAAAATTAATGGCTACCAACCTAAAGCAGGACACTAATCTCCCTTTAACTTAGTACCATTCGTAACAAGGCCCACGACGGGTTTCTTGGGAGCGAAAAAGCGAGTATCTATAGGTTCAAAGCGCGACTTCGTAACGTCGTTGGCTTAAAGTGCCATACTGTATCAGTCTTATGGATCGGGCAGAGCAATGGTTGTACCAGGAAGTTGTCGCCTGGGCGTAGCGGCAGGGATGGCGGCTCTACAAGTCTTCTATAACCTCGCAACTGGACTTTGGAAAACGGCTGAGTGGTGGAATGCAGCCAACGCTTTGGAGACAACGATTGACTATTCCACGCTCACTGGCACGCTCACCTACCGTGGTGACATCTTTAATACATTTGACAAGTACAAAGGCAGCAACTTCCTCAGCCCCTGGTTCTTCGATGACGAGGGCTGGTGGGCACTCACCTGGATCAAAGCGTACGATTTGACGGGCGAAACTCGGTACCTTGACATGGCTAAGACCATCTTCAACGATATGAAGGGGGGTTGGGACTCAACTTGTGGCGGTGGCCTCTGGTGGAAGAAGCTGAAGCAGCAGCGGACGTATAAAAACGCCATCACTAATGAGTTGTTTTTGTCAGTTGCTGCAAGGCTGCATCTGCGATCGCCTGGAGA
>JAABUQ010010740.1_pt1 | contig 11922 bp, 19 predicted proteins | sample 5560001 | NCBI WGS metagenome assembly JAABUQ01 (sample SAMN10711888, study PRJNA513371) | rock metagenome | isolation source: Antarctica rocks | place: Antarctica: Victoria Land, Finger Mt nord | collected 2015-12-18
CGCGACCACGGGTGCCAGGGCGGCCTCATGGACTTTGCGTTCTCGTTCATCATCGAGAACGGCGGCCTGGACACCGAGCGCGACTACAAGTACAAGGCGCAGCAGGGCACGTGCAACCTGGCCAAGGAGAAGCGCCACGTCGTGACGATCGACAACTATGAGGACGTGCCGCCTAACGACGAGGTGGCGCTCAGGAAGGCGCGCTCTCCCGCTCCTCCATGGCAAGCTTCTTGACCTGAACGGCTTTATATATGCAAAGGATTTGCTCAAGATGGGTTTGGTACTGAAGTAAAGGATTGTGTCTAAAGAGTGCAGGCGGCTGCGGTTGCTCCCTTGTGGTCAACAGGGTGCCGGGCGGCTGCGCTGAGGATGCATGCGACATGCCCCCGCGCAGGCCGTCGCGAACCAGCCGGTGGCGGTCGCGATCGAGGCGGACGAGCGCGAGTTCCAGCTGTACCAGGGCGGCGTGTTCGACGCGCCGTGCGGCACCGCGCTCGACCACGGCGTGCTCGCGGTCGGCTACGGCGTCGACAACGGCTCCGACTACTGGATCGTGAAGAACTCGTGGGGCGACGCGTGGGGCGACCGCGGCTACATCCGCCTCGCGCGCGGCATCGCCAACTCGGCCGGCCAGTGCGGCATCGCCATGCAGGCGCGCGCGCGTCGGGTGCCCGTCATGGCCCTGGCGGCTGATGCCTGCTCTGACAACCCCGCTGGCTCAAGTCGGTGCACACATGCGCTACCAAAACGTGCGCCCCTTTCCTGTGACCTTTGTTTTGGCGTGAAGCAAATGCAGCATGCACCTGGAGGTGCGAAGTGAACCTTCGCTCAAGGACATTCCAGCTGGTTATCAAAGGTTCCGGGACAGGTTTGAGAGTGCTCTGCATGCGCGCAGGCCTCCTACCCGATCAAGAAGTCGCCCAACCCGCCGCCGTCGCCGCCCACGCCGCCGTCGCCGACGCCCCCGCCGGGCCCCGCGCCTGCGGTGCGCTCGTGCTCGGTGCTGCGCTTCAGCCTGCGCAGTCTTCTTTTGAAACCTTGAGACAGAGACTCTCTGAGCGTGCGTGCAAGACAGAGGATATCTGAGTGAACATGCAAGTGGCGAGCAGGCAATGCGAGGTGGTGCGCGAGCTAGGGCACGGGCTTTCTACGGTACAGACTTGCGCAGCCGAGCCCCCACCCCCCCACACCCCCTCGCGCGCGCGCGCAGGTGTGCGACTCCACCACCTCGTGCCCGCCGGGCGCGACCTGCTGCTGCATGCGCGAGTTCTTCGGCTACTGCTTCAGCTGGGCGTGCTGCCCGCTGGTGGAGGCAACCTGCTGCGCGGACCACGAGCACTGCTGCCCGTCCGCGCTGCCCGTGTGCGACACCATCGCCGGCCGCTGCCTGCCCGACAAGGGCGTCTGGGAGGGCTCGCAGCCCTGGGCGGCCAAGTTCCCGGCCACGCGCGCGTGGGCGCGCAGCGGGGTCGCGGGCGCCGTGATGGGCGCGGCCGCCGACGCCGCCGCCGATGCCGGGGCGGTGCGCGCCGAGGCGTGAAACGCTTCGTGATCAGGCTGTCTGACGGCCGTTGGGCGCCAGCCTGATGCGCTGGCGCTGCTTGGCGGTCGAAGGGCGTTTGGCGGGGCTGTCGGCCCCGGGTGGACAGGTCTTGAGACGCGTGCCTGGCCGTGCTGTGGGCTCTGCAGGCGCGGACAGCAACGCATGGCCTGTTTGGGCTCAGCGGCCTGTGCCCAGCATTGCTCAAGGCCTGTGATGGGCGGCGCCGTCCGCTGCCCGTCGGACTAGGGCGGTCGAGCGCGCCTTCTACGCGCGTCAGCAGAGAGCTCGAGCTTCTTGTTCAAGGGAGAGGGGTGCACATCGGCAGCTGGTGCTGTCCCTGTCAGCCTGGGTGGTCGCATGCCCGCGCAATCCGCAAAGGCAGCCAGCCCGTCTCACACGCCTCGTCGTGTCGCGAGGATGGCCTGCCGAGTTTTGGCTGTGTCGAGAGCTTGTCAGAGCATGCTGGGCATGCTGTGAACCGGGGAACTGCTCGTGTGGACAGCGTCAGGCTGTCGCAGGCGTGCCAGCGGTTCCTGGGCCTGGCGTGCAGTGCTGTGGCGCAGGCTTGCATGGACCAGTGCCCGGTTAGAGCTTCGCGTGGACCAGGGCCCGGTCAGAGCTTCGACCGTGGCCAAGGCAGAAGTTGGCGCAAACTGGCACATGCCCTGGCTGGGCGTGTGAGCAGGGCAAAGCGGGGCCGCTTGGCGGAATTTTGGTGGGCAGCTGTCCCTTGCTTTTGCACTCCTGGCACGGCCTGCCTGTGTGCCTGGCGGGCGAGGCGGCATGAAATGGCACCAGACGTGCGTATTCTTCAGCTTTGCACGTGTACGTTACTTGTTACCTGCTTTGTACAAATAAGACTTGCAGGCTGGCAAGGTGTGCACTCAGCGTAGGTACTTTGAAAGTGCAGGCTTTGTGGGAACAAGCGTCGTCGTGCTCAGCGTCTGCTCTAGCCTGGAAGCGTCGCGCGCGGATCATTCGGCGCCGCTCTTAGGACATGTAACGCAGAGCAGCTTGTACCATCACATAAATATTTCTAGCAATCACTCACTTTTGAATTGACGCTGATAGATCAATTGGCGCCAACTATCAGATATGGTTTGTCAGACCTGATCTATGCGCCATGCACATGCTCGCGCATGCGGGTTCTTACTTCACAATGTGCAAAGCATGCGCTCAGTCCAGTTGTTCACGCTTCGCAGGACTGCGGGATGTGAAGCACACCGCGCAATACGGCGTTGCAGGAGGGATGCCTCCCGCATGTCTTCATTTAGCTCGCCTGCGGCGACCGAATGACCTCCAGGCCGCCCAGGTACGGCGACAGCACCTCCGGCACCACCACGCTCCCGTCCGCCTGCTGGAAGTTCTCCAGGATGGCGATGACCATGCGCGGCACCGCGCACGCGGTGGCGTTGAGCGTGTGGCAGAACTCGGTCGCGCCCTTGCGCGGCGGCGGCCGCTCGGCGCCGCCGTCGCCGGCGGCGCGCGGGCTCGGCCTGCGCCCGGCGCGCGAGATTGGACATCAGGAGCTATGGCCAGGCTCCCTGAAAGCGCGAATGCACTGCAGGTGCTGCCACAGACTCACTCACCAGCAGCATGCAGGCATAGCCTGCACTCGGAGCGCAAGGGGGGAGCAGCAGCGCGGCACAAGGAAATGGGCAGTGAAATGCAGGCGGGCAGCGCGCCACCGGCAGAAGTCAGCCACGCCCTCTGGGGCGCAGCGGCAGCATGGCGTGCGACAGCGGGCGGTATAAGCAGGCGGGCAGCGCGCCACCAACAGGAGTCAGCCGCGCCCCATGGCCGCAAGCAAGGCGGTGGCGCCGCGGAAAGATGATGAACAAGGATTTGGGGGTGGGCACGGGCGGGGGGCTGGGCGGGGTAGCGCGCCGGTAGCGGATGTTGAGCCGCCGCGCCTGGTAGTCGGTGCAGTTGGACGCGGAGCTGATCTCGCCGTAGCGCCCCAGCCCCGGCAGCCACGCCTCCATGTCCAGCTTGCGGTAGGCCGGCGCGCCCAGGTCGCCCGTGGGCATGTCCTGCGCACGCCCAGCGCATCCCTGGGGCGCGGCGGTGGCTGCCGGGCTCATGTGGCGCGGCAGAGGCTGCCAGACTGCATGTACGCGTGCGCGGCCACTGCTCTGGCGGCCTTGCCAGTACATGCGTGTCCAGCTTCAGCAAGTCCGTAACGCCCAAGGACTGCCCTACATGTCAGGCATGCTCAGCCTGCTGGGTCCATAAAAAATGCAAGAGGTTTGCAATCCGCACTGACACTCCTCTTCTGACGCAATGCATGACGAAAACGTACCGCACCTGCGCCCACGCGGCACGCTCTCGAGCCCGGCGCAAACTCGCTCTGGCTCTGAGAGGGCACGAGGGGCTCGGGAGGCCGCAGCGCAATGCAGAAGGTCAACAGTGAGCGACGAGGCGGATGGGCGCGGCGCGCGCGGCCGCACCAGGACCTTGAAGTGCAGGCCCAGGTCGGTGAACAGCGCCTCCTCAAACGCGGACAGCTCGCCCAGCAGCGCCTCGCTCTGCTCCGGCGTGCTCACCACGAACAGCTCCACCTTGCTGAACTGGTGCAGGCGGTACAGGCCGCGCCCGGCCGCGCCTGCGCCGCGCGCGCCCGGCAGGCGGCCGTCTACTCGCTGTCTGCGTGGCTGCCTGCCCCAGCAGCCACCGAGGCCGACCGCGCCATGGTGAGGTGCAGTGACAGACGCGCAGCGGCTCAAGGCGGCCAGGCCAGAGCCGCTGCTGTTGCAAGTACGCCGGGTGAGGCCACTGCGGCCATCAGCGGATCCAGACGGCAGCCAGGCCCGGCGAAATCGCGGGCCGCACACGGGTGGGCCGGCGCACCCGCCGCGCCGGCCTCGGTGCGGAAGCAGTGGCCAAAGGCGGCCAGGCGCAGCGGCAGCTCCGCCTCGGCCAGCACGCAGTCCATGGCCACCGCGGCCAGCGGCACCTCTGCCGTGCCGGTCAGGCACAGCGGGGAGTCGCGCACCGAGTACACCTGCGCCGCGCAAGCCGGCCGTCACGCGTGTCGCGCGCGCCGCGCTGGGCATGCCGCGCCTCGGAGCGCGGACCCGCCGGGCCTATGCCACTCTTGAGTAATGGCCATGGCAGCCAGGGGAGCTGCATGGGTACCTGGTCCCCGTCCTCATGCGTCAGCATGTCATCGCCACTCCCCAACCCTGTCGCGGTGCGCCATTGAGCTGACAGGCATGCGGATTACGCGCACACTGTTCAGGCGAAGTGGGGCCGGGCAGGGGCGAGGTACGGGTAAGATTTAGGGTCACCGCGCGCGCGCGCCTGCGTGGTATCCCCGCGCGGCTGGAAGCCGCACTTCTCCAGCAGGCTCGCGCGCACGAGGTCGGGTGTGGTGGTGGGCGTGAAGCCGGCGGCCGCCGCGCGCTGCAGCGCCCAGCTGCACAGGCCCAGCTCCAGCAGCGCGGCCGCATTGCGCATGACCACGAACTTTGAGCCCGCCGCGCGCGCGCCTGCGCGCGCGGCGGGGCGGCTCGCTCGGCCGGGCCGCACGCCGGGAGCTGAATGCTGTGATCCCAGCCCACGAGCTCAGGCGGCATGGCGCACAGGTGGCACGGCAACCCCGCGGGTGTTTGTGCAACCACCTGGCACAGGCACAGCTGCAGCAGCAACCTCAGTGGCCAAGGGGCAAGTGCCCTGTGATTGCCTGCTAGATGGCATCTGCCCCGTAATAACAAGCTTGGCTCTGCTCCGCCAGGTGTCACCTCACAACCAACCCCCTTGGGGAACACTCGGAGCCGCAGCGTACTCACATTTGTCGGAACCCCAACCCGCCGGGTCTAGACCGGCCTTCAGAGCACCCGGCCCCCAGCTTGCACGCCTGCTTGACCTCCAGGCCGCCAGAGCGTCCCAGGGCGGCGCGCCTGCATCAAAGTCCAGCAGGCCCAGCGCCGCGCCCAGCGCGAGGTGGTCCGCGGGCGGGAAGTCAAACTCGCGCTGCGCGCCGACCACGCGCAGCACCGCCGCCGCCTCCTCGCCGCCCACGGGCGCCTGCGCCGCCCATGGGTGTCATGAGGCGCGAATGGGTACCCCGGGCGACCTGTCTGAAGCCTGTCTGACGACATAGATGGTTAGACATCAGCACGCCGCTGCTGTAAAATGGGGGTCCATGCCACAGCTGACTTGCTGTGAGCCGGGCAGATGGCGAGGGGGAAAAGGCGGACAAGATGCGCGCCATAACCACGCCAGCATGCCGCGTTCTCCTCGCCGCCCACAGCCACCAGTACTGGCTGGGGCCTGAAGTCACTGGTGGTGCGTACCCGACCAGAGCGAGCGCGCGGGCGGGCCGCGCGCCTCCGGGTGCGTGAGGTTGGGCAGGCGCTGCCCCTCGCGCTGCAGCGCCTGCTCGGCGCCCGCCGCCGCCGCCTCGGCCGCCGCCAGCTGCTCCTTGAGCTGCTTGCCGGCGGCCACCAGCGCCTGCCGCTCCTCCTGGCCCAGCTTCCCCTGCGGCTGGGCTGCACGGTCTGCCGTGCCCAGCGCCAGGGAGGGTGTCCTCGTGCGCGCAGCCGCAGCGGCTGCTGCGAGTAGACACCGCAGCCGCAGCGGTTGCTGCGAGTAGACACCGCAGCCGCAGCGGTTGCTGCGAGTAGACACCGCAGGAGCGGGGGAGAGGCGCGCGGAGGCGGACCTTGGCGGACTTGGCGTTGGCGTTGCGCGCGGCGCGCAGCGCCTCGGCCTCGTCGTCCAGGCGCCGCCAGCGCTCGTACAGGCGCACGACCGCGTCGGGGTCGGCGCCGCTGTTGCGGTCGCGGCAGTTCTGGCGCACACGGTCCAGGTTGTCCCGCACGGAGCGCCAGTCAATGTGCGCCCTACGCCGCCAACACGTATGCGCACGTCACGGTGCACGGGTCAGCTCCAGGCTTCGGGCTCTGTGCGGGGACGGCGGACGAAGGTGAGCTTCCTGCATGCACCAACCTTGGAGACTCGCCCGGTCACCACGGACTGTCCAGGCTTTCACGCAGGGGCCCAGGCTCATCTTTAAATACACCAAGAACACGGGAGGCAAAAAAGTTATTGACGCACAGCCGCAAGGAGTCAGGCATGGGTACGACACAGCGGAGACAGACCTGAACTGCAGGTCCTCAGTCGCGCCAGACGTGCTGGTAGCTGGCACGGCCGGCTCTACGTCAGTCAGAACCGCCGCAGCTGCGCTGCTCGCGCTGCAAGCGGCGCCACACATCGATGCGTGATTGCTCCGACTTCGCGCCGCCGACTGGCAGCCCCAGCGCAGCTCTGGGCCACTGGCGCTCAAGCCCCGAGAGTGCTGCACACAGCGCAGTGCAAGCCGCAGGTGTTGCGCCAGGGCCAGCATTGGCCTTTGCATTGTGGCCTGCTTCATGCGTGGCTCACCAGGCCTCACATGTCCCTGCGTGTCTGAGTGCCTGTGTGTGTGTCTTCCTAAGCTACAGAGTGAATGAATGAATGAGTTGCAGCCGTCTATCAGCCAATTTTACAGTCAATCGAAAGGCCACTCAGCGACCACTTGAGAAAACCTCTACCCTTTCTCGGGCTGCACTGTCTTGTTTGTTGATACATGTCTGTGCAACAATGCCATATGAGTGCGCGCCCTGCCAGCGTCATAGGCCATCTGCAGAGCTGTGGGTGGTGCCAGGGCAGGTTCGCACTCATATGTCAGAGCTGCGCACTGCAGCTGTCGTGGGTGTCCAGCACAGGTCCATACTACACAGCCACCGGCTGTCAGCCAGAGTTACCCTGTGGCTGCTGTGCATGGCGTGCACTCCGCTGCGTGTGCCTTTTCAGTACGTCGCTCTGATCATCAGGTCCTGATGCATGCAAGCCTTGGCCATGCATTACTCATGTGAAAGCAACAGCTTTCACACGACATGTAAAGTGTTACCAGCAGCCCATTCGACATGAACTGCGCATGTGGAGGCAGCAACAGCCGCTGTTTCGACTTCATCACCTGAAGAACATACGCTATTACTGAGCGACAGATGCTCCCATAGATGGGGACCACCGGGCAGGCAGAGGGTCAGCTACCGGGTCATGCGTCGAGGCATGCATGCCACCTCGATGTTAGGCACATTGATGCGCACACAGACCGTGAGCAACTTGCCGCCTGCCGAGCTTACCATGCTCCTGCTTTGGCATACGCAATACAACAGCTATCTACTTGCCCTCTCTCACGCCCAGGGCGCAAGGCGTGGTCCTTCTCTGGGAGTACAGCCTTGTGAAGTGTACCTAGCAGGTGCATGCATGGTCTGCCGCCTATGCTAGGGACCGTCCTGTGGTGGACGGCAAAGAAAGTGGTAGCGCGCATGGTACATCTGCGTATGCGCGTGTGTGTAGCAAATCGTGCCGCATATGGGCGTATGCGCGCGTCCCATATGGGCGTATATGCAGCGCATCGCAGCGCGTGGCATATGTGCGTGTGCGCCCATCCTGCAGGTGTCACTCTACAGCAACCTGAAGCCAGGTGAGCTGGGCAGGTTCTCATGACGGATTGCATCATGGCCGGGGCCATTTATTACAGGCTGTTGCTACCCTGCATAGGGCCTCGTGCGGGGTGCCAAGGAGGTGCGCTTGGCAGCAAGCTTCACGGAACGCCCCTCTCTGACAGCCTGGTCCGAGACAGTCAGCGCTCTGAAAAGTGCGTGCCTGATCAGCCCGTGTGTGTGGCTGACCCAGGCTGCACATCACTGGCGCAAATCTGCAAGAGGCTCTGCCATCCAAAGCCACAGTGGCGTGCTCCTTCAGCCTTGTCACAACAGATGCCTGCCGCCTGTAGCTCCTTGAGCAGCACACGCCGCAGCGTAGCATGAGTGCAAGCACATCCAGTCTGGCAGTTCGGCCAAGGGCCATCCGCCTGCACGAGCTCCCTGCGGAGGTACCCGACGATGTAATGTGTTGGGGTCCTGTGCAGGACCAGCTCCGCTGCGCGTGCTCGAAACACATCGCACTACCTGAGAGGCTGGCGAGCATGTGCAGGTCCTGCAGGCGTGCGCGGTCCAAGTAATCGAGCAGTCTGCGGACTTGCGCGGGGGCTGGACACAGGCCTTCATGCTGCGGACAGTCTGCAGGCGCGCACACTGACAGTTGATTGATCGTTTGAAATTATAAGGGAGCTGAGCTGGTCGTGCGCCCCGGCCGACAGGCGGTTCAAAGAGGCGCTTGACGCGCCTTTCTGGACGACGCTGCACCCCGACATCACAGGCAGGCTATGGCGGGCGCTGGGACGACCCAGTGCGTACCTTGCCCCGCTCATGAATGAATGAAGTGTGTTTGCTGTGCGCTGAGGCAGGCCCTGCTCGTGCGTCCACTGCACCGACACCCCACGCTGCCGCAGGCACGCCTGCCGGGGCGAGCGCCTGGCAGTGGCTCCAGGAGCAGGGCGCCACTGTGACGTGCATCTGCGGCCTGGTGATCAACACGGACGCTGAGCGGCTCTCATCCTTGCTGACAAAACTGCCCGCGCTGGAGAAGATCAGCGCGCTCAGTCTGCGAGCGCACCCCGGCGCTGCTGTAGCAGCCACCCAGGACTTCCTGGCTGGGGCTGCACGCGTCATAGGCTGCTGCTCGTCCCTGCACAGCCTGGACCTGCGTATCAGACTGGTCGACAGGCTGGCGGACCGGGTGCCTGGGACAGTCTGGCAGTATCTGGCCAACGCGCGCGCGCTGAGTCACCTCAAGCTGACCATCAAGTCGGTCGCGCACAGCGGGTCGGCCACAACGAGTGCGTCGCACTTGATCTCAGGCTTGGCTGGCCTGTCGCGGCTGCGCACGCTGAGCTTGAAATTGGACAATGTCTGCGAGGACACCACGCTGCCTGCCTGCGCTTCATGTCTGGTTCAGCTGACATCCCTGACCTTGCATGGCCTCAGCGGCCTGCGCTGCGCACCCGGCTGGTCGCGACTGCCGGCGCTTGTTTCCCTCAAGTTTGAGCAGTGCGGGTTTGCGTGCGACGGTGAGGACGCGCTGCCCGGCATGGACGCGCTGGCGGCCCTGACCTGCTTTGAGCTGTTTCTCTGCTCTGGCCTGCATTTGCTCCCCGCATCCCTGTGGCGGCTTACGCGGCTGCGCACACTCGACGATTGGCGCATCTACAATAATCCGCCATATGCGACCCTACCCGCCAGCGCCCCCTGCTTTGCGTCCCTGACCAAAATCTGCCTGACCGGGTACAAGCTGCAGTGCTGGCCTTCATGCGTCCTGGCCATGACAAGCTTGACGTGTCTCGACCTGCGCCACAACTGCTTTGAGCAGCTGCCCGATGCAATGAGTGTGCTCACCTGTCTTAAGGAGCTATCGCTTGGGCGGCACTCCACAGACCCTGGCAAGGTCGGGGGCGCCCTGGACGCCCGCGCCCTGGGCAACCTGGCTGGCTTCCCAGCCCTGCGCAGCCTGGAATTTACCCACTGCAGCGTGCAGTTCTGCCCGAGCTTCCAGGCTGCCGCTGCGCACCCCTGCCTGAATGAGCTGGAGCTGGTCAACTCGTACCCTGCCTGTGGCCCGTCGTGCGTAGCGTTCCTGATCTTTGTCGCCGCCCTGCTGCAGCAGGGGCGCGCGGGCGTTCTGTGCCTGCGAGACAATGAATTGCAGAGTGCGGGGCAGCATGATGGCCAGAACTTCAGGGGCGCGTTGCAGGCCGTGGGCTTTCCGCTGTGTGATTGAGTGTGGTGGTGGTGCTCGCGTTGATGCTTTAGATGAAGACATAACAGATGCCAAGTAGGCTGCGTGCGCCAGAATGAGCATGTGCCAGGCTTTCGCCGTGTTCACTGTGTGAAGGCGGCCTTCACAAGGCCTTCAGAAGACCTTTTGGCGGTACCCCTGCAGCACGCTGCATGCAGGCAAGTTAGGTTGCTTGGCGCAGCAGCGCACATGCGCTGCTGCTGACAGCACCTGAATGCTTAGCTAACAGCACCTCGGCGGGTGCGCATGGCACGTCACACACGAACCTCGGCCCAGCTCAGCCTGCCCTGCGCTCATCCTTCCCGCGTGCTGGTGCACTTGAGCTGCAATAACTCACCAATGCTCAGGCACGCGAGGGCAGTCCACACAGCCAACCAAGTCCATGTCCCGCTCGCGCCTGGGCTCAGGGACGCCTTGCATAGGGACGCGAGCGCGGCCGCCCTGGCACTTACTCCGCGGCCGCGGCGACCGCGGCCGCGCGCGCGCGCAGAGAGCGTCCAGCAGCTGCGCGTACGCCGCGTCCGGCTGGTCGGCTTGCAGGTGGTAATGTGGTCGGCGTCCGGCCATCATGGAGAGCAATGCCATGGCATGCCCAGGAGACCAGGGTTTTTAGGGTTAGGGCTCGCCATTCGTATTTGAACCAAACTTGGTAACTCCAGGCCAAGTGCCGTCGCTGCAGGCGCGGTATGCTTGCCTCAGCCCGTCGGAGACTTAGCAGGCTCACGAGTCCTCGGCACTGCGCCTCTATCACCGTACACGCGTTGTGAGCTGCGAGAAGGGGGCACCCGCGGCCATGGAGGCCGGCGAAGAAGTCTTGTCGGGCCGCCATCTGGCGCTGCAGTGTGTGGCGGCTTCCCTGGTGGGGCCTGCCTCCCAACACGGGTTGCTTGAGGCCAGATGCTGGGGGTCCAAGTTGCAGTACACGCGCACCAGGCCACTTTGCCAGCCCCTGGGCAACCTTGGCACGCTGCAGCAGTACGCCTTCCGGCACTCCTAAAACGCTTGCTGGCGCCAGCGCCGCGCGGCCGAGCAGGCAACACTCCACCCCGCCTGCCGCAGGATGGCTGGGTGCAACGGGACAGGAGCGGCGCGCCGCAGTGCGCACGCGACACACTGTTGAGCCTGGCGCGCCACCTGCACGACATAGCGCACGAGCTGGAGGGCCAGGTGCGTGGGCCATACGCGCGTTGTGATGCGCGGCGCTTGACTGGGTACTAGCCCCTCCGTCAAGCGGCGCGAACATATCCTGGACAGCCGGGTACTTGCGCAGCCTTCATGCTGCAGGTTGATGTGACGGCGGTCAAGCGCTACCCCTTGGCTGGCTGAGACGCTGCACGCATGGTCCACATCTCGTGTGGTTCGCGCTGCGTGTTGTTGCAGCCGCGCAGCGCTTGCGCGACCTCAGGCTGACACGCCGTTCCCCTGGCCCGGAGCAGGCGGCGCGCCTGGCGCGCAGCACGGACGCCGGCGCCCAGCCGAGCACGCAGGCGCGCAGCGGCGGCTGCGCCGTGCAGCTGGCCACTCCCGCCGCGGGCCCAATCAGCCAGCAGCAGGCGCACGCGTCGCCGGACGCAGCGTGGGGAGACGCGGCGGTGGGAGCCGCAGAGAGGGGCGTGGCAGCTGCGGCGCCCGGGAGCGCGGACGGCACCTCGCCCAGCGACGCGCGGGGCGCGCCTGGGGGCGGCGCCGTG
>JAABUQ010010741.1_pt1 | contig 11921 bp, 9 predicted proteins | sample 5560001 | NCBI WGS metagenome assembly JAABUQ01 (sample SAMN10711888, study PRJNA513371) | rock metagenome | isolation source: Antarctica rocks | place: Antarctica: Victoria Land, Finger Mt nord | collected 2015-12-18
CGATAGCCCACATGTCGGTAATAGAATCACCAATAAAGACCGCATCGACAGCACACTGTTGTGCCAAAAGGCTTTCGTTGTGTGCATCAAAAACGCCGCGCCGTGAATCGGCGGCAACGGCGAGTCCAAATACTCCTGGTTTAATCAGTTGTGGTCGTGTCTCTGTCATTATGTCTTCAAACCTCTGCTTTACTTTTATGCTCTTTTTCCAATCCTTTCTTATTCTACCCTCTTTTTGGAGCACTGTTCAAAAACATATACATATGGCTGACACACAAACAACTCTGCACATGATAAAATAAGACTGAAAGGTCAGATAGAACCGCTTCATGGTGATACCTTCCCTTCCTCTTGATAATAAATACCCGTAAGGACAGAGGAGAATTTTAACATGGCAAATCATCCCTTAAAGCTGGGATACAAGGCTTCGGCTGAGCAATTTGGTCCACGTCAACTCATCGACTTCTCGGTTGAGGCAGAGGCGTGTGGTTTTGATAGTGTATGGATTAGCGACCACTTCCAACCGTGGCGACACACAAATGGACACGCACCGTCAGCACTCGTCTGGCTAGGTGCCGTTGGGGAACGCACAACCCGCATCGAACTTGGCACCAGTGTGCTCACACCAACATTTCGCTATCCACCCGCCGTGATTGCACAGGCGTTCGGCACATTAGGCGTCCTCAATCCTGGGCGTGTCATCCTGGGTGTTGGGTCTGGTGAGTCGTTGAACGAGGTTGCCGTCACTGCCGCCGAGTGGCCTGCTGCCAAAGAGCGTCTAGCACGATTGCGTGAAGCGGTCGCGCTCATCAAGAAACTCTGGACAGAAGAGCTTGTGACCTTTGATGGTGAATACTATCATACGCGCAACGCGACCATCTATGATAAGCCCAAGCAGCCTGTTTCCATCTATATCGGCGCGGGCGGCCCTGTCGCGGCAAAGTTCGCGGGCAGAGTGGGCGATGGCTTCATCTGCACATCAGGCAAAGGTGATGCCCTCTACCGTGACCAGCTTCTCCCTGCCGTAGAAGAGGGCGCGAAGGCGGCTGGTCGTGACCCATCGACAATCGAGCACACCCTCGAAATCAAGGTCTCGTTCGATACTGACCATGACCGTGCGATGGCAGATACACGCATCTGGGCCGCGCTTGCTCTGCCAGCAGAAGACAAAGCAGATATCCATGACGCACGCGAAATGGAGCGCAGAGCCGAGACCGTCGCGGATCAGGCCCATAAGCGCTGGCTCGTCTCTAGCGATCCAGAAGAGCATATCGAACAGATTCCCCCGGCGACGACCAGTCGCGCTTCCTCCAACTCTACTCGAAAGAGATATTGCCGAGGATTCGGCAGCGTTGGGGATAAATAGGACAAAAAATATGAGAAGGTATTCGTTGCCGACAGTGGTGTCGGCAACGAATACCTTCTCATATTAGCCATTTACGTTACAGCCACTACCAAATCCAAAAATGTTATTCACTACAGGCTGTATGGTATTACAGTTAGGGACAATCACGCTTTGATTTGACTGTAATAAGGGGTCGTAGACATTCTGATAACTTCCAAAGTTCTGATCGCCCTGTCCGGGTCCAAGCGTGATACGCTTTATAGCGGAGTCGGGCAACGTGCGCCCAAAGTTAGCGAAGGCAATCATTTCCTGTTCACTCAGGTCGGTGTAGACCTGACCTTTGAGGTCCTTAAACAACTGTGAGAGATTGCCGAGGATGCTGTTGACGCTGAGCTTTTTCTTGAGTGCGCCCAATACTTGCTGTTGACGCTGAGTACGTCCGATATCCCCAACAAGGTCTGCATGGCGTGAGCGCACATAGTTCAACGCGTCCTGACCGCTCAAATGCTGCGGACCGGGCGCGAGTGAGAGCCGTTGTAATGCATACGGGTCGTTCGCGTTACTACCGTTGCCCGTATCGTCTGGGTAGTTATCATCTACAACAGGATGCGTGATGTCGATATCAATGCCACCAAGCGTATCAATAACATGCGCGAAGCCACCTAAACCAACCCACGCATAACGGTCAATGGGAACTCCATAATCCTTCTCGACGGTCAAGCGAGCAAGGCGTACACCGTTATCAAAGCTATTGCCATTGGTCGCGCCAAGCAGAAATGCTTGATCGAGCTTGTGCATCACGCCCTGTTCAGGCACGTTGACCCACGAGTCGCGCGGGATAGAGACGAGAGCGACGCTATTGTTAACAGTATCGACATGCACAATCATCATCACCTGTGTAAGCAGAGCAGGAAAAGAATATTTGCCATCATTATCACTACCCATCAACAGGATGTTCCACGAACGTCCTGAGATAGAGCCATCATATTGCGAGATATCTGGCTCATCGCTGCCTCGCCCAACCTGTCGAATAAATTGTGAAAGTGGTTGATGCACATTGTAGTATGCATAGGTCGCACCGCCACAGCCACACACGAGAATCAGCAAGAACACGACAAGCGCAATCAGCGTAGGGTTTCTACGTCGCAGTGTTCGTACTGGTTTTTTTATACGCAATGTGTTACGTCGGTTCATAAGGTAGGACTTCTTTCCATATATCGTTACATCCCTACACCTATCCCTGCTTTCCAAAGGTCCATTTTGCCACTATACATAACATGCTGTCAAATCGTGACCTTCACGTTGTGATGCGTCTGAGACAACACGATACGGTTTTGTGATGGTGCTGTGATGTGGGACGAGTATGCTTCTACTAGAGATAATTTCAAAGAGTTATAGCACGTCCCTTATCCTATTCAGGAAGGAGTTCCTGTGATGTTTAGACGTATTCTTGTTCCATTAGACAGTTCATCACTCGCCGAACAAGGTCTTCCACTTGTGGCACGTCTTGCAAAGGTGAGTGGCGGCAGAATATTAATATCCAGAGGGAGGAAGGTTCTCGTTTCCATCCCAGACTTCTGCGTTGTCTTTATTATAAAATCCGCTCCGTAGCGAGGACCCTGGAAAGAGTGCCTCAGACCATTGCAACTGAGGTCCCTCTTGCGGTCCACTTGGTCGCAGCAAAAACGAGACCTGCGCACAACACCACAGCAGAGCGACACAGACAAGAAACCAGAGGAGTTGACTTGTAGTTTCAAACCCTAGCCGCCAAAAAATCACGCCAATCACTCCCAATAGCAATGCACCCGCTAACGAAATGACCCACTGACTTATGCGTGGTTTTTTGCTATTAGAGGCTGATGTACGCTTGCGCAAAGCACGCGGATATGCTTGTAGTGAAACGGCTACCCGCGCACAGCCCCATAATAGAGCAACAATGACAAGCAACTAGAGAATGAGGCTGAGGTGTTGGTACTCTAGTTCCCAGAAGAGTAAGCCAAGTATTCCGAGAACCAATACGCCCAAGAATGCAATGATCCATCTTTTCATGCGAGGCTTCACTTTCTTTCGCCTTTTCAAGCTGAATGTACTTTAGATAATTACACAAAAGCACTACACAATGCGCCACATTGTGACACCACTAGAGGAACCACCTAAAATAGTTGCACGATGACCTGTTGCCATTTCATAGTGTGTAGCAATATGTTGTATCACCTCACATGCTCCCCGACGAGCAAGGATAGCAACGGTACCTCCACTTCCACCGCCTGTAATTTTCGCGCCATAAAGATGTGCCTCTGGTCCCGCCCTACGCACAAGGTTCACTAATGTATCTGTTCCATCCGAACCTAGACCACACATGCTGTAGCTTGCATGCGACTGATACATCAGCTCACCGAGCCGCACCAGTTGCTCCTCACTGACCGTCTCCGCGCAAAGCTGTGTACGAAAGAGAGACACACGATGATGCTCATAAATAGGATGTGCAGTAGCATGACGGACAGCATAGGTTCTTTTGGGGTCAACTCGTGTCGCGAGATCTGTTGAGCCATCGTAACGCTCTAGGAAGGTCGCGCCATCGAGCGATAGAGGTACATGTTCGCGATAGGTTGTCTCCCACAGTGACGGCGAAATATTTGCTAGATACCCATGCCAATAGGGATCGTCAATAAGCACACGTCCATTCCCTTGCACATGGACAGCTAGCCCTGCTTGTTCAGCGATAATGCGATAGCCCATAAACGCCCCAACGCGCACAGAACTATAATCGGCACCCGTTACAGCATGACGGATACCCGAATCGATGCCCCAGACTTCAATATCCGATGGCAGCGTCACGGCTGGTTGCAGTTCCGCAGGTTGGCAGAGTAGAGCCAACAAGCTGTGTTGTTCTCCACAGGCGGCAGTCATCTGATCCATAATGCCACATGGCGCACCAACGATATAGTTTTCGACCTTCTGGCAGAGCAAGGCTATCTCGCGCTTCTCCAAACGTACCCCACTGACAGCACAAATGGCCTGCATCGCTGCGACTTCCAACGCAGCAGAAGAGCTAACACCTTTGCCAATTGGGACATCAGACGCGATAAGGATACGCAAGCCGTGCTCAAATGTAACCCCATGTTCTTTCTGCAACAGCACGAGGATACCAGCAACATAAGCTATCCAGGAGCTTTTCGGGTCCGAGGTGAGCAAGGTATGTGCCTCATCGTACTCAAGAGGTTGAGCAGCAGGGAAAAGTATATCCAGGGGCAACGATATAGCTGCATCTTCGCCTGTATGCTCCTCCGTCATACTCCACAATACTATATGCGGTTCAGATGTTGGTTGTACCGCGACAAATGTCGCTGCCGCAAGTGGCAGTTCAAGCACTAGCGACCCTGAATAATCGGCAATTCCGCCCATTACATCGAGTCGCCCAGGAGCGCGAGCGAGTACAAGCGGTGTATTTGGCGAGAAGAAATCTGGATGAGCATTGAGCACACCCAAAAAACGCTCGACATCAGGCAACAAGGCGGGTTCAGAGGCTTCCATGCGCCACATCACGTACTCCATCATGTGTAGTAAGAAGATTATGTTCTTGAAAAAGAGTGTGCAGTGTCGGATTCACTTGACGATAAATATGCTGATTAGCATAGCCAAGCCAGGACATATTTGTGGTTACATCAAGCGGTGCGGCAAGCCTATGACCATGCTCATCTGTAACCACAATACCAGCTTCACGCGCGATGAGTTCGGTGCAGAGGTCATAGGGATGGCAACACAGGCGCAATTCCTGTCCATGTGCCTGCATCCATCCCGCCATCAATGGACGAACGTCTGCAATCCAACGGTCATGACCCATCAAAAGTTCGTAGAGTTGTCCACCCGTACAGATATATTGGTCCTCAAACGCCTGTGCTTTGCCTGGCTCCCCTGGTCCAAGCACGCATGTTACAAGCTCATCATCTATTGCCGCTAACTCGGCACGTCCTCCTGGAAAGAAACGCGAGATGCCCCCGTAGCCTTGCGCGATGGTCGTGGCATGCGATGGTCGTGGCAGAAGTGGTTGACTTTCACCCGTGAGACGATTATAGCGTTCGCCCTGTACACCTTGTCCAGCAACAGCCCAAAAGCTATCGCTCAGATGCTGTTTCACAAGAGGAATCTCTGTTTGCAACGCAAGCTCAATATCTGTCAACGAGGTTGCGGAACCACGATTTAGCGCAACGCCCGTCAATATCCACGCTGACCGCTTTTGATACATCAGTCCGCGTGTGCCATCTATCGGGTCAATGATAATACACAACTCGGCAGATGCAGGGTCCGTCCCTTGTGGAAATGTTGTTAGCCCATCCTCATGCAATCCTTCCGCGATCAGCACAAACGAGGAGTCTTGTCCCAGGTCGGCGAAATGTGTTAGCAAGACTTCTTCCGAGATACGGTCGATCGCGAAAATAGTGTCGCCCGCCTGCTCTGCCACAATCGCCGCAAGCTGCTCAAGCGCGGTTTGTTCGCAGGCCGCAACAACAGCATCACGGATAGCGGCGTGAATACGACGTAGACGGTCAAGCAAGACATGCGTAATCATCATTTTTTCTCCCTATAATGTGTTGTCGGAAGAGCTAGTAGTTCTGCCGCTTTTGCCTCTGGTAGCGTATCACTCACGAAATTGCCACCACCAATCTCTGGTCCCGCCAAATATTTCAGCACGTTGGGACGACGAAGTGGCGGGTGAAAGGCGATAAAAAAGTGAAACGCGTCATACTTGCCACCATCAGTAGGAGCTTGATGCAGAGGCATAACATAGGGAAACGACATCTGCCACAGGTTGTCAAAACGGACGGTCACATCGTGAAGAGCATGTGCCAGAGCTACTACTTCCTCATCGCGCAAGGCATAAATATGAGCAACACGGCGTTTGGGTGCCACATAAACCTCGTAGGCGTAACGTGCAAAATAAGGGACAAACGCCAGCACACGTTCGTCTTCATAAAGGATGCGTCGCCCATCAGCCTGCTCTGCCGCAAGAATATCATCGAAGAGATAGCGGCCCTCTTCCTGCAAATAGCGTTGTGATGCCGCGAATTCGGTTTCGATGGTTTTGAAGACAAAGTTTGTCGCATATACTTGACTGTGTGGATGTGGATTGGAGACGCCAACAACCTCGCCCTTATTCTCAAAGCACAACACACAGTTCACACCAGCACGATTGCCAAGATCAAGGGCCTGTTGTTGCCACACCTGCACAATCTCTGCTATACTCTCAAGTGTCATTTCCGCGAGTGTAAGGTTATGGTACGGGCTATAGCACAAAACTCGTGCATAGCCCTGTGCCGGACGTACACGATAGGGACGCGCGGGTTGCACCAGTTCCAGGGGAGCATCTTGCCCTACACAGGGATGGTCGTTGTCGAACACAAACGTCGTGTGATAACTTGGGTTTGTTGCACCGCTCACACGTTTGTTGCCAGGACACAAATAACAATCCGCCAGATATGCTGGAATAGGTGTATCATTGGCGGCAACCGTCGCACCAATCCAGGGACGATTTTGGCGATGGGCGGCAAGGATAATCCATTCTTCACGCAAGGGATGCCAACGCTCTTCCCAAGCAGAGGTTTGTTGCACCAAGTTTTTGCTCCTCCTATCTTACGTGTATGGAGTCCTATGTGGTATAACGCTCTTATGATGAGGGTGATGTACAAGCTAACACTAGTAGTATGTCATATTTTGACTACAGGAGTATCTTTTTTGATGACAACTCACGAGACCCAGACAAAAGACCCATTCGCGTTTCTCTATCCCCACGAATTTATCGTGCTCGCGACCTATCGTAAGAACGGGATGGCGGTCCCCACCACAGTTTGGTTCGCACACGACCAGGGGAACATCTATATTACAACTGGTGCCAACGCAGGAAAAATCCAACGTATACGCAACAACGGACACGTACAAATGACTCCCTCTGATCGCACTGGCAACCTGCTGGGCGAACCTCAAGTGGAGGGCCATGCCCGCGAAAGCAAAGCAGAAGAGCGCACTCATGCACACGAATTGCTCGCACAAAAATATGGCGAAGCCTTTGAGCGCATGCCTGGACAACGCAACTCCGACCGGACATACATCATAGTTGAACCATAGGCGTAGAAACTGATGATGTCACTGATACAAGATAGGGTTGCGAAGGTATTAGATGTGCAAACACAACCCCTGTTTGAGCGAGAGAATGTTGAAAATAAAATAGTGGAATAATCCGATTGTGCGGATGTAATTATGAGGTTTAACAAAATAGCGCGGATAGGAAACCGCCTGTAGGGGGCCATAATTCATTACGCCCTCGTCGCCGTTGTTCACTGGGACGAGGGCGTAATGAATTACGGCCCCTACATCGTTTCAGCGTTATCAGATGCATTCGTTAATGTGCATTATTACGCCCATCCATATTACGCCCCTCCGTCAGTCGTGTCCATTTTTGTGTTCAGCGCGGCACCTGCGAAAGGTGTAACACCTTGCGCCCGTTGCATTTGCGTAATAATGTCTCCGGGTATCGAGGCAGAGGGGCGACTGGTGATTTGACGTATCTGCTCGACATCAAGCTTTGGCTCACGATTGGCGGTAAGCAGACCATTCGTCTCCTGTCCTGTGTCCGTCAACTGTGTATAACAGAAACCAGCGACAGCAGGACTGTCCAGAATGGCATCAACCAGTTCTTTGTACTTGGCGAGGAAAGCATCACGGTCTCCGACGGTGCCATAGCCAAACCATTCGCTCTGTGCATCGGGTCGATAGCTGATGCCACCAAATTCGGTGAGCATGATGGGTTCGCCCTCATTATGATATCCTGGCAATATCACAAAACGACTCCCCGGTTGTACCTCACGTAGAGTACGTTTTACGTCCTCGATACTGCCATAACGGTCTCGCAGTGTCTGTCCATCAAATGCGTAATCGTGAACACCATGAATATCGCTAATAATGTGCTCCCAACCATCGTTGCCAATCACGGGCCGCGTAGTGTCGAGAGCCTTCGTGAGATGGTAGAGGGCCTGTATATAATTGCGTTGTGCTCTATCACGCGCCGCGTTGGGAACACCCCAACTTTCGTTAATGGGAACCCAGGTCACGATACAGGGATGACTATAGTCTCGTTCAACAACACTTAACCACTCACGAGTAAATCGCTCAACTGCTGTTGGCGAGAAGACATACGCGTTTGCCATTTCACCCCAAATGAGCAGTCCAAGCCGATCACACCAGTACAAGAAGCGCGGGTCTTCTACCTTTTGATGAATACGAACACCATTGAAACCAAGTTGTTTCGTTAGCTCCACTTCTCTACGTAGGGCCTGTACATCTGGTGCCGCGAGATGCGATTCGGGCCAATAGCCCTGCTCTAACGCCAGTCGCAGGTAGTAGGGACGACCATTGAGCAAGAAGCGACCACCTTCAACACCTACACTACGTAAGCCAGCATAGCTTTGTACTTCATCTATAACGTCGTCACCATCGAGAATCGTCAACTCCGCATCAATAAGATTGGGGTGTTGTGGCGACCACAGCAGCAACTCTCTGCTCATCATTCCTACTTGATCGAACGCGATTTGCCTCTGTATCTCTGAACCTTGCGCAAACACAATATCATCGCATAACAAAGTATCATGTAGACGTAGCTTGATACGAAGACGTAGAGGAGTTGCATCCCGACGCTGTACCTTGACAACAACACCCAGCACACCACGATCAAGGTCGGGGGTCCAACGAACATTAGTTATATACGTAGAGGAAACAGGCTCTAGCCAGACAGGTTGCCAGATACCCGTAGTGCGGTTATACCAAATTTTATGCGGATGTTCTTGCCAATCCTGCTTCCCACGCGGTTGTGTCAAGTCTAAAGGCGCGTCTTCCGCACGAATGACAATAGTCTGCTCCGTGTTGGTGTTCAACGCCGATGTGATGTCGGCACTAAAGGGAGTATTGCCGCCTTCGTGTGTCGCGACAAGTTGACCATTTACCCACACTTGTGAAGCATAATCTATAGCACCACAGTGTAACAACAATCTTTTTCCATTGTCTAAACGCGGTTTTTGGAAGGTACGACGATACCACACAATCGGATGAAAGCTAGTATCGCCAATCCCACTCGCGGGTGACTCTGGAGGAAAAGGAACTTGTATAGTACGCGTATAGGCACTTTCACGCTGGTACCAGCCTTCGTCGAGACCAACCGCAGTGTCATCATAAGCAAAACCCCACGCGCCACTCAGGTCCATCCACTCGAAGCGTGTTAATTGAGGTCGTGGATGAAGTATTTCTGCCTTATCTTGCATAGATAAACTTCTCTCAATCGTTACTTTGTCCTGCATTAGAACAAAAAAAATGTAAATGGTAGGCTAGTCCTACCATCTACACTATACAACATGCTCTATGGAGTACAAGCAGAAGCATATACTAGAGTGTGTACAGTAAACCAAACTACGGATTTTCACGCAAAAATCCCTCAATCTGTTGAATTTCATCCTGACTGAGACGGAAGTCGATGGCTTTGATGTTTCTTTCTACCTGATCGGGACGACGACCACCCACAATTGCGGCAGTTACGGCAGGTTGACGTAGCGTCCATGCAATTGCTACGACGCCGGAAGAGACATCATGCTGTTTGCCTATCTCGCTTAAAAGATTGACCAGTTTCAGGTTACGCGTGATACGCGGCTCGTTGAACTCTGGATGGCTCCTGCGCCAGTCGTCTTGCGGTAAATTTTTCACTCGTTCGGGTGTCATCGCTCCTGTAAGCAGACCAGATTGCATAGGCGAGTAGACAATAACACCAATGTTGTGCTGCAAGCAATAAGGCAGAATATCTTTCTCAACACTGCGGTTGATTAAAGAGTAGGGGGGTTGCAAACTACTGACTGGCGCAATTTTTTGAGCACGTTGCATCTGCTCAACACTAAAATTGGAGCCGCCAATGTAACGCACTTTGCCCTCTTCCTTGAAACGAGCGAGCGTACTCCAACCCTCTTCAATATCTGAGTCAGGGTTAGGCCAATGAACCTGGTAGAGATCAATGACATCCGTCTGTAGTCTTCTCAGGCTATTTTCTAACTCTTTTCGTAATGAGTCAGCTTTCAAGCTCTGACCGACTTCACGCTTCTCATTCCAAACGGTTGAGCACTTTGTGAACACATAGGGTTTGTTTGTTATACCTTTAAGGGCGCGAGCAACAACCTCTTCCGAACGTCCCAACCCATACACGGCGGCGGTGTCAATCCAATTGATGCCCAGATCAAGTGCCTTGTGGATTGCCGCAATTGACTCCTGATCATCTTGTGATCCCCAGCCACCTACCCATTCACCTCCTCCAAGCGCCCAACTGCCAAAACCAATCGGCGTAATTGCCATATCTGTATTACCAAGTTGTTTTGTCTGGTGCATTGTTTGCATGTGTGTCACTCTGCCTTTCAGAGCAAGGGACGCTTTTAGAAGCGTCCCTTGTCTCTCCTTCTGACGATTTGCCCGTATCTGATAGCAGTAGCCCTCGTGATTACCTATACTAGGCATGTAGAGACCATCGCATCTACATCACGTTCCCACAGTAGGCATCGTTTCAGGGCTGGTGGTTGGACCCTGTACAGCAGGTGCATCGTTATTCCAATTGACGCGATCAAGCCACATAAAACGGCTATTGCCCTGACTACCATCTGGATTGACATTCCAGGCATGATAGAAAATCAACGTTTGATTGCCGACCTGTATCAGAGATTCGCCTCCCGGCCCGATGACGAACGGTTGCTTGTTCACTTTACTGGCAAGAATAGGATTGTTCGTCGCGTCAGTGCATGGTCCTGTAGCCGTTTGACAGTTCGCGTAGCCGACAGCATAGTTGACACCTGCATAGCTATTGGCCGAGAAAAAGAGATAATACTTGTTGTTATGTTTGAACATCTCCGGTGCCTCAACAACGTTACCCTCCCACGTCTGGTCGTTGTGAACCAGACGAGTTGGTTTGCCAGTAAGCTTCAGACCGTCAGAGGTGAGTTGCTGTACATACAGATAGGTTGTTAAGCCACAACAATTGCCATCATTTTTGAAGTACAGGTAGAGCGCGTTACCATCGTTGAATGGCCTGGGATCAATCGTACCCCCTTCATCCGCTTGACACACAAGGGCATGATCACTGGTGTCTTTGAACCGTCCTTCTGGCTTGTCACTCGTAGCAACACCGACGCATTGTTTGTCAGATTGCTGGTCTCTGGCAACATAGTACATCACATACTTCTTGCCAACTTGTATGGCCTGGGCTGCCCACACGTATGAGCCTCCTGGATGCGCCCAGGTTGGGAGCGCGGGCATAGCGTCTGGCAGCACATCCCAATGCACCAGATCGCTTGAGCGTGCGGCCTGTACGTTCTTGCCAGAAGCATTTGTCGCGTATGCATAGAAGGTATTGCCTGCTTGCAAAACACGAGGATCGGGGAAATCAGTTGCTAGAACAGGGTTTACAAAGTCTCCTTTAGGTACAACTGTCGCGGTAGGCGTACTTGACGTTGCCTGCTGATTTTGTTGACCACAGCCAACGACCAATAAAAGGAGGAGA
>JAABUQ010010742.1_pt1 | contig 11921 bp, 12 predicted proteins | sample 5560001 | NCBI WGS metagenome assembly JAABUQ01 (sample SAMN10711888, study PRJNA513371) | rock metagenome | isolation source: Antarctica rocks | place: Antarctica: Victoria Land, Finger Mt nord | collected 2015-12-18
TCCAGTCGCGCGGTGATCGGCATCGGGCCGTGCAAAGCCAGCGCCGAGATTGCGGCCTCGACACGGGCAAGGCTCTCGCTGATCTCAGGATCGACCGCCGGGGAACGATGGGTCGACACCTCGGGCGGGGTAAGCGGATCGTTCGACATCGTCGGGATATAGGCGGCAATCGGTTCGATGCGCGTCGGTTCGGGATCGACCGTGATCGGTCCGCCACTGTAAAGCGGGGCGTCGGTCGACCCGATCGGCGCAGCCGCGAACGTCCCCGGGACCGGCTCGGCCGAGAGGTCGGCGACATGGATCGGACCTGCGGGAAGGCCCGCCAGTTCGGGATCGGCACGCGGCGCATGATCGGGCGCGGTGGCAGAGGTGGATGGCGCGGGACCATGGCGAACCCCGGTGACGACGTCTTCCATGCGCGCGTCGTTGCCTTTAATGCGACCACGCGCGAGCCGGCCCAGTAGGAACGCAAGCAGCAGACCGAAGATCAGTCCGATCGCCGCGAGCGCGATGCGGGCGTTGTGGCCGAGCGGTGGCTGCGCGAGCGGGGTGAGGCTGCCAAGGCCGAGCTTCGTCGCCAGCGCGTCGAGCGCGGCTTGCGGGCCGAGCAGCGCGGCGGCGGCGAGCGCGACGCCGATCAGGAGGCCGAGAACTCGCAGCAACGCTCGCATCAGCGCGCACCCCGGCCAGCAAACAGCCGATCGTAGACCGGCGCATAATGCTCGACGCTGCGGTCCCAGTTGCGTTCGGCGGCGACCCACGCGCGTGCGTGGGCGCGGCGCGCGGGCCAAGCAGCTTTGTTGGCGAACAGGCTCGCCACCGCATCGGCCAACGCTTGCGGATCGTCTGCCCTGAACAGTGCGCCGGTTTCGCCGTCGACGATCAGTTCGCGGTGACCGCCGACATCGGACGCGGCGACCAGTTTGCCCTGGGCCATGGCTTCCAGGGGTTTTAGGGGGGTGACTAGATCGGTCAAACGCATCCGTTTCCGTGGATAAACCAGCACATCGATCAGACCGTAGTAGCGGTCGACTTGCGCTTGGGGAACACGGCCGACGAAATGGATGCGGTCGGCGGCGGACGACGCTGCGGCCGCGGCCTTGAGCGATGCCTCCATCGGGCCGCCGCCGACCAGCAGCAAGTGCAGCCTGGGCCGTGCAGCGACCAGCGCGGGCATCGCGGCGACGAGATCGTCCAGCCCCTCGTAATCATAGTAGCTGCCGATGAACCCGATGACTTCCGCTTCAATGCCGGCGTCCACGAGGCCGAGTTGGGCGGCGAGCGCCTCGTCGCGTGGGCCGGGATGGCCGAATTGTTCGATATCGACGGCGTTCGGGATCGTGAACAGTTTGGCGGGATCGATACCGCCGCGCGTGCGGAGATCGCCGAGCAGCCCATCGCAGATCGCGCCGACTGCGTCGGCCTGGCGACAGGCGCGCGTTTCGAGCCAGCGTGTCGCGTTGTAGCGGGCCGAACCTTCGGAGCCGGTGCCGTTACCCACGGCGGCATCCTCCCAGAAGGCGCGGATTTCGTAGACTACGGGCAGACGGCGCCGTTTGCCGACCCGCAGCGCGGAAAAGGCATCGAGTACCGGCGAGTGCGCGTGCAAGATGTCGGGGCGAGTTTGCTCGACCAGCGCGTCGAGGCGGTTGGCGGTCGCGGCGATCTCGGCGAACTCGCGTAGGATGGGCGTGCGCGAGGGCGGGACCGGCGTGCGGTGGAACGTCAGGCCGTCGGCCTCCTCGGGATCGGGGCCGGGCGCTTCGAGCGTGTGACGGGGGCCGGTCAGGTGAACCGTTTCCCACCCGCGCCGCCGCGAGGCGAGCATCAGCGCGCGGCTGCGGAAGCTGTAGCCCGAATGCAGCGGCAGCGAATGATCGAAGACGTGGAGGATGCGCAACGGAGGGCTAGGCGGCGCGCCGCGCGCGCAGATCGGCGACGCACCGCTCCGCCGTGTGGCCATCCCAACGGTCGGGGCGGGGCAGCGTGGCGCGGTCGGTAGTGAGCGCGCGGTCGAGTTCGGCGAGCGCGGTATCGATCGTGACGAGGCGGTTGGTGCCCTCGCTGACGGTGATCGGGCGCTCGGTGTTTTCGCGCAGGGTCAGGCAGGGGATGCCTAGCCAGGTGGTTTCCTCCTGGATACCGCCGCTGTCGGTCAGCGCGAGCGCCGCGCCGCGCAGCAGGCCGATGAAGCGGTTATAGGCTTGTGGTTCGATGAGCTTGACGCCCGCCCGTTCGAGCCGCGCGATGTGGCTGCCCGCTTCCAGCCGGGGGTGCGTGCGCGGGTGTGCGGGGAATATGAGCGGCAGGCGCTGAGCGGCGGCGACCAGCAGCTCGACTAACCGCGCGAGCTGGGCGGGATCGTCGACATTGGATGGGCGGTGCAGCGTGACGACGCCGTAGTGGCCGGGCGTGAGACCAAGGCTTTCGGGCGCGCGCTCGGCGTCGATCCTGGGGAGCGCGGCCACGAGGCTGTCGATCATGATGTTGCCGACCCGCGTAATGCGGGCGGGCGGGATGCCTTCGGCGATGAGGTTGACGTCGGCGTCGGGGGACGGCGTCCATAGCACGTCGGCGAGCACGTCGGTGACCAGCCGGTTCACCTCCTCGGGCATCCGTCGGTCGCGCGAGCGCAGGCCCGCCTCCAGGTGCACGGTGCGGATACCGAGTTTCGCGCCGACCATCGCGCACGCGGCGGTGGAGTTAACGTCGCCAACGACCACCAGCCAATCGGGGCGGTCCGCCTGGGCCACCACCTCGTAGGCTATCATCACGCCGCCTGTTTGCCCGGCGTGGCTGCCGCTGCCGACATTCAGGTGATGATCGGGCTTGGGCATCCCCAGATCGCGGAAGAAATCGTCCGACATGTTGGTATCGTAATGCTGGCCGGTGTGGATCAGGACCGGGGTGAAATCGGGGGCCGCATCGAGCGCGCGCCACAACGGCGCGACCTTCATAAAGTTGGGGCGCGCCGCCGCGATCAGATGCACTCGCTCCATATCGCCCGCGTTCCCGCCTAATCCCGCGCCGGACAAGCGCTTAGCCGAGCCTCGCGCGAGCTGGCAACCGCGTTAGCCAATCCCTTTGCCCTGCGACCCCGCGCTGCTAAAGCACGGACGCCTATCCGAGTATCCGGCCGATGCTAGACAATCTTGCGCTGTTGTTCGTTCACGGGTCGCTCGCCATTCTGTTTTGGCGGTTGATCAAGACACCAGACCCCGACGACCTCGACAAGAAACGCTCGCGTCCGACCGCCCGTTTTCGCCGTCCGCCCTTTCAAGGCTGAGGCGACCTTAGTTGCGCGACATCTTCATCTTCCTCTGCCTGTTCGGCATGGCGGGCGCGGCATTCTATCGCCCGTGGCTGATGACGTTCACCTATCTTTACGCCGATCTCATTCAGCCCCAACGGCTAAGTTACTATTTGTTTCGGGGAGTACCGGTTAGTCTAATCATCGCGATATTGGCGGTTACCTTATTCCTCGGTGACCGGAAAAAGAACTTACGGCTTAATATTGTTCAGTTTTTGATGATTTCTTTTGTAGGTTGGTTTACGATCACGTCATTCCGAGCGGTGATTCAGGACAACTTCGTCTGGTTCAAGTGGGATGCTGCGTGGAAGTCGGTAATCTTCGGGGGAGTCTTTTTACCTTTGGTGCTCGCTACCCGCCGCCGGATCGAAGCGGCATTGTGCCTGACGGTACTATGCGTTGGGCTGGTCGCGGTGAGCGGGGCGTTAAAAACGCTGGCCGGAGGTGGGGGGTACCGCGAACTCAAGATGATTGTCGACTCTAATAACGGCTTGTACGAGTCGAGCACTATCAGCACCGCCGGCATGGCGATCATACCGCTTGTGCTATATCTATATAAGCATAGCGCGTTAGTTGGTCAAAATATCTGGACCAAGCTCATTGCCATCGGACTGTGCGCTTCCTCGCTACTGATTGTCGTGGGCACTGAAGCACGTACGGGACTAATTTGCGTGGCTACGTTGGCGGCGATGTATTTCGTCCGCTCGCGTCGTAAACCGTTGTTCGCAATTATGGCGGTAGTCGTGGTGGCGGCGGCCATTCCGGCGTTACCGCAAAGTTTCAAAAGCCGGATGTTGACTATCGCTGCTCCGAGCGAGGACGTTTCAGCTGCAACGCGAACGAACGTCTGGTCGTGGACGCTCGATTTTGCCAAGTCACACCCGCTTGGCGGCGGCTTCCGGGTCAATCGCCTGACCAGCTTCAAAGTCGTAGTGCCCGTGCGTGGCCCCGATGGGACGATTTTACGCTACAGCGAAGTCGATGAGATCGCCCGCGCGTTTCACAGCAGTTATTTCGAGGTGCTCGCCGAGCAAGGCTGGCCCGGGTTGGTGCTGTACTTGTCGATCATCGGCGGAACGCTGGTGCAATTGGGTTCGATGATGCGCCGGTATGCCAAGGCGGTGCCGGAAGATCGCTGGAAACACGATCTCGCGCAGACCATGTTCCGCACGATCGTTGTCTATGCGGTAGGCGGAGCGTTCGTTGGCATTGCCTATCAAACCGCGCTGTATATCGTGATCGCAATTGCGCTTGCGCACATGCAGGTCGATGCGACCGCGCGGAGTGCGGTGGCCAAAACAACCATGCGGCTGCGCCCCCGCAATATCCGTGTCGCAATGGCGTCGACCTGACAATCGGACCTGTGCTGGGCGATGCCAGGCGTTGATGGGGCCGCGACGCCTTCGACGGTTCGCGCCAGGCTTGCGCGTGTGTTAGGCGCACTTGGACACTAAAGGCTTGATAGATGGCGACGAACCCAAACCCCACCCCGGTCAAGACTTTCCGTTGGGACGATCCCCTGGACCTGGAAAGCCGGTTGACCGACGAGGAGCGCATGGTGCGCGATGCCGCTCGGGCCTATGCGCGCGACAAGCTGATGCCGCGCGTGGTCAAGGCGTTTCACGACGAGACGTTCGATCCGGCGATCATGCGCGAGATGGGCGAGCTCGGTTTTCTTGGCGCGACGTTGCCCGAGACCTACGGCTGCGCGAACGTCAGCCATGTCGCCTACGGTCTGATCGCGCGCGAGGTCGAGGCGGTCGACAGCGGCTACCGCTCGGCGATGAGCGTGCAATCGTCGTTGGCGATGTATCCGATCTTCGCGTTCGGCTCGGAGGAACAGCGGCGGCGTTTCCTGCCCGGCATGGCGAAGGGTGAGATCATCGGCTGCTTCGGGCTGACCGAGGCGGACGGCGGCAGCGATCCCGCGTCGATGCGGACGCGCGCCGACAAGGTCGATGGCGGCTACCGGCTGAACGGCGCGAAATACTGGATCACCAACTCGCCGATCTGCGACCTGGCGGTGGTGTGGGCCAAGTTGGACGGCGACATCCGCGGCTTCGTGGTCGAGCGTGGCGATCCGGGGTTCACCACGACGAAGATCGAGGGCAAGCTGTCGTTGCGCGCCTCGATCACGGGCGACCTTGCGTTCATCGATGTGTTCGTGCCCGAGGCGAACCTGTTGCCGGGCGTGCGCGGGCTGCGTGGGCCGTTCTCGTGCCTGAACAAGGCGCGCTACGGCATTTCTTGGGGCGCGATGGGTGCGGCCGAGTTCTGCTTCCATGCTGCGCGCGAATATGTTTCGACCCGCTCGCTGTTCGGCCGACCACTATCCTCGCGGCAGTTGGTGCAGAAGAAGCTCGCCGATATGTCGACCGAGATCGCGTTGGGGTTCGAGGGTTCGCTCGCGCTCGGCCGTTCGCTAGACGAGGGCGCGTTCATCCCCGAAGCGATCAGCATGATGAAGCGCAACAATTGCGGCAAAGCGCTCGCGATCGCGCGCGAAGCCCGCGACATGCACGGCGGCGCGGGGATCACCGGCGAGATGCACGTCATGCGCCACTCGATGAACCTCGAGACGGTTAACACTTATGAAGGCGCGCACGATGTGCACGCGCTAATTTTAGGGCGGGCGATCACGGGGGAGAACGCGTTTTAGGATGGGCCATTAATGACGATCAGCTTCCATCCTGATCCAGGGACTATCCTGTTATGCGATTACTCGACGGGCTTTATCGAGCCGGAGATGGTCAAGCGCCGTCCGGCAGTCGTGCTGTCGGCTCGGTTGCGCAATCGTGATTTCCTGTGCGCGGTCGTGCCGCTGAGTACGACCGCGCCGGATACGGTGGAAGCTTATCACGTCCATTTGCGACTGATCCGTCCACTACCCAAACCGTTCTCAAATCCGGCCATGTGGGCCAAGTGCGACATGCTCGCCACCGTGGCGTTTGAGCGGCTTACGCCTTTTGGTATTGGTCGCAATCCAGCAGGTCAGCGACGGTACGTTTATCCCAAGCTGACAGCGGAACAGTTCGCAGCGGTTCGCAAATCGGTGCTAGCGGGATTGGGGCTGTGACTTGAAAATTTTCGGCTAAGGTCGTAGCTGTCAAATGTCCCCGCTCTGCTGCGGCATCGGGCATTGAGACCATCCCTCGCTTGAAGGGTTGGCCAGCTCCGGAAGGCGATAACAAGTCGCCGGGGCTGTAGGCTGGAAAGGGCGCGGGTGGCTGCTCGCGCTCTTTTCGTTGGTGCTTGAGTGTGTGCCGGGCGCGCGTTAGCCCATCCGCCATGTTTCCCCCTATCCTAGCGCGCGATCTTTCTATCGCGCGCGGGCGTGCCGGGATGGCAGCGTTGCCGGTGGTGTTCTTCCTGCTGGTCGCCGCTGTTTTCCCGTTCGCGGTCGGGCCGGACCCCAGATTGCTCGCGCGCGTGGGGGCGGGGGTGGTGTGGATGGCGGCGCTGCTCGCGGCGTTGTTGCCGGTGCCGACCTTGTTCGAGGGCGACCGCGCCGATGGCACGCTCGATCAATACGCAGTGCGAGGGATCGCGGCCGAGGTCGTCGTGGCGGCGCGACTGGTGGCGCATTGGCTAGGGTTCTCGGGGCCACTGCTGCTGGCCGCGCCGCTGGCGGGGTTGATGCTGGGGCTGGACGGGCGGGCGCTCGTTCGGCTGGAGGGCGCGCTGGCGCTCGGTACACCGGGGCTGGCGGCGCTCGCGGTGATCGCCGCCGCGCTCACCACCGGTGCGCGCGAGGGCGGGATGTTGGCGGGTCTACTCGTGCTGCCGCTCGCCGCGCCGCTGCTGATTTTCGGCGCGGGCGCGGCGGGCGGCGCGGGGGCGGGCGCACCCAAATTGCTCGCGGCGGTGTCGCTGCTGCTGGTGGCGGCCGCGCCGTTCGCGGCGGGGGCGGGTCTGCGCGCGGCGCGGGGTTAGTGTTTGAGGAACGCGCCCAGTGCCGCCAACCCTGCGGCCGTGATCGCGGCCATGCGGAGCGTGAGCGTGAGTTCGAGGTCCTTGATCGACTGCTTCGTTGCGAGTTCCAGTTTTTTAATCTCGGCCCTCGTTGCGGCTTCGAGTTTATTGATCTCGGCCCTCGTTGCGGCTTCGAGTTTATTAATGTCGACCCTTGTTGCGGCTTCTAGCTTATTCAAATCGGCCTTGGTCGCCAGTTCGGTCAACGCGTCCTTCGCAAGAGTGTCGGCGATGCCTTCGGCCTGCTGCTCGGTAATCCTGAACTTCTGAGGCGGCGGGTCACGTCCAGGGTGTTGAAGATCGCCGCGCTCGCCATGCCCATCACATAGCGCCGAACCCGGCCCACACCAAGCCGCCCAAGCTGCGCGCCGATGACGTATCGCGCGGGTTCACTGCGCGATATATATGAGCGTTCCGATGCACCGCTTCGCCAACCCTGCCCGCTTCCTGCGCATCGCCCGTGTGGCCACGCCGCTGACGCTGTGGCCCGGTCTGCTCATTACGGTGATTGGGCTGGCGTGGGGGCTGTTCTACGCACCGCCCGATTATTTGCAGGGCGATAGCGCGCGGATCATGGATGTGCACGTGCCCGCCGCGATCCTGGCGGAGGGGGGGTATGCGGCGCTGGCCGTCGCATACGCCGCTTTCCTGGTGTGGCGGCATCCGCTCGCCGAAGTGTCGGCGCGGGCGATCGCGCCGGTGGGCGCGGTGTTCGCCGGCGTGTGCCTGGTCACGGGATCTCTGTGGGGGCAGCCGACGTGGGGGACGTGGTGGGTTTGGGACGCGCGGCTCACCTCGATGCTGGTTTTGTTCTTCATCTATCTGGGTGTGATCGCGCTATCGAACGCGTTTGACGAGCCAGGGCGAGGCGCAAAGTCAGCGGCGATCCTGGCGATCGTGGGGGCGGTCAATCTGCCCATCATCAAGTTCAGCGTCGATTGGTGGAACACGCTGCACCAGGGCGCTTCGATCACGCTCACCGGCTCGACCATCGCGCCCGCGCTGCTGTGGCCCCTGGGCGTGAGCGCCCTTGGCTTTGCGCTACTGTTCGGCGCGACGGTGCTGATGCGGATGCGCGCGATCCTGGCGACCACCCGCGTGCAGGCGCGCGCGCGGCGGCGGGCGGAGGCTTTCGCGTGACGCACGCGGCGTACGTGTATCCCGCCTATGCGGTGGGGGCGGGGGCGGTGCTCGCGCTGATCATTCACGCGTGGAGCGCGATGCGGCGTGCCGAGCGCGCGGCGGACGCGGTGCGGGAGCGTGGGCGGTGAGCCCCAAGCGGCATCGGCTGATGCTGCTCCTCGCGGGGGTGGGCGCGGTCGGCGGAGCGGTAGCGCTCGGGCTGAGCGCGATCGGCGATACGGCGACCTATTTCTACGCGCCGAGCGATGTCGCCAAGCGCCCGCCCGAGCCGGGGCGCGAGGTGCGGCTGGGCGGGCTGGTGGTGCCGGGCACGATCGCGCGGCTGCCGGACGGGCTGACGCTGGCGTTCTCGGTCACCGACCGCGCGGCGACGACGGCGGTGCGCTATCACGGTGTGGTCCCCGATCTGTTCCGCGCGGGTTCGGGCGTGATCGCGACGGGGGCGTTCGGCGCGGCCGGCGTGTTCCTCGCCGATCAACTGCTCGCCAAGCACGACGAGAAGTACATGCCGCCCGAAGTGGCCACCGCATTGCACAAGGGGCAGCACAAGACGGGAGCCGTGGAGTGAGCGCGCCCGCCAGCCGCGCCGTTGTCATCCTGAACTCGTTTCAGGATCCACCTTCCCTCCGCGGTGCCCGGCCGAACCGAGGCAGGTGGATGCTGAAACAAGTTCAGCATACGGGTTGGCCGAGGTCGGGGGCTTTGCACAAGACCGGGCGGGTGGAGAAGTGAGATGTCTCGCGTTGGTGATAATTGCGGGAGTGGCTTTGTTCACAGGTGCAGTAGCGGCGGTGCCGCCAGCACCTCGGTTATATACGTTGCAAGTCGTTGCGACGACGGCCGAATCAGAAGCAGGAACCGATCCCCAAAGTGTTCGGCTGCTTAGAACACCAGATGTGGCGGAAATCGGTCGCTTCTATCCTGCGGTCGCGCGCGGTCGAACCCACGTTGATCTGCTGTGCGGTCTTACACCGCGTGGAGACTTGAGGGGCTGTATAGTCCAGGACTCGCAACCAGATTGGCCCGGGCTTCCGGAAGCTGGCCTCTCCCTTGCAAAATTTATTCAAGTAGCGCCATCCGCCTACAAATCAGGAAAGAGCTTTGTTTTATTGAGCTTGGAGATTTGTGGAAGCTCACGAAATTTGGCAGAACGCAAAGCTAATCCTTACATGTTCGCCTGTGCTCGACCTTCTGGTTTCAAGGTTACGATTGAGCCGGGGCTAATTGCTCCGATCAGAGTGACCAACAAGCAATCGCAACCGACCTTACCACAATGATCACCGAACTCGGCCACCTCGCCCTCTGGCTCGCCGCAGCCCTAGCCCTCGTGCAAACGCTCGGCGTCGGCTTCGGGCTAGCCCGGCGCGACGACCACCTCATTGCGCTCGCCCGGCCCGCCGCGCTTGCGCAGGGCGTCCTTACGGCGCTCGCGATGGCCGCGTTGTTCCACGCGTTTGCCACCAGCGATTTCTCGGTGCGGATCGTTGCCGAGAACAGCCATACGATGAAGCCGATGCTCTACAAGCTGACCGCGCTGTGGGGGAACCACGAGGGGTCGCTGCTGCTGTGGGTGACGGTACTCGCGCTCGCGGGCGGGCTGGTGGCGCTCAGCCCCAACCGGCTGGGCACGCGGTTCAAGGCGCGCGTGCTGCAGGCGCAAGGCGCGATCGCGCTCGGCTTCTATCTGTTCCTGCTCGGCGTCTCGAACCCGTTTGCGCGGCTGACGCCGGTGCCGGTCGAGGGCAATGGCCTCAATCCCATCCTGCAGGACCCCGGCTTGGCGTTCCACCCGCCGCTACTTTACGCGGGCTATGTCGGCCTGTCGGTCGCGTTCGCGTTCGCGGTGGCGGCGATGATCGAGCGCGAGGCAAGTCCGCGCTGGGCGCGCGCGGTGCGGCCATGGGTGCTCGCCGCGTGGGCGGCGCTGACCGGTGGCATCGCGATGGGCAGCTTCTGGGCGTATTACGAGCTGGGCTGGGGCGGATATTGGTTCTGGGACCCGGTGGAGAACGCATCGCTGATGCCTTGGCTGGCGGCGACCGCGCTGCTGCACTCGGTGGCGGTGCTGGCGAAGCGCGACGCGTTGCGCAACTGGACGCTGCTGCTGTCGGTCGCGGCGTTCAGCTTCTCGATGGTGGGGACGTTCCTCGTGCGTTCGGGCGTGCTGACTTCGGTGCATTCGTTCGCGGTCGACCCGGAGCGCGGGCTATTCCTGCTGGGGCTTTTGGGGGTGTATGTCGGCGGCGCGCTGACCCTGTATGCGCGGCGCGCGGGCGACCAGAAACCCGGCGCGGCGTTCGAGCTGGTCAGTCGGGAGGGCGCGCTGGTGGCGAACAATTTGATCCTGATCGCGATCCTGGGGGTGGTGTTCCTGGGAACGGTCTATCCGCTGGTGATCGGGCTGGTGGGGGCAGACCCGATCTCGATCGGCGCGCCGTATTTCCAGGCGACGGTCGGCCCGCTCGTCGTAGGCCTATTCCTACTGTTGGGCGTCGGGCCGCTGATCGCGTGGAAGCGGGGCGGAGCGAAGAACCTCTCCGCGCGTGTGCTCGTGCCTGCGGTCGCGGCGGCGGCCGCCGGGATGGCGACGTTGTTGTTGGCCTATGATCCCGCTCCCGCCGCCGTGCTGGGTTTCGCGCTCGCGGCATGGGTGGCGGCGGCGAGTGTCGTCGCGTTGGCGCGGGCGGGGCGGGTCAATGGTCCGGTGCTCGGCATGACGCTTGCGCACATCGGCGTCGCGGTGTCGCTTGCGGGAGTGACCGCAGCTTCGACGCAGACGCGCGAGCTGTTGGCCGCTCCGGTCGAGGGCGGCATGGTCCAACTCGGTAGCTTCCAGGCGCGGCTGGCAGGCGTGGTACCCGTGGCGGGGCCGAACTACACCGCCATACGCGCGCTGCTCGCGGTCAGCCGTAACGGCGCACCGCTGGAGACGCTGACGCCCGAGACGCGCACCTTCACCTCGCCGCCGAGCGAGACGACCGAAGCCGCGATCCTCAGTGAATGGGACGGCGACCTCTACGCCACGGTCGGCTCGCCGACGGCGGACGGCAAATGGCAGCTTCGATTGGCGTTCCGGCCGATGGTGACGTGGATCTGGACCGGAGGCCTGCTGATCGCGCTGGGTGGCCTCACCGCCGGCTTCGCCCGCGTCCGCGCGCGGGTGAAGGAGCGGACCGGCTACCGCGCCCCCGCGCCGATCTGGGCGACGCCGGCGCCTAGTGGGGTGCCGGCCGAATGACCGCCGCGCCTTTGCAGCCTGCTCGCCCGATGACCTACGCGCGCCGGCTCGCGCTGCTTGCGCCGCTGGTGCTGTTCGCCGCGTTCCTGATCGTGGTCATTTATGGGCTTAAGCATGATCCCAAGACGGTGGTGCGTTCGGCGCTGATCGGCCATCCGGTGCCCGCGTTCGATCTGCCCGGTTACGACGCGACGCACCCGGGCCTGTCGAGCGCCGATCTGGCGCATGGCAATGTCACGCTGGTCAACGTGTTCGCCT
>JAABUQ010010743.1_pt1 | contig 11921 bp, 13 predicted proteins | sample 5560001 | NCBI WGS metagenome assembly JAABUQ01 (sample SAMN10711888, study PRJNA513371) | rock metagenome | isolation source: Antarctica rocks | place: Antarctica: Victoria Land, Finger Mt nord | collected 2015-12-18
GCCCTTGACTTTTACCCTCCGGGGCCGTACCCTGCCCATCGTGGTCTACGGACAATTTCGCACCCTGATCAACCTGCTGCTGGTGCTGGCCCTGGGAGGGATTTTCATCTGGGGCAGCTTCCGTGTGTTCGGCGCGCTCGCCGGTTCCTCGTCGGCCGCACCGGTGATCGCGACGGCCACGCCGGTCGTGGAGCGCCCAACCGCTCCCCCCGCCCCGACCGCGACCAGGCGCGCGAACACAGGCCCCGGCTCCAGCGTGAAAGGCACGCCGACGCCAAGGCCCACGCCGCGCCCGTCCCCGACCCCAAAAACAGCGCCCAAAGTAATCGTCGTCTTAGCTGAGAGCGACACCAAGGGCGAGACAAAGTTTTCGGCCGCGGCTATTCCCTTCGCTGGGGGATTTCCCATCCTTTGGTTCCGCGTTCGCAATAGCGCTTTGCCCCAGACAGGCTCTATCACTTTCTCCTGGTACCGGGAACAACCGACCGTGTTTATCAACCAATACGCTGCTCCACGCTCCGTCGGCGAATTCACCGATGTTAACTACAGGGACAGCCAGCTCCACGTCCCCGGCGCCAAGTTTCGCTGTGATGTCGCCGTCAACGGCGTGCCTATCGATTCGGTGCATTTCACGATTACACCATAGGAGCGTGAGGCCCTTTCGCGCTACGCGAACATACGCGGCAGGCGCTTCTTCCAGGCCGTGGGCAGGATGATGTCGATGGCGTCGTCGACGGTGACGATGCCCTGCAGACGGTTGTGGTCGTCGACGACGGGGGCGGCGATCAGGTTGTACTTGGCGATCATGCGCGCCGCGTTCTCCTGGTCGTCCTCCACATGCAGCGTCACAGGGTTCCCGGTCATGATCTCGCCGACGGGCGTATCCTGGTCCGTGACCAGTAGGTCGCGCAGGGACACGACCCCGAGCAACTCCTCCGCGGCCATATCCTGTACCACGTAGACGTAGTTGATCAGGTCGATCTCCTTGGCCTCGGCGCGCACGCGCTCCATCGTTTGCGCCACGGTGTGCGAGGCGGGCACGGAGAGGTACTCCGTGGTCATGATGCCGCCCACGGAGTCCTCGCGGTAGCCGAGCAACTCGCGCACCTCGCCGCGCTCCTCCGGCTCCATCTCGTCGAGCAGCAGCCGCTGGGCCTCCTCGGACATCTCGCCGAGCACGTCGGCGGCGTCGTCGGGGTCCATCTCCTCCAGGATGTCGGCGGCGCGGCCGCGCTCCATCTGCTCGAGCAGCGAGACCTGCTTCTCGGTCGCGACTTCTTCGAGCGCCTCAGCGGCGGTCTCGTCGTCCATGCGCGCGAGCAGCGCGACGCCCTCGCCGACGGAGAGGTCCTCCACGATCTCGGCGATATCGGCCGGGTGCAGCCGGGACAGGCTCTGGTGCGAGACGCGCAGCTTGATGCCGGCGGCGTCGCTGCTGGCCAGCGGGTCGACGTCCTCCCAGGCTATAAAGTTCTCATTGCTGCCCGTGCCCATGCCCAGCCGCCTGGTCAGCGGCTGCAGGCCGAGGCGGCGCAGCAGGGCCTGCCCCCCGATATCCACGCCGATGAGGCGATAGTGGCCGTTGGTGCGCGCGAGGCGCAGGTCGTTGGCGCGCACGACTTTGTGCCCCTCGACATCGACGATCTGGCGGTCGAGGATCTGCGCGCCGATGCTCAATTCGTCGTCGCGCGGCTGGTAGGCTGGGATCTGGTCGAGGGCATGGCGCAGTACCACCGGCTCGTCGAACGAGACGACCTGGTCCCACGGCACGTTGACGGGCGTCTTGCCGCGGCGCGGGGTGACCGATACGGCGGTGATGACGGGATACTTGGCGTCGTTGGCGACGAGCATGTCGGCGATCTTGCCGACGGGGCGGTTGCCGCTGTCGACCACGCTGCGGCCGACCAGTTCGGTGTAGAAAGGCATGGATCTCACCTCCAATCAAGCGTCGATAGTGACCTGTATGACCGGAGGGCCTGGCCGCGCGACACGCCCACGATGCGCCGCGCTGCGTGGTGGACCGCGTGGGCGCTAAGGGGTTAGCGCACGGTCCGGGCGGCGGCGGGGGGGGGCGAGGGCGGCGGCCATCCGGTGGGATAGCTCTTGGTGGTCGTCATAGTCCTGTTCGTAATGTACGATTGTAACGTAGGGACTACTACTGGGCCCGGCGTCCATGCCCCACCTCCTTTCCCAACCCCGCGAGCGTCGCGGCCCGGGACCTTCGTCCGCGGCCATGTGGCGACGCGCCGCCCAAAAAAGCACACGCACATAGAAGGTGTCCGTTGAGGCGGCACCTCCACTGTACCCCTTTAGAGGCCCGCTGTCAACAACCTCGAGGGCAAAGTGAATAATTTTCGTCCAAAAGGACTTGACAAGAGTCGTGGCGATAGTTTACGATGCTCACTGCGCGGGATATGAGGCCCGGCGCGCCACTACATGGGAGGTAGAGAGATGATGCAGCATACCAACGCGACGATCGCGGGACGGACGGCCGTGCCCTTCCGCGTCGCGGGCCTGCTCGCCCGCTATCTGCCCACGCGTGGTCGGTGGGGGCGTCTCCCGACCTAAACAAGCGCCAATCGCGAACGCGATGACCGTGGGCGGAACAATGTGTTCGGCCCACGGTCTTTTTTGTGTCCCGCGGGCCCGGGGACACGAGGCCGCGGTAGGCGAGGCGCACGTTTTGGGGTGGGTCGGCGCCACGGCCAGGCGCGTGGGGCGCCTACATGGACGTCCCACGTCGATTCGATTAGTGAGTCTAGAAGGAGGCGACATGGTTCGAGCGTTTCTCTTTGCCGGCGTCGGCGCCGGCGAGCACACCGCGTTTCACAGCGTCACAGCGGCCGGGCCATGGCGCCCCGCCCTCCTGCCGGTGAAGCGACGGTCGGGATTCAACCGTACACGTACACACGACACGTCAGACACACCATATGACAGAGGGGAAGACACACCATGATCGAGGTAGACGTCCTCATGAACCACAGGCTGCGCGTGCAGGAGTCGCAGCGCATGGCCGAGCAAAACCGCCTGGCGCGTCTGGCCCGGCAGGCGCGCCGGCCTCATCCGCGTCCGGTACGCCGGCGCGTGGGCCAGTTGCTCATCGCGGCCGGGCAGCTGCTGGCGGGACAGCCCTCGTACAACGCGTACGAGGAGGCGCTCGCCGTCGCCGACCGCTCCTGGTCGTGACCGTTTCTTGGGCCGGAGGGGTATGCCATCTCCTCCGGCCCGCGGTCTACTGGGAGCGCCGGCGTCCCGCCGGCAGACCGTCGCGAGCGAGCCTTCGCCGATAGCAAACGTCGTGGCCGCGACCGGGGCCGGCTGGCAGCCGGCGCTCCCAGTAGCGTACGACCAAGGGCCGGCGGGCAGAGATAGCGAGCGCCGGCGCTCCCAGTAGGGTATCAATTGGGTGTATTTCATCCCTGTTGGGCGCGGCCCTCACCCCCCGACCCCCTCTCCCGCGCGCGGGAGAGGGGGAGCACCCTGGCAACTCAAACGAAACACACCCGTATCAATAGGAGGCGCGTGTACGATGAGACCGGGTTACCGCGGCTTGCTCGTGGCCTACCTGGCGCCGCAGTGGCCGCGCGTCGCGGCCTTGGCCCTGCTGCTCTTCGGCGCTATCGGGCTGGACATCGCCAACCCGCTGATCGTGCGCTACGCCATCGACACGGCGCGCTCCGGCCACACGCTACGCGAGGTGACGGCGGCCGCCGCGCTGTTCATCCTGCTTGCCCTGGTCGCGCAGGTCCTGGCCGTCGCGGAGACGTACGTCGCCGAGAACGTCGGCTGGACCGCCACCAACAGGTTGCGCGCCGACCTCGCCCTGCACCTACTACGCCTGGACCTCTCGTTCCACAATCGCCGCACGCCCGGCGAGTTGATCGAGCGGGTCGACGGCGACGTGACGGTGCTGGCCAACTTCTTCGCCCGCTTCGTGGTCGCCATCGTGGGCAACGCGCTCCTGCTCGCCGGCGTGCTCGTGCTTCTCTTCGGCGTCGACGTCCGCGTGGGCGTCGCGCTGACCGCCTTCGCGCTCGTCGCCGTGGTCACGATGGCGCGCATCCGCGGCGTCGCCCTGCCGTATTTCACGGCGTCGCGCCAGCATAGCGCCAAGTTCTTCGGCTTCCTGGGCGAGATTTTGGCCGGGACCGAGGATATCCGCGCGAGCGGCGCGACCGGCTACGCGCTGCGCCGGCTCGCGCTCATGCAGCGCGCCTGGCTGAAGGTACAGCGCCCCGCAGGCGTGCTTGGGTACACGGCCTGGATGGCCAGCCTCGTCCTGCTCGCCGTGGGGACCGCGCTGGCCTTCGCCCTCGGCGCGTCCCTCTACAAGGGCGGCGCCATCACCCTTGGGACGGTCTACCTCATTTACGGCTACACCGAACTGTTGCGCCAGCCGGCCGAGGGGCTGCGCACACAGCTCCAGGACCTACAGCAAGCCATCGCGAGCATTCGGCGCATCGAGGAGTTGCTCGGCATGGCGAGCAGGCTGCGCGACGGCGCCGGCGGCGCCCTGCCGGCTGGACCCCTCTCCGTGGAGTTCCGCGACGTTACCTTCGGCTACGGCGACGAGCCGATCTTGCGCGATGTCTCGTTCATGCTGGTGCCCGGGCGCGTGCTGGGACTGCTCGGGCGCACCGGCAGTGGCAAGTCGACGCTGATCCGCCTGCTGCCGCGCCTCTACGACGCCAGCGCCGGTCGTGTGCTGCTCGGAGGCGTCGACGTGCGTGATGTCGCGGTCGCCGCGGTGCGACGGCGTGTCGGCGTAGTGACGCAAGAGGCGCAACTGTTCGAGGCGACCGTGCGCGATAACCTCACCTTCTTCGACCCGGAGGTCCCCGACGAGCGCATCGCGCGCGCTCTGGCCGAGGTCGGGCTGGGCGACTGGTCCCACGCGTTGCCCGACGGGCTCGACACAGTGTTGGCCGCGGGCAGCGGCGGCCTCTCGGCAGGGGAGGCGCAGCTGCTCTCCTTCGCGCGCGTCTTCCTCAGGGACCCCGACCTGGTGATCCTCGACGAAGCCTCGTCGCGCCTGGACCCTGCTACCGAGGCGCTAGTGCGGCGGGCCACGCGGACATTACTACGCGGCCGCACGGCCATCATCGTCGCGCACCGCCTGGAGACGGTGCGACAGGCCGACGAGATCATGATCCTCGACGACGGCCGGATGGCCGAGCACGGCCCGCGCGAGGAGCTGGCGCGCGATCCACGAGCGCGCTTTTATCGCCTGCTACGCGAGGGGCGGGAGGTGGCTCCGTCATGACCACGATGGCGACGATGGCGACGATGGCGACCCGCCGGTATCTCTGGCGGCTGATGCGCTACCGGCCGTGGCTCTACTTGACCAACGGCGTGTTGTGGACGCTTATCCACCTCTCGCCGCTTGTGCCCGGCCTCGTCGCGCACGCCCCGCTCTACCTGACCGGCGAGCCGCCCGCGCTCTCGTCCCCGCGCAAGGCGGAAGGCGATCGCCTGGCCGTGCTGGAGGCATGCGACCTGACCTACCGCCATCCTGGAACGGGGCGCGGCATCACCGGGATCGACGTGTGCTTGGAGCGCGGCTCGTTCACCGTCGTCACCGGACGTGCCGGCGCGGGCAAGACGACGCTGCTGCGCGTCCTGCTCGGCCTGCTGCCCCACGACGCCGGCGCGATCTCATGGAACGGCGCCCCTGTCGCCCAGCCGGACACCTTCTTCGTGCCGCCGCGCAGCGCTTATACGCCGCAGATCCCGCGCCTGTTCAGCGACACGCTGCGCGCCAACATCCTGCTCGGTCTGCCCGAGCCTTCGGCCGGCGCGGAGGACGTCGCCCTCACCGCCGCGATCTATGCCGCGGCGCTGGAGCGGGATGTGGCCGGCCTGGAGGAGGGGCTGGACACGCCGGTCGGCCCGCGCGGCGTGCGGCTCTCGGGTGGGCAGGCGCAGCGCGCCGCCGCCGCGCGCATGTTCGCGGGCGACGCGGAGCTGCTCGTCGTCGACGACCTCTCCAGCGCGCTCGACGCCGCGACCGAGGCAACCCTGTGGGGGCGGCTCGCGGCGCGGCCCGGCGCGACCGTGCTGGCGGTCTCCCATCGCCGCGCGGCGCTGCGTCGCGCCGACCGTGTGATCGTGCTCAAGGACGGGCGGGTCGAGGCGGTGGGGACACTGGAACAGCTGCTGGCCACCTGCGAGGAGATGCGCCGCCTCTGGTCGGGCGGTGCGCAAGAATCGCTAGAATAAGGTGCGGGGACGAGAGGGGGTGTGGGATGGTCGCGGCCTTGGAAAGAATGCGGGTGTGGACATCCGCCGATCTTCTGGCTATGCCCGATGACACGGATCATCGCTATGAGCTCGTGGAGGGACGCCTGGTGAGGATGTCGCCGACGGGAGGGACCCATGGCCTCAGGAGTATGGGCCTCGGCGCCAGCCTCGCCGCGCACGCGGAGAAGCACGGCCTGGGCGTGGTCCTGGGGGCCGAAACGGGCTTCAACCTGACGCGGCCGGGCGAGCGACGGGAAACAGTCCTGGCGCCCGACGCGGCCTTCGTGCGGGCCGAGCATGCGCACTTGACCGAAACAGATGATTTCCCCCATGTGGCGCCGGATCTAGCCGTGGAGATCGCGTCCCCTAGCGACAGCCGCAAGCGCATGGCGGAGAAGGCGCGGCGCTATCTCGACCGCGATGTCCGCCTGGTGTGGGTCGTCTGGCCGCGTCGACGCGAGGTAGACATGTGGCGCGCGGGCGACACGGCGCCCAGGATACTCACGGCAGCGGACACACTGGATGGCGGGACGGTCGTGCCGGGCTTCGCCATCTCCGTCGCCCTCGTCTGCCCGGAGCGTCCGCGGCGTGGCCGGCGGTGATCTAGGCTAAGAAGTCGATCTCGAAGAAAGGGTGCTCGGGCTGCGGGCATGGGTCGCCGCTGTAGCCCAGGCGCTCGTAGAAGGGGACGGCGGAGAGGCTCGCCTGCCACTCCAGGTAGCGCATGCCGCCGTGCCGCGCCCACTCCCGCGCGGCATGGAAGAGCGCCGCGCCGACGCCCCGCCCACGGTAATCCGGTCGCACGAACAGGTCGTGCAGCCGGGCCGTCCTGTCGCCGGTCCGTAGGTGGGCGCCGTACTCCTGCGCCCATGCGTAGCCGACGATCCCATCGGGAAACACGGCGACTGGGAGATAGTGGGCGGGACCGCGCACAATACGCTCGAACCGTCGCCGCGCCGCGTCCTCCGGCCCGGTAATCTTGCCCATGGCCTGGAGCAGCGGCCACACGGCGTCCCAGTCGCCGGCCGTGGCCTGCCGGATGCGCGCCGCCCAGTCGCGCGGCCCGTGGATTGAGTACGAGCGCTGCCGGCCGCTCTCCGCGAGCGCGGCGTGCCCGTCGTCCGCGATGCGCGCGTGCATGATGAGGTCGGCGCGACGCCCCTTGAACTCTTCGTACGAGCGCAGCGCGCCTTCTCGCCGAAAGCCCGCCCGATCCGCCACGCGCAGAGAGGCGACATTCCAGGGCGCTACCAGGATCTCCAGGCGCGCGACGCCAAGCGACGAAAAGGCCCATGCGCTCACGAGTCGTACCGCGGCGGCCGCGACATCACGCCCGCGCGCCCCCGGCGTGACCCAATACCCGACGCTGGCGCGCCCGTGCGCCCTATTCTCCAACCGCAAGCCGATGTAGCCCAGGGCGGCGTCCGTCTGGGCGTCGGCGATGCACAGCGAGAGCCCCTGACCACCGTCGTTGCGCGCCCATTGGCGCTCGACGAAGGCCCGCCCTTCCTCGTCCGTATAGACGGACGGGACGGATGTGACGGTCGGGATATACGGGTCATGGCTCGCCTGCTCGACGGCGGGTAGGTCCCGCATGGTCCACGGGCGCGCACGGATCGCGCCGTCCGTCAAGGGCGGATCGGGATAGGACGGTGTTTTTGTCGTCATGTCATTAGCGGAAGGCGCCGTGGTTGGCGCGGTCGGGCAAGTGGCCGGCCGCCTCGGCGACGCGGTTGTTGAAGTTGTAGATGGCGGCCGTGTTGATAATGTCGTAGACGTCCTCGCCGCTGAAGCCGTGCGTGCGCAGGGTCTCGATGTCCTCTTCGGTCGTCTCGACCGGCGTGCGGGTGATCTTGACTGCGTAGTCGAGCATGGCGCGGGTACGCGCGTCGATCCCTGCGCGACGGTAATCCTGCGCGATGCGCTCGGCCAGCACAGGGTCTCCCAGGAGGCGCCGCAACTCGGCGCCGTGGTTAGTTAGTCAGAAGACGCACTTGTTCTCGGCCGAGACGACCACGCCGATCATCTCGCGCTCGGCACGGCTCAGGCCCGAGGGCCCCTTGCTGATGTACTCGTAGAAGTCGAGCCAGCGCAGCATCAACTCGGGGCGCCAGGCATGGACGCGCGCCACGTTGTTGGGCGCGCCCAGCTTCGCGCGTTGCCGCCGCACGAGGTCGGCCACGCGCGGATCGAGGTCCGGCTCGTCGGGGATCGGGAACCAACTGATGCGTTCGCGCGGCGTCCAGTCGTCGGGCGCTTCTCCCGTGTTCACGGCGGACAGGGCTCCGGCCTCCTGCGCCGCCGCTTCGGCGGGTATCGGTTTGTCGGGCGTCATTACGCTGCTACCTCTACGCTGCCCATCTCTCGCCCCGCGACGGCGGCCAGGGCGGGCAGGTCGCGCATCAGCCGCTCAAAGGTGGGGATGTCCAGGCTCTGCGCGCCGTCCGAGAGCGCCAACTCCGGTTGCGGATGTACCTCGATCATCAGGCCGTCGGCCCCGACGGTGATGGCGGCCCGGGCCAGCGGCGGGACCAGCGAGGCCTTGCCCGTGCCGTGGCTGGGGTCGGCGATGACCGGCAGGTGGCTGAGCTCTTTGACGATGGGGACCGCCGTCAGGTCCAGCACGTTGCGGCGCAGATTGGTGTCCCCGTACGGCGGCAGGCCGCGCTCGCACAGCACGACCCGCGTGTTGCCGCCGGCCAGGATGTACTCGGCCGCGAGCAGCCAGTTCTCGATCGTGGGATACATACCGCCGCGCTTGAGCAGCACCGGCGTGCGCGCGCGCCCGACCTCGCGCAGCAAGGTGTAGTTCTGCATGTTGCGCGCGCCGATCTGCAGCATGTCGGCGTAGCGGCAGACGGTCTCTACATCGTGGGGGTCCAGCACCTCGGTTACCACGGGCAGCCCGAAGCGGTCGCGCGCCTCGGCCAGGATCTCCAGCCCCTCCAGCCCGTAGCCCTGGAACTCGTAGGGGCTCGTGCGCGGCTTGTAGGCTCCGCCGCGCAGCATCGTCGCCCCCGCGTCGCGCACGGCTCGCGCCGTCTCGAACAGTTGGTCCCGGCTCTCTACAGAGCAGGGGCCGGCCATCACGACGAGGGTGTCGCCGCCGACCGTGACGCCCCGGCCGACGTCGACGACCGTGGGCTCGCGCTGGAACTCGCGGCTGGCCAGCTTGTAGCGCTTAAGCACCGGCACCACGCGCTCCACGTAGGGTAGCGCGCCGAGCTGCTCGAGCAGGTTCTCGCGGTCGCGGTCCAGCACCCCGATCGCCCCGATGACCGTCTGCTCCACGCCCGACACGTTGACGCCGTAGCCGAGCGCGCTCAGCCGGTCGATGACGTGGCCCTTCTCCTGCTCCGAACTGCCCTGCTTCATGATGATGATCACTGCATACTCCTCCTATCGCGAATACCCCTATTATAGTAGAGGGGAATGTTCGCGCTGGAGGAGGTTGCCGTGCCCGCCGTTACGTTGCCGATCGAAGATGTGACCGTCTACGCCGACCGCGCGCTGGTCACGCGCCGTGGGCGCGTCGACCTTGCGGCGGGGGTGCAGGACCTCGTGCTCTCCGGCCTGTCCGCGCGCCTCGTCCCCGACTCCGTCCGCGCGGGCGGGCGCGGCCCCGCGGCCGTGCGCCTCAGTGGCGTCGACGTGCGCGCGGCCTTCAGGGCGGAGGCCGCCGCGGCTGGGCGACGCGCGCTGGAAGAGGATCTGCGGCGTCTGCTGGACGGAGATACCCGGCTCGCCGAGCAGGCCGCGGCGATCGAGGGGGGGCTGGCTTTCGTGCGGGAGTTGCAGCGAGCCGCCGCGCCGGACATGGCCCGCGCCCTCGCGCGCAAGAGGGTCGAGCTCTCCGATTGCCAGGGACTGCTCGACTTCACGCGTGCCCGCGTGACCGAGGCGCACGCGGAGTTGGCCGAGGTCAACGCGCAACGGCGCGCGCTGGCCGATCAGATCGAGGCGGCGCGGCGCAACCTCGCCGCGCTCGGGGGAGTGGAGCCGCGGCAGGTCTACGATGTCGCGGTCGGCGTGGAGGCGGCGGCCCCCGGCGCTTGGGAACTGGAGGTGAGCTACGTCGTCGACGACGCGCGGTGGGTCCCGCGCTATGACGCGCAGGTGCGCCAGGCCGGCGGGGAGGGGGATCCGCACGTCGGTCTGAGCCTGCTGGCGCTGGTCAGCCAGAGCACGGACGAGGAGTGGGCGGATGTCGCGCTGACCCTCTCCACGGCGCGCCCCGGCCTGGGCACGTTGCCGCCCAAGCTACGCCCCTGGTACATTGACCTCCAGCAGCCCTATCGCTCGCGCGACATCGCCTACGTCGCGCGGGCGCGCATGCTGGCGGCCGTGCCCGGCGACGAGGGCGGCGCGGGCGGAGCGGACGACGGCGCCGGCCTCGCGGAGGGGGCGGAGGCGGACCGGGAGGCGTCGTTCGAGGAGGCCACGGTCGAGGATGCCGGCGCTGTCGTGTCCTACCTCTTGCCCGGCCGCGCCACTGTGCCGTCGGACGGGTCGCCGCACAAGGTGGTCGTGGCCGTCGCCGACCTGCCGGCTAGCCTAACCTACGAGACTGTCCCGCGCCTACTCCCGCACGCCTTCACGCGGGCCGAGGCGCGCAACACGAGCCCTCTGACGCTGCTCCCCGGCGAGGCGTCGGTGTTCCACGACGGGCGCTTCGTCGGCGCCGTCGACCTATCCGAGGTCGTGGCCCCGGGGCAAGAGTTTACGCTCTATCTCGGGATCGACGACGGCATCAAGGTCGAGCGCGAGTTGACGCGCCGCGCCGTCGACAAGACGCTCATCGGCGGCGCCCGACGCACGTCTTTCTCCTATCGCATCACGGTGCGCAACAACCGCGCGCGGACGGCCCGCGTGACGGTGCGCGACCAGACGCCGGTGTCGCGCCACGAAGGGCTCAAGGCGCGCGTCGCGCGCGTCGAGCCGGGACCCGAGGAGCAGACCGACCTGGGTGAATTGCGCTGGGAGTTAAGTGTGCCGCCCGGCGAAACAGAACGATTGAGCTTCGACCTCACCATCGAGCACCCGACGGGGCAGACGGTGACCGGCCTGGAGGGCCGCGGCCCGGCATAGGAGTTGGGCGCCCGCGCTCCGATGCGGGCATACTCTGTACATTATGAACAAGCCATTCGATCTACGCCGCGCCGTCGTGGCCGGGCTGGTCGGCTCGGCCGCCTACCTCGCGGAGCAATACGTCGACCTCAAGCTGCTGCGCTACCCCGGCGACGACCTGAAGCTGCTGGGCATGATCGGCACGCGCCGCGCGCCGCTGTGGCAGGTCGCGGGCCTCGCCACCCATTTCGCCAACGGCACGGCGCTCGCGGTCGTCTACGCGCTGGTCCTGCGCGACCGCCTGCCCGGCTCGCCCGTCGTGCGCGGTCTCCTGCTGGGACAACTCGAGAACGCCCTGCTATGGCCGGTCGTGCCCCTGGTGATCGACCGCTACCACCCCGCCGTCCGCGCCGGCCTGCTGCCGCGCCTCAACACCCCCGTCTACGCCGCCCAGGCCGCCCTGCGCCATGTCGCCTACGGGGCCGTGCTCGGCTGGGTGTATGGTTAGTCGATAGTCGATAGTCGATAGTCGATAGTCGATAGTCGATAGTCGATAGTCGATAGTCGATAGTCGATAGTCGATAGTCGATAGTGAGACGGCAACCATTGGGAAT
>JAABUQ010010744.1_pt1 | contig 11920 bp, 9 predicted proteins | sample 5560001 | NCBI WGS metagenome assembly JAABUQ01 (sample SAMN10711888, study PRJNA513371) | rock metagenome | isolation source: Antarctica rocks | place: Antarctica: Victoria Land, Finger Mt nord | collected 2015-12-18
GGAGCGAAAAGCCACGGAGTGAACTCCGAGGCTGGACAAAACAGTGTCGCGGCGACACAGGATAATGCCGATCGTCGGCTCTTCCGTCGCCTCGACGGTGTTTTCTCCGAGCCTCGGAGTTCACTCCATGGCAGCCAACACCCCGGCCACTTCGCGGGCCATCTGCCGCTCTTCGTCGGTAGGGATAACCCAAACCGAAACCGCACTTTCTGCCGTGCTGATCCGCATGGCTATCCCGTCCGCGTGCTGGTTCGCAGCAGCGTCCAGCGTCACGCCGAGAAACTCCAGTCCGGCGCAGATGCGCCCGCGCATGGAGGGGGAACGCTCGCCGATGCCGCCGGTGAACGCGACAGCGTCCAGGCCGCCAAGCGCAGCGGCATACGCGCCGAGGTACTTGCGAACCCGGTAGGCAAACAGCGACAGTGCAAGTTCGGCCTGGGCGTTCTCGCTGGCCGCCGACTCTAAATCACGCATATCGCTGCCGACGCCTGACACGCCAAGCAGGCCGCTCTGCTTGTTCAGCACGTCGTCAAGCTGCTCCGCCGTCATCTTTTCTTCGCGCAGCAGATACAGCAGCAGGCCGGGGTCTACATCACCCGACCGGGTTCCCATGACCAGCCCTTCCAGCGGCGTCATCCCCATGCTTGTATCCATGCTCTTGCCGTCTTTCAAGGCGCACACGCTCGCCCCGCTACCGAGGTGGCACGTCACCAGCCGCGTTCCCTCGGCATCCCTGCCTAAGCACTCCAACAGCCGCCCGGAAACATACTCATGCGACAGGCCGTGGAAGCCGTAGCGCCGCAAGGTCAGCCGTGCCGACAACTCATGCGGCAAGGCGTAGGTATACGCGACTTCGGGCAGGGTCCGGTGGAATGCCGTGTCAAAACAGGCGACATTCGGGACACCCGGCAGCAGCGTCTGGGTTGCCTCAATCAGCCCGATTTCGCCGGGGTTATGCAGCGGGTCCAGCCCGCGCAGCGTCTTCAATTCGTTCAGCATATTGGGCGTTACCCGCGTCGCCGCCGTGAACTTATCCCCGCCATGTACCAGCCGGTGTCCGACGGCGTCTATCCCAAACGGACGGCACTGGTCAATCGCTTTCGTGGCGGCGGCAGACAGCCCCTCGCCCCCCACCCGCTCGGCTTCCCCCTCGGTCAGCACCGTCTCCGTGCCGGCATCAACACGGAACAAGCGGAACTTGAGGCTGGAACTGCCGGCATTCAGCGCTAAGATGTTCATGGGGAGAGTGTACCCGGATTAAGACTTGGGGACGTGCAGTACCGGAACCTCACCCGGCTCGTTCCTCGCCACCCTCTCCTTCCGAAAGGAGAAGGTTAAGAGAAGAAAGCAGCAGAAGAAAGCAGAAGGGCAGCCTCTTCTCGGAGATTGTTTCCTTTTTGTCCTTACCTTCTCCTTTCAGAAGGAGAGGGTGGCGAGGAACGAGCCGGGTGAGGTTCCGGGTACACTCTTAACGTGACACTGATCAAAATCTGCGGGATTACGACGGCGCGGGATGCGGACGCGGCGGTGGAGGCCGGAGCGGACCTGTTAGGGTTTCACTGCGACGAGAACAGCCTGCGGGTTCTTGACCCGATAGACTTCTGCACAATCGCGGCGCGTCTGCCCGCGCATGTCGGCACGGTCGGCGTGTTCGACCGGACGACGGACTTTCGGTGGCGCATCGAAGGGCGCAATCTGCTCCGGCAGTTCGGGCAAATCCAGTATTATCAGGACAGCGTTTGGACCGACATTATCCGCGAGAACTGGGCAATGGAGAAGAAGATCAAGGCATTTCATCTTGGCAGTGACCGGGATTTACGGGCCATCGCGAACTTCAACGGCACAGTGCAGTCGTACCTGCTCAATGTCCACACGGGTGCGCTCGGCAGCTACACGGATGCCGAGGCTTATGGGTGGGAGTTGGTGCGGGAAACCCGGCAGTACGGCAAGAAGATTTTTTTGGCGGGCGGCCTGACCCCGGAAAACGTCGGTGCAGCCATCGCCCGCGCCCTGCCTTACGCCGTGGATGTGACGGTCGGGGTCGAGTCCGAGCCGGGCGTCAAAGACCCCGCCAAGATGAAAGCGTTCGTGCAGGCGGTGCGGGCAGCAGAGTAAAACTCGCGCTATGGCAGCAGTTCGGCAACGCACACGATGGCGTCCGGGGCGGCTAAGGGCCGGACTTCGTCCGCCGTCGTCAAAATCGTTTCGCTGGCGTAGCCGTCTGCGGTCGGCTCCCGGAAGACGTGCAGCAGGCGGTTCGGAATGTCTACAACCCAGTATTCGGGGATACTGGCGCTTCCGTACTGCCTCACTTTACTGGTGAGATCAGCTCTCAGTGTACTGTCTGAGGCTTCGACGACAAGAAGCATCTGATCAGGAGTCAGTTTTTCTTCGTCAATGTATTTGTCTATGTCTTGCTTCACCACGGCGACATCAGGTTCCGGGTCGCCGTTTTCCGAAACAGGCAGCGATGACTGGGTTTGAAGACGGCGCAGGCTGAACGCCTTGCTTAAAGCTTCTATGATCCATGTTACCGTGGCGGTATGCCGACGTCCCTGTCCCATTTTTTCCCAAATCTCTCCGTTGACAAGTTCAACTTTGCCGTCTATGAGGTGGCCGTCCGCAATAAGTCGGCGATACTCCGCGCGTGTCCAAAGCTTGCGCGGAATGTCTTCTGGTTCCGGCAATGTTTGCGGCACGGCTTTTGTCGGCGCTTCCAGTGTTGCGGTCATCGAAATCTCCTCCTAACGAACGCCCCAGCCGAGCGCCGTGCCGATTTGGTAGACGAGAAACGTGGTTCCCCACGCAAGAGCGGTCATATAGCCAGTCATAAACAGCGGCCAGGTCCAGCCGTTGGTCTCGCGCTTGACGACAGCGACCGTGGACAGGCACTGCATCGCCAGGACGTAGTAAATCATCACGCAGACGGCGATCAGCGGGGACAGGCCGGTATCGGCCCGCAGCTTCTGAACGAGGCTGCTGCTGGTGCTTTCGTTGTCGCTTTCTTCGACCCCGTGCAGAGTGCCTTCGGAGGCGACAAAGACTTCGCGGGCAACAAACGACGAGACCAAACTAATGCCGATTTTCCAGTCAAAGCCCAAAGGCCGGATGACCGGCTCAATCGCCTGGCCGGCATGGCCCGCGTAGCTCGCCGCCATACGCTGGGCCGGCGGGGTGCCAACCGGCGACTTCGGGTAGGTGGACAGGAACCACAGGACGATGGACACCCAGAGAATGACCGTGCCGGCTTTCTTGACAAACAGCCCGGCGCGTTCCAGCATCGCCATCAGCACCGTGCGCGGGTTCGGGGCATGGTACGGCGGCATCTCTAAAAAGAAGACCGGCGCAGCGCCCTTCAAGAGCGTTTTCTTGAAGACCCAGGCCATGCCGAACGCGGCGAATGTTCCCAGAAAGTACATTGCCATCATGGTCAGGCCCGGAAGGGTGAAGATGCCCAGCACCCGCCGGTTCGGGATAAACGCCGCAATCATCAGCGTGTAAACTGGAATGCGGGCCGAGCAGGACATGAGCGGCGCGACGAGAATAGTCACGAGGCGCGATTTGCGGTCGTCAATCGTCCGGGTCGCGAGAATGCCGGGAATGGCGCAGGCAAACGACGACAAGAGTGGGATAAACGACTTCCCGTGCAGCCCGACTTTGGACATAATGCGGTCCATCAGAAACGCCGCACGGGCCATGTAGCCGGTGTCTTCCAGCAGGGCAATGACGAAGAACAGCAGCAAAATCTGGGGCAGAAAGCTGAGGGTCGTGCCGACGCCCGCCAGTATGCCGTTCGCCAGGAGGTCTCGCAAGTCTCCAGCGGGCAGAAGTACCGTGACAAGGTGCTGTAAATCAGCGACGCGGTGCTGAATCCAGTTCATCGGGATTTGCGCCCAGGTGAAAATGGACTGGAAAACAAACGCCATGACGCCGAAGAACAGGACATAGCCCCAAAGCGGGTGCATGACCACGCGGTCAATCCGGTCGGTGACGGTCTCGGCAGCTTTACGCGGCTTCTTGACGGTCTTCGCAGCCACCCGGCCCGCCCACGCATAGCGCGACTCGACGACCGCCGCCGAGAAGTCAATGCCGAGCCGCGCAAAGTTCGCTTTGTCGGCCTCAATATGCTCCCAAATGGCCGGAGACCAGCGGCTGGCTTCTTCCGGGCGCGGGCCTTCCGCCATGAGCAAGCCAACCGCTTCTTCATGGCTCTGCGACGGCTTCGTGCCATGCCGTGCTTGCAGCATCTCCGACAGCTCGGCGACTTCAATTTCGGCCTCGGTCGGCAAGGCCCAGTCCCGGCGGAGCGGCAGGGGCGTCTCGCGAAGAGCAGCGATTGCTTCCAGAGCCGTGTCCAGGCCCTGTTTTTTTGAGGCTAATACGGCACGCACGGGGACGCCCAGTGTCTGCTCTAGCGCAGCGACATCTATCTTTTGGCCGGTACGCTCGGCCACATCGGTCATCGTCAGGAGTATCACCGTTGGCAGGCCCAAATCGAGAATCTGGGCCGTCAGATAAAGATTGCGCTCCAAATTGGCGGCGTCCACGACATGGACAATGCCGTCGGGCTGGGCGACATCCGTGCGGTGTCCCATTAAAACGTCGCGGGCAATCGCTTCGTCAGGAGAGCGGGGAGTCAGGGAATACAGACCGGGCAGGTCAATGAGCGAGGCAAGACTACCGCCAGGAAGGCGCAAGCGGCCTTCTTTTTTCTCGACGGTGACGCCGGGATAGTTGCCGACTTTTTGGCGCAGGCCGGTCAGCGCATTGAACACGGTCGTTTTGCCGCAGTTCGGGTTGCCGACCAGCGCGTACAGGGGAGCATGGGTTGCCGGTGTCTCAGGAACCGGCGCAAAGGCCGCAGCCGCAGTCATGACTCGTTATCCGTCTTCTCTAAGTTGCCGTCCGCGTCCAAACCGAACTCCGGCGGGCAGCGCCGCATCAAAATCGCGTCGGCTTCGCGCCGGCGCAGGGACAACTGGTAGCCGCGCAGGCGGACCGTGAGCGGGTCGCCGAGCGGGGCGACGCGCACGACTGTGATCTCAGTCCCCGGCGTGAAGCCCAGTTCCAGCAGGTGCGCCCGGACATCGCAACCTTCGCAGAGCGACAGCACATGGCCGTACTCACCGGGAACAAGCCGGCTCAGGGGCATCTCCCGGTGGCCGGTTTCATCGGGCGTGTACTCGGCCAGCGCATCGGCACGGGCCGCGCAGCGGCTTGCGTCCCGGCAGTCGCGCCAGCGGCAAAAAGCAGCCTGCACACAATTGGTTTTGTCCGTCATCACAAGGAAGCTCATTTCTGGAACTCCGACTAATTTAGTCGGGGTTTGTCTGTTCCTATTATGGCATCAGACGCACCCAATGTCAACGGGTTCATTTCCTCTTTGCGGTCTATTTTTGAGCGGCCTTCCCTCTTGACACGCCCCCCATTCAGAGGTATACTGTTCTTCGTTGCCCAGACACCATGCGCTCGTAGCTCAGTGGATTAGAGCACTTGGTTGCGGACCAAGAGGTCGCAGGTTCGAGCCCCGCCGGGCGCACTGTCATAAGCAATAACAAGAAAACGCCGAAAAGCACTCCCAGCGGAGTGCTTTTTTTGTGACAATGGGCGAACAGAGAAGAACCCCTCCCGCTCGTTCCTGGCACTTGCGGCATCCTGCCTCAGTGTCGCTCCCTCAGCACTGGCTACCTGGAAGGCCCCTGTTAGGGAAGGGCTTCAGAACTGCTTATGATGAAAGCCCCAGCCTCTTATCAGGAGGCTGGGCTGTATTTGTTTCCAAAGCCCTTCCCTAACAGGGGAGGGAGCGACACTGAGGCAGGATGCCGCAAGTGCCAGGGACGAGCGGGAGGGGTTCTTCCTCTACAAAAGCGGCGGCACTTCAGAGGTTGTCGGGACGACAAGCACCGAGACCTTGCCGCTCACCAGTGCGTCTTTGAACGACTGCGTAATTTCTTCCGGATTCTCGACACGCTTTGCGTCGCAGCCGAAGCCTGAAGCCAGCGTGACCAAATCCAGGCCCGGCAAATCCAGCCCCGGCACGCCCGGCGTCTTGCCGAACTCGGCGAATGATTTCAGAATCGCATACTCGGTGTTCTGCGGGATCACCACGACCAGCGGCAGATGATGCTGCACAGCGGTCCAAAGTGCCTGCACCGAGTAGAGGAACGAGCCGTCGCCGATCACCGCGATCACCGGGCGATTGCGGCCCGTCTCGCGCTCCGCCAGGGCGATCCCCACCGACGCCGGCAAACCGAAGCCGAGGCCGCCGGACGCCATGGAGAAGTACGACGCCGGGTGAGTCGCCGGCAAGCGCGAATGCAGCGGCTTCATGTTCGACGGCGACTCCTGCACCAGCACGGCGTTCTGCGGCTTCGCGGCGGCCAGGGCGTGAAACAAGTAGTCCGGCGTGATCGGCGTCTTGGCTTCGGGAACCGGCGGCTTCGGCATCGGCGGCGGCAGTGGCCGCTCCGACGGCGTCACCATCTCAGACAGCGACGACAGAGCAAGCGCGGAGTCGCCCAGGATCGAGTCGCCGACCGGGGCGCGGGCCGCTTCGCTGGGATCATCGGTGATATGGATCAACCGCAGGCCGCTCGGCAGATACTCACCCGGCACATAGGGGTAGTAGCGGAAGACGGGAGCGCCGACCACCAGCAGGACATCATGCCCAGCCAGCTTCTCCGACAGCGGCTTGATGGCAAACGGCAGCGCCCCCATAAATTGCGGGTGGCTTTCGGGAAAACCGGCCCGCTCGGCGGCGGGCGCGGCGTAGACTGGCGCCCGCAGCTTCTCGGCCAGCAGAACGGCGTCGTCCCAGCCCCGGCTGCGGTCCACGCCCGGCCCGAACATCAGCGCCGGGTTCTTCGCGGAAGACAGCGCGGCGGCGGCCTCTTCCAGCAGTTCGGGGTCGGGCGCGGTCCGGTAGCTGATCTGACGAGTCGGCGTTTCGCGCTCGGCGGTCTTTTCCCAATCGTCCATTGGGATAGACAAAAAGACCGGCCCGGCGGGCGGCTGGAGCGCGGCGGCGTAGGCTCGCATCAAAGCGCCCGGCACATCTTCGGCCCGCGCCGGCTCGTAGCTCCACTTGACATACGGCTTCGGCAGCTCAGTGGCGTTCGTATTCGTCAGCCAGGGTTCCAAGAGCAGCATTTCGCGCGTCTGCTGGCCCGCCGTCACAATCAGCGGCGTCTTGTTGTGCCATGCCGTCAGCAGTGTCCCCATCGCGTTGCCGACGCCCGGCCCGGTGTGCAGGTTGACGAACGCCGGGCGGCCCGACGCCTGCGCGTAGCCGTCGGCCATCGCCACGACCGATGCTTCTTGAAGTCCCAGCACATAAATGAAATCTTCGGGAAACTCGGTCAAGAACGGCTCTTCCGTCGAGCCGGGGTTTCCAAACACCGTGGTCAGCTTCAGCTCCCGCATCAGCCGAAATGTCTCTTCGCGTATTGTTGTCATAATAGTTCTCGTTTCAATCGCTCTTACCATGCGCCGCCGAGATTGAAACGCAGGAGATTGAAACGCAGGAGATTGGAACGCGGAGGTATACTAAGATCATGCAAACTGATGACCCGCTTGGCTCTCATCCTCTAGGGCTGATTTCCCTTGACCCGTGGCTTGCGCCGTTTGCAGAGGTCCTGCGGCGGCGGCAGGCGCAGTACGGACGCCTGCGGGCGACGATTGATGGAACCGGTGGGCTTGAAGGACCGATCAGCCGGGGCCATGAGTTTTTCGGGTTCAACCGAGGCGAAGGCGATGGAACGCCGGGCGTCTGGTACCGGGAATGGGCGCCGGGGGCATCGCAGCTCTCGCTTGCCGGGGACTTCAACGGCTGGAACCGAAGCAGCCATCCGCTCTCGCGCGGCGAGCATGGGATTTGGAGCGCGTTCTTTCCCGACGCCGGGTACGCCGGGACGCTGACCCACGGCAGCTTCGTGAAAGTCCATGTCCAAAGCGAGGGGGGCGGGCAGGACCGCATTCCGGCGTATGCCCGGCGCGTGGTTCAAAATGCCGAAACGAACGATTTCACGGCCCAAGTCTGGCTGCCGCCGGCGGCGTTTGACTGGCGGCATGACGCGCCAACTCTTACCGGCGGCCTGCGGATTTATGAGGCTCATGTCGGCATGGCGACGGAAGAAGGCCGGGTCGGCACGTTTAGGGAGTTCACCGAGAACATTCTGCCGCGCATTGCGGCGCTCGGCTACAATGCGCTTCAGCTCATGGCGGTCATGGAGCATCCGTATTACGGCTCCTTCGGCTACCATGTGTCGTCTTTCTTTGCCGTGTCGTCGCGCTTCGGCACGCCGGAAGACCTAAAAGCCTTGATTGACGCCGCTCATCAGCTCGGCCTGCGGGTGCTTTTGGACCTTGTCCACTCTCACGCGGTCAAGAATGTCCTGGAAGGCTTGAACCACTTCGACGGCACGGACTTCCAGTATTTTCACGCCGGGCCGCGCGGCCTGCACCCGGCGTGGGACTCGCTTGTCTTTGACTACGCTAAATACGAAGTCCAGCGGTTTTTACTGTCCAATGTCCGCTTCTGGCTGGAAGAGTTTAAGTTTGACGGCCTACGCTTCGACGGCGTGACCAGTATGCTGTACTTCGACCACGGGCTGAACCGGGAGTTTATGAGCTACGAGGACTACTTCGGCGGCGGGGTGGACGAAGACGCGCTGGCGTACCTCCAAACGGCAAACGATCTCGCGCGTTTAGTATCGCCGGGCGTCGTGACAATCGCCGAAGATGTGTCCGGGATGCCGGGGCTGGCTCGGCCCGTCGCGGAAGGCGGCATTGGATTTGATTACCGGCTGGCGATGGGCATTCCCGATTACTGGACCAAGCTGGTCAAAGAAGTCCCCGATGAGGATTGGAACCTCAGCGCCGTCTACCATGAGCTGCTGAACCGGCGGCCCGGCGAGAAGCGGGTCGGCTACGTCGAAAGCCACGACCAATCGCTGGTCGGCGACCAGACCCTGGCGTTTCAGCTTATGGGCGCAGCGATGTACGACCACATGGGCCGGGGCGACACGAACATTGAAGTCGAGCGCGGCATTGCGCTTTTGAAGATGATCCGGCTCCTCACCTTCAGCCTCGCCGGGGAAGCCTGGCTGTCGTTTATCGGCAACGAGTTCGGCCACCCGGAATGGGTGGACTTCCCGCGCGAGGGCAACGGCTTTTCTTATCACTACGCCCGCCGTCAGTGGTCGCTCGCCGACAATCCCGACCTTCGCTACGGCGGCCTCAACGCCTTCGACCGGGCGATGCTGGATTTGGACGCCAGGCATAATCTGATTTTGGACCCGCTGATTGAGCAGTTAGCCCTGCACGAAGACACCAAGCAGCTTGCCTACCGGCGCGGCCCGCTTGTGTTCGCGTTCAATTTCCACCCGACGCGCTCCTACCAAGACCTGCGGTTCCCGACGCCGGACGCCGCCGACTACCAGGTCATCTTGAACACCGACGACTTAAAATTCGGCGGCATGGGCAGGGGAACGCCCGATTTTATTTATCCGCGCCAGCCCGTGCCGATGTACGGGCGCGAGCAGAGCATTCAAATCTACCTGCCCAGCCGCAGCGCCCAAGTTTTGGCTCCTATTTTGCGGGAGAACCTCTAAAATGCAGACGCAAATCCCGCAGACCGGACGCAAAAAATGGACGCGCGATGAGTGCCGCCAGCTTCTCGAAATCGGCATTCTGGAAGAGAGCCGCTTTGAGCTGATCCACGGAGACATTGTTCCAAAATTGACCCCGCATGAGCGGCATATCTACACCTGCAAACAGATCCAGAAAGCATTGGAAGTGATCTTCGGGACCGATTATGTTCGTTTGGCCGCGCCCATCGCCATCGGCGAGTACGAAGAGCCGGAGCCGGACGCAGCGGTCATGCACCGACCGCTCATAGACTACCTTCGGCTGGGAACACCCCTGCCGGCGGAAGTGCGGCTTGCGGTCGAGGTTTCCGACCGGACACTGCGCCGCGACCTCGGCGCAAAAAAGCGGCAGTATGGGCAGGCCGGAATTCCTGAATACTGGGTCGTCAATATCAACGCCCGCACCCTGCACGTCTTCCGTCAGCCGACCGAAACCGGGTACGCTTCCGAAACCGTCTTGACCCCGGATGAGTCATTCAGCCCGCTCGCCGCGCCGGACGCTGTCCTTGCCGTCGCCAGCTTGCTGCCGTAAGCCTCGCATTCAGTGCAGGGCTTCTAGTGTAGATGCGAGGAAGCAAACTTCTTCAAGGCTCCGGCATTGCTGCGTATTTGCTAGTTTCCACGTGGGGATTTTTGACCCAACGCCGTCACCAAAGCAGCCGAAAGCAAGAGGACGGAGCTGACAATGAATGCACCCTTTACGCCCTCGTGATCGAAGACGACCCCGCCGATGGCCGCCCCTGCTGTGATTGCAAGCTGGATCGCAGCGGAAAGAAGACCTCCTCCGCTTTCTGCTTCATCAGGAACGGTGCGCGTCAGCCAGGTTGACCATCCCACAGGAAGGACCGCAAAGAAAAAGCCCCAAAGGGTGACAAATACCGCCGCAAAAACCTGAGAGTTTCCCGCCGCAACAAGCCCGGCGGCGAGCAGGCTCATCATAAACGGCATTGCGGTGAGCGTCACACGGAGGTTACGCTTCAGCATCAAACCAGAAAGCGAGGTTCCCGCGAAACTTGCGGCACCGAACGCGAGTAAAATCCCGGAAAGGCCGCTGACGCTGACGTGAGACACGGTTTCAAGGAAGGGACGCAGATAGGTGAAGAACGCGAAGTGACCCGCGAAGCCTAGCACGACCCCAGCCATGCCGACACCGACCTGTGGGCGCTTCAAGAGGTTGAACAGAGTACTGAGGCGAGGTTGGCCGCTTGGTGCCATGGAAGGGAGAATCACGGCTTGCCACACCAGGGCGAGCAGGCCGACAGCCGCCGCCGCGAGAAATACTCCCCGCCACCCAATTCCTGCACCGAAGTAGCTACCAAGCGGGGCAGCCACGACTGAGGCAATGGAGATGCCGCCAAAGATAATCGATAGGGCGCGTGGAACGAGAAATTCAGGCACCAAACGCATCGCGACGGCTGCCGACATGGCCCAAAACCCGCCGAGACTGATGCCTAGAAGTACGCGGCCAAGCAAAAATACTGGAAAATTGGGAGCAGAAGCGGCCAAAAGATTCGATCCGACGAGGGCGGCGGCAAACAGCAGCAGCACATGACGCCGGTTGAAGCGCCATGTCAGAGCAGGAATGAGCAGGCTCGAAATAAAAGCCACAAGCGCGGTTGCCGTCACTGCCTGCCCAGCCGCGCCCTGAGTGACGCCCAAGTCTTTGGCGATGGGCGTCAGCAGGCTGACGGGAAGCGTCTCGGAAGCGATCAGCCCGACCACCCCAAGTGCGATCGCGAAGACGGCCCCCCAAGCTGGCTTAGGGTCCGCCGCCGCCGGCGTTATCGCAGCGCTTGCGCCTTCAAGAACCTGAGTCCGTTCAACGGTAGCGGGAGCCGGTCCTTGTTCGTGTTGAGTTGCTTTGTGAGTCATAACCGTTTAGTGTTCAAGAGCAGCCTTCACCGCATTCGGCAGAGTTACTGACGGTCTCCCGATAAGTGTGCGGAGGTCGCTGGAAGAGCTATTCAACTCGCCCTTCGCCGCGCCGAGGTCCGCATCTACTAGAATTGCCGCGAAATCGGCAGGCAGACCGAAACTCAGCAGCGCGTCCTGGTAATCCTGAGCGGAATTGTGATACGACACCGGCTTTCCAGCCTGGTCCGAAACGACCGCAGCCAGCTCAGACAAAGTGAAGGAAGAGTCGCCAGCCAGCTCGTAGATTTTATTTTCGTGGCCTGGACTTGTTAGAACGGCGGCCGCAGCCGCCGCGTAATCGGAACGCGCCGCCGAAGCAAAACGCCCTTCGCCGGCGGCACCGAGGATAGCTCCGTGCT
>JAABUQ010010745.1_pt1 | contig 11920 bp, 9 predicted proteins | sample 5560001 | NCBI WGS metagenome assembly JAABUQ01 (sample SAMN10711888, study PRJNA513371) | rock metagenome | isolation source: Antarctica rocks | place: Antarctica: Victoria Land, Finger Mt nord | collected 2015-12-18
TCTCTATTCTTATGCGCATTAATAATTCTTTGACGCAGATCGAGGGAGTATGCTTTCATCGTTGCCGTAACTAGTCAAGAAGTTTACCTATTTCAAGTGTACACTATTCGAATAAAAACCGCTGTAATTGCTGAAAGCAAACCTCAGCCTAGCTGGGCCGAGGCTGCTATCTTTAAGCTAATTACCCACCAATCTCAGCAAATCAATGAGTTACAGCAAAAGGTGGACACTTTACAGAAGTTGAAACCACCACTTAATGCTCAAGCAGCTCAATTGTTTCGTTCAGTGAAAGATGTTGCAGCCAACTCAATTCAGCAGGTGAAAGAACGAGCACAACAACTTCCTCAAGATATTAAACAATTCTTGGGCGATAAAATTAGCCAAGTTCAACAGGGCCTTGTCAACCTATTTGGCACGACAAAAGCAACTATATCTAATCAGGCTAATCAGGTTCAACAGGCAGTTGTTGAACGAGTTGATACCGCCAAAAATACTATATCTGGAAAGGTTTCACAGGTTAAAGACTCCGTTGAGCAGCGATTGGCTGATGTGAGCGCTCTCGCTTTAGACAATGCTAGTCGCTGGCTGGTAAATAAATTTGGAAAAGAGATTGATGGAACTGGAGATAAGGCTTGGAAAGGTAAGGATTATACCTTCACTGTTTCAGGCGAACATACCTCCATTTCTAACAAAGATGGCAGAGCGATCGCTCTTAATGGAAATTTCACAGCTGCAGCCACCGCGCAAGATGCTGGCAAACTAGCCAAGCTACCTCAAGATGTGCAGCAGGCTGCCCAAAAGCTACAAAGTCAACACAAACAAGCAGTCGGGGGCGGGTTGAAAAGGTAGCCTGGCTAGTGATTTCAGTCAATTCTCGGCTCTAAATGGACTGTGAAACAACTAGAAAGAAAGAGTCACAAAGTATGGAGTTTTCGAAACGTAGTAGTCTGGAATACAACAAATACATTAAGTCGAGTGAGTGGTATAACAAACACCCTGACTGGCTCAGGGCTGTAGGTTTCCGCTGTGGGCTATTCCCCTGGGTACGAATTGGTAATGGGAAAAGGTATAACTGCCACCACATGAACTATAAAAATCTGGGTAACGAGCGCCTAAGAAAAGATGTAGTTCCTCTGTGTCCATTCGCGCATGACTTCGTAATTCATGGAATTTTGTCTGGTTTCAAATCATCTGGAAAACAACGCGGATATCCAAATCTCGCGAGCGCGTTTGGTGCATCTATGGTGCTGTAAACCGGCTTGGTTCAAGTTAGCCCTGGTAATTGAAATTGTTGTTTTGAGTTTTAAGCGATAAAGCAAATCGTTGTCTTTTCAAAGGACCCTAAGTGGGGTAATAGACCGTACACTTCGGGTTTTTCACAATATGAGCTTAATAAAAAAAAAGTAAAAACTAACATTTGTGCAGTCGTCACAACAGATTCAATCAGCTCCTGTCGCACCCACTCTTCGACCATATCAAAAGCAATTTATTTCAGACATTTACGATTGCATTAGATCTGGTTCAAGGCGAATCTTAGGTGTGGCCCCCACAGGCTCTGGGAAGACACTTGTAGCTAGTAAAATTATCGCTGATGGGCTCACGAAGAACAAGCGTATCTTCTTCATTGTACATCGTGATATCTTGATCAGCCAAACTTATAATAAAATCAAAGCTTTTAATTTTCATGACTGCGGATTTATTAAATCTGGGTGGAAAGAGAACCAGGAATCGTTGGTACAAATTGCCTCAGTGCAGACTTTAGCGTCACGCAATTGGTGGCAACAAATTCCCGCTGACATCGTAATAATTGATGAAGCCCATATCAACGCCTACGCCGCTGTAGTTCAGCGGATGATGAATCACATTTATCCGCAAGCCATTTACCTTGGCTTGACAGGGACTCCATGGCGCTTGTCTAAACATCAAAACATGGGGGATATATTTGATTCTTTGGCACAAGCTCCAATGCCATTCGAGCTGATAAATCAAGGTTTCTTGGTAAAACCAAGTTACTTCAGTATAGCTCAAGCTGATTTAGATTTAGTCGGGACTGTAGGGGGTGATTTTGATGAAGGTCAACTAGCTCTAGCCTGCGATCGCCCTGAACTCATAAAGCAAATTGTTGAGGATTGGAAACGTTACGCTTGGGGAAGAAGAACTATTGGCTTTACTATTAACGTTCAACATGCTCAAAATTTAGCTTTGGCATTTTTGTCATCAGGAATTCCAGCCGCTTATGTAAGTGCTAAGACGCCTGCTAAGACTACAGAGCGCCTTTACAAACAGCTAGAAGATGGGGAGCTGCTTCTTCTGTTAAGTTGTATGAAGCTTACAGAAGGATTTGATCTCCCAGGTGTCAGTGCTATTATTTCGGGTAGACCGACTCTTTCAAAAGCACTATATCACCAAATGCTTGGACGTGGACTTCGCCTAAGTCCCGAAACTGGAAAAACTGACTGCATTGTCCTAGATCCATCAGGAAACGTACAACGTCATCATTTTATTGAAGACCTAAAAGAAATCAGTCTGGAGCCTGCAAAAGAAAAACAAGAGGCTGAGGCTCCTAAAAAAATCTGTCCTTTTAGTATGGGCGGGTGTGGGGCCATTATCTATGCATCCCTCATGTACTGCCCAAATTGTGAGTACGCCTTTCCGAGGCCGAAAAAGTTCTATTTTGTTCCCGAACTCCAACAACAACTGAGTGACGAAGACCTTGAGCGCTATGAGGAGCATCGGCAGAACCTGCGATTGGCCTACGAGCGGAGCTTCGCACCTGGGTGGGCTGCTAGTACCTACCGGGAGCGCTACGGATATTGGCCTCCTGATTCGTGGGGGAGAGGAGCTATTTTTGGGATGAACCCAATAGATAAGCAAAAGCACTCTTATCGTCAATATCTCCAAACGGTTGCACGGCGAAAAGATAAGCCTGCAGAGTGGATAGAACATTCTATGTATTTAGAATTTGGAGCTATCGATTCAGTTTAATTCACCTGAGGCGATATGTTTTTAGATAAGGATAAATTGAAAATTAACTAGTTTTTCAAATAAATAAATTTTGTTGTTCGCAAGTTATATCAATTTTTGCTAATACGTTTATCTGTGACAACAGGTTGGAAAATAGGGTTTCGCCTCGCAGCTTGGTATTAGAAAATATTTATATTCAATGGCAGCCTGACTTGAGGTACTAAGTGGATGACTATAAATAATTACACAGCCTTCAATTGGGGGATATCTGTCGGAGTCGGGGGATCTTTTTAAAAGGCTGTGTAATTATTTCTGTCTCTGTGCTTACCCTTTTAGACATATCACTAGGTCATCCCAGGAACTTTTACAGTTGCCCAGATTCTAAACTAGAAGTCTAGAAGAGAAAAAACATGCTCAGTAAGATTATGCTTTGGGCCAGTCTCCCCATGCTGGTAATGCCTTTCATTTCTTTAGGAGCTGCACCTGCATTTTCTGAATCGCTCCAGTCACAACCGTCTTTGAAGCTGGAGTTGTTGTCTGCTAGGAACAGTAAATCAGTCCTAATAGCCGACCAGTACCACGACAGGGACAATTCCCAAAACCACAACACGGACAATTCCCAAAACCACAACACGGACAACTACCAAAACGGCAACACGGACAATTCCCAAAACCACAACAGGGACAACTACCAAAACCGCAACAGAGACAATTCCCAAAACCACAACAGGGACAACTACCAAAACCGCAACAGAGACAATTCCCAAAACCACAACAGGGACAACTACCAAAACCGCAACAGGGACAATTCCCAAAACCACAACAGGGACAACTACCAAAACCGCAACAGGGACAACTACCAAAACCACAACACGGACAACTATCAAAACCGCAACAGGGACAACTACCAAAACCGCAACAGGGACAATTCCCAAAGCCATGATAGCGGCTACTATCGAAGCTGGTACAATAGCCATTAGAACCAGTACAAAGGTTATAGCTACCGCTGGTACAACAACCACTACCACGGGGACTACGACAACTACTATCGCTGGTAGTACAGTCGATACCACCACTGAACAGCTGCTTCATCGAAAGTGCGGCAGACCCCAAGCGTCAACCGATTCCATGGTTGGTCAAACGTCAATCTAGACCACTTGCTCAGGGACAGATGAAAATTGGAAGTGCTCGCACAGAACTGGAATCACGTTGTCAAACCACCGCAGTTGAGCACCACTCCAGGCGTTAGTCTTACTGGTGGCGAGCATCGCCCGGCCATACTGTTCCCCCTTTGTCGTCAGTTTTCGCTCCCTTGAATCTGGTTTCGTCCAATCCTGAAACTCTAGTTCATGCAGCGCGGCGTTAACTTGTGCTGCACTGACAGCTTGGCCTAACTTTTCGGAAATGAGCTGTGCTACCTGGGAGGCGATCATACCAGTGGGTGAGGCTGTGTCATTTTGACCCAAGAGTTGCTGTGCATCAGCGGCAGCACCACCTAGAGTTGGGAAGCGGTCGGCCAAAACGTTCAGTTTCCAACTGGCTAGAGCACTTACACCAATCCCCGCCTCTGCCAGCCACTGGGAAATCAGGTTCAGCCCCTCGTCCAAACGCTGCAATTCTTCTGAGTTGGGCAGGTTATCCCCCTGGGGGAGCGCGGCGATCGCTGCTTCTATGTCTTTTGGGTACGGGGGGTCAGAGGATGTTACCTCAACTCCGACCTCGATGGGAAGTTCGTGCTCTGCAATGTCTCCGGCAGCTTCGACCAGGGCTAATGCTGTGGCATTCCCTGCTTGCGCTTGGTGTTTCCAGTAAGCTAATGCTGCTGTCCAGGATGACAAAGCGATAGGTCTGGGTTTGTCAGGGACTACGGCAGTGACAGTCGGCGGCAGTTCTTGTTCGTGCTCCTTGCAGAACTTTTGAGCCGTAGCTTTGGTTTTACCTATCGGCTCACCAATCTGACGGTGGGTCAGCAACAGGCGGCAAAGGTCATCCTCGACCAGCTGATAAGCATTAACCGTAATGTTTCCCAGCTTGAGTTGGACAGCTTGAGCTTCGGGTGCCATCGGGGGTGCCGGATAATTATCTCAGGTGGATTCTACCTTCTGGAGTTTAGACTAAAAGTCGTTACTCACTCCTATAACAGTTCAACCAGACTAAGCAACCTGTTGACACCTTGTGGACACGGATATGTCAGGAAATCAATGTTTGCGCAAAAAAAAACCAATCATGTGAAGATTAAAGAAGTCATCAATTAACAAACGCAACATAAAACCTGTTCTATGGAGTTACCCATGTCCCACGAAGCCGATTTAGTCAAACCTGCCGTTCTCCTGACCATCATTGCTGAAACAGTGCTGAAAGACGCTATTGTCAAGCTATTGAAAAACTACAATGTAAACGACTACACCATTACTCAAGTGCAGGGTGAGGGGAGCCACGGGAAACGCATGGGAGACATGGTGGGCTACAACACCAACATCGAAATTAAAACAATTTTGTCACTAGAAGTATCTAATGATATTCTTCGATCTATCAAAGACTATCAGGGTAAGCAGGCAGTGCTCGCCTTTCGCTCTTACGTAGAAACATTATAGTGATTAATACCTTAAGCGCGCCCACTAATTATCGTCCACGCCCCTTGAGCCGCTGCTGCCCTTGTAGAGAGTCACGCCTCACCTCTGCCTGCCGTTGCAACTCCTGCTGAATATCACTCAGCCGCGACTGCATCTGAGGGAGTTTGAGAACAGAAGCTATTTGACGCATTTGTGTCGTCTGTGGGCTACTTGACCACTGACGGTGCTCCGACTCAATCCGCTGCCACTGTTGTAGCTGTTGATGGCAAACGTCTTTCTGAGCAATAGCATGCTCGATGGATTTAAAAGTGCCCTCTAACTGCTCAAAGGCTTCATTATACTTTTTGTTCCATAAACGGAAGGGGTTGAGCTGCATTTGCTCAACCACATTGGCTAGACTTGAGTGCTGCTGCCATAGCTGATTGAGTCGAGTTTCCCATTGTGACATCTCCTGCTTCCCAGCCTGGCGCTGAGAATAAGCCGGTGGCAGTGGTGGCTTAGCCGCAAAGTATGCTCTTACCTGCTGTCTAAGTTGTAAGAATTCTTGCTCACTTAGCCTGTTGATTTGGTTAATAAGAACTGACTGCTGGGAGAGTTGTTCATCTAAGTTGGCTAGAGCACTCTGTAACTGCTCGCTCACCTGGGTAAAGGTGGGTAGTGGAACGGTTGAAAGGGTCTGTTTTAGCTGCTGCCGTGTTCTGTGCTTTTGCTCCAGCAAAACAGCAAACTGATGCTGCAATCGGTTGATAGCCTCTGCCAGTGCCGGAAGTTTCGCAATCGCTCTAGTTTCGGCATGACTCCTGACAAGCGAACTTAGTTGGTCAATCTGCCGTTGAGCGTCTGCTGTAATCTGTTGATGGAGTCGAGTAACCGCTGTTGTGAGTCCTGCTGTGAGTTCATTTGTTCTGTGATGCTGAGTCCTAATTCCTTGATGTAATCGCTCAAGAGCAGATCTGAGGTCTGAATGCCGTCTAGCTGGGGGCTTAAAGTCTCTAATGCTTCTACTAACTCTTGCAATTGCGCCTGTAATTCGCTCGGCGGCTTGGAGTTCAGCTGTTCTTCTAATTGCGTCAGAAAGTCCTTCAACCCCTGCGACAAATTCAGCAGTGACTCGATTATTTCTGAGTGCTGTTGGGCTATCTCCTGCTTCAAGTCGGTACTGAGAAGCTCCAGTTCTTGGGATATCTCCTGCATTAACTCGGCTTTGAACATGATCAGTTCTTGTTGAAATGTTTCCCTGATTAGTGTGATTAATGGTGTCGGGTTGTCTTGACCGCTCATTAAATTGCTCCGGTGACGGGGTGAGAGTAGAGGATGATTCGACTACTGGATTGGTTTGACTTATTTGTCGTGCAGATTCAGACTGAATCTGCAAAGGTTTAAGGATTGGACGCTGGGGCGAAGATGTTTTTTCGGTAAGCTGCTGTCTATGCTGCTGAACCCAAGGTTGAACAGGCACACATGCGACTGCCTGCTTTTCATAAGCCAACGGCCCTCGCGCTTTGATTAGATCATCAACACCTTTTTCTGGCCCTAGTAAATTTACGACGCTGACCCTAGCCCCTTGCTGCTCCAACAAATTCCCGGTACGGGAAATAGCAATTTGAATATTGCGTTTGGTCTTGGGGCGGGTTTCGAAGTCGAAGCAAAATTTAATCTGCCGATCAAGAGTTGCGAAGACAGCTAATTCTTCATGAAGCCTGGGAACGATATTATAGCCGTACACATCTTTACTGCGGTATCCGGCATAGATGCCCGGTAGACCGATAGCGGCATGACCCTGCGATAGCAAGCTGGCAGCTTTTTTCGCACCCTCAGTAACGGTGATCGGAATGTTGTGCTTCCACACGCAATACCAAAAGCCGCTGGCGCGATCGGATGCCGATGGCTCTACTCCAGCTCGTTCATAGATGCGGTTGGCTAGAGCTTCTGGCACCTTGAGCATGAAGATACTCAGATCTGTTTTGAGTGGGTGCTCGTATTTGATGATTTTATCTGTTTTTTCGGCATCAACTCTGGGGGTGTTGGGCTTATAGCATCCCCACAGCTTTTCAACAGGAGGATGCCCTGGTTGCAGGTCTTTGAAGCTGCGAGGGTCTACCCCAGCACTGCACCACCAGCCCCCAGCTTCAATATGCCCAAACCGTCTGAGGATACCAGCAGCTAGCCGTCCGGTATTAGAACGCTCTAACTTATCGCCATAGAACAGATGCCCCCAAGCTTCATGCTCTTGTTCCACCTGGTCATGCTGAAGGCTTTTGAAGTTAAGTGCGGCAATCTCAGGGTGAATAACGCTGCCGCCGAAAAGTTCCAGCCAGTGCGCGGAGTCAATATGGGCGGGACTTGGTGCTTCAAGGGTGCTTACAGGTTGCCAGAATGGTGTTATTGCGAGAGGGCGAATCAGATTGTTGGCGAGCGCTTGGTCCCATCCCAGCAGATTTTCAGTCAAACCATTGTCTAGTTTAAGACAAAGCTTTGCCCCTGATATAGCTTCAACTTCACAAAAGCCATGCTCAAGCCAGTACACTCGCATTCCTTGTGCCAACCATTCTGGGTGTTTGGGGAGTTCGGGAGTCGTCCGTTGGCTCGCAGGAATTTCTGGCGAAGAGCCGTCTGATTGGTTTGGTGTAAGTTTAATTGGTGATGGATGTCGAAGTTTGTCGGGGTCTAGGCTCGGAGTTCCTTTTGGTTTGATTATTGGGGCTGATGGCGACTGTGTTCTAATGCTGTCGGGTTGAGCCGTTACCACCGTTGTAGGAGCAAGCTTCTCATCAACTACTCCCACACCTGCTGTCATCTGTTGTTTAATCTGTTGCCGGAGCAGCTCTAATGGATTTTCTTGAGCCTTCGACTGCATCGCCCATCGCAATAACCCGTTAGGATCAGACGTGAAAAAACTCAGCTGATGTCTGGCCCGACTAGCCGCCACATAGAAACTTTCCCGACCAATAGTCGAATCAGCGGCAATGAACACCCGATCAGCTGTCTCCCCTTGGGACGAGTATGTCGTCCTGACAATTGCATGGTCGAGGTGGTGCGGTTGCCTCAAGTCAATCGTCTGGGTCTGACCGTTGAGTTGTTGAATTTCTACCGAGTTTCCATTGATTGCCTTGACGACGACCTCTTGCCCATTCACTTGCTGGTATGGCTGGTTGTTCTTCTTCCACATCAGGCGATCGCCTACCGCAATCTGGATTTTAAACTCCTGGTAGACAGTTTTCTTGAAATCTAGACCCACCTCGAAATCAGTCCCATTAGAGTCCTGTAGCTGTAGACGGTCTGCTGTTTTACCAACAATTTTGTAGGGGTCGCCTTTTGTTAGTCCCTTGCGCTTGTAGTCACGCAGAGGGATAACCACGTCGCCTATGTCAAAATGGCTGAGGTAACTGGAAATCTGGATCTGTGACAAATCCTTGGCTTTGAGTTGAGTAATTTCAACGTCACTGCCAAGGCTTCCTTCAGCTTGTAGAGCGCTGCGCAGTGCTAAGGTAAGTGTTTGCCTTTCTGCGTGGGTGCCAGCCAGCAACAGTGTTGACGCTCGTTCAGTTGGGTCTAGTTGCAGATAAGCTTTAACAATTGCCTCCACTTTCTGGTCTGGCCTCACTGTCTCAATGCAACCATGCTGGTAAAGTCGGTCAAACCCCTCTTCTATCCGTCCTTCTGCCAGCAGGTCTACCGCTACTTTCAGCTCGGGGTCTTCCTGGCGCCGTGATTCGGTTAAATAGGCCGTCTTCATCCCCGCCTGCTGTAAGGACTTAAACGGGGCACCGGCCTCTACTGCCGATAGCTGTTTGGTGTCGCCTACTAGAATAAGTCGGGCTTGCTCTATTTCGGCACGAATAAGCAGGCGATGAGCGTCCGACGCACTCAGCAGCCCCACTTCGTCTACCACCCAGATTTGATTTGGTTCAGGTTTTTCGGGTAGTTTTGAATGCAGCAGTCGGGCTACTGTTTGAGTTGGGGCCTTCAACTCTTCACCCAATACCGAGGACGCTTTCGAGCTGGGAGCAAAGCCTTTCACAACATACCCTGAAGCGGATGCCAGCGCCAAGACCTCTTTGAGCGCAAATGTTTTTCCTGCGCCTGCTACTCCCTGCCATCCGACCACCCGATCAGTTGTGGTCAGTGACATGATTACAGCCTGCCGCTGTCCCTGATTTAGCTCCCGGTTGCCTAAAAGCCGCATCTGCTCCAAGTGAGCTTCTACAACTTCAGTGTTAGTAATGGCATTAACTGACTTTTGGCCTGACTGCATTAGGCGGATAGTGTCTAGTTCTAGCCCGACCGCTGTTTGTGTCGTGTAGCGAACCCCATTCTTCTCAATCAGTCGAATCAGCTCAACACTATTGTCAATCAGTGGTTGAATTCCTTCGACATCAATTGTTTTAAAACTGTGCTCCAGGATAAATCTTTGAATGTCCTGGGCTCTAAAGGCTACTCGTTTTTGGGAACAATGAGCTATTGCGTCCGAAAACACCTTCAAATCTACTGGTTCGTTCTCTAGTTCTGGTTCGGCTACCCCTGGCTTAACGATTTCTATTCCTAGAGCTTTAGCCGCCTCTTGCCACTTGGCGAGGAGTTCTTCGGGGCTGACTAATTCCTTATCCCGGCGTGTCTTCTTCTGTGCCCACTCTTTCTGCTGCTGACTAGCGTTAGCCCCGACAACAGCTAGGATTTGCTGCCGTCGCTTGGAAAAGTCCTTTAACTGTGACGGTGTATACCCTTTTATATCAAACTGCCCGTGCTCATGCCATTCAACTTCATACCCCAGGCGCTGCACCTCAATAGCAAGATTTTGCTGGTACATCATCCCCAACAGCTTTTGGTTACGGAAGATGCCATCGTTCAAATGGCTATACCATTCACCGTTGGGAACCTGGGTCATGTTCATAACCAGGCAATGGCTGTGCAGATGTGGGTCTAGTTCTCTAGTTTCGATGTGATTGAACTTGGCAATCACCATATTGCCGGTCTTGACTACCTCCCGGTTTACTCCTGTCCCTATCCGGGTAGTAGCATAGTCCCGTTCCATCAACTCCAAAACCTTTTTCACCGCCTGGTCATGGGCCTCTAGAAGCCTGGAGTCTCCTCCAACGAGAGCACATAGGCTGACACTTTTCGGTGCCGCGAACGTGCAATCAACAGCCGCCTTGCGGTGAAGAGCGTCAACTTCTCTTTGGCTTAGAGACTTGCTGCCATCTGGTGTCAGTCCTTTGATTAGGTTTTCGTAGACCTGGAAATCATTGATTTCTCCTTTCACTCCAAGCGTTTGTGCGCCCTGACCGAGCAACTCGCCTCTGGCGTTGCTCTGGTAGTAGCCCTTTTTAAAATACTCAACAGCCGTTTTAGCTTTGATATTTTTCGGGGTTAGCACGGATGGCCCACCTCAAAAAAATCCAAATCCATCTCGGCAAATGGGGGAGGGAGGCACAATTCCTTTTTGGTAGCAGCAGCAACAAACTCTACCTCTATGTCTTCGAGCGATCGCAGTGCCTTTAGTACTGAATCAAAGTGTTGAGGCGAAACACACCAGACACTGAAGCTCGTAAACTGGTTGATTGGTGACTGGTAAAACAAAACTTCTCCAGCGGACAAGCTTCTAAAAATTTCCACAGCTCCCCTGTGGAAAAAGTTGAAAACGAACGCGAACCATTCACTCTGCTTTAAGTAGGCAATCTTGATTCTGACTTTTGTTGCTGTCTTTACCTTTGGGTTTCGTGTTGTCCAGTAGTGACTGCTAGCCCAGAAGCACATGTCCCTCAAAGACTTCAGTTCAAGCTTTAAATGCTTTGGGTAGATCGAGGACATGACTTTCCCTCTCTTGCGTTCCTCTTAACGTGATGCTTGTTTTGTGCGCAGGAGGTGAAGCAACCTGTGGTAATTGCTTTTGGGCATTCCAATCACCCATCTTTCGACCTTAACTTTACACCAAGCACCACTGTGAGGATCAAAACCCATCTGATAGATAGCTCGGATTGCTTCCTCCGAGTCGGAGGTTCCCAAAATTTCCAAAACATCTTCTAACACCGCACCGCTAGTAATCCCAGTCACAGTGTTTTCCCCGGTCTTATCCGGTAGAAGACAATGCCTCTGGGTCTTTTTTCTTAACCGCTCTAGTTCTAGCTCAAGTTCCCGCAGTCGAATCTTGAGCTTAAGTTCCCGTTCTGTTGCTGTCTCAGGCTGGATATTTGCCTGCCGTTCTAAGGTCTCCCGCATAGCTTCTATGCGCTCCTGTCCCTCTGAGGATAAATCCTCTTTACAGCAATTTTCAGGTAAATAGACCACAGTGATTAAACCAACCCTGGGCATCATCCTCGGTAATGTAATTTACCGCCTCAGCCATTGCTTGGTCGAGTGATTCAAGGGTACGTGCCTCAGAGGAA
>JAABUQ010010746.1_pt1 | contig 11919 bp, 7 predicted proteins | sample 5560001 | NCBI WGS metagenome assembly JAABUQ01 (sample SAMN10711888, study PRJNA513371) | rock metagenome | isolation source: Antarctica rocks | place: Antarctica: Victoria Land, Finger Mt nord | collected 2015-12-18
TCAGCACGTTCCTGTGCTGGCCCCGCTAATTGAGCGCGAGATTTTGTACCTGCTGCTGGCAAGCGAGCAGGGAGCTGCCCTGCGCCGGATTGCTTTTGCCGGCAGCGAGATGGAGGGCATTGTCAAGGCGCTGCACTGGCTGAAGGACTGCTTTGCCGAGCCGCTGCGCGTAGACGATCTGGCCCGCGAAGCGCACATGAGCGTGTCCGTGTTCCACCAGCACTTCAAAGCCGTGACGGCGCTGACCCCGCTGCAGTACCAGAAGCGGCTGCGCCTGCAGGAAGCCCGCCGCCTGATGCTGGGCGAGGCGGTGGACGCGGCGACGGCGAGTTTCCAGGTCGGCTACGAGAGTCCATCCCAGTTCAGCCGGGAATACCATCGCCTGTTTGGTGACCCGCCCCGGCGTGATACGGCGCGGCTGCGCGACTCGGCGTGACGCCACAAAAAGAATCGAGCAACTTTCCAAATCTTCCTTGACAATCTACATTTAGGGTGTTATACTAGAAGTCCGCACAAGATATAGGATAAGACGCGATGACAAAGCAGGTTCTATGAAGTGTCCCTACTGCGGCCATGACAACGATGCGGTGCTTGACTCGCGGCCTATGCGCGAGGGCGAAGCGATCAAACGACGCCGTGAATGCAAGCACTGCGAGCGGCGCTTCACCACGTTTGAGACCATCGAGGAGATGCAGCTCACGGTGGTCAAGAAGCCGGACCGCGACGGCCACCAGCGCCGGGAGCCGTTCGACCGCAACAAGCTCCTGCGCTCGCTGCGGGTCGCCTGCCAGAAGCGGCCCATTTCGGAAGAAACTCTGCAAACCATCACCGACGACATTGAGCGCACCCTGGCAAATCGCTTGGACAAAGAAGTACCGTCGGCGGAAATCGGCGAGATGGTCATGGAAAATCTCAGCCGTCTGGACCAGGTCGCCTATGTTCGGTTTGCGTCGGTGTACCGCCAGTTTGAGGATGCCACCCAGTTTCGCGATATCGTTAATTTGATCAAGAAGCAGAGCGGGCGGCTAAGAAAAGAGTAAACGGAGAATGTGCCGAGGCCAATCTATTGATTTCATAGAAAACCCTGGCAAAGAGGCGTCCTTCAGACGATGATGTCAGACCCGCACGGCATTCTCCGTGTCCGAAGGACATATTATTGCCGGGGTTTTCTATGAAATCAATAGATTGGCCCCGGTACACACTTCAGCATTTGCAGTTTAACGCAAGAAATAGCAATTTAACGATAGAAGAGGATAAAGATCATGGCTGACAAAAGCAGCAAGAAAAATGGTTCGGGAACGACTTTGGATTTAATGGGTGAGGACGAACCTGTGACGCCGCGCCCGGCGCGGAAGACTGCCGCGCTTGCTTCCCAGGCGGAGCCGGCCCCGGTCGTCGTCTCCGAGGCGGACGGAGCACTGTTCGGCGGCGATGATGTAGACCTGGAAGCGCGGCATCCCGCTGATGTCCCCGTCAGCGGGTTCCCGGCCCCGTCGCAGATCGCGCAGGTTCCTGAGGCTCAAATGACGGAGCCGGACCCCTTTGCCGAGGAAGACCCCTTTGAGGACAGCGTCATGGCCCGAATGCTGGCCGACGAGCCGGCCCCGCTTCTTAGCCCGCTTCGCGCCGCCCGTGAAGATTTCAACACCGTGGCTGAGGAAGACGTCAGTGCCGTCGCCGAACCGGACCTAAATGCTTTCGCCGATCCCGTGGCCGTTCCTGAAGTGGAGCAGGTCGTTGACTTTACCCCTGAACCCGTCACTGTGGAAGCCGTACAAGAGACGGAAATCATGCCGGAGCCAGAAGCCATACCCGTACCGGAAATTGCCCTAGAAATGGAAGCCCCTATGCCCGCACCTCTTGCCTCGCCCGAAACAAAGTCCGAAAAGCCGGAGCCGAAGCCTGCGAAGATCGCCCCTGCGAAAAGCGCCAAGCCGAACACGCCAGGCCTCACCTTTGCCCGCCGCTATACCCAGCCGGGGCAGGACGTTTGGGAAACCAGCGAATGGGAGCTTCGCAACGCCAGCATCGTCGGCAGCGACGGCACAGTTGTGTTCGAGCAGAAAGGCGTCGAAATCCCAAAAGCCTGGTCCCAGCTTGCGACCAACGTCGTCGTGTCCAAGTATTTTAGAGGCCAGATCGGCACGCTGGAGCGCGAATACTCCGTCAAGCAGCTCATTGGCCGCGTTGCCGACAAGATTTTGGAATGGGCGAAACTTGGCAGCTACTTCGCCGATGAAGAGGACGCCGAGACGTTCCACGACGAGCTGCGCTTTATTCTGCTGCATCAGTTCGCCGCGTTCAACAGCCCGGTCTGGTTCAACTTAGGGTGGGCCGGACGCCGCCAAGCCGTGTCGGCGTGCCTGCCGTATGACGCCCGCGTCAACACAGACCGGGGCCTGCTTCCCATTGGCGAGATTGTGCGCTTGTTCCAGTCTACGGGAAACCCGCAGATTTCCACTTATGCGCCGGATGGAACGCCGTCGCGCATTTTGGCTGCTGTTTGCAACGGGCGTCGGCACTTGCTGAACTTCCACTTAGGAGACGGCTCGACCCTGCGCTGCACGGCAAACCACCGCGTTTTTGTCCGCACTTCTAAAGGCGAGATGGCGGAAAAGGAAGCGGGAGATTTAGTCATCGGCATAGATCGTTTGATCTTGAACCGCTCCGTCATCCTGCCGGAAACTACTGTGCAAAGCTTGGACTCGATAACGCCTGACGTAGAAGTTGCCTGGCTCACGGGCCTGATGGTCGGCGACGGTTACTGTGGACGCTCAAAGACCCTGACAAGCGATACCTGGGACCTCAAAATCAATACGCTGCCGGAAAAAGAGCGGGCCGAGGCGGTTCTGACCAAGTACGGCGTGCCATTTCACACTTACACGAAATCCTGGGGCTTTTGCCTACGCGGCCACGGCGCAGTGAGCCGGGCGTTCTGGTCGGCGCTCGGTCTGTGGGGCCGGGTGGGAGACAAGCAGGTTCCTGAATGGGTTTACCGGACGAGTGCCGAGAACGTGGGAGCCTTTCTAGGCGGCTTGTTTGACGCAGACGGACACGTCTCGGAGAACGGCAATCGCCGCCTGCCGGTCTTTTCCAATACCAGCCTGCCGCTGATGCAGGCCGCGCAGAGCCTCTTGCGCTCATTGGGCATCTATGCGTCCCTGACGGCCTACACGGATACGCGAGACGATTACTCGCGCAAGACCTCCTATTCGCTCGGCATTCACGACAATGTTTCCGTAGAGCAGTTTGAGGAAGTTGTCGGCTTCACCCACAGTCACAAGCAGACGCGAATGGCGGAGCGGTTGACCGAATCTGCTTCTTCCTGGCGGTCTGCTGATGTCCTGGTCGTCAGCAAAACGCGGGGCGGGCCGGAATGTGTTTATGACATTCAGACGGAAAGCGAGACGTTCTGGAACGAAGGCATTCTGCTCCATAACTGTTATATTACAGAAGTAGATGACTCAATGGAGTCCATCTTAGACTTGTACAAGACCGAAGGAATGCTGTTCAAGGATGGCTCCGGGTCCGGGCATAATTTGTCTCCCCTGCGGTCGTCTAAAGAGCCGCTGTCGGCAGGCGGGCGCTCCAGCGGGCCGATCGCGTTTATGAAGGGGCTGGACGCTTCGGCGGGCAGCATTAAATCGGGCGGCTCCACGCGCCGGGCCGCCAAGATGGTTATTCTAAACGCCGACCACCCGGATATTCAGGAGTTTATTGACTGCAAGAAAGACGCGGAGCTGAAGGCCCACGCCCTAATTGACGCTGGCTACTCCGGCGCGTTCAATGTCAGCGGCGGCGCTTATGACACCGTGCCGTTCCAGAACGCAAACCATAGCGTCCGCGTCACCGACGAGTTCATGCAGGCCGTCGAGTCCGATGGCCCGTGGGAGACCAAGTTCCGCACCGACGGCAAGACCGCCGATACCCTGCGGGCGCGTGACCTGCTGCACTCCATCGCCGAAGGAACGTGGGTTTGCGGCGACCCCGGAATGCAGTACGACACCACCGCCAACGACTGGCACACCTGCGCCAACACCGACCGCATTCATGCCTCTAACCCGTGCTGTTTTGTCGGCGAAACGCTGATCGAAACCGCCGAAGGGCAGGTTCCATTCGCTTCTTTGTATGGGCGGCATGAGGCGGGTGAGGCACTTCCTTCAGTCTTCTCGTTTGATCGTCAAAGCCGCCGGCCTGTCCTGCGCTCTGTTCGGAAAGTCTGGATTGCGGGCTACCCGCAGAAGTTAGTAGAGGTCAAGACGGAGCGCGGCCTGACGTTCCGCTGTACGCCGGAGCATCGCTTCCTGACCCAAGAAGGCGTCTATGTAGAAGCCCAGCATCTTGCAGTTGGCACGGCCCTTTGCTCCCTGCGTTGCACCGCAAAAGACTTGCCGGAAGACAAAGAAGCATTGCAGGCAATGCTGGCTGAGGCTGCTGACGTTCTTCTGGCCGTCACGCCCGTCACGCTGGATGCTCCTGTCGCCGTTTACGACATGGAAGTGGAAGACACGCACAACTTCGCTATCACAGATGCAAACTCTGCTGGGCTGCTGTCTATTGTCGTCTCCAACAGCGAGTTCTTTTTCCTGAATTCTACAGCGTGCAATCTATCATCGCTGAACTTGATGAAGTTCCGGGACGCGGGGAGCGGGGCGTTTGATACCGAGTCGTTTGAGCACGCGGTCAAAGTGATGATTACGGCGCAGGAGATTGTGGTCGGCTTTGCCCACTACCCGACCGAGAAGATCGAGCAGCGCTCTCACACGTTCCGGCCGCTGGGGCTGGGTTACGCCAATCTCGGCGCACTCCTCATGGCGGCGGGCCTGCCCTATGACAGTGATGCGGGCCGGGCGTATGCCGGGGCCGTGACGGCGCTGATGACGGGCCGGGCGTACCATCAATCGGCGACGGTGGCCCGCGACTGCGGCGGGCCATTCGCAGGCTTCGCCGAGAACCGCGAGCCGATGCTTCGGGTCATGGGCAAGCACCGCGCCGCCGTGGACGAGATCAACGGCGCTTTAATCCCGAACACGCTGCTGGACGCCGCCCGGACTGCCTGGGACGATGCGCTGGCGGAAGGGCAAGCGTCGGGCTACCGCAATGCTCAGGCAACGGTGCTGGCTCCGACGGGCTGCCTAGTGGCGGGGTCACTGGTCATTACGGACCGGGGCGTCGTGCGCTTGAACCGATTGGGGAATCTTGATGGGGCGCAGTGGCAGGATGTGGATTTCGGCGTCCTGACCGATACGGGCCGGCAGCAGGCGACCAAGTTCTATGTGAACGGCTTAGGCGCGACGCGGCGCATCACGACCCGCTGCGGCTACGCCATTCAAGGGACGCCCAAGCACCGGGTCAAAGTCGTGGACGCGGCGACGGGGCAATGGGACTGGAAGCGGTTCGGCGAGATCACGCCGGGCGATGTGGTCGCCCTGTCGCTGGGCCAGACGCTTGGCGAGGCGCAGGCCGTGGCGCTGCCGCCGCTGGGAGAGGAATACTGGACGGGGGACTACACGACCCGCGTTCCACGCACCCTAACGCCGGACCTCGCGGAGCTTGTCGGCTACTTCATGGGCGACGGCTCGATGCACTCCAAAGGCCCGCGCTTCTGCGTCGCCAACACAGACCTGGATGTCGCCGAGCGTGTGCAGAGCTTGGTCAAGTCTCTGTTCAACCTAGACGCGCACTTGACGGCCCAGCCCGGCTACTGCGAAGTCGCGGTGCATTCCGTGCCGCTGACGCTGTGGTGGGACGCCTGTGGGTTCAGCAAGCTGTCGCCCGGCCCGGAGCATTCCGGCAAGGGCTACCTGCCGCGCATTCCTGATGCCGTGCTGGCAACGAACGATCCTGCCGTCTACGGCGCATTCCTGCGCGGTCTGTACGAAGCCGACGGCACCGTCACCGGCGGCATTCCCTGCTGGTCTACGGTGCATCGCCCGTTCTCGGAGGAAGTCAAGACGCTTTTGCTGGCCCTCGGCATTCCGACTTCCACCAAGCAGGACACGACCGGCTGGAGCCAGGCTCCGCTTTATGTGCTGCGCCTCCGCAACACGACGTATGCGCCTAAGTTCCAGTCGGCGGTCGGCTTTATGAGCGCCCGCAAGTCCGCCGCCGTCAGCACAAGTGGCGGCGTCCAGACCGCTCGGCACGATTATGTGTATCTCGCGCCGGAAGTCGTGACGGAACTCGTTCCGACGAACAGCGCCCTGTACAATGCCGTCATGCTGTCTCAAAAGCGGCGCAACGGGGCGATTACCCGCCGCACCGCCGAGGCGCTGTATGCCGCGACGCGGGACGAGCGCGTTGCCCAGGCGCTGCGCTTCTTCTATGATGTTGTTACTGAAAACGAAGACGGCGGGGAGCAGCTCACTTACGACCTATCGGTTCCCGCGAACGTCACCTATATTGCTCAGGGCTTTGTGTCCCACAACACCATCGGCTTCTTGATGGACTGCGATACGACGGGGATTGAGCCGGACATTGCGATTGTCAAATACAAGTCGCTAGTGGGCGGCGGCATGATGAAGATCGTCAACCAGACTGTTCCCGAAGCGCTGGACCGGCTGGGCTACGACGAGGCGCAGGCTTTAGGAATTATCAAATTCATTGATGAGCATGACACGATTGAAGGCGCGCCGGACCTGAAGCCCGAGCATCTGGCGATCTTCGACTGCGCGTTCCGGGCCATGAACGGCACTCGGTCTATCCATTACCGGGGCCATCTCAAGATGATGGCGGCGGCCCAGCCGTTTATTTCGGGCGCGATCTCAAAGACCGTCAATGTCCCGAATGACGCTTCGCCGGACGACATCGCCCAGACCTATTTGGAAGCGTGGCAGCTCGGCGTCAAGGCCGTCGCCATCTACCGGGACGGCTCCAAGCGCACCCAGCCGCTGAATACGGCCAGCGAAAAAAGCATGGAAGCCAAAGCCGCTGCGGACGCGGTTGCGCCGGACGCCGCGCCAAGCGCCCTTGCCGTGCCGAAAGCGGTCCGCCGCCGGCTGCCCGACGAGCGCGACGGCGTGACGCACAAGTTCAGCATCGGCGGTCATGAAGGCTACCTGACGGTCGGCCTGTACCCGGACACCCGCCAGCCCGGCGAGATCTTCATTCGGATGTCCAAAGAAGGGTCTTCGATTTCTGGCCTGATGGACAGCTTCGCCACCGCCATTTCGCTCGCGCTTCAGTACGGCGTCCCGCTGTCTACTCTGGTGGACAAGTTCATCCATTCGCGCTTTGAGCCATCGGGCTTCACCGGCAACAAAGACATCCCGATGGCGAAATCGGTGATGGACTACATCTTCCGGTACTTAGCGCTGCGCTTCCTGCAAAAAGAAGACCGCCACAACGTCGGGTTAATCGCCGACCAGGAAGACACCTACGCCCCGCCGAGGCCCTCCCTCCCGGCCCACGACTCCAAAAGCGGCACCCTGAGTAGCAAGATTGGGGGCAGCAACGGGAACGGAAACGGCCATCACAATGCCAACGCGCATCTGGCCGAGACCAACACCGCGTCTATCACAGACCATGAGCGCGAAATCTCGCTGATGCAGTCCGATGCCCCGCCGTGCCCCGAATGCGGAGCCATTACCATCCGCAGTGGTGCCTGTTATAAATGCCTGAGTTGCGGAACCAGCTTAGGCTGCTCGTAAAAGTAAAAAACCGGAAGTGAGAAATTGCTTCCGGTTTTTTACTTTTGTGGGGGAGTTGCATTACATGGTGAACCTGTAAAGAATAACATCTGAATACCAACACCAAAAGAACCAACATCTTTATAGCATGACCATGCATGACTAGTCCCAACGTGGAAGCGCTCGAAAATAGGCAAACAAAGGTTTGCTAAATGGATTGAATTTGGCGATGGATTGTGGTAAATTACAAGTGAGTAAGCAAACAGTTCATTCAGCACTATAAAGAAAGGAGAAGAAACACATCGACTTTACGGTTGCAATATGATACGTAGCAACTGAAAAACAAAGCGGATCTATCCGTATTCTGACTTGACTTGGTTTAATGAGGTAATAACGATGAACAGTTCCAACAAAACTTTTTTCGACCGGCTTATGGATATATGGGGCGCATTCACGCTCTTTCTTTATCCTTGTGGAGTGTTGTTTTTTGCTTATGAAGCATATACTTCGCATAACGGTAAGGGCTTCGATGCAGGTGCGAACTTCGTGCTGTATATTCTGTATTGCCTGCTTTGGGGGTACAGCTTTTGGACTACGCTGAGGACGGTACGAACTATCGCGCGTATTGAAGTTCAGCAATCTGTTCAGAATGAGGCGGAGGCAAGAGTTGCTGCCATCCGCAAATCAGCAGATGAGCATATCGAGACGATGCGTGAGATTTATCATCAGAGGGACAATGAGCTTGACAGACGATTTCGGGAAATGTTAGCCAAATCAACCCTCTTAGTTGGTTCCCAGGGCAAAGTTGCAAATCGCGAATAAAGAGCAAACGAGACAGATGGCTCTGCCCCAGTAGAACACTTCTACTGGGGTTTCATCGTTTCTGCCGATATGTTCCAGACCAAGTGGCCTGCGGTAGCCGCTTCCCACGTCTCGGTCCTTCGTTCTACTTCCTCCGCGAAATCTTGTTTGTGAGAAAGAACCTCGAACATATCTACAATCCCAAAATCCTGCGGGTAAGCGTGTGTCCAGTGCTGTAACTCCTGCGTGGCTTGCCGGATTTCGGTTGATGTGGATGCGCTCAACGCCTGCTCAATGATGCGTTCGCGCTCTGCGTTGTCCCAGTTCATCAGGGTCTTCCTTTTGTTCTCAAACGGTCGCTTGCGGCAGAGAAAATGGATAGGAAGCGCCGCCGATCTGCGCCAGCAAGGCTGCTGCTAAGGCTGTAAACAAAGGCGGCTCGGTCCTGGATTGGGGTTGCCAGCAAATCTATAGAGAACCCCGTTTGCTGTTCCTCCGTGATGCTCAGGCTCCGCCGTAAGTCCTCTAACGCATCGATGTATCGGTTGTAGACGTGGTCTGCTTCTACCTGCCGAAAAACTGCCTCTTCCACTTGAACCCCGGCCCGTGCCAGGACTTCCGGGCGGAGGAGACGCTGTGTTTGCTCGACGACGCCTTCTTCCCAGCCGATCAGTGCATTGTAGTCTGCCGAATTGTAGCCTGCGGAACGTGAATGCAGGCTTTCATGGATTAAGGTGCGCCAGCGTGTTTCCTGAGTGACAAGTTTTGCCTGAATGACAATGCCACAGGAGAACAGCTTTTTCCCACGAAACCATTCCTCCTGCCCCAGCTCCACTTGTCCGTTCCAGCGGGAAGGCAGACTAGTCAACCCGGTCAGAAATGGCGCAATTTGTTCCAATTCTTTGGAAACTTGCTCTGCGTCATCGTGAGGATGGTCTGATTGTTCTGGGTTCGCTTCCATGCTGAAGTTGAGTATACCTGAACGGCTTGCCTTCCTTCTTTATTTCCCTGTATAATGTTCTTAGGCTCCAACTTGAGCGAACCTTTTGAGGAACAACACATGACGTATCGGGTGGCGTTGATTGGGGCGGGGAATATCGGGGAGGTTCATGCGCGGCAGTGGGCGCTGTTGCCGGACGCCGAAATTGTGGGGGTGCTGGACCCGCGCCCCGACGCGGCGGCGGCGCTGGGGACGGCGCATTCGGAGTGGGGGGCGCTGCTGGCAGAGTCGAAGCCGGATATTGTGGATATTTGCGTGCCGACGCCGCTGCATGGGGAGTATGTGGAGTTGGCGGCGGCGGCGGGGCTGGCGATCTTTGTGGAGAAGCCGCTCGGGCGGACGATGGCGCAGTGCGATGCGATTGTCGCGGCAGTGGAGCGGGCGGGCGTACCGGCGATGGTCGGGCAGGTGGTCCGGTACTTCCCGGAGTATGCCGGGGCGAAGCGGCTGGTGGATTCGGGCGCGGTGGGGAAGCCGGCAGCGGTGCGGACGGCACGGATGGGCGGGTTTCCGCAGATCACGGGGCGCCCGAACTGGTACGCCGATCCCGTGCAGAGTGGGGGCGTGGCGCTGGATTTAATTTTGCATGATTTTGACTGGCTGCGGTGGACATTCGGCCCGGTCTCGCGCGTCTTTGCTCAGGGGCTGTGGGGCAGGCCGGAGTATATCGGCAAGCTGGACTATGCGCTGGTGACGCTGCGGTTTGAGTCGGGCGCAGTCGGCCATGTGACGGGATCGTGGGCGCACCCCAGCGGGTTTCGAACGACGCTGGAAGTGGCGGGGGACGGCGGACTGATTGAGCATGATTCGGCCCAAAGCGCACCATTGCTGTCGTCGCTGCGGCAGACGGGCAGCACCAGCGGAGTAGCGTTTCCGGAAAGTCCGATGGCTCCGACCGATGACCCATACTACTTGGAACTGGCGGCGTTTGTGTCGGCGCTTCAGACCAATTCCCCGATGCCGGTGACGGTCTACGACGGACGGGAAGCGGTGCGGATTGGGCTGGCGGCGCTGGAGGCGATGGAGACGGGCAAGGTGGTGTCGCTATGAGCAAGCTGAAGATCGGCATTTTGTCGTTCGCGCACATGCACGCGGCGTCGTATGCCGCTGCGCTTAAGGCGCATCCCGGCGCAGAGCTGGTCGGCATTGCGGACGCCGATGCAGAGCGCGGGCGGGAGCAGGCGGAAGCGTTCGGCACGCGGTTCTTCGAGAGCGAGGCGGCGCTGCTGGATCAGCACCTGGACGGCGTTGTCGTCACGAGCGAGAACGTGCATCACCGGCGTCTGGTAGAGATGGCGGCGGGGGCGGGCGTCAAAGCGATTTTGTGCGAAAAGCCATTGGCGACGACACCCGAAGACGCACAGGCGATGATTGACGTTTGCCGGGCGGCAGGCGTCACGCTGGCGATGGCGTTTCCCTGCCGGTATTCCCCAGCGTACCAGCGGCTTCATGTCCAGGTCTCGGCAGGCGCGATTGGGGACGTGCTGGCGATCCGGGGCACGAACCACGCCAAGATGCCGGGCGGCTGGTTTACAGACAGGGCACTGTCCGGCGGCGGGGCGGTGATTGATCACACGGTCCATGTGGCGGACCTGAACCGGCATCTGCTGGGGCGGGACGCGGTGGAAGTCTACGCGGAGATCGGCCACGGGTTCTACCATCAAGAATGGGAAGACACCGGGTTTTTGTCCATTCGCTACGACGGCGGCGTCTTCGCAACGCTGGACACAAGCTGGTCCCGCCCCCAATCGTACCCGACCTGGGGCGATGTGACGCTGCAAGTTCTGGGAACGCTGGGTGTTTTAGAGCTGGACATGTTCAAGCAGAGTTTAGCAGCCTACGGTGCGGACGGGCAGGGGACATGGGTCAACTGGGGCAGTGACACGGACGCCGGCCTGATCGCAGACTTTTTGAAGCTTGCTTCCGGGCAGCCTGCGCCGCTGCTGGCGACCGGCGAAGATGGCCTGGCGGCGCTGGCTGTCGCGCTGGCCGCGTACCGGTCTGCCGACGCCGGCGCACCGGTTGCTATTGAAACATAACTCTTTAACCTGCCGTCAATCCTCCTGTGTTTTCCATCCGCTCATTTTCAGGTAAACTACCAGAGTAGCAGGCTTGTATGCTTCCTGACGTTATACTCTTGTCGCTTTATACTTTCGTGGAAAGAGAACACTTGATGCCAGGTGACCAAAATCAGCCGTCCCCGCCGGACCGCGATGCCGACGGACTGGCCCCGCCGGACCTGCCGGGCATTTCCCTAACGCCGACCGCATTAAGCCGAGGACCATTTAGCGCGGTTTACCGGGGCCGAGATAAAGCGCACGGCTATGACGTGATCGTGAAGGTTCTGCAGACCGGCGGGGACCCGGTGGCAGTAGACCGGTTCCGGCGCGAAGCGGCGGTCATGGCGAAGCTGCGCCACCCTAACATTGTCGCCCTGTACCAGTTTGTTGACGGCAGCCCAGCGGCTCTGGTCATGGAATATGTGCCGGG
>JAABUQ010010747.1_pt1 | contig 11918 bp, 13 predicted proteins | sample 5560001 | NCBI WGS metagenome assembly JAABUQ01 (sample SAMN10711888, study PRJNA513371) | rock metagenome | isolation source: Antarctica rocks | place: Antarctica: Victoria Land, Finger Mt nord | collected 2015-12-18
GCGCCCGAGTCAGCAGAATCGTTGTTTTCATTATAGTCTCCTATAACGCGACTCAACCCAGAGGCAACGCTGCCAATCTTGGCGCGGTGCGCTTTAAAACTATCAACCTCTTGGTAATACTGCAAGTCGTGTCGGCTATGAACCCGATTCCGCTCGCCGCTGGGGCGGCGTGATGCGCAGCAGCCGCACGTCGCCGGAGCGGATCGTCACGCCGGTCGCATCGAACCATTCCAACAGCGGCACCGCGTATTTGCGCGAGGTGCCGACGAGATCGCGAAACGTCGCCATGGTGATCTGTTTATCGCGGCGAAGCGCGGCTTCGAGTTTCGCGCGCGCGTCGGCGATTTGCACGCCACGATAGACGGTCTCGTGCACCTTAACGAGCGCGCCACCGGTGAGCAGCGTCTCGAACGCCTGCGCTAACCCGACGATCTTCGTCGAACGAATTGCCGCCGTCACGTCGTCGGCCGCAATCGGTACGAGATCGGCGCTCGCCGGAAAGAGCTCGTCGAAAAACGCGCGCTGCTCGCTCGAGAGCTGCGGCACGAATTGCGGCGTTGCGTAGTATCCGCTTCGAGCGGCGATCGTGCCGTCTTCGATTGCGACGGCGAGAAGTCGATGGAGTTCGCTCTCCGCGACAGCGAGCTCCCGCGAAAGCGCTAGGCCCGTCTTACCGACGAGCCACGGCGTGTCGTGCTCGCTCGCACGCAAATGTTCGATGACGCGCTCGATCAGCGACGTAGCGAGTTCCGCGTCGACGTACGTCGGCGGCTTCGAAAGCCGTAGCGCGCGGCCCTCATCGACGAGTTTCGCGAGCGCCGCTTCCGCCACGTCCTCGCGCACGTTCGATGCAGCACCGACGCGCGCCGCGGTCGCGCCAGCGAATCGCGCGTCCCGCAGTGCCGCGACGATCGCCGATGTCTCGGGGTCGGCGCCCGAGGCGTCGCTCGCGCCCGCACCATCGACGCCCGCAATGGTTCCGCCGCCGAGCAGTGTCTTGGGCGATACGCGGCGCACCACGAACGCGGCGCCGGGAAAGACGACCGTCGATCGACGCAAGAATAATTTCGCGCTCGTCGCTTCCGCGTTCGTCGGCACGGTCTCGAAGACGAGCGTGCCGATAATCTCCGCCGCTCCGAGATAGGCACGCACGGGCGTGCGCCGCTTGAGCAACGCGATGGCTTGCGGAAGCGCACGGAACTGCACGTCGACGGCGGAGCGCGTCGCAAACTGCGGGCTCGCGAGCACCGCACCGCGTTCGAGTTCGGCCGTTTCGACGCCGGGCACGTTGATCGCGACGCGTGCGCCACCGGCGACCTGGTCACGCTTTTCGCCGAAGACGCCGATGCTCCGCACGCGCACCTCGCGACCCAGCGGCGCGAGCGCGAGTTGATCGCCGACACGAATGCGGCCCTGCATGAGCGTCCCGGTCACGATCGTGCCGTGTCCCGGCAACGCGAAGACGCGGTCGATCGGTAAATATGCGGGTGCGCCGGGCGCCCGCGCCGGCAACGCGACGAGCGCGTCGTGGATCGCAACGCGCAGCGCGGGCATGCCTTCACCCGTGAGCGTCGAGACCGCCAGCATCGGCGCCCCGTCCGCGATCGTACCGACGAGCGCTTCGCCGACGAGTTCGCGCGCGAACGCCAATTCCTCGGCGTCGACGGTGTCGGATTTCGTCAACACGACGATCGTCTTCTTGACGCTCAAGTACTGTAGGATCGCGAGATGCTCGACGGTCTGCGGCTTCGGTCCTTCGTTCGCGGCGATGACGAGCAGCAGCAGCTCCATCCCCGCCGCTCCGGCGAGCATGTTGTGCAGGAAACGTTCGTGCCCGGGAACGTCGATGATGCCCGCTTCGACGCCGTCCTCGAAGCGCAAGTGCGCGAAGCCCAAATCGAGCGTCATGCCGCGCAGCTGCTCCTCGATCCAACGATCGGGGTCGGTCCCCGTCAGCGCACGGACGAGCGACGATTTCCCGTGGTCGACATGACCCGCGGTACCGAGGACATGCATGCCTTACGCGAGCGCCGCGACGACGGCGCGCGCGAGTTCGGATTCGCGTTCGGGGGGGATCGTCCGAAAGTCGATCAGCGCCGCATCACCCGCAACCCGCGCGACGACGCGCGGCGACCGTTCGCGCAAGCGCGCCGCAAAGGCGTTGGGATTCGTCCGTCCGTCGCGCAGCGCGAGCGCGTACGATGGCAGCGTCGCGGTCGGCGCGGATCCGCCGCCCGCGTACGCGAGCGTCTCGACTCCGGCGATGCGCTCGTCGTAGCGGTGATCGAGCGTCGCGATAAAGGCGTGCACGCGCGCACGCACGTCGTCACGCGTTTGCCGCAGCATCGCGTAAAATGGGATGCGCTCGTGACCGCCGGGCTGCAGATAGAGCCGTAGCGTCGCGCCGAGCGCCGCGAGCGTCGCTTTGTCGACACGCAGCGCGCGCAGGAGCGGGTTCGCGCGCATGCGCGCGATCGCCGCGGCCGAGCCGACGATGATACCGGCTTGCGGGCCGCCCAGCAGCTTGTCACCGGAAAATACGACGAGATCGATCCCGTCGGCAACGACTTCGCCGACGGTACGTTCGTGCGGCAACCCGTACGGTGCGAGATCGACGAGCACGCCCGATCCAAGATCTTCTACCGTTGGTATCCCGACGCGTTTGCCGAGTGCGGCGAGTTCGGCCGGCACGACATCGCTGACGAAGCCTTCGATCGAATAATTCGAGGTGTGACTGCGCATGAGCAATGCCGTCTCGATGCCGAGGGCGCGTTCGAAATCGCGCAGGTACACTTTGTTGGTCGTCCCCACCTCGACCAGCGTCGCGCCGCTGCGGCGCAGCACGTCGGGCAGCCGGAAGCCGCCGCCGATTTCGACGAGCTGGTTACGCGAGACGACGACTTCGCGGCCCGGCTTGCCGGGCACGGGCGAGCGCGCGAACGTATCGAGCACGAGCAGGATCGCCGCTGCGCAATTATTCACAACTAATGCATCGTCCGCGCCCGTCGTCGCACGCAACAACGACGTGACGCGCGCGTATCGCGACCCGCGCGTCCCGGTGCCGAGGTCGAATTCGAGATTGGAATACCCGCCCGCGACCGCGGACATCGCGGCGATCGCTTCGGGCGCGAGCGGCGCGCGGCCGAGATTCGTGTGCAGCAAAATCCCGGTGCCGTTGAGCACCTCGACGAGGCCCTCGTTTTCCTCACGCGCGAGCCGCGTCCGTACGCGCTCGAGCATCGATTCGAACGGCGGGACGACGCGGGCTTCGCGGACCGCGCGTGTCCGAACATCGCGCAAAACGTCATCGACCGCCGTTTTCACGGCGGTCGTTCCGAACAGCGCTGCGTAGCCCGCGACGTCCGGTTCGTCGAGGAACCGATGCATCGCGGGCAGGTCGCGGAGATTCACCCCGGGCGTCCGGGCTTAGGCGGCCGCGAGATGTTTCGCGAGCATCTCCGTGATCTTTTGCTCGGGCACGAATCCGACGATCCGATCGACCGCTTCGCCGCCCTTGTAGAGGATGAGGCACGGAATGCCTTGCACGCCGTATTGGCCCGCAATGCTCGGGCTCTCATCGGTATTGAGCTTGACGAATCGCGCGCGGCCAGCGTGCGCGGCGGCGACCTTCTCGACCACCGGCGACAACATGCGACACGGTCCGCACCAGGGCGCCCAAAAATCGACGAGAACCGGTTGGTCGCTCGCGAGAACGTCCGCGGCGAACGTCGCTTGTGAAACATCGGGGAGTGCACTCATGGAAAAATCTCAACCTCCGGGCTCTTGGACCGCGCCCGTTCGACACCGGTTGCGCGTCGCATTGGCTTCGCTTGCCGCACTGATCACGATCGCGACCGTTGCCAACAGCGCGCGCGCCGCGAAGGGGCCCATTCGCGTGCTCGTGTGGGCCGTCGTCGCCGAACCCGCGCGCTTCACGATGTCGCCGGAACTATGGTCGAAAGATATCGCCGCATTCGTCGGCGGGAACGCGGTCGCGTTCGCAGGCCCGAACGATCCGACCGTCGCCGACTGCCGCGCGGCGGCCGCCGATTATGCGATCGTCGCTCCGTTTAGCCTGCGTCCGAAATTGCCGGGGATGGCGAATTCGGGCGATCGCATCGCGGCGCAGACGCACCTCGTCGTAACCAATTGCATTACCGGCACGACGACACTCGATCGCGTCGTCTTCCTCGAAAGCGATCCCCCGACGCATGCGACCGATGGTGACATCGACGGCGTTCCGGAGATCGCGTGGGCGCACGGGCTGCCCGGGACGCTGGCAAAGAACGCCGTCGTCTTCGAACGGGTCGCTCGCATCGCTCAAGTCACGTCGCCGCTGGCGCTCGTGGACATACGCGCCGGACGCGTTCGCGTCGGCGACGGCTTGCGCGATTTCGCGCACGCGGATCACTCGGTGCGGCCGTCCCCGATTGCGCTCACCGTGACGCAAGTGTTCGATCGGTATGTCGAGGTGATGTTCTCGAGCAACGGCGATCGGCCCGCGACGGGCGATCTCGTCGAACCCCTCACCGCGCCGACGGCACGTCCCGCGACGCCGTCGCCCGCACCGTCCACGCCGGTTGCTCCGGCGCAGGCCGCGTCGCCGCAACCCACGCCTTCGCCGTAGCGCGCGTCGGTTACGCCGGCGCGCCGCCCTCTGGCGTATCGTCGCTACCGTCGTCGTCTTCGTCGTCATCTTCGACGTCGTCGTCGAGATCTTCGGTGAGCGCCGCATCGTCCGCCGATTCCGGCGGATTCTCGGGCGTCGCCGCGATCGCTCCGACGATTTCCGGAGCTTCGCCCGTCACGTCCTCGATCTGCGCGGATTGCACGCCGAGGTTGGTGATCGCGATGACTTCGTCGCCGGGCTCGAGCCGCTGCAGTCGCACGCCCTTCGCCGCGCGACCGATCTTACGGATGTCGGCCACGCGGATGCGAATGACCTGATTGCCCGAGGTCATCAGCAGCACTTCGTCGTTCTCGCTCACGAGAATTTGATCGACGACCGTACCGATATTCTTCGACTTCGCGAAGGCCTTGATGCCCTTGCCACCGCGCTTGGTCTTGCGGTATTCGTCGAGCGGCGTGCGCTTACCGAACGCGAGCGACGTGACGACGAGAACCTCGTGGCGCGGTTCGCGCACGCGTGCGACCGGCGCATCGCCATCGAGGTCTCCCGCGAACGAGACGTGATCGGAACCCGCCGAGTTCGCAATCGCAACGTCGCCCGCGACGCCTTCGACGATGTCCATCGCGACGAGTTCGTCGCCGTCGGCGAGCCGGATGCCGCGAACGCCGCGCGCATTACGCCCCATCGCGCGCACGCCCGGCTCCTCCGGAAAGTGCAGGGCCATGCCTTCGCGCGTGCACAACAAAATATCGGCCGATCCATCGGAGAGACCGACGCCGAGCAGTTCGTCGTTCTCATCGAGTCCCGCGGCGTTGAGGCCGCTGCGCCGGATGTTCGCGAACTCTTTGAGCGACGTTTTCTTGATGATGCCGCGTCGGGTGACCATCACGAGATACTTGTCGTCGACGAAATCGCGAATAGGGAAGACGGCGGTGACGACTTCGCCCGGCGGCAACGTCAGCAGGTTGACCAGCGCCGTGCCGCGCGACGTGCGGCCGGAATCGGGGATCTCGTATGCCCGCAGACGATACGCGCGCCCCTTGTTCGTGAAGAACAGGACGAATTCGTGTGTCGTCGCCGTGAAGAAGTTCTGCACGACGTCTTCGGTCTTGAGTCCCGAGATACCGATGACGCCGCGGCCGCCGCGATTCTGCGCGCGATACGTGTCGACGTTGATCCGCTTGATGTACCCGCCGACCGTCGACGTGACCACCACCGGTTCGTCCGGGATGATGTCGAGCATGTTGAATTCGTCTTCGAGCGGCAGGATCTGCGTGCGACGCTCGTCGCCGAAGCGTTTTTTGATATCGAGACAGTCGGCGGAGATGATCGCGAGCACGCGCTCGTCGCGCGCGAGGATATCTTCGAGGTCGGCGATGAGGACGAGCAACGCGTTATACTCATCCTCGATCTTCTGACGTTCGAGGCTCGTGAGCGTGCGCAGCCGCATATCGAGAATAGCGTTGGCCTGCACGAGTGAGAATGCGAAGCGCACGATGAGCCGTTCGCGCGCCGCTTCCGTCGAGTCGCTCTCGCGGATGATGCGGATGACTTCATCGATGTGATCGAGGGCGATGCGGAAGCCCTCGAGTACGTGCGCCCGATCCTTCGCCTTCTGCAATTCGTACTCGGTGCGCCGGCGGATGACGACTTTGCGATGCGCGATGAAATGTTCGAGCATCGCGCGCAGGCCGAGCACCTGCGGTTCGAGCGTCTGCGCGATGCCGGGGATCGGCGACGGCGCCGGCACGAGCGCAAGCATGTTGAACCCGAAGCTCGTTTGCAGCGGCGTGTGTTTGTAGAGTTGGTTGAGCACGACCGACGGCGTCGCGTCGCGCTTGAGATCGACGACGATGCGGATGCCTTTGCGATCGCTCTCGTTCGTAAGACCCGCGATGCCGGGGATCGATTTCTCCGCATACGCTTCCGCGATCGCCTCGACGATGCGCGCCGTCGTCACTTGGAACGGCACCTCGGTAATGACGATGCGATTGCGGCCCTTCTCCTCGACGATCTCGGCCCTGCCGCGCATCATCACGGAGCCGCGACCCGTCCGGTACGCCGTGCGGATGATGTGGTTGCCCATCAGGATGCCGCCGGTGGGAAAATCGGGACCGTGGACGATGCCCGCGAGCGCGTCGTCGAGTTCGTCTGCCGATGCCGTCGGATTTGCGACGAGGTGCGCGATCGCGTCGCAGATCTCGCCGACGTTGTGCGGCGGAATGTTCGTCGCCATGCCGACCGCGATGCCCGAACTGCCGTTGACCAACAGTTGCGGTAGCCGCGCCGGAAGCACGACCGGCTCCGTGCCCTGATTGTCGAAATTCGGAACGAAATCGACCGTATCTTTATCGATATCGGCGAGCATCTCCATCGCGACGCGCGCGAGCCGCGCTTCCGTGTAGCGATAGGCCGCCGGCGGATCGCCGTCGATCGAACCGAAATTCCCGTGACCGTCGACGAGCGGGTAGCGCAGCGTGAAATCTTGCGCCATACGCACGAGCGCGTCGTACACCGACGAGTCGCCGTGCGGGTGGAAACTCTTGAGGACCTCACCGATCACACCGGCGCATTTGCGATGCTGCTTGTCGGGCGTGAGATTCATATCGCGCATCGCGTAGAGGATGCGGCGCTGCACGGGCTTGAGGCCGTCGCGCACGTCGGGCAAGGCGCGCGAGGCGATGACCGACATCGCATACGAGAGATAGCTCTCCCGCATTTCATCTTCGACATTAACGAGCGAGACGCGATCGAATGTGGGGTCCAATACCTAGTCCAGTACCCAATGCGCCCGGACACGCAGGCGTGCCGGGCGACCGTCGTGCGCCCGGCGAAGGGCGCGTGAGTGCTTAACGGATCTGCGGTCGCGGCTTGATAACGGCCCCGACGAAAAATCCGACGATGCCGCCGACGAGCGCGCCGATGACGGCGATGAAGGCGATCTTGCTCCCGAGCCCGCCGCCGGCGTGCCCGAACGAAAGGAAGCGCGCGGTCACGAAGACGGCTTCGAAGAGCGCCGCGACGACCGCCGCGAAGACGCCGGTTATCACGCCGACCAACACGTCGTTCGCTCTCCACCACATGCGCGCGAGGTTCGCGCCCGAGCTTAGGACATCTTTTTGTCGACTTCTCATTCCATCACGGGTCTCGACGCCCTCGACGCGCTCGCACGTGACTTCGCCAGCACCCTCGTTCCGGGCGACGTCGTGGCGCTCCGCGGCGATCTCGGCGCGGGAAAAACCACATTCGTTGCGGCCGTCCTGCGCGCGCTCGGCCGCGACGCCGATGTTGCGAGTCCCACGTTTACGTTCTGGCACCGCTACGGCGGTCTGCCGCCCATCGAACATCTCGATCTCTATCGCATCGAATCGCCACACGAAGCGGACGAACTCGGTCTCGAGGAAGCGCTCGCGCCGGACGGCATCGTCTTCGTGGAGTGGCCGGATCGATTGCCGGGCCTCGTGCCCGCGCACGCCGTCGCGGTGACGATCGCGGGTTCCGGCGACGCGCCGCGCACGGTCACGATCGAACGCTCGTGATCTGGCTCGGCATCGACGGTGCGCTCGGCGCTTTTTCCGCCGCGGTCGTCGCGAGCGATGCGGCCTTCGCACCGCGCACCGCGATTGCAGCCGGCAGCGACGCGCTCGAACGCGGGCTCACGCTCGTCGACGAGGTCTTGGACGGCCTCGCGTTCGCGCAGGTCGGCGCGATCGCGGTCGGCATCGGACCCGGCGGCTTCACGGGGCTGCGAATCGCGCTCTCCTACGCGAAGAGTCTCGCCTTCGCGGCCGGGCTGCCGCTCGTGGGCGTCTCATCGTATGACGCACTCCAGACGGCGACACCCGAAGGTGACGGGCCCGCGGGTGCCACGGTCGCCTTCGTTCACGGTCGGCCCGGCATCGCATGCGCGCGACTGCAGATGGCCGGAACGCCCGATCATGTCGTCTGCGGAACGTATACGGAGATCGCGACCGATCTCGCGAGCCGTCTGCCCCGGGGTGCCGTCGTGCGTACCGTCGGCAATGCGGAGGGCGCGGCTTTCGCGCTTGGCGAACGATACGCGACCGTGTTGTCCGTCCCCGCAAGCGTCGTCGTCCCGGCCCTGGCCGTCGTCCGCCACGCGCTCGTCGCCGGGAATCCGGGCGGCCCCCACGCGTTGCGCGCGGATTACGGCGAAGCGCACTACGCCGAACAGGCCCCGCGCTAGCGATGCGGGCCGATCTCGAACCGCGCGCCGCAGGCCAACCCGAACGCCTGACGATTTCGCGGATGTCGCAGAGCGATATTCGCGCCGTCATGCGCATCGAAGCGCGTTCGTTCTCGACGTCCTGGCCGCCGAGCGCCTTCGCAAGCGAACTCTCCGACAATAAACTCGCGCATTATTTCATCGGCCGCGTCGGCGACCCACGCACGGGCGTCATCGTGGCGTATGGCGGCATCTGGGTGATTCTCGAGGATTCGCACATCACGACGATCGCCGTGCATCCCGATTGGCGCGGCCGCAAATACGGCGAAGAATTGCTCGTGCATCTGCTGCACGAGGCGATCGAACGCGGCGCGTCGTGGATCACGCTCGAGGCGCGCGAATCCAACGTCGTGGCGCAAAATCTCTATAAGAAATACGGCTTTACGATCGTTTCGACGCGTCGCGCGTACTATAGCGACAACGGCGAGAATGCCGTCGTCATGTGGGCGGGTCATTTGCGCGGCGACCTGTATCGCAACCGCCTCACGACGCTCACGCGAGAACTCGACGCTGCGATCGAACGCGATCGCTGACCCGCTCGCGTCGTTCGCGACGCTCGGGCGAGCCGTCCGCGCGGAGATCGCGCAGGACCATCGGTACGCCCATACCGTGCGCGTGGCGCGTCTGGCGGATCGGCTCGCACAGCGTCATGGCGAAGATCCCGCGCGCGCGCGGCTCGCGGCCATGTTGCACGACTTCGCGCGACTCTATTCAGCCGAGCGCCTCATCGCGGAATGCGTCGCGCGGAGCATGTCGATCGATAGCTTCGAAGCGCGTCATCCCATCGTGCTACACGCACGGCTCGGGGCCGAACTCGCGCGCGAGCGTTTCGGCGTGACGGATGCCGGCGTCTTGTCGGCGATCGCCCGCCATACGGTCGCAGCGGCCGACATGTCCCGGCTCGACACGATCGTCTACCTCGCCGACGGCTTGGAACCGGGGCGCGACTTCCCCGAACGCGAAGCCTCCGAGGCCCTCGCGTTCGCCGACCTCGACGCCGCGATGGTCGACGTCCTCGAATCGAGTTTGCGCTATCTCGCGAGCCGCGGGCTCGAAGCCGCGCCACAGACGCTCGCGGCGCTCACCACTCACCGTTCACGAAGGAGTTCGCTCTCTGCCTGACCTCATCGACCTCGTGCGGGATGCCGCACTCGATCTCAAAGCCGACGACGTGATCGTCTTGCCGCTCGAGGGCCGCACGATCGTCGCCGACGCATTCATCATCGCGACGGGACGCTCCAAAATTCAGACGCGTTCGATCGCCGACGCCATCGTCGAGAAAGCGAAAGCCGAAGGCTTTCCCGTCGCTCGAACGGAGGGCTATTCCGACGGCGGCTGGATCCTCATCGATCTCGGACCCGTCGTCGCTCACGTGTTCACGTCCGAACAGCGAACGTTCTACAATCTCGAACGCCTCTGGGGCGCGCCCGATGTCGCGGCGGCGCGAACGTCGTGAAGGTGCGAACCCGCCGGTCACGCGGTCTCAAGGACAAGCTCAAGAAGGCCGCGATCTGGGCGTTCATCGGGATCTTTCTGCTCAGCATCGTCGGCGTCGCCGTCGTCACCGTGTCTCGATAGGATCGCCGGCCAACGCCGTTCGCGTTTGGGTCGGAAACAAATGGATTCGGACCGGGTATGAGGCCTTGTGACTACCAAGAAGGTCTCGATGAACATCTTTCGCACGCTCGTCGCATTCGTGCTCGCGCTCGCTTCCGTCGCGGCGCCAGCTTTCGCGCGCGACTCCTACGTAACCGACGGCGGCGCGATGTTTTCGGCTGCGACCGTGTCGGCGCTCAACGAGAAGATCGCGGGCTTCAACCGCGCGACCGGCAAGGAAGTCGTCGTCGTAACGGTACCATCGCTGGGCGGCGAAACGCCGCAAGCCGCGGCCGAGAAAGCCTTCGCGCAACAGCAAGTCAACGGCGTGATGATCTTTCTCTCGAAAGCGGATAAAAAGGACGGCGTGATCGGCGACCGCGCGTCGCGCTCGTTCTTCCCCGCGGGCTCGTTCGATAGCATCCGCCAAGCGATGCGCGGCTATTTCCGTCAGGGTGATTTCGACACCGGAATCACGACCGGCGTCGATTTGGTGCTCAATGATTATCGCGGCCACGAATCGTCACTGCGCGGCGCTTCGAGCCGCCGCGAACTCGCGCCCACGGCGCGATCCTCGAGTTTTGGAGGCGGTATGTCCTTGTTCTGGCTGGTCCTGATCCTCATCGCCGGCTTCCTGATCATCCGCGCGATCTTCCGCGCGATGTCGCGCCCGCGCATGATGCCTCCCGGCTACGGTGGCCAGCCCGGCTACGGTCAGGGCCCCGGTTACGGCGGCGGTATGGGCGGCGGCATGATGGGCGGCGGTGGTGGCGGCTTCTTCAGCGGTCTTCTCGGAGGCCTCGGCGGCGCGTTCATCGGCAACGAACTCTTCGGACGCCACGACGGCGGCGGGTACGGCGATCAGTCGGGCGTCGTCGGCGGTGGCGATGGTGGCCAAGTCGGCAGCGGCGACGCGAGCGGTTGGCAATCCGATGCGGGCCAGGCCGACACGAGCGGCGGTTCGTTCGGCGATTACGGTTCGTCGGGCGGCGGTTTCGACAGCGGCGGTGGCTTCGACGGCGGCGGCGGCGGCGACTCGGGCGGCGGCGGCTGGTAATTTCGCAAACGGCGCGTGTGGTGTGGCCCCTCGGTGCGAAAGCCGGCGCTGTGCACGCGACATCCGAGACGCACGCACCCTAGCGAGTCATGGATGGTCGGCTCGCCGCCCTCCCAGGACGACATCACCCGCGAAGCCGTCGATTTTTCCAACGGTCATGCCGCTCACGTCGAGGAGGTCGTCGAGCGTCGCGAACGGTCCGCTCGTTTCGCGCACGATCACGATCCGCTCGGCCAGAGTCGGCCCCACGCCGGGGAGTTCGGCGAGCGTCACGGCATCGGCCACGTTGAGATCGATCGGCTCGCCCGCAGGCGCACGCCCGAGATGCGATCGCTTCGCGCCGTGCGCCCGATGGGAACGCCGCCGTCGTTGCGATGTGGCCGTGGCGC
>JAABUQ010010748.1_pt1 | contig 11917 bp, 11 predicted proteins | sample 5560001 | NCBI WGS metagenome assembly JAABUQ01 (sample SAMN10711888, study PRJNA513371) | rock metagenome | isolation source: Antarctica rocks | place: Antarctica: Victoria Land, Finger Mt nord | collected 2015-12-18
GCAGCTTGTAGAGCTTGCCCTCCGCCCGGCGCGGATCAGGGACGTCCGCCAGCACATCCAACAACGGCGAAAACGCAGCCACGGCAATCTCCCAACCAGTTGCTGCCGTAAAAGTCAGACATTGCCCCGCTCGGGAACCCCCCTTGCGATCAGACGCCTACTTCGCCCCTTCTATGCAGCAGAGCGGCCTCAGTACAGCCCATCCAGCAGCGTTGAACAGCCCTGCGCTACGCCCCAGGTCTCGTCGCTGGCTGACGACTGAGCGGCGTCGGACGATATGGGTGCTGGTCCTGTCAGGCATGTTGCTCGTCCTGTACTGGGCCCTTACAGGCACCCCTTTCAGGGTGTTTATTACTTGAAGAGGCCAACTATAGATGCTGAGAGTATCAGTAATGTGGTCGTGTCTGCGGGCTTTTACTTTGTCATTGCGAGTGGGTCGAGCAGCCCAATGCGCGGCCCTGGGACCATGCTTCCCAGGCAAGCCAGAAAGCAGCCACCCAGAGGCCGGTGCCTACTGAAACACCCTGAAAGGGGTGGCCCTTACAGGCCGCCTAGCGACGCATCGCCTCGTTTGAACTGCTCCCATTGGCTTACCTGTTGTCTCATGTCATTTGCTCCCCACCAGTGTTGGCCGGCGGAGCCGAGCGTGAGGATTATCGGTGTGAGGACAAATGGAGAGTTGTTCTTGGCCTTGGCAAGGCGGTATGGACACTTCTGAGACACACATGAGCCTGCTGACAGGCCTCGCCACGCCCGGGCCTCTCCGGCGACACCGAACCGGTCACGGCGGTGTCGACCAAGTCGGGCATGGCCACGCTCACGAATGGGATGGCGACTTACACGGCGCCGGCATCGGGCGCGGACACCCTGACCTGGCCCGGTAACCGCGAAGCTGTGCAACTTGGCCAACTCGCGCCGTAGCACACTACCCAGTGAGGGCCAGGGGTGTCCGTCAAACGAACTATGACGGGCCACCTCTGCTTTGTCCGGAAACTCAGGGCGGCGCACGGCAAGGCGGGCGAGTTGATTGCCGGACGGGAGGATGGATACGCACCCGCAATCCAGGCTGTGCCGCAGGGGTGCCGGAAAACACTTGTTCCCGACACCTCCCGCACCCCCGCCCCGCGCTGCGACCTTCATCGATAAGTAGCGGTCTTTTTCCAGCGTTTTGTGGCGTCGATCACCGACGCGTCCTTGGCACGGTGCCGCCGCTCTTGGCCGATCAGCGAGGCTGCGGCCCTGTCCGGAACCGTTCGATTCCGGACAGGTCCCGGCGCTCCGTCCGAAAAGCAGCTATCCAGACTTTCGGACGCGGGATAGGTTCCCGGCATCCTTTTCGGACGAATCCGGCCCATGCCGCGCACCTTCGCCTACGTTCGCGTCTCCATCTCCGGCCAGACCACCGACAACCAGCTCCAGGAAATCCAGGCTGCCGGCTTCAGCATCGAACCCCGTCGGGCCGTGACCGAAACCATCTCGGGCAAAGGGCTGCTGCCTCCGGGCAAGAAGGCCATCGTGTTCCTGGCGAGCGGCGGCGCTTACGCGGAAGGTCCGGCGAAGGCATATGATTTTGTGGAGCCTTACCTGCGTGCCGTGCTCGGCTTCATCGGGCTGACGGATGTCACCGTCATCAGGGTGGAGAGTCAGGCGAATCCCGGCGTGGCGCAGGAGGCACGTGCCGGGGCGATGCACGCGACGCACGCCTTGGCCGCTTGAAGCGGACTGGAGCGACCTTGGGCACCCGCCGACCCGGCGGGCGCCACGCAGCACGGCCAGGGATCGCAGCGTCAAGGCACCTGTCCGAGAGCCTCTTGCGCGGGCGCCAGCAGCGGCAGCAACGTTTCTGGCATGTCCTCAACAGGTATCCTGCTCGCATGAACCGCTACGTTCAGCGCGGCGACGACGATGCCGCCCGTGTTCCGGATCGGGACGGCGATGGTCCGCAAGCCCAGCTCGACCTCCTCGTCCACCACCGCATAGCCCTGGTCACGGACGGTCGTCAGCTCCCGTTCGAGCGCCGGCCGCGTGGAAAGCGATTTCGGCGTCCGCGCCTCGAAGCGGGCCTTCCGCCAATAGCCCTCCAGCCAGTCAGTGGGCGCGTAGGCGAGCATCACCCGGCCCAGGGCGGTGCTGTAGGCCGGCAGGCGGCTGCCCACGCTCAGGCTGGTGAAAACAAGGCGGGACGGCGTTGCCTGCGCGATGCACACGATGTCCGTGTCGTCCAGGATCGCCGCCATGCACGGGTCCCCCGCCGCGCGCGCGATGCTGTCCACATAGGGCTGCAGGAGCTTCGCAAGCGGCGTCATCGCCAGATAGGCGTGCCCGAGGCGCATCACCCGCGGCGTGAGTGAGAAGAACTTGCCGTCGAACTCGGCATAGCCAAGGTGGACGAGGCTGAGCAGGTAACGACGCGCCGCGGCCCGCGTCAGCCCCGTCAGGCTGGCAGCCTCGCTGATCGCCATGCGCCGCCGTGTCTCGTTGAACAGTTCGATGATGGCCAGCCCTTTGCCAAGGCCGGCAACCAGGTCGCGGCTTGGCGGGGTGGCAGGGGCTTCGTCAGGCATGTGGGCGCATATCGCACAAGACGGTTGTGCTTGACAGCCACCACCTCACTCCCCGACATTGTGCGTAATACAAACAGTGGGCGGTATGCGAACAACCGTCTAAGCTCCCGGAGGTCGTTCATGTCCAGCGCAAGAGTGTCTGACTTGATCCAACAGGTTGTCGGCGCCATGCGGCCCAGCGCTCCCGGCGCCGACCCGGCCTTGCAGGCCCGCATGGCCATCGTGCTCCGCCACCTGCTCAAAGCTGTCGAGGAGGCCAAGCTGACCGAGGCGGAGTTGACTGGGGTGTGTGCATTCCTGGACCGGATCGCCGAGGCGAAGGAGTGGCGCTTCCTCACGCATGTCTTCGGGCTTGATACCCTGGTCACTGAAACGACGCATGGCGGCGAGGAACGGCGCACCGTGGACAACGTCGAAGGCCCGCTCTACGTGGCAGGTGCGCCCGAGGTGGCTAGCCCTGCACTGATGATGCGCCGGGACGAGCCGGGCGAGCGGCTGTTCCTGTCGGGCCGTGTGGTCAACACGGCAACTGGCGAGCCCCTGTCACACGCACTTCTCGACATCTGGCAGTCCAACGCCGCAGGTGCCTATGCCGAGGACGATCCCGACCAGCCCGAGTGGAACTTCCGCCGCCGGGTGACGGCCGATGCATCTGGCCGCTACGAGATCGAGACCGTGGTGCCGGGCTGCTACGAGATCGGCGATGCGTCGGGGCTGGCGTGTGGCGGCCTGTTGCAGAGCTTGGGCCGGCACCGCATGCGGCCGGGCCATGTCCACCTGAGGCTGTCGGCGCCGAGCGCACAGCCGATGACGACGCTGCTCTACTTCCGTGGCGACCCCTGGATTGATGATGATTCCATCTTCAGCGTGCGCGATGACGTCACGCTGACCCTCACGCAACACGATAACCCGGCTGAGATGGCGGCACGCGGCGTCAAGGCGCCGTTCCATACCGGCCATTTCGACTTCGCCCTGGAGCCGGCGCGCACGCAGGCCCTGCAGGATGCCTGACGTCCTGGCGCCCCCGCCCCGCTGGACCCGGCGCCCGCCCGGCTCCAATTGGGGCGACTTCGGGCCGGACGACCAGCGCGGCCGCCTGAACCTGCTGACGCCGGAGAAGGTGCTGCAGGGCATCGCCGAGGTGCGGGAGGGACGGACCTTCTGCCTCAGCCTGCCGCTCGACCTGCCCGGCGGCAACGCGCTCAACCCGCGCCGGCACCCGCCGGTGCTACGCCCCACAGTCCGTAACGGGAAGGCCAATATCAACTACCAGCTTGGCCATGATGATGCCCGGCTGACGGATGTCATGAGCGACGACGCTGTGCTGTTGCACACCCAGTACTCGACGCAGTGGGACGGGCTGGCCCATGTCGGCCAGATGTTCGACGCTGACGGCGATGGCGTGCCAGAGCCGCGCTACTACAACGGCTACCACGCCGGCACGGATGTGACCGGCCCGTCCGGCGCGGTGGCGCTGGGGGCAATGCCGGCCCCGTCCCATGCCCGTGCGCTGGGGATCGAGCACATGGCGGAGGCCTGTGTGCAGGGCCGGGCTGTGATGATCGACCTGCACGCCCACTTTGGCCGCGAACATCGGCATGTCGGCCTCGACGACCTGCAAAGGGTCATGCAGGCGGACGGCGTTACGGTCGAACCCGGAGATATGGTCTGCCTGCACACCGGCTTCGCCCAGATGCTGGTCGAGATGGCCGGCATGCCCGACCCGCATGCGCTGGAGCACTCCTGCGCCGTGCTGGACGGCCGGGATACCCGGCTGCTGGACTGGGTCAGCAGCTCCGGCCTCAGTGTCCTGATCGCCGACAACTACGCGGTCGAGGCGCACCCGGCTGGCGGATGCGACACGCCCACGCACTCCGCCGTGCCGCTGCACGAGCTGTGCCTGTTCAAGCTCGGCATCCACCTGGCGGAGTTGTGGCACCTGACGCCGTTGGCCGCATGGCTCCGTGCGCAGGGGCGCTCCCGCTTCCTGCTGACCGCGCCACCACTGCGGCTGCCGGGCGGCATCGGCTCCCCTGTCACCCCCGTCGCCACGGTCTAGGAATGGCCCCGCCCCGGATCGGCCATCTGTCCACCACGCGGCTAGACATCCCGCTGCGGCAGCCGATCACCATGTCGTTTGGCGTCGTAAGGCTGCAGAACGTGGTCCTGGTGCGCCTGCGCGACAGCGACGGGGTGGAGGGGGTCGGCGAAGCTTCTGTGCTCGGTGGGCCGCATTGGGGCGAAGAGAGCGCCGAGGGCATCCAGGCCGTCATAGAAACCTACATCGCCCCGGCTCTGGCCGGCACCGCGCTTGACGGCATCGAGGCGTTCGCCGCCACCCTGACACGCTTGGTCCGGGGCAACCCTGCCGCGCGCGGGGCCGTGGAGATGGCTGCGCTCGACCTGCTGGGCCGCCGCCTCGGCGTGCCGGCCGTGCAGCTCCTGGGCGGCCCATGCCGGCAGGTGATCCCGGTAGCCTGGACGCTGTCCACCGGCGGGACTGGCAGCGACATCGAGGAGGGCGAGCGCGCCCTGGCTGAACGCGGGCACCGCCGGTTCAAGCTGAAATTTGGCCGTGAGACGGCAGCGGCCGACGTGGCGCGTGCGGCCGCTATCATCGAGGCGTTCCGTGGGCGCGCGGCCGTGATCGGGGACGTGAACCAGGCTTGGGACGAGGTGACGGCGGCACGCCTGTTGCCCGTCCTGCAAGAGGCCGGGCTGGAGGCCATCGAGCAGCCGCTGCCCGCGGGCGACATCGCCGGCATTGCCCGGCTGCGGGCGGGGCTGGGCATGGAGGTCATCGCGGATGAGGCGATCACTGGGCCTGCGGCAGCCTTCCGCGTTGCGGCCGGGGGCGGTGCATCCGTGTTCGCGCTGAAGCCCAACCGGGACGGCGGGTCCGCGGCGACGCGGCGTGTGGCCGCCATCGCGGCGGCGGCGGGCCTCGGCCTGTATGGCGGCACCATGCTAGAAACCAGCATCGGCACGGCGGCCTGCGCCCACGTCTATGCCGCGGTGCCCGAGCTGCGGCTGGGGTCCGAGCTGTTCGGTCCGCTGCGCCTGTCTGAGGACGTGGTGGCTGACCCGGTCCGCGTTCAGGACGGGGTGTTGCAGGTGCCGGATGGCCCTGGGCTGGGAGTCGTGCTGGACGAGGACCGGGTGGCCTTCCTGGTACGCCAGCACGGCAACGCCAGTACCCGCTCTGCCGCATGACGCCGTTCACGTACGATGCTCTGCCGGCGCGGGTCGTGTTCGGCAGCGGCACGCTCAGGCAGCTTGCGGCGGAACTGACCCGGCTTGGTTGCCGGCGTGCGCTCGTCCTGTCCACGCCAGAGCAGCGCGGAACGGCGGAGATGGCCAGTAAGTTGCTGGGTGCTGCATCGGCTGGCGTCTTTGCAGAAGCGGCCATGCACACGCCGGCGGCAGCCACAGCCGCTGCCATGGAGGATGTGGAACGGCTGGGGGCCGACTGCATGGTGTCCGTGGGCGGCGGCTCAGCCATCGGCCTCGGCAAGGCAATCGCGTTGCGGACAGACTTGCCACATATCGCGGTGCCCACGACCTACGCCGGCAGCGAAGCCACGCCGATCCTTGGTGAAACCGATGGCGGCGAGAAGGTCACGCAGCGCAGCCTGCGTGTGTTGCCCGAAGTCATACTCTATGATGTCGAACTGACGCTGACGCTGCCGCCAGGTCTGACCGTGACGTCCGGGCTGAACGCAGTCGCCCATGCGGTGGAGGCGCTCTACGCTACCGACGCAAACCCGGTTGCGTCAATGCTGGCCGAACAGGCAATCGGTTTGCTGGGTTCCGCGCTGACGGCAATCGTCCGCGATCCGTCCGACACGGCTGCACGGTCGGATGCGCTTTACGGCGCCTGGGCTTGCGGTACCTGCCTGGGCTTGGTCGGCATGTCGCTGCATCACAAGCTCTGTCATGTGCTTGGCGGCCTGGGACTGCCGCACGCCCCGACCCACGCCGTCATGCTGCCCTATGCGGTGGCCTATAACGCTGCTGCGGCACCGGACGCCATGCGCCGGGTCGCACGCGCGCTCGGCGCATCCGATGCCGCGACTGGCTTGTTCGCGCTTGCCCGCAGCCTGGGCGCCCCGCTCTCACTGGCGGCGCTCGGCATGCGCAGCGACGACATCGGGCATGCCGCCGACCTGGCCGTGGCCAATCCGTATCCGAACCCAGCGCCCATCACACGGGAGGGTATCCGGGGCTTGCTGGACGCTGCCTTCCATGGGCGCGGTCCGGCGCAGCAACAGCATTGAGGGGAACAGGGCATGGGCACCTATGTCACAGACGTTTACGGCGAGGAGTTCACGCCCGGGCGGCAGCGCAAGGTGCGCCCTGTGCTCGGAACGGTCACGGAGCCTGCGCGTGAGGTCCCCGTCTTGCACGACGTGGACGTGCTGGTGGTGGGCGGCGGGCCGGCGGGCACCACGGCCGCCATCTCCGCCGCCCGGCTAGGCGCCCGGGTCATGCTGGTCGAGCGCTACAACCACCTTGGCGGCCTCTCCACTGGCGGCTTGGTGATCTGGATCGACCGGATGACCGATTGGGATGGCAAGCTGGTCATCCGGGGCCTGGGCGAGGAACTGCTCGACCGCTTGCCGGCCGACGCCAAGTTCGGGCCGGACCCCTCCGCCTGGGGCTCGCGGGAGGCCGATGCCGTCGCACGCTGGAAGCCGCGGTTCTCGGCCCACCACGACACCGTGACCTGGGCGCCGATGATCGATCCGGAGCAGCTCAAGGCCGTCTCGTTGGCCGCCGTGCGCGAGGCCGGCGCGGAGCTGCTGTTCCATGCCTGGGCCTCCACCGCCATCATGGAGGACGGCCGCCTGCGCGGCGTCGTGTTCGAGAGCAAGGGCGGACGCTTCGCCATCACCGCCCGGGTGGTCGTGGACACCACGGGGGACGGTGACGTGTTCGCCAGCGCGGGCGAGGGAGCGGCCAACGACATCGAGCCATCTTCTATCCAACAGTGCATCAACACTTCCTGGCTGTGGGGCGGGGTGGATTGCGAGCGTTGGCTCAGCTTCCGCCGCTCGGCGGAGTACGAGGCGTTCTCGGCGCAGGCGCGCAAGGAGCTTGGCCTGTTCGAGTGGCCGATCGCGTCCTGGCGCAACGACATCGCGGTGTTCATGGGGCCGCGCTGGGCCGGCTATAACGGGCTGGACGCACATGACCTCACGGAGGTGGAGCTGCGGTCGCGCGACAAGATGATGGAGCTGCTGGCGTACTACCGGCAGCACGCGCCGGGGTTCAAGGATGCCTGGATCATGCTGACCGCCTCCCAGGTCGGCGTCCGCCTGACCCGGCGCCTGCTGGGTGCGCAGAGTCTGACGCGGGAGGATTGGTCGGCCGGGCGGGTCCACGACACCGAGATCGGTGTCAGCCCGAGCCTCGCGCCGAAGTGGACGAGCGTGTCGGTGCCGTATGGCAGCCTGCTCCCGCGCTCGACGCCGGGCCTTATCGTGGCCGGACGGCACCTGTCTTGCGATGCGTCGTCGCAGACGTTCATGCGGGAAATCCCGCAATGCTGGTTAACCGGCCATGCCGCCGGGGCAGCCGCGGCGCTCGCGGCGGACCAGGGGATCAACCCGGGTGCGGTGCCAATTGCGGCCCTGCAAGCGGCGTTGGCGTCGCAGGGGGCGCTTGTCCGCACCGCGCCCCTCCCCGCTGAAGCGGAGTCAGCTATGTAGCTGCCGCCCGACCTTCCCGGCCCACCAACGAAAATAAGATCAACGAGGGAACGTCCATCATGCTACAGGAACAAGACAGCTACACTGTCGCGGAGATCGTGGAGGGTGCCGGGTTCCGGCGGCCTTTGCTGACCATCCTTGCCCTTTGCTTCATGCTGATGGTCTGCGATTCCTACGACGTCGCGGCCCTCTCCTTTACCGCCCCCGTGCTGATCAAGCTGTGGGGCATCGCCCCGTCCGCCATGGGGTTCATCTTCAGCGTCGGCCTGTTCGGCCTCCTGGTCGGCTCGATCCTGTTCGGGTGGGTCGGCGACCGCTTTGGCCGCAAGCGGGCGATGATCCTGGGCGCGCTCGGCTTTAGCGTGCTTACAGCGGCGACGGGCCTGGCCGGGTCGCAAACGGAGCTGCTGGTGATGCGTTTCCTGGCAACCGTCGGGCTAGGCGGCGCCGTTCCGAATGCCGTAGCGCTGGTCACCGAGTTCACGCCCAGGGCGCGCCGCATCACGGCTGTGGGTATCATCTTCGCGGGCTACTCGATTGGCGGGATCGTCGCGGGCCTTTCAGCCACCTATGTTATTGGCGCGCTGGGCTGGCAGGCGATGTTCTTCATCGGGGGCGCCCTGTCGCTGGCAACCACGGCAGCGTTCCTGTTGCTGCCGGAGTCTCTGTCCTTCCTGGCGGCGCAGCCCGCCAAGCAGCCGCAGGCAGCGCGGGTTGCCGCGTTCCTGCGGCCCGACCTGCTGCTGGGGCCACAGGCGCGCGTGGTGGCGGAACAGACGGCGCAGGTGTCACGCGGGCGGGTGGCAGACCTGTTTGCCGGGCCGCTGAGGGTCGCCACGCCGCTGATGTGGCTGATCTACATCGCCAACTCGATGACGGTGTTCTCCCTGTCCAGTTGGATGCCGGTCGCGGTCGAGTCCGTCGGCTTCCCGCGGGCTATGGCGGCCACGGCCACGGCGCTCCTGTTCGCCGGCAGCGCAGTCGGCGGGGTGGTCGGCGGTCGGTTCGCCGACCGCTTCGGGCTAGGGGCGGTCGTCACCATGGCCGTGCTGGCGTTCCCCACGGTGGCGGCCCTCGGCGCGCTGAACGGGCTGGAAGGCTTGCTGCTGCCAGTGAGCTTCCTGGCTGGCTGCTTCGCGTTTGGGGGCCAGACCTGCCTGCATGGCGTCGTCGGCTCGCTCTATCCGACAAATGTCAGGGCCAACGGCGTGGGCTGGGCCATCGGCATTGCAAAGATCGGCTCCATCGCCGGGCCGCTGATCGCCGGGCTGCTGCTGCCGCGCCTATCGGGTCAGCATCTCTTCCTGGCCGCAGCCAGCCCCCTGGTGGTCGTCGCCGTCCTTGCATTCACGCTTAGGGCGTTCCTGTTCTCATCCACCGCAAGCAGCCGAGTGAACGCTGTGGTGACGACCAGTTGAGGGCGCGGCATTCACAAGGCCGGATGGCTTGTGCCGCCAGCACGGCCAATTCCGGGCATCTCATTGCCATGGCAGGAGCGTGCGATGCGCAATCTTGACGAGGACACAATTACGCAGGCCGTTCTCGAACGGGTAGGTAAGGCACCCGATCCGCGGACCCGCGCCATCAGCGAGGCCGTCGTACGGCATTTGCACGCCCTGGTGCGCGAGGTCCAGCCGACGCAGGCCGAATGGACGGCTGCCGTCGAGTTCCTCACCCGGACCGGCCAGACGTGCAGCGGCACGCGGCAGGAGTTCATCCTCCTGTCCGACACGCTCGGCATTTCCATGCTGGTGGACGCCATCAACCACCGCCTGCCATCAACGGCCACCGCGACGACGGTGCTTGGCCCCTTCTACGTGCAGGCGGCGCCGGAGCATGCGCTGGGCGAGGACATTTCGGCCGGCATGGCCGGGCCGCCGCTGCTGGTGGAAGGATCGGTGTCCCGCCTGGACGGCACGCCGGTCGCCGGCGCTGTGGTCGATACCTGGCACACCGACGGTGACGGGTTCTACGACGTGCAGGGTCCGAATGGGCTGGATGGGTTGGCTGGACGTGCGCGGTTCCGCGCAGACGGCAGCGGCAAGTTCTGGTTCCGCTCGGTCGTACCAGCGTCCTATCCCATCCCCGACGATGGTCCCGTGGGCGACATGCTGAAGCTGCAGGGGCGGCACCCATTCCGTCCCGCGCACGTCCACTTCATGATCGGCGCCACAGGCTGCCAGACCCTGGTTACGCATGTCTTCCTGGCCGGTGATCCCTACCTGGACTCGGATGCCGTGTTCGGCGTGAAGGACGCCCTGATCCGCCCGCTGGAACCCCATGAGCCTGGCCGGACTGCGCGGGGCAACCCAGTCCATCAGCCGACGGCAGCGCTGCGGTTCGACTTCGTTCTGGCTGCTGCACAGGAAACATGAAATCGGAGCAGTTCTTGCGGAAGCACGCGAGGACACTTCTGTGGCGCACGCCCTGTTCCGGTCAGTGGCAAAGAACCGTACCGGTAACGAGGGAAAACGGCACGGTAGCCGCGTTGGCTGAACGAGCCTGTGCTCCAAGCTGCCAAACGTGCCGCAACCGTGTTGCGCAATCAGCGTGCCAGTGCAAGGATTGCACATGGCTTCCGGCACGAAACGGCGCGCTCCCCCTCCTCCTGCCCCGTCGGCCCTTGCGAAGGACCCAGGCACTGGGCTGCTGATCGGCTATGCCCGGGTGTCCACCGAGGACCAGAAGCTTGACTTGCAGCGCGATGCCCTGGCTCGCGCCGGATGCCATCGCGTATTCGAAGACCGTGCATCCGGCGCCCGCGCCGACCGCCCGGGACTTACCGACGCTTTATCCCACCTCCGCCGCGGCGACACCCTAGTCGTGTGGCGCCTGGACCGGCTTGGCCGCACTACGCACCAACTCGTCGGCTTGCTGGAACAGTTCGAGCGCGAGGGCATCCGCCTCCTGTCGCTCCAAGACGGGATCGACCCGTCTTCGGTCATGGGCAAGGCCATGCTGCAGGTCGGCGCCGTGTTCGCCGAGATGGAGCGCAATCTCCTGCGCGAGCGCACCAAGGCGGGCCTGGCTGCGGCCCGCGCCCGCGGACGGCTGGGGGGGCGCAAGCCGCGCCTGTCGGCCGAGGGCCTCGACACCGCGCGCCGGCTCATGGCCGACCCCATGCTGACCATGAACGAGGTGGCTGCCCGGGTCGGCGTGGGCTGGACCACGTTGTATCGCGCCCTCGGCCGGGCAGGCGCCGTGACGAGTGGCGCTGCCGGGACGGCCAAGGCGGGCCAGGGGACGCGGGCGTCCGGCCGCAAGCTGCGCCCGCCGGCAAGCGCCGCCGTCCATGACGACGCATGAACATCCTTTGCTGCACAGCACCATGGACCCGAACGCAAAAGAGCCGCCCTAAGGCGGCCCTTTGAGATGGAAGATTGATGTCCCGGAGGAATGTATCTGCTGGCGGGAACCAACAAACAGGGAAGGCTCATATTGGGTTCCGGGGTGTTGGTTTGCATCAGCTGACAAGTGCGGCGATTAGGGCGCCGAGCAGGGCCTTGCCGCGTCGACGCGCGTTGTGCACGAACTGGAAGAAGCCGGTGTGTCACGAACACATCCTCATGAAAGGATAGGAATGGGGTGTGGAGCTGTATGAGAGATGGAGGTAGGTCCTCCGAGGCCGGCAGTCAGGTGTTG
>JAABUQ010010750.1_pt1 | contig 11917 bp, 14 predicted proteins | sample 5560001 | NCBI WGS metagenome assembly JAABUQ01 (sample SAMN10711888, study PRJNA513371) | rock metagenome | isolation source: Antarctica rocks | place: Antarctica: Victoria Land, Finger Mt nord | collected 2015-12-18
GCCGAGCGCGGGCCAGGGCGTGCCCCTGGAGCTGGACTGCACCAGCCAGGTGGTCGGGAACCTGACCTGGTTCTGCAGGGCGCAAGGCAGCGTCGCGGCCAACGCCAAGAACGTGTACAACGTGGCCATCCCGGCCGGCGTCTCAGAGGACCTGGCCGTCGTGCTCACCAGTCACACTGGCGATGCAGACTTGTGCGCCACCCTGGCAAACCTGAGACGGAGAGGTGTATAGGCTTGTGTGACCGTGTCGCTGATGCGCTTGATGCGTGCGCCCTGCTCCAGTGCATCCCGCCAAGGGTTGAGCCTTGTCACGTGTCCTGATGGTCTCACTGCAGCGCCATATGGTCAGCCACAGCGCACACTGCAGTGCAGCAATGCTCGTCCTAGTGGCCAAGTTTGAATCTCAACTGATGCTTTGCCTAGCTGACACGCTTGGAGGCCCACTGACTGTGGATTCGTGTTTTCCCAGGGAGGTGCGGCCGTCCAGCAGCACGCTGGCGCCGCATGGCTCCTCGCGCGGGCGCCGCCCGGACAGCGTGCGCTTCACAGTCGCCGAGCTGCGCAGCGCGCCGGGCATCTACAGCATCGTCGTGCTGGGCAAGGCAAATGCGACCGAGTATGAGCTCGTGGTGGAGATGCGGCGCGCCGCGGCGGGCCTCGCCGCCGGCGACCGGCGCGCCATGGAGCAGGCGCGCGTGGGGAGGCTTGCGGCTATGCGCAGGCGGCGCTGTGGCGCCCAGGCTGGCTGGTGAGCGCAGCTTGTTCCTGACACGCTGTGTCCCTAGTTGCGTTAGTGCAGGGGTTGGCATGCCTCTGCGACGCACGGGCCCGAAGCGTGCGCAGCTGGCAGCGGCGGGCCTCACGCGCGCGCTCTCGCGCCGGCAGGTGCTCGCGCAGTGCTGCGCCGGCAACAGCTCGTGCCCCACGCTCCGCGCGAGCCTGGCGGCCGCTGAGCCGGCTGCCGACCTGTGCAACACGCCGCCCTCCGCCTGCGACGCGCAGGTGCGCAGCCCGCCCCGGCCCTGAGCGCACTGCACGCGCTGCCCTGCAGCGCCGAGCGTGGCGCAGCACGTGCGCGGTCCCTGTCCGCGCTGCACAGGCAGTCTTCACAGCGTTCGCGGCCGGCGGCTGTGTGCTATGCGGCCCTAAGGGCATGGAGGATGCACACTGATACAGAGCTCGTCCACGTAGTGCGACGCAGCGGGAGCCGGCACAAGAGGATCAGATAGGGTAGCCCCTAACCCTATCAGTGAGCAGCGGGTCCCTGCCTCACGCGCCCTGACGGCGGGCGCGCCGCGCGCCGCGCCAGGGGCGGCTGGTGCAGCTCGCGCTGCCGAGCGAGGGGCTGGCGTGCGCGTTCACGGCCGCGCTCGCGCAGCTCACCGCGCTCACCACGCTGGACCTCACCTTCAACCGGCTGACTGGCCGGTGCGCCCAGCCTGGCGGCTGCTTGGTCTGGCGGCGCCATGAAGGCAGACTGCGCCCGGTGACAGGCGTGCAGGCAGGCGCCGCGCTGGGCGGGCAGCGTCAGGCGGGTGCCCTAGGCGTCCGCACTGACCTGGGCAGCATTTGTGTGTCGCCGTGTCGCAACGCTGTGCCACCGCGCAGCGCTGCCGGCGCGCGAGTGAACCGCGGGTGCCGGCGCGGGGTGGCAGCCTCCGCCCGCTGCATGGGCCCCTGGGCCGGCATGCTGCGCGCCGCTCTAAGAGCGCGCGCCGCGCAACGCAAGCGGCGCACGCTGTGCATCGGTCCACAATCACACTATGCGTGACACTCGAGGCAGGCAAGCTTGCAAATGGGTGCAGGCACGAGAAGCCCAGGTTTGCTCTGATGCTGTGACACCATCATTAGCCCACCATGGGCCCACCATGGGCCCACCACCATGCCTCCTACCTCCACTGCAGCGCCCGGCAGCAAGCCGGGCGCGCGCGGTGCGCAGCATGGACGCGGACGTGGCGCACGTGCGGCGCGCGCTGCCGCGGCTGCAGTCGCTGCAGCTGGCGTACAACCGCCTGGAGGGCAGCCTGCCGTGCGCGCTGGCGGGCGCGCCGCTGGCGAGCCTGGGCGCGGCCAGCAACCGGCTCAGCGGCAGCCTGCCCGCGTGCCTACTGGCCGCGCCCATGGCGCAGCTGTCGCTCACCGGCAACGGCCTCGCCGGCTGGCTGCCAGCGCCGCCGCCCGGCTGCGTGCTGCAGGCGCTCAGCCTGCACGGCCAGGTGACACCTGTCTCGGTTGGGCCTCCGCGCATACCACTCGATTGAGGGTGGGTAAGGGTAGGGGAAGAGTGCCTGCGCCGCTGCTGGCTACGCGCTGCAGGCGCTCAGCCAGCATTGCCACGCGACGCCGTCTCGCATGGGCCCTCCGCGCGCGCATACCGGCTCTGCCCACTTCACCTCTCACGCCTCCCTTTACTTATCGCACGGTGGCGCCTGCGCTCCGTGCAAGGTCTGCTCAGCAAGCGTGGCCATGAGCAGCTTCATGGTCATCCAGGGTGCATGGCCCGCAAAAAGCTGGGAGTGAGGCTGCGGCCTGGTGCGTGCACTGTCGCGGCATGAGGGCGCGCCGGCCTGCGCCGGGTGCACGCTCTGAAGCTAGTGACGCACGGTCTCGTTGACAGCAACAGTCGGCCATGGCAAAGGGCTGCATGCGTGGTGGTGCGCTCGGCGGCGCGAGTGCGCGCGCGCTGAGCCGCCGGGGGCGCGCGCCGCGCAGGCGGAGGGCGGCGGCGGCCTGGTGGGCACGCTGCCGTCGTTCGAGGGCGCGCCTGCGCTGCGCCACCTGCACCTCGGCGGCAACCGCTTCTCGGGCGCGCTGCCGGCGCTGCCGGCGGGCCTCGAGACGCTGCTGCTGCAGCGCAACGAGCTGTCCGGGCCGATCCCGGCGCGCTACGCGGCGCTGCCGCTGCGTGTGCTGAGCCTGGAGCATAACTCGCTGACGGGCGGCCTGCCGCCAGGTGCGCGGACGGCGCCAGGCGCTCACGAAATTGTTTTTGACCTGAACGCGCACATGTCGCGTCAATGGGCATGGCGACGTTGCTGCTGCAGTGCAGCAAGCTGGCAAGGGTTACCCCGGCCGGCCGTGTGGTGCTGCGGCAACCGTTAGGTTTTTGAAAGTGCCGACACGCCAGCCTGGCGCCGCCTCGAGCCCTGCACAAACGCCTCACGCCATGCCTATTGAGGCCATTTCATCAGGCGCAGCTCACGCGCCCATGCGCCTGGCGCGTGCAGGCCTGGCCGCGATGCCGGCGCTGCGCGCGCTGCGCGTCGGCTACAACCAGCTGTCGGGGCCGCTGCCGGCGGCCTGGAGCGCGCCGGCGCTGCAGCAGCTGGCGGCGGGCGCCAACATGCTGGCTGGCGCGCTGCCGGCCGCGCTCGCCGCGCTGCCCGCGCTCGCCGTGCTGGACCTGCAGGCGCGCCCCGCCTGCGTAAACTCGGAAACAAGGGCTTCCTGGCCTCGCGGTCCCCGCCCCTCAGGCCGGCTTGCCTGCTGGCGGACCTCCTTGCTTGGTATGGTGGCCTAACCCTAACCCTAACCCTATCTCATGTTCAGGCCCCCAGCCCGCGCTCTCTCTCTGTCGCCGATCGCACACCCGGCGCACGTCCCCGCATGCGCCAGGCGCACGGCGGCCTGGCAAGAGATAGGGCCGGCCACAGCTGACCACATATGAATAGCCAACCGCATGTGAATGGCAAAAGCGCACGTGAATGGCCTTGCCGGCGCCGGCGCGCAGGACAACGAGCTGTCGGGCACGCTTGAGGCGTTCGCGGACGCGCTTGCGGCCGCGCCGCACGCCTCCGCCCTGCGGTACCTGTCGCTCTCCGGCAACCGCTTTGAAGGCGGCGCGCCGGCCGGGCTCTCCCGCATCGCCGCCTTCAAGCCCGGGCCCTGGCGCGCGCCCTGCCGGGCGCAACTGACGTTCGACCAGGCTATAGAGGCCTGCCAGCAGCGCTCGCGGCTGCCTGCTCTGTGGGGTGCCTGGCTGCCCCTTGCAGACGTCCGGGCGACCCGCGCACTCCCAGTCTTGCGCCGCCTGCGGAGGCGCCTGCGCTGCTGTGAGGCGGGTGGCGGGCGTCGAGGCCGCGCGGGTCGCTAGGAGCACCGCCCGTCGCTTTACTGCGACAAAAGCGGTGCGGCGTCTGACAGCAGACGGCGCAGGGCGTTTGTCTCCGACGGCAGCGTGCACCGCAAGACGCTCGGTCTGGCGGACAACCTGCTCTCGGGGCCGCTGCCCGCGTGGGCGCTGCGGCGCTCCGCCCTCGACGACGCGCTCGTCGTCCTGCTGCAGGCGCGCCCGCGCGCCGCACGCCGCCGCCAAGACACCTTCTCAGCCCGCGCTTGCAGGACGCTCTCGCGTGAGGTGACGTGTGCAACGAGAGTGCAACTTTTGTTGGTAGGTGTGCTGCTTTTACACACTGGCGGGATGCAGATCTCTGCTGCGGCGTAGAATGCTAAAATGCTCTCTAAGGTCTCACCCCGCACGCACGCTTGCAAGATCATGCTCAACTCTGTTCAGCCAGCCGCGGGGTGGCCCCATGGGACTCGCGCTGATGCCTGCCGCGCGGCGCGCGCAGAACAATGAGTGGGCGTGCCCCGACGAGCTGGCGCTGCCGGCGGCGCCGTCGCAGCAGACCGCCAACGAGCTCGCGGGCCTGACGTGCCGCGCCGGCGCGCACGCCACCGACGTCTCCTCCTTCATCCGCGTCGACGCGGCCGCCGCGGGCGCCGCGGATGCCGCGCTCGACCTGCCCATGGCCGCCGACAGCGCCGACGAGCCCGCCCCAGACGACCTGTTCGAGGGTGACCTCCTGCCCCATACCCTAGCCAACACCCTAGCCAAACCCGTAGCCACTCCCGGGAGGCCAAGCCCCCTGGTCGCCGCCGCCCTGCAGCCTGCCCGCGCCCCTGCCCCGGCCCATACCCTGGCCCTGGCCCATGCCCCAACAACCCCAGCCCTGGCCGAATACCCCCAAGCCCCAGGCCTCTACCCAGACCCTCTGGCTGCAGCCGGGGGGCGTCCTGGCTCCCAAGCCCCAGCCCATGCCCTGCCCCGATCCCCGGTCGCCGCCCAGGGCTGGGACCCCGCATCAAACAGCCGCGACACCCTAGCGCGCCCCGTGGCACCGCTGCGCCGGGCCCTGCGCCAGTCGCGCAGCGAGCGGCGGGTGCCCAACCAGTCGCTGCCGCTCGGCCGCCCTGAGGACGGCGAGACAGCGGCCGGCCAGCCAGTCAGAGGGCTCGATAGCGCGCCCGCCGGCGCGGGCGGCGCCCGCGCGCGCGAGCTGCTGCCCGACGCCGACTTCGACGAGGCGGCCTGGGACGACTTTGACATCGACCCGGAGCCCCTTTACGGCCAGGGGCCCAAGCCGTACCATCTGGAACCCTACCCGGAGGCCCTGGACCGCGCGCAGCCCGAGGGCCGCGTGCAGCAGGCGCTGGCCGAAGCGCGCGACCGCGGCGGGGGGACGCCGGCCGCGGCGGGCCAGCCAGGCGAGCCTGCGGCGGGCGAGGCAGGCGCCGCGCGCGTCGCACACACGGTGGACGGCCAGCCGCCCAGGGACGGGCCGGGCGGCGAGCCGTCAAGCAGCGCGCATGGCCAGCTCGACCTGCCCGAGGACCGTCCCGGGGAGCGAGGTTCCGGCGCTGCGACCAGCCACCCCGCGCTGGCGCGGCCCGGCCTCGCTGAGGCAGCGGCCGGCGCCGCCCTCCGACCCAGCCAGCGCCCCGCTCCGCCAAGCCTGCCGCCGGCGGTCAGCAAGTCCGGTTGGGGCCTGCTCCTGCCGCAGGAGCGCCCGGGCGACGCCGGCGGCCTTGCGCCCGCGGCGCCGCCTGCCGCCCCGCCCGCGAGCCGGTCCGGCTGGGGCATCCGGCTGCCGAGGGCGCCCCGGGGCGAGCAGGGCGGGGCCAGGGGCGGGCAGGGTAAGGTAACCGGTGGCGGCGGCGAGGTGGACGTGGCGCCGCCGGCCGGCGGCGCTGCGGCTGCGCCCGCGCCGCTCCTGAGCCACTCCGGGTGGGGCCTGTACCTGCCGCGGGGCCCGCCCGCAGGTGCGCAGGCGCCTGGCGACCCGATGCTGGGGCAGGCCCGACCAGGCGGGTCACAAGCAGGGGGTATGCTGCCTACCTCTGCACAACTTTTAAAGAAAATAAGAACACTTAAATGGCTCTCGAGGCTTTGTGGCAGGCAGGGCTGCGAACGCGCGCCACAGCCTGCTACGAAGGCTCAGCCCAGAGCAAGCGAGGCTGTGCGCCAGCCTTGTGCGCTTTCAAAAGATGCGCATGCTGGTGCAGAGGTGCTTGCGTGAGTGCGCTGGCAGGCACGGCAGCCTGGAGGGGCGGAGAAGGCTGCACTGAGAGCATGCCCCTGTGCAGGGCCACTCTCGGCACCAGGAAACAGCATCATGGGTCCATCCGTTGGATTTTGCAAAAGGAGTCCAAAAGCTGTTGTACCTGACACTGGAAGTGTGGTAGTGTCGCAGCAAGGCGATAGCATGCGTGCCTGTGCCATATGCAGGCATGTTATCGGCAGCCCTGTGACTGAATGCTTTGGCCCGTACGTGCATGCTTTCAACCTGATGCTGTTGACCTGCCTTTGTTGGTAGCTGGCACTTGAGGCCAGGCAGAGCAGATCACCAACGCTCTGCGCGGCAGCAGCATGCGCATGACCTGCTGCATCCCTGCGTCCGCAGAGAGCGCGGAGAGCTTTGTGCTGGCGAGGCCGGGCCACAGTGCAGATTCTGGCGGCGGCGGGAGCGGAGGCGGCGTGCGCTCCGGCTTTGCGATCGCCGGCATCGTGCTCGCAGCGCTGGGCGCCGCAGCCGGCCTGGGCTACGCGGGCGTGGCCGCTTACCGCGCTGTCGTCGTGCGGCGCTGGGTGCGCTGCGCAGCCGGCAGTGCGCTAGAGGGGGGGGGGCGCCTTCAGAGGAGGCTCGCAGGAGCCGGGCGTGCTTGGGCACAGAAAGGCGTGTGTGCGGTGTGACTGCGTGTTTGCAGGCTAGGGTCTGTGTCAGCGCAGGGCTGCTTTACCTGAGTGCAGAGCATGCGCTGCGCTGGCCGGTGCCTGAACCGCGCCGGTGCGCCCACAGGAGACCAGCTACCAGCACTTGGAGGGCATGGAGGCGGGCCAGGGCGGCGGCGCGCCCGCGCTGGAGCTGCAAAAGGCGCTCGCAGGCGCGCCGGGCGGCGCCAGCAGCAGGGGCGGCGGCGGCGGCGAGCGCGGCGGCGACGTTGGCGGCGACGCGGCAGCGGCCGGCTCGGGCGCCGATGCTGCCGCGCCGCGCGCCGGCAGCAAGGTGCTGGGCGGCTCAGAGCGGCTGCTGTAAAAATTTAGAGCTGTGCAGGTTCCGCCGCACCAGCGCGTGCTGCTTGCCTGGGTGGTGCCCGTGCCGAGTGCATGGCATGCGCTTGGAGAGCCCTGTTATTGGTACAGTCTGTACATTATTATCTGTGGTTGGTGCTCTGCGGTGATCGTGCAGGTTGGGTGAAGGTGAGCAGGGACATCCAGGTGCGTTGAGCATCAGTTGTAGTAGGCGCAGGTGCGCTGAAGACCGAGCAGGGACCCCATGCGTGCGACCTTGCGGCGTGCAAGCCTCCCCACACGCACTGCAACTGCCCTGCTCGGTTTCTGGTATGCTGTCAAATTCGATGCTCATTTGCGCGTGGCCATGCGCAGGAGGCTGTGGCGCATGCAAGGCAAGGGGACGAGGAGGGGGGCGGGGGTGACATCGGGGTGTACCGGCCGCCCGCAGCGGCGCCTGCACCCTAGACCGGGGCTTAGTTAGCAGTTGAAGCTTTGGAGACCAAGCGTTTAGCGTGTTTGCTGCCCGACATGTATCCTGGTCAGCGCCAAGCGGTGACGCTGCCAGGCAGTCTGCCGCTGCCATGCGTCACTCCAATTTGGCGGTAAGGCTGAGGCTGCGGCCTGCAAGAGTTAGCACACCCCATGCGTGCGTGTGGAGAGCAGCGTGACATTTGCGGTAGCTCTCTGTGGCCTGTCTGCATGTTTTGGGCTTTTGCCAAGTCGTCCGGTGTCTAAAAGGTGTGGCGGTGGTTCTAGGCTGCCTTGTTCCCTGCAACACACTTCGTAGCTTGGATGCATTATCTCGCATGCTGACCTGACTGGTGAAGACTTTTGTTTGTGACTGCATGCCATCAGGACACAGTGTGTGATACACACCATGTTTTGCCTGAATGAGTGAATGAAAGGCCCTTTGGGTGCGCGCGCCTTTCGGCGCACCCAGGGCGTATCCGGTTACAGCCTACAGCCTGCATGGAACGCAGGGCATCAGGGCATCAGAGCGGTGCTGTGACTCTCACTGTTCTCACGGCCTACATCAGCTCAGTGACCTTAGGGTCACACAAGGAAGGCGAAGCGGAAATGTGGATGTGAACTGGCCACTACAGCAAGGTGAGCCTCCAGGCCAGGACAGCTTGCCTGCCTGCCCGCGCGCCAGTGTTCCCTGCTGCCAGTCAGCGCGTGTGAGGCATGCCCTGTTGGGGCCCTGATCAGCGCCCCCCCACAATGACGGCTATGCAGTCCACCACTCACGCTGAAGTGCCCCCGTGCTGGCAGAGACATGCGCGGCGGTGGCAGACGGCGCGGCTCGCCGCCAGTGCGGCGCGACGACCGGCGGGGAGGCGGCCAGCCGTATGGACAGGGCGGCCCGCCATATGGCCGCCGCCCCCGCAGCATCTCTCCCCCAGACCGCTTCCGGCGGGAGCGGTCTCCGCCGCACTATGGCAACAACAAGCGGTTTCGCCGGGATGAGGACCCCTACGACCGCTAGTGCGCGCAGCAGCACACATGACACGCCGTGTTGCCGTGTTGAGGCTTTAAGTGTTATGGAATTGTGACTCGCAACGCGTATCATCAGCCGATGAGCCTGTGCATGGCTGCCTCAAACACGCGCGCTTGCCTGGTGCCCTACACTAGCGCCCCGAGCTGAACCGTCGCGCGGCGCCAGCCCCCCGCGCCATATGGAGTTTGAGCGCCGCGGCCCATACCGCGACCGCTACGACGACGACCCGTACGGCCGAGGGCCGCCGTACGGGCGCGCCTCGCCGCCGCCGCCGCCGCGCCAGATAAAACAGTGCGCGCCCGGCGTCGCCGGCTCTTGGCTGATTCAGCGCCATGAGCCAGGCCTGCAGCAGCTCGGTGAGCCCTGGAAGCACTCCTGTTTGCGGCGCGTCTCTCGGCACGGCGCGAGGAGGCCAGTGCGCTGCCTGTGCCGCCCTTGGTCATGTCAGCAGCTCCTACAGAAGGCCAATGCGAGAGAGCCACTTGGAGGGCGCGCAACTCTGCAGCGCTTGGTTTTCATGCAGCGGCCGCAGTCTGGGGCCTGGGCTCCTGGGGTGACGCTGGCGGCGACGCGCGCGCCCCACAGGGAGCCGCTGTCGTACAAGGAGTTCATCCTGCAGCTGCCCGACGAGGTCACGCCGGAGGACGCACAGCGCGAGTTCCAGGCCTACCTGGCCGAGTACTGGGGCTCGCAGGTCCGCGCTGAGTTCGAAGCCAAGCGCAACGAGGACTGGTGCGCCCGCGGCCCGGCCCCCGCGCGCCGGCACCCGGGCGTCCGCCTGCATGCGTGCCAAGCTTGCGCCTGGAGGGGCGTGCCCGGCGCGCTGGGCAGCTGTCGGAGCAGCTCCTAGTGGCGAGCTGGGGGCGGGCCTTTACACCTCGCCCCTGGAAAGGCACGGAAGGGACTGCGGTGTGGGAGCCGCGTGCGCTCGGGCGGAGCGGGGCTGCCGTCCGGCGCCCGAGCGGGGGGGGCGGCGGGGCGGCAGGATGCGCAAGAAGTACGACCCGCGCGAGTTCCAGCGCCAGCTGGAGCGGCGCAACGCGGCCGCGCGCGCGGAGGCGGCCGAGTTTGCCAAGGCCGCGGAGCCGCCCGCGCTGGAGGCCGCGCCCGCGGACGCGCCCGACAAGCCCAGGTGCTTGGTCGGGAGCGAGTGTGTCTGCCCATGCCTCCGCGCACACACCATGGCCATTAGGCCTTTAGGACCTTTGCAGCGCCGATTGACTGGGCCGCGGCTTTGTGACCTGAGGCCTGCGCGCTGTGCCTCGACCTGCGCTCTGCTGGCCGCCGCCCTCGCACCGCTCCCGGCAGCGAAGAGCGCGACGCTGAGTGAGCCTGCGGCACCGCGCAGCGCCGAGGCGAACGGCGCGAACGCCGCGCCGGCCGCCGCGGAGGCGGCCGACGGCGGCGACGGCGCCGGCGGCGCCGTCGCTGCGCCGGCGCTGTGCTGGAAGCCCGAGCGCGTGGCCGCCGACCTGGAGCTCAGTGGCCGCCTGGTGCTGCAGCTGGACCAGGAGAAGGGCGTGGAGGGCCACCCGCTCGCCGCGCCGCCGGCCGCGCTGCCCGGCGCGCCCCACGCGCCGCTCCGCTTACTTCCTTCTTTTCTCCTTATTTCTCTTTCTTCCCTTTGCTCGTTCCTGTTTTTCCCTCGCTGCGTTCCTGTTCCCTCCTGGCTGCGGAGTATGTATTATAGGCGCACAGGGGCGCTCGTACAGTGGTTGACGGGTTGGGCTACCAGCCATGCTGTCTGGCTCTGCACCAGCGCCACCTTGAGGGAGGTTCGCTCGCCGCGTCCCGGCCGACGCCCCCGGTCTCTTCATGCTCTGCATGCTGCGTCACTGAGGACCGCGAAGAGTTCTCTGATCGCAACCCGCTTTGTTGAGCGCGCATGATGCGGCTGCCACTCGCATCTGGCACTACAGACAGGTGTGCCGTGCAGGCGCTGCGGGAGCAGAGCCGCTGGACGCGGCGCCGGCCGCCGATGCCGCAGAGTCGACTGCCGTCACTGCCGTCGACCCCGCCGACGCCGCTGCCGGCGCTGCCGCTCCCGCAGACGGCGAGGCCGCGGACGGCGCCGACATCGCGCCGGCCGCGCCGGGCGGCGGCGCGGCGGCTGCCGCCGACGGGGCCGCCGATGCGGCGCCCAGCGCCGCCGCGGTCGGCGATTCGCAGCCAGGGAGTGGCGGGGCCGCTGAGGCTGCTTCCGAGGCGGCGGGAGAGCCGGCGGCTGGGCTTGCAGCCGCCGAGGCGCCCGCGGCGCAGAGCGCCGTCGTGGCCGCGCCCGCAGACGGCAGCAAGGCGTACGAAGCGCAGGCGCGGCCCGTGCCGGCACGTCGGAAGGGCCGCTGCTGTGCCTGCCGGGAAGCTTGCTGCATGCACGGACCCAGCCTGTGCCCTGCAGGGCGTGGCAACGGCAGCCGCCGCTGCGTCGCTTGCGCCGTGCAGCCTTGCCTGAATCAGCTGTGCGCGCGCTCGTGCGCACTGTCGGGGGCGCATGGCAGCCTCGCCGGGCGGGTTTTTGTGCGATCGGGGCGCCGCAAATGTGCGGCAGCGTCGCCGAGGCCAGGGTGGGTCGCCGAGGCCGGGGCGCGTTGGCGGGCAGGTCGCGCGGCTGGACCGGCAGCTGGACTACCTGTGGCGCGCGCACGGCGCGAATTGGGGTAGGTCAGTGAGGCCGGGGTGTGTTGGCGGGCAGGTTGCCCGGCTGGACCGGCAGCTGGACTACCTGTGGCGCGTGCACGGCGTGGACTACTACGCGGGCGAGGAGGCCGCAACGCCAGATGAGATGGCGCAGCGCGGCCCCCGCCGCCTGCAGCGCCCGCCGCGGCCTGAGGAGGGCGAGCAGGCCTCTGAGGCTGACGGTGCGCGTGCGCTGGCGTTGAGTCTAATGTGGAACGGTTTATACCAGTGTGAAGACCTCCTGTACCGGGGGTCTCCCCGCTAGTTTTGACTAAAGCGTGGCGCAAGCGGCGACGCTGTGCTGGCGGGCGCTGCTCGTGGTATTGCGATCCCCGGGTGGTGTGCATTTGTTCAGCAAAGCTGGAGCCGGTCATCAGGGGGAGCTGCGCCGCGACAGCAGTGGCCGGGGCCGAGGCGCACGGGGCCGAGCCCAGGGCGGCCGTGCGCGC
>JAABUQ010010751.1_pt1 | contig 11917 bp, 11 predicted proteins | sample 5560001 | NCBI WGS metagenome assembly JAABUQ01 (sample SAMN10711888, study PRJNA513371) | rock metagenome | isolation source: Antarctica rocks | place: Antarctica: Victoria Land, Finger Mt nord | collected 2015-12-18
TACCGGTCGCCCATCGACTACGAGACACAGATGCAGGAGATGACGGTGACGGCGTAACCCTCATAGGCAAACGACTGTCCACCAAATCGGGGTAGCTTCACTGCTCCTACGTTCCGGTTGTGGGCGCAGTCCAGCGATGGTTCGCCAGACGTCGCGGGCTTGCATCGGGTTTGGCCGTGAGTGGGATCGGCGTTGGTACGCTCGTGGTGCCTCCGTTGGCGTCATTCCTCATCGCAGCTCTGGGATGGCGTGAAGCTTATCTTCTCCTGGGCGGTCTGGCGGCCGTTGTGGGCGGTGGGATGGCTCTCCTGGTCGAGAACGATCCGCATGCTCGCGGACTAGGCCCCGACGGAGACCCCATGCATTCGGCCGACGAATCGCCGCAGGCGGAAGGATCACCCGTACGTGAAGCGATCAGGTCCCGGCGCTTCGTGGTCCTCTACGCCGCCTGCCTGATCTGCTCATTCGGGGTGTTCGTGCCGTTCGTTCATATCGTTCCCTACGCAACGGATCATGGCGTCCCAAGGTCGTCGGCCGTCCTCCTTCTCGGCATCATCGGGATCGGGAGCACCGCCGGGCGATTCTTCCTGGGCGGCCTGATGGACCGGATGGGGCGCAGCCACGCACTCCTGGCGATGTTCGTGGGCATGTCGCTCGCGTTGGCCTTTTGGGTCTTGTCGGCCGGGCTATGGTCGCTTGCCGGCTTCGCGTTCGCGTACGGCGTCTTTTACGGCGGATGGGTCGCTGTGCTTCCGGCCGTGGTCATGGACTATTTCGGCGGACGCAATGTCGGCGGCATCATCGGTGTCCTCTACACGAGCGTGGCGTTCGGAACCCTGATCGGCCCCAGCGCCGCTGGATTCGCCTTCGACATCAGCCACAGCTACACGCTGCCGATCCTCGCCAGCGTCTGCGCGAACGTCATCGCCGCCGGCATCGTGGCGACCAGTTCGATTGCATCCATGCCGACCAGCAAAGCGGGAGAGCCAACATGACCGAAACAGCAGCGGCGTTTCGTGTTGAGCAAGTAGGAAGTCTTCCCGACTTTCTCGGATTCGACTGGCTCGATGCGAAGCCCGGTTTTGTACGAGGCCGCTTTGAGGTTGGGAAACAGCACCTAGCACCCACCGGATACCTTCACGCGGGAACGGTCGTGGCATTTGCAGACACTGCGTGTGGTTTTGGTTGCAGGACGTCTCTTCCAGAAGGCGCATCCGGCTTCACGACGGCGGAACTCAAAGCCAATTTCCTTGGCACTGCCCGAGAAGGCGGCGTCCTGTGCGAGGCGCATTTGGTCCATGCCGGGCGCACGACCCAGGTCTGGGATGCCGTGGTAAGAAGCGAGGTCAGCGGCAAGACCATGGCTTTGTTTCGATGTACCCAGATCGTTCTCTATCAAAGGCCGTCCTGATCTGGATCAAGGGCAGAATGGATACCCTGCTCGTTGTTAATGGAACTCCAAACCGGCCGACACATGATCCGGTGCCCCGCACCGCCGCAGTGTCGAACGCCCGCTATTGGTACAACCGCACCGGCAGGCCGTCGGCCGAGGGCAGCCTGACCGCCGAGTGGGAGACGCTAGCCGACGGGCTGGCCTAGCCACCCGCCTCGCCGCGCGGGCCGAACTCCTGGACGACAGCGTCGATGAAGCTCCGCAATTTCGGGGTTTGCCGGCGGTCGGCCAGGAAAAGCAGGTGCATCGGCCGGGACGGCGCCTCGAAGTCCGGCAGGACTCTGACAGGTTGCCTGGAGGCTAGCGCTTCGCGCGCCAGGTCCTCCGCGATGAGGACGATGCCGAAGCCGTCCAAGGCGGCGGATAGCAACGCCTTGCCGTTGTTCACTTGCAGGTGGTTACGAATGCGAACGTCGTATCCTCGGCCATCTTGGGCGAAGCGCCACTCGCTCGCCGTGGGCCGGGACCAGTAGGCGTAGCCCAGGCATTCGTGCTGCTTCAGGTCGGGCGGCGTCACCGGTGTCCCTCGCTCGCGCAGGTAGCCAGGGGACGCACACGCGACGAGACGAAATGGCGATAGCGCGCGCGCCATCAGGCTGGAGTCGGCCAGCGGGCCGATGCGGAACACCGCTTCGTATCCCTCTTCGAGCAGGTCCACGAAGCGATCGCTGAGCACGAGGTCGATCTCCACGTTCGGATGCTGCCGCAAGTAGCGGGTGACGAGCGGGACCAGGCTGTGCGCACCGAAGCTGACCGGAGCGTTGATGCGGAGCCGTCCGCGCGGCACTGCACCGGCCTCGTGCGCCAGGGAATCCGCCGCTTCGGCCTCGGCCAGCACCAGCTTGCAGCGCTCATAGTAGGTCCGGCCGATCTCCGTCAGGCTCTGCCGGCGCGTGGTCCTGTTGAGCAGTCGCGTGCCCAGACGGTCCTCCAGAAATGTCACATGCTTGGCAACCATCTGCGGCGAGATGCCGAGCGCGCTCGCGGCCGAGGCGAAGGAACCGAACTCCGCCGCCTTCACGAACGCGGCCATGCTCGCCAGCCGATCCATTCCCTACTCCTGGTGTGGGGACCTGCATCCGCGTCGCCATTTATCCTGTGATCCTGATCAACCATTTGCAAGCGAGGCGCCGCGCACGCGCGCTCCCCCCGTTTCCGAGGTCCACACATGCTTGAGCGCCGTCATTTGCTCGGTGTTGCCGCAAGCTCGATCCTGCTGCCAGGCGCGCCCTCCGCGGAGGGCGCGCCGTCTGCGGCAGTGCGCTTGAACGAGCTTGGACCCGAGAACGAGGCGATGGCCCAGCGAGTAGGGCTTTGGGACGTGACGGAAACGGTTTGGGAGTCGCCAAATGCCGCTCCGGTCTCGACGACAGGGCTCCTCGCCGAACGGCGGGTGATCGGTTCGATGCTGCAGGAAATCCTGCGTCCCACGTCAGACGCGTCCGGCGCGGCAATCAAGCGAATGGACTATCTGACCTTCAATCGCGTTGCGGGCCGCTGGGATTACGTCTCGATGGACACACGGGCGCCCGTCGGGATCATGCCCGCGTGGAGCTTCACGCGCGGTGAAGATGCCAGGATCGTCCTCACGTTCCAGCCGTTCGCAATCGCCGGCGCGGGATCGGATGTCACGGGCCAGATGCTGCGGATGGACACGGTCCTCATGTATCAAAGTCCGGACCGGGACGTGAAGGACCAGCACTTCATCATGGCCGACGGAACCGGCACGATGTGGCTTGCCCACCGATACGCCTATTTGCGTCGATCCTCATAACCAGGTGGTCGTATGACGCCGGACGAGGCGGGCAGGCGCCGACCTAGGTCGGCAACCGGACTGGCCGTAACCGAGCGGGCGCGACCGCCATGAACATCAGCCAGCGAAGCGGCGGAGCCATCTGCCTCGCGTTGACCCTGGCGACCGCCCCGGTCATGGCCGCGTCGCTGACCAGCTCACCATTCGGCGCGAGCGCGGACGGCCAGCCCGTGACCCGCTACACCATGGCCACCGATGGCGGCGTAAGCGTCACGTTCATGAGCTACGGCGGCACCATCACCGACGTCACGGCCCCGGACCGGCAACATCGTCTCGGGCACATCGTGCTCGGCTTTCCGACGCTGCGCGACTACGAAACGAAGGGCGCGGAAGCAGAACTCTACTTCGGTGCGATCCTCGGGCGCTACGCCAACTGGATCGCCCGAGGCCGCTTCAGCCTGGACAGTCACGAGTACCAGCTCGCCCTCTCCGATCCGCCATACACAATCCACGGCGGCAAGCGAGGGTTCGACAAGCGCGTGTGGACCGTGCAGCCGCAGGTCACATCGGGCCGAAGCGTCAGCGCACGACTGACCTACACCAGCGCCGACGGCGAGGAAGGCTATCCCGGCACGCTGCAAGTCCGCCTCACCTACACGCTTTCGGAGGACGGCGCGTTCACCATCCGTTACGAGGCGATGACCGACGAGGACACGGTGATCAACCTGTCGAACCACATGAATTTCAACCTGGCCGGCGCCGGCTCGCCCGGCGGCGTGCTCCGGCAGGTGCTGACCGTGCATGCGGACAAGTACTTGCCGCTCGACAGGAGCCAGATGCCGCTCGGACAGGTCGCGCCCGTCGACGGCACCCCGTTCGACTTCCGCAAGCCGACCGCGGTCGGCGCGCACATCCACGACAAGAACGAGCAGCTCGCCATTGCGGACGGCTACGACCAGTACTGGGTGCTGGCCAAGCAAGGCGACTCCGCGCAGCCGCAGTTCGCCGCACACGCTTTCGATCCCGCAAGTGGCCGTACGCTGGACTGCGACACCAGCGAACCGGGCGTGCAGATCTACACCGCCGACTGGTTCGACGGGTCCACTAGCGGCATCGGGGGTCGCTACGACAAGTACGCCGCGTTCACGTTGGAAACCCAGCACTTCCCCGACAGCCCGAACCACCCGGCCTTCCCGACGACCGAACTCAAGCCAGGACAGGTTTTTCGCAGCACGACCACCTTCCGCTTCGGCGTGCAAGAGTAGACCCTCGCTGCCGGGCAATCTCATCACAACTGAGGTCTGTGACCATGGATCGACTGACTCGGCGGCTGTTCACGATTGGCGCCGGAGCGCTGATAGGCGACGGCGTCCTCCCGACTCGCGTCTCCGCGCAGGTAACCGATACCCGCCCGCCCACCGTCGATGCGGCGAATATCAAGGAGATCGCGGACGGCGTGTTCGTGATCGGAGATCATCGGGTCTGGCTCGTGCCCAACATCGGCATCGTGCTCGGCAGCGACGCTGCACTCGTCGTTGACACAGGCCTCGGGCCGGCCAATGGGGAAGCGGTGCTCGACGCGGTGCGGCGCATCGCTGGACCGCAGCGACGCCTACTTGTCACCCTGACGCATTTCCATCCGGAGCACGGGTACGGCGCGCAAGCGTTCCGCCAAGATGCAACAATCGTCTACAATCGGGCGCAGCGTGACGAACTGGTCGAGAAGGGAGACAAGTACCTCGGCCTTTTCCGCCAGAAGCAAGGCCCCGCCGCGGCTTCCGCCCTTGAGGGCACCAGGCTCGTGATGCCGCACATGGTCTACGACGGGGCTAGGGCTGAAATCGACCTCGGCGGTCGCAAGGCGGAACTCCGAACCTATGGTCTGGCCCACACGCGAGGCGATCAGACCATCTATTTGCCTGCGGAACGCATCCTCTTTGCCGGTGATCTCATCGAAGAGCGCATGTTCCCAATCTTCCCGTATTTCCCTCCGGTAGACGCCGAAGTCGACGGCGCTCATTGGGCAAGCGTCTTGCGCGGCTTTCAGACGTTCGGCCCTAAGATCGTCGTTCCCGGACATGGCGACCTGGGCGACATCCGGATTGCGCAAGATTTGGCGTCGCACATCGAGACGGTTCATTCGCAGGTCAAGGCACTGAGGGCCGCTGGGATGTCAGCCGAACGTATACGGGCGGAATACAAGCCTAAGCTTGTTTCAGCCTACCCGGATTGGGAACACCCGCAACTTGTCGACCTCGAACTTAACTACAATGCCTCTCTTCCAGTCTGAAATCCTGAATACCGACATCGGACGGCCTCTGGCCAGCAAGTCCGACACGCTGCGCCGATGAGGCATGGTCCGCCGCGCCGCACTGTCGCAGCAACGCGCGCAGCTTGCGGATCACCGGGAACACCTCCTGGTTCCAATCGCCGCCCTGGGCGTCGTGCGCCGCCTGCTCCGCCTCCACGATGTCGCGGTCTTCCTTGAAGATGCGCTCGGTGAACAGCACCAGCAGCGGCCACGCCGCTTCCAGCAACCCGGGAACCTTGAGCCGCTTCACCGAAAGCAGGCCGAATGTCCGGCACTGCCGCTGCTCGCGGTCGAGCGGCACGTGCACGATCCACAAATCCATCACGGGGAGGTCGCCGTCGGTGCGGATGCGCACCGTCTGATACGGGTACTCGGTGCGGATGACCATGACGTCGCGCTCCGCGTGCGCCTCTTCCCCGGTGCGGCGTTGGCCGAAGATCGCCGCTTCCGCCCACGGCTGCTTGCCGGCGGTGCGGGCGAAGCTATAGCGCGCCTCCACCCAGTCCGGGCCGCTGCCCTGGCCGAGGAAGCGCGGCCGGATCTTGCCCATCTGGCGGCGGTGCAGGAACTGATGGTTCATGTCCATCAGGTTCTCGTGCATGAAGCTGTAGTGGCAGGCGACCTCGCGCCCGAAACGGCGCGTCTTGTAGCGCGCGTCGGCCACCGACCCGAGGGCCGGCAGCGGCACGGACTCGCTCAGCGCGGGGTCGCCCGGGAACACCAGGATCAACCCCTCGACTTCCCGGCACGGATACGCGCGCACGCCGTTCGGCAGCTTGCCCTTGTCCAGGTAGGGAACGTCGGTGCAGCGACCCGACATGTCGTAGGCCCAGCCGTGATAGCCGCACCGGAGGCTGCAGCCCTCCACCATCCCCTTGCTGAGCGGAACCTGCCGGTGGGCGCACCGGTCCGCCAAGGCGAACACCGGACCCTGCTTGGGCCGCACCAGCACGATCGGGTCTCCGGCGAAGCGCGCCGCCAGCGTTCGCCCGGGCTTGAGGTCACGCGACCAGGCGAGCGGGTACCAATAGTCCGGATGCGTCCCGACCCGCCTCAAATCCCGTACCAGCTCCCGATCCCGAGGGTCGTCTGCGGCGGCTTGCGCGATCTGATCCATCAATACCCTTGCCCAGTCACCAAGGCCGGCGAACGATCGACCGGCCATTCCATCCCTAGCACGCCGAGCCGTTCATCACAGCCCAGTGACGTCGGCGTCAGCCGATCGTTACGCCGGCAACGAGACTGTCGCCCGCGCGCCGCCCATCGGGCGATTGGCGAGCGTCACGTCGCCGCCATGCGCCCGCAGGATATTGCGCGCGATCGGCAGCCCGAGGCCCACGCCGCCAGTCTCGCGATTCCGGCTGCCCTCCATGCGGTGAAACGGCTCGAACACGCGATCGAGTTCCTGGGGCGGAATGCCCGGCCCGTCGTCCTCGACCTCGACCGTGAGGAAGGCGCGCTCCGGCGGCAGCAGCCGCACCCGCGCGGATCCGCCGTAGCTCAGCGCGTTGGCCACCAGGTTGGCGAAGGCGCGCTTCAGCGCCAGCGGGCGGGCGCGCACCGTCAGCTTAGGCGGCCCCTCGTAGCCGACCTTGGCGCCCGTCTCGGGCCGCGCGTCGCCGGCCTCGTCGAGCACCGTGCGCAGCAGCTCCGGCAGATCGAGCGCGCTCACCGGCTCGGTCGCGGTCGCATCGCGGCCGAAGGCCAGGGTCGCCGCCACCATCGCCTCCATCTCCTCGAGGTCGGCGAGCATCTTCCGCCGCTGCTCCTCGTCGTCCATGAACTCCGCGCGCAGCTTGAGCCGGGTGATCGGCGTGCGCAGGTCGTGACCGATCGCCGTCAGCATCTCGGTGCGGTCCTGCACGAAGCGGCGGATGCGCGCCGCCATCGTGTTGAACGCGCGGGCCGCGGTGGCGACCTCGCTCGGACCGTCCTCGGGCAGCAGCAACGGCGCGTTCACGTCGCGCCCGAGCGCCTCCGCCGCCGCGGCCAGGGTGCGCACCGGCGCGGTCAAGCGTCGCACCGCCCAGATCGTGAGCAGGGCCGCCGCCGCCGTCATCAGCAGGAACGCGATGAGGAAGGTCCGCGAGTGCCAGGGCCGGGGCGCCGGGGCGGGGTTCGCGACGCTCAGCCACGCCCCGTCCGGCAACCGCATCCCGATCACGATGCGGCCCTCGGCCGGCCCGCCGCGCACCATCACCTCGTGCGGGCGCACCAGGCCGGGCAGCGGCACCAGGTTCATCCCGCCCCGGATCAGCCGCTGCCAGCGCGGCGGCGCGCGATCCATCATCTCGGCCGGCGGGTCCGCCGACGCCCTCGCCTCGAGCCCCGGCGCGGGCGACAGCTGGCGCAGCAGCGCCTCGCGCTCCGCCGGCGGCGCGGTGACGACGGCGCGGTAGATCCCGATCGTCCGGATGCCGATGTCGCGCGCCAGCTCCAGGCGCTGCAGGTCGAGCCGGTCGAGCGCGTGGATCGTCAGCCCGGCGATTTGCACGACCGCCAGGCTGCCTAGCAGCACGAGCGCGGTCCGGGTCGCCAGGCTGCGTGGCCAGAGGCGCAGCCTCATCGGCGCAGCCTCATCCGCGCTCGACCGAGGCGGCCAGCACGTAGCCGCCGCCGCGCACCGTCTTGATGAGCTGCGCGTGCCGCCCGTCATCCTCGAGCTTGCGCCGCAGCCGGCTGACCGCGACGTCGATCGCCCGGTCGAACGGACCGGCCTGGCGGCCGCGCAGCAGGTCGAGCAGCATGTCGCGCGTCAGCACCCGGTTGGCGCGCTCGAGCAGGGCGACCAGCAGGTCGTACTCGCCGCCGGTCAGCGTCACCTCCACGCCCTCGGGGTTGAGCAGCCGGCGGCGGGCCGGCTCCAGGGTCCAGCCGGCGAACCGCATCGGCCGCGCGCCGGCCTCGCTCTTGGGCGCCGACGCGTCACCGGCGCGGCGCAGCACGGCCCGGATACGGGCGAGCAACTCGCGCGGGTTGAACGGCTTGGCGACGTAATCGTCGGCTCCCAGCTCGAGGCCGATGATGCGGTCGGTCTCCTCGCCCATCGCGGTCAGCATGACGATGGGAACCGCCGATTGGGCGCGCATCCAGCGGGCGAGCTCGAGGCCGCCCTCGCCCGGCAGCATGAGGTCGAGAACCACCAGCTGGTAGTGCCCGTTCGGCCAGACGCGCCGCGTCTCGCGGGCGTCGCGCGCCGCCGTTACGCGGAAACGGTGGCGCTCCAGGAACCGCGCGAGCAGCTCGCGGATCTCGCGATCATCATCGACGATCAGGATGTGCGGCAACGGCTCCATGCGAGGGTTACAATAGGCAAGCGCGATGCGCAGCGGCAGGGTGCGGCAGGGGTGCGTTGCACTTAGTTGCATTGCGCCCTTCGGGGAACGAGAGCCGGCCGGCCCGGCCATAGCCGTGACCGTCGGCGGCCGGCCGCGTAGAAGCGGCGCGTGAGTTTCCCGCATCCGCCCCCCGCCGCCCGAGCCGCGATCGAGCGCCTGGTCGCCGCCGACCCCGATCTCGCGGCGATCGAGACCGCCGCCGGTCCGTTGCCCTGGCGCATTCGGCCGCCCGGCTTCCCGGGCTTGCTGCAGGCGATCGTCGGCCAGCAGATCAGCAACCAGGCCGCTGCCGCCATCTGGGGCCGCCTGCGCGCGCTGCCCGGAGCGCTCGCGCCCGGCACGCTCGCCGCACTCTCCGACGAGGCGCTGCGCGGCGTCGGCCTGTCGCGCCCCAAGGTGGCGCATGCGCGGGCACTCGCCGCCGCCTTCCTGGACGGCCGGCTGGACGCGACGGCGATCGCGCTGATGGACGACGCCGCGGCGGTCGCCGCCATCGCCGCCGTGCGCGGGCTCGGGCCGTGGACGGCGGAGATCTACCTGCTGTTCGCGCTCGGCCGGGAAGACGTGTTCCCGGCCGGCGATCTCGCCCTCGCGGCCGCCGCGGCGGACATCAAGCGCCTCCCTGTCCGCCCGGACCCGCGCACCCTGCGCGCGCTGGCCGCCGCCTGGCAGCCGGCGCGCGGACTGGCGGCCCGCCTGCTGTGGCATCACTGGCGGCATCTGACCGGCCGGCCGGCGATGGACGACCTGCCGGGACCGTAAGCGGGCGCTGCCGAAGCCCAGGTTGAACCAACCATTCATAATTGCGTGCGAGGCTCGGCAGCGTCACGCAATCGATGTCAACCATGTCAGCGCCGCACCTGCCGCTCGTGCAATCCTACTACCCGACGACGTTCCTCGAACGCGGCGTCGCGGTGCCGTTCACCACGCCGATGCTCGCGGGGGCGCGGGCGCGACCGGCCGAACGCGGCGGTCCCGAACTGGTCGTGCCCAGCCCGTCGGGCAGTCGCGGGGTCTACATCCTGGCCTGGAACGCCGTGCGCGAATTGTGCCAGCCGACCGTGCACGACACCCGGCTCAATAATAAGGTGGCGTCGCTGCCCAGCGTGACACCGAGCGCCATCCGCAAGGCCGCGCGCGAGGTCGCCGAGGAAGGCCTGGCAGGACGGGACGCCGCCGCCGCCGCCGGCGCGGCCCGCGATACCGAGCACCGGGAAGTCATGGTAGCGAACTTCATGCTGTTGATGACCTTGGTGCAGCAGGTCGAACCGGCGGAGGCGCAGGCCGTCTCGCCCGCGGACGGCGTCGACACCGCGCTGGAGACCCGCGCCCAGCGCGTCATCGCCCGCATCGCGCCACGGCTCGGTCGCAGCGCCGACGCGATCGCCGCGTCGCTGGAAGACATCGCGCCGCTGTTCGCCTCGACCGGGCTCACGGCGTCCGGCGCCGACGGCCGGGCCGGCCGGGCGCTCGGGGTGCTGTGCCGCGTGCGTGCGGAAACCGCGGCATGGAGCCAGAGCCGCAACGACGACAGCGCGGCGCAGGCCGATATGGTCGCCCGCGTGGCCGACCTGACGATCGGCTGCACGCAAGCGACGTTGCAGGAGGCGCATGCGCTCACCACCGACATGACGGGGCTGCTCCGGCGCTGGGCGGCCGAGCCGGCACTGATCCGCCAGCTCGCCGCGCGCCCCGAGTGGCTGCTCGACGGATGGGAGCAGGTCTGCCTGCTCTGGCTGACGGCGGAGGGGGAGACGGCGCGCCGCGCCGTGTTGCCCGAGATGGCGCTCCTCGTGCCCATCGTGCCGCGCGAGGCGGCGGCATGGGTCGGCGGCCCGGTGGACATGGACGCCGCCATGCGCTTTCGCCGCACCGTCACCCTCAACGAGGACTGGCGCACCGGCAGCGCCGTGTTCGACCTGATCGCGCGCAACGAACATCTGCGCGCCCTGGCGGCCTGAAGGAGATCGTCATGCGGGCAACGGGCGGCGACCGGCGGCAGATCCGCGAGGTGCAGCGGTCGCTGACCGGGGCGCAGGACACGCAGATCGCGCGCGTGGTCGCTTTGGTCGACGGGCTGGCGGACCGCACCGCCGCCGACGCGCTCATCGCGCCGCTGCGGCCGCGTCTCGCGCAGTTGCGCCCGCCTCGGCCGCTGCGCCTGGCGCGGCTCGTCTTCCTGCCGCTCGACACGGTGATCGTCGCCGCCGCGCGCTGGCGGCCCGGACAGCCGGCGGTCCCGCGCACCGCACTCACGCCGCTGACCGACGCGGTGCGCGCGGCCGAGCCCGCCCTCGTGGTGGCGGCCGAGTCCCTGGTGAGCGGCCGCAACACGGACGACGCGGCGATGATCGCGCAGGCGGGCGGCATGCTCTGGCCGGCGGCGTCCCGCGCGCTCCTCGCCGCGGCGCGCCCCGCGAGCTGGACCGAGCAAGGACTGCCCGAGGCGGCTTTCCCGCTCCTGGCGCGGGCCGTCGGCGGCCTGCTCGGGCAGGCTATTGCCCTGCGACGGCTGCTGGAAGACGCGCGACACGGATTGCCGCCCGCCGACCCGGCGATCAACGCCATCCTCGCCGGCGTTTCGCCGCACGGCGCCTCCGACATGGCGGTCGCGATCCTGCTCGGCGAGTTGCCGGACCCTGCCCCAATCGCGGCACGGCTCGCTGCCGAGCTCGCCCACCCCACCGACTTGGCGCTCCGCGCGGGGGCGGAGCGGCTGGCCGGCGCACTCCTCGAACAGCTCGACCAATCCGGCCTGCTTGCCGCCACCGAGCTTGCGAGCGCCGGCGGCGAGGTCCGGCGGGCCGCCTCGTTGCTCGACGCCGTCGACCGGCCCGGCGCGTCCACGGCTCGCCGACAGCAGGCGCGCGACCTGCGCAGCCGGTTGGACGCAGGCAGCCGCGCGCGCTTCGCCAGCCGCCTCGAGCAGGAGTTCACGGGTCCGCTCCGGGCGCAGCTGGCGGCGGGCGGCGAGGTGGCGACGGGCGAACTAGAAGCGGCGGCGCGCGCGCTGCGCCAGCTGGAGGCGGCCGGGCGCCAGGTGGGCGGCACCTCATTCTACG
>JAABUQ010010752.1_pt1 | contig 11915 bp, 9 predicted proteins | sample 5560001 | NCBI WGS metagenome assembly JAABUQ01 (sample SAMN10711888, study PRJNA513371) | rock metagenome | isolation source: Antarctica rocks | place: Antarctica: Victoria Land, Finger Mt nord | collected 2015-12-18
GACGTATGTCTGCGAGTGGTGCCATGGAGGACAGGAGACCCCACAGGCAGAGATGATTGTCCAATCCATCCGCTTCGCCGCCACGGCGGACCACGAGATCCGCTGAATTCGGCTGAAGGGTTACGACTCTTCAAGCTCTTCCTCGACCCTCCCTCCCGGCATCTTTCGCGCCGGCCTCGCGCCCGGATCGCCGGCGACGAGCGGACCGGATGGCCTCGCCGTTGCGGGCCGGCGCGGGTCCGGCTATGGTCGTGGTCGTCCGCGGGTTTCCCCGATCCGCCCACGCCTCCCCCGGCCTCGTCCCGCCCGGCGGGCCCCGCGAATCCGTCCGTCCGTCCCGCCCGATCGATCGAGAGGCAACACCCCGCCCGGGAGGCCCGCGGGCCATGGCCGACATCGTCCTGATCAACCCGAGGTTCGAGGTCTCGTACTGGGGCCTGGAGCACGCCCTGCCGCTGCTGGGCAAGCGGGCGAACCTGCCGGTCGCGTGCCTGCCGCTGCTCGCCGCGCTCACGCCGCCCGGGCACGACGTGACCCTCGTCGACGAGAACGTCGAGCCGATCGACTTCGACCGCTGCGCCCGGGCCGACATCGTCGGCCTCACCGGGATGGTCGTCCAGCGGCAGCGGATGCGCGCGATCCTCGCCGAGCTGAAGCGTCGCGGGGCGTTCGTCGTCGTCGGCGGGCCGTGGGCGACCGTGAAGGAGGACGACTTCGCCGACACGGCCGACGTCCTCTTCGTCGGCGAGGCCGAGCAGACCTGGCCCCGCTTCCTCGACGAGTGGGCCCGGGGCCGGCACCGGGCCCGCTACGAGCAGGCCGAGAAGACCGACATGGCCACCGTGCCGACCCCCCGGTTCGACCTGCTCCCGATGAAGCATTATGCCTTCGGCAGCCTCCAGTTCTCGCGCGGGTGCCCGTTCGAATGCGAGTTCTGCGACATCATCGTCACCTTCGGCCGGAGGCCGCGGATCAAGACGACCGGGCAGGTCGTCGCCGAGGTCGAGGCGCTGCGGGCGCAGGGCGTCCGGACGGCGTTCATCGTCGACGACAACCTGATCGGCAACAAGCGGGCCATCAAGGGGGTGCTCCGCGACCTCGTCGCCTGGCAGGAGCGCGAGGGGTACCCGATGACCTTCTTCACCGAGGCGTCGATCGACCTGGCCGACGACGACGAGCTGATGCGGCTGATGGCCGACGCCAACATCGCCAGCGTCTTCGTCGGGATCGAGACCCCGAACGAGGCCTCGCTCCGCGAGACGAAGAAGCTCCAGAACGTCCGGGCCGGCGGGACCCTCGTCGAGAAGGTCCGGCGGATCCAGGACGCCGGGATGGAGGTCTGGTGCGGGATGATCCTCGGGTTCGACCACGACGACGCATCGATCTTCGACGCGCAGCTGGCGTTCGTCGCCGAGGCGAGGATCGTCCAGGTGATGCTCGGGATGCTCTCGGCGATCCCGAAGACGCCGCTCCACGCCCGGCTCGCCGCCGAGGGGAGGCTCGACCCGGCCGACGAGCCCGAGTTCGGCACGAACGTGATCCCGCTCCGCCTCGGCCGCGAGGAGCTGCGCGACGGCTACGTCCGCGTCCTCGACGCGCTGAACGAGACCTCGGCGTATTTCGACCGGCTCGACGACCTGTACATCGCCGGCGGGCTGAACTTCAGCCGGGCCGCGAACCGGCACTGGCGGCGGAGGCCCTGGCGGCTCGCCCTCGCCAAGGGGCGGTTCCTGGTCGAGGCGGTCGGCCTGCTCGCCCGGCTGGCCCGCCGCGTCCCCGAGCCCTCGCTCCGCCGCGCCTACCTCGGCCGGGTCGCCGGCCTGCTCCGGTCCCGCCGCGACCCGGCCGTCCTCTGGATCTACGTCGTGAAGTGCGCCATGCACTACCACGCCCACACGATGGCCCGCCGGATGGCCGAGGGACGTGCCCCGCTGGTGAACTCGTACTGACGTTTCGGTCGAGGACAGCCCAGAGTCCGGGATCTCCCCGATTGCCCTCCGGTCCCGAATCCTCTACGGTCGTGAGACTCGATCGCCTCAATCCGTCCTGCGGGACAGGAGGTCGCCCTATGCCAATCGGAGTCATGGGACTGTTCGCCGTCGTGACCGCGCTCGGCATGGCGGAGGAATCGCCGCGAAGCCGGTACGACGCGCTGGTCAAGGAGTTCGACGCTGCCTACAAGTCCTCGATCGAAGCCCTCACCAAGGCGACCGACGATCAGGGGCGTATGAAAGCGTCGCTCGGGCGGCCCCAGCCGCATGAGTTCGCCGCCCGCTTCTTCGCCCTGGCCGAGGAGCACCCGGGAGATCCGGTGGCCCTCGACGCGCTGACCTGGATCGCGTCGAAATGCGTCTTCGGTCCCCACGCCGAGAAAGCGATGGGGATGATCGCCCGCGACCACAGCCGGAGCGAGCGGCTCAAGGACTTCTGCGGGCAATGCTCCCGCTACGGCGAGCCATTCCCCCCTTATGAGGAGATGCTCAGGGCCGTCCTGAAGGACAGCCCCCATCGGGAGGTGAAGGGGGCGGCGTGCCTGGCCCTCGCGGATTACCTCAAGATGGCCAAGGAGACGACGGAGAGCAGGATGGTCAAGATCGCGGTCGATGGCGAGCAGTCCCTCAACAAAGACCAGCTGGCAAAGGTGCGGCAGATGAAGGACCGGGGTCTCGACGCGGTGGCGGCCGAGTCGGAGGCGCTCTTCCGGAAGGTGATCGATGAATATGCCGACCTTCGGATCGAGAACAACTATCCGCAGAGAGCGGCCGAGGCGGCGAAGGGCGAGTTGTTCGTCCTCCGCAACCTCTGCATCGGGCGAAAGGCGCCAGAGATCGTCGGCAAGGACATCCGCGGCAAGGCGATGAAGCTCTCCGACTATCGCGGCAAGGTGGTCGTCCTCGACTTCGGGAGCCATCGGTCGTGCGGCGTCTGCCGGCAGATGTATCCCGGCCTCCGCTCGATGGTCGAAGAATATCGAGACAAGCCGTTCGCCCTTCTCGGGATCAGCGTCGAGGACGACGTCAAGGAGCTCGTGGCGCTGGCGGACAAGGGGGAGAACACCTGGCCGGTCTGGTGGGATGGCGAGAACATGGATGGGCCGCTCACCTCGCAATGGGTGATCCGGTCCATGCCGACGTTCTTCGTCCTCGACCAGAAGGGCGTGATTCGCAACAAGGGGTTCATCCAGACGGGCGAGATCGAAGCCACGGTGGACATGCTCCTGAAGGAGATGGGCGCGGCCAGGCCGTAGGGCGCCGCGACTTGGTCCTCCGGGCCCGCCGTTCCGGCGCGCCGGGGAGAGCCCCCCGACATCCATCCCACCGTTCGCATCCTCGGGCCCGACGACCCGATCCTCGATCACGTCGCCCCGGATGCATTCGACAAGGCGGTCGATCCCCGCTTCAGGAACCGCAATAACCTCGATCGGCGTCGCGGGCCCGGGCGGTTCGGAATACCAGAGTGATTGGAACGATCATGTCTCGATCCGGACAACTCGTCGCAGCCATCGCCCTCGCGACGATCCTCGCCGCCCCGTCCCGGGCCGAGGGACCGGCCCCCGCCGCGCGCGACCCCGAGGTCGAGGCGATGCTCGGGCAGGTCTCCGAGGCGCGGATCCGGGGGCGGGTCGAGGCCCTCGCCGGCTTCGGCACGAGGCACACCCTCTCCGAGACCGCGAGCGACCGCAGGGGGATCGGCGCGGCGCGGCGGTGGATCAAGGCCGAGCTCGACAAGGTCGCCGCCTCCAGCGGCGGGCGGCTGAAGGTCGAGCTCGACTCGTACCGGCAGGCCCCGGGGCGCCGGGTCCCGAAGGAGACGGAGGTCATCAACATCGTCGCGACCCTCCCCGGCAAGGAGCCCGGGTCGGCCGGGCGGACGATCGTCGTCGGCGCCCACTACGACTCGATCCCGTCGATCCGGGGCGACGTCACCGACCCCGCCGCCGACGCCCCGGGCGCCAACGACGACGCGAGCGGGACCGCGGTCGTGATGGAGCTGGCCGAGGTCTTCTCCAAGGCTGAGTTCGACGCGACGATCGTCCTCGTCGCCTTCGCGGGCGAGGAGCAGGGGCTCCTCGGCTCGACCCACTACGCCGAGGCTGCCCGCGCCTCGGGCCGCGAGATCCAGGCGATGATCACCAACGACATCGTCGGCAACACCGAGGGGGGCGACGGCCGCCGCGACAACCGGACGATCCGCGTCTTCTCCGAGGGCCTGCCCGCCCCCGACTCCCCCCTGGCGGCCCGGCTCCGCGCCGTCGGCGGCGAGAACGACTCGCCGTCGCGCCAGCTCGCCCGCTACATCCGCGAGACCGCCGCGCTGTACGAGCCCGGCTTCCGGGCCCGGCTCGTCTTCCGGACCGACCGCTACCTCCGCGGGGGCGACCACATGCCGTTCCTCCAGAGCGGCTACGCGGCCGTCCGGCTCACCGAGCCCGCCGAGGACTACACCCGGCAGCACCAGGACGTCCGGACCGAGGGGGGCGTCGCCTACGGCGACGTGGCGACGAAGGTCGACTACGCCTACGTCGCGGCGGTGGCCCGGCTCAACGGCGCGGTGGCGGCCTCGCTCGCGAGGGCGCCGGCGGCGCCGGTCGGGGCGTCGATCGAGGCCCGCCGGCTCGAGCACGACACCACCCTGACCTGGACCGCCCCGGCCGCGACGGACCTCCTCGGCTACGAGGTCCTCTGGCGCGACACGACGGCCCCGGACTGGGAGCACGCCCTGGCCGTCGGCGATGTCACCCGGTTTACCCTCCGCGGGGTCTCGAAGGACGACCACCACTTCGGCGTCCGCGCCGTCGACCGCCGGGGCCACCGGAGCCCCGTCGCCTTCCCGCTCCCCGCCCCGAGGCCCGCGCCCCGGTGAGGCGGGGGGACCTCGTCCCGGACCCGACCCGATCGACTCGGGTCGGGCCCGGGAAGAGGCGGGTCTCCCGTCGTCGACGGGGGACCTCGTCAGACGGCAGCGCGTCGCCGACGGCGGCCGAGGCCATACCGGCCGGCGCAGGCGATCGATCCGATCGCGACCAGGGCGAACGTCGAGGGCTCGGGGACGGCCCCCACCAGGTCGATCGAGCCGGAGCCGGCGATGGTGGCCGACGTCGTGATGACCCCGGTCACCAGGTTGTAGTCGAAGATCGACGCGCCGGTCTGCCCGGCCGGCGGCCGGCCGCCGATGAACAGGTCGCCCCGGCCGTTGGAGTAGACCCCGTCGGCCAGCCCGGGCAGGGCGATCCCGACCACGCTGCTCAGGTTGTTCGGGTTGATCGAGTAGAGCACGCTGCCCAGGGTCGAGGCCCCGAAGAGCTGGCCGGTGAACCGGTCGAAGGTCAGGCCGTCGACGCTGTTCAGGCCCGCCGTCTGGGCGATGATCGCCCCGGTGATCGGGTTGAGCTGCGCGACGAACGAGCCCGTCGGGCCGCCGGTGCGGGTGCCGAGGACGGCGAAGAGGCGGCCCGACGCGTCGAAGGTCAGGCCGTTGGGGGTCCCGCCGTAGCTGCCCAGCCGCGACACGGCGCCGGTCGTGAGGTTGATCCGGTCGATCCTGCCGGCGTTGAACTCGCTGACCAGGACGGTGTTGGGCCCGTCGAGCGTGATGTCGGCCGGCCGGCTCAGGCCGCCGGCGATCAGGGTGTCGGCCCCCGTGGTGAGGTTGTACGCCCGGAGCTGGCCGGAGCCGGCGTTGTTCCCCTGGTCGAGGTAGAGGATCCGGCTGCCGGCGCCGTCGACGGTCAGGCCGTCGGGCGGGGGGTTCGGGGTCGTGAACACGGTATTGACCGACCCGGTCGTCGTGTCCACCGAGACGATCCGGTTCGCGTCGCCGGTCGACGCGTAGAGCACGTCGGCCGAGGCCCGGCCCTGGCCGACGACGACGGCCGCCGTCGCGACCAACAAGTATTGGATGGCGTTCTTCCCGGTTCTCTGGATGCTCATCGGTTTCCTCCCCGCAAGGCGGATCGGCCCGTCACCCCGACGTCCCCCGCCGGGTGCCCGGTCCGCACTGTCGCGAGCGGAGGCGATTCTGCGAATTCCCATGCGGCGGGTCAAAGGAATTCGAACCCTAATATCCTATCTTAATTCTATTAACACACTTTCGATCCGTATCTTTCACGGAAGCTTCCCGATGGGACGACCCCGGCCCCCGCACGGGCCGGGGGGAATCGGCCGTAAACCCGGAATCGCTCAGGGATTCCGGCCGCTCGCCGTGCCGACCCGGCTCCCCATCGGGGGCCTGGTCGTCGGGTGGGGATCACTTCCCCTCGTTGTGGACGGCGGCCACCTGGTTGTCCTTGTCGAACCAGACCCAGAACAGGGCGTCCTTGTCCTTCAATCCCAGGCGTAATCGTCCCCGCCGTCGCCATTCTTGGCGTCCCGGTCCTTCGGGCTCAGGGCCTTGACGACCGCCTCGCGGGTGTCGCCGATCCTGATCCCCCGGATCGTGCCCGGCCAGGCGGCCCAGAAGTCGCAGTCATCAACCATCCGGTCGCGGACCCGGAAGCCGAACGACCCGTCCTTCACGAGCACGCTATCCTTGCGGGGCCCGCCGGGGGCGACGTCCTCCGGGGGGCCGAACCGGTCGAAGACCTTCTTCGTCCGCCCGCCGAAGAAGCTCATGACAACCTGGTCCGTCGGCGGCCCCGCATCACCGGGGAGTCGCCCGCGATGCGGCGGACCTTGCACCGACCGAAGGGGTCCGGGAGCGAGAAGGCCCGTCCCGGCTCGTCGGCCGGCGCGAGGGCATCCTCGGGGGTGGGATCGGACAGGCGCCCGGCGAACCTCCTTGAAGTACAGGGTCTCGGGACCGGCCAAGGCCGCGGCTCCGAGCGTCACTCGTTGTAGAAGATGAAGACACCCGAGGCGAGTTCTTCCGCCCCCTCGCCTTGGAGGAAGAGCCGCATCGACATCGGGGCGTAGATCTCGTCGAGTTCGTGTCCGTACGCCAAGATCTTGACCACGGTCAGGTGGATCGGTTTCGTCTCACCCTCGCGCGGGACTAGCTCCATACCCCGGTATTGGGCCTCGGTGAAGACGGTCCCGATCCTCAAGATCCCGCTGTCCGCCGAGCCGTCGGCGAAGGCGCCGCCCTCGGTCGGCCCGGTTCTGTAGATCAGGAACCGGTGCCTCATGGTCCGCCCCTCGCCCGTTCGAGGATGGCCTTGGTCTCTTGGGGGGGCATCCGCGGCTCCGAGCGTTACTCGTCGCTGAAGATTATGACATCCGAGGCGAGTTCTTCCGCCCCCTCACCTTGGAGGAAGAGCCGCCCCGTGATCGGAGAAGGGAGCTCGTCGAGTTCATGTCCGTACGCCAGGATCTTGACCACGGTCAGGTGGATCGGTTTCGTCTCACCCTCGCCCGGGAATGGCCCGGAACCCCAGTAGCGGGCCTGGGTGAAGACGGTCCCGATCTTCACGATACCGTCTCCGCCCCCGCCGTCCACGAAGATGCCGCCCTCGGTCGGCCCGGTTTTGTAGATCAGGAACCGGTTCCTCATGGTCCGCCCGGCGCCCCTTGGAGGTTACTCCTCGCTGAAGATGAACACACGCGAGGCCAGCTCTGCTCCCCCCTCACCCTGGAGGAAGAGCCGCCCCGAGACCGGAGCGGGGAGTTCGTCGAGTTCGTGTCCGTACGCCAGGATCTTGACCACGGTCAGGCGGATCGGTTTTCTCAGGCCATCTCTTCCGAAGCGGGCCTCGGTGAAGACGGTTCCGATCCTCACGACCCCGTGATCGCCCGAGCCGCCCACGAAGAAGCCGTCCTCGGTTGATCCGGCGACGTAGATATAGAAGTCGACGCTCATTGTCCCCCTATTGCCCTTTCCAGGAAGGTCTTGATCTCTTGGGGGGTCATCCGCTGTGGGTTGAGCTCGAGCCATTCCGTCGCGCGTAGAGTTCGCGAACGACGGCGGCACGTCGAACCCCATGTCGTTCAAGATCGCCCGGGCGCGGTCCAGGGGGATTGCGCCGGTGGCCTTCTCGGCGAAATCCCTGGGGATGAGCTGGGGGGCCACCTCTCCTCCGCGACCGACGTCCACGCGTCCCGAGCCTCGACCGTCCCCATCGCAGGTTAGCTCCGCTCCACGCGCCGCGCCGACGCCCGGGGGCCGGCCCGAGGCCCGCGCCCCGCCGGCCGATCTCATGCATCGTAACAAATTCCGATCGACGCCTGGCCGCTCCGGCGCCGGAAAGGGAATCACCCGGAGGCGAGATGGAGACAGCGTCCCGGACCTCAGGAGCGAACCGTGGCCTACGTCGTGACCGAGCCGTGCTTCGGGTGCAAGTATACCGATTGCGTCGTCGTCTGCCCTTGCGACTGCTTTCATGAGGGCGAGCGGATGCTGTTCATCGACCCCGACGAGTGCATCGATTGCGATGCGTGCAAGCCCGAATGCCCGGTCGAGGCGATCTTCCACGAAGATGACGTGCCGGAGGTCTGGCAGGGGTTCGTGGCGCTGAATCGGGAGATGGCCGCGGCCTGCCCGCCGATCGTCGACCGGAAGGAGCCTCTCGCCCGTCGGGGCGCGGAGTCCTGACCGGGGGACGGGAGACCTTGTCGACCTCAGGGCCTGGGGGCGTTCCAGAGCTTCGCGGTCGCGTCGCGGCTCGCGGTGGCGATCGTCCGGCCGTCGGGAGAGAAGGCGACCCAGGTGATGGCGTCGTCGTGGCCGGCGAGCGCGGCGCGGGGCTCGCCGGTGGCGGCGTCCCAGAGGCGGAGGACCGCGTCCTCGCCGGCCGTCGCCAGGGACCGGCCGTCGGGCGCGAACGCCAGCGCGAGGGCGGGGCCGCCCGGCCATCGGAGCGTGGCTCGGGGGGCGGCGGCGTCGAGGTCCCAGAGGACGACGGTCGCGGCCTCGGTCGCCGCGGCGAGGGACTTGCCGTCGGGCGCGAACGCCAGCCGGGTGACGCGGCCGTCGGGGGTCGGCAGGACCGCCAGCCGACGGCCGGTCGCCGCGTCCCAGATCCGGACGTCCCCCCCCACCGGGTCGGGATCGAGGCCGGGCGCGGCGTCGGGGGCGTCGGCGGGCGCGACAGGGGCGGGCACCTCCGCCGGGGGCGGCTCGGGCGCGGGGAACGGCTCGGGCGCGGGGGTCCGGACGGGGGCCGGGGCGGGGCCGGCCTTGCTCCCGCCGGTCGCGATCGACTTACCGTCGGGGGAGAAGGCGACCATGTTCATCCCGCCGGCGTGCCGGAACGTGGCACGAGGGCGGTTCAGGTCGGCGACGTCCCAGAGCGTCACCAGCCCCGACGCGCCCGCGGCGAGCAGGGTCTGGCCGTCGGGCGAGAAGACGACGAGGTCGACGCCCGCCCGGCGGCCCGCCGGGGCGGCCTTCGCCGCGAAGGTCGCGCCGTCCCAGAGCTTGACGACCCCCGACCGGCCGGTCGTCGCCAGGGTCTTGCCGTCGGGCGCGAAGGCGAGCGCGACGACCGGGCCGTTGTGGCCCGAGAGAGTGGCGAGTTCTCGGCCGTCGTCGAGGCTCCAGACCTTCGCCTCGACGACCGGCGTGGCAGGCGCCTCGGGGGTCAGCCGGGCACCGGGCTCGTCCGCCGCGACGGCGGGGGGTCGTTCGAGGCGGGACACCCGGAGGCGGATCTCGGGGATGATGCCGGGGAGGGACGGCCGCGTCGGCGCGACGGCCTCCTCGGGCGGGGCGGCCGGGACGGCGTCGGGCGGGACCGGCGGCGGGGCCAAACCCGGGTCGGGCCGGTCGGCCGGCGGGATTGCGGTGAGTGACCCCGGGGCGGGAGCCGGGGCCGGGGCGGGCCGAGGCGGTTGGACGCCCGCGGCGAGGACCTTGCCGTCCGGCGAGGGGCCCATCGAGCGGACCCGGGACGTGGGGCTGCCGAGGGCCAGCCGCTCGCGGCCGTCGAGGTCCCAGACCCGGGCGGTCCCGTCCTCGCTCCGGGTCGCGACCGACCGGCCGTCGCCGAGGAAGAGGACGCTCCGGATCGCGTCGGCATGCCCGCGGAGGGTCGCGCGGGAGCCGTCGCCGACCCCGGCCGGCCGGGCCGGGGCGGTCGCCTCGGAGGCCACGTCCCAGGTCGAGATCCCCGGGCCGCCCCCGGCGAACAGGGCCTTGCCGTCGGCCGAGAAGGCCAGGCAGGCGTAACCCCCCGGGGCGGCGTCGGGCCGGGTGAAGGTCGCGGCGAGCCGGCCCGCCGCGACGTCCCAGAGCGAGACGGCCGGGTCGCCGTCGGAGGCCGAGGCGAGCGTCCGGCCGTCGGGCGCGAAGGCCAGGCCGGTGATCGGCCGCTTCGCGCCGCGGAGGGTCGCGCGCTCGGCGCGGGTCGCGGCGTCCCAGAGCCGGACGGTCCGGTCGGCCGAGCCGGTCGCCAGGAGCGTGCCGTCCGGGGAGAACGCCAGGGCGTAGATCGGCTTCGCATGCCCGTGGAGCGTCGCCTGGGCCTGGCCCGAGCTGACCTCCCAGAGCGTCACCGCCGCGCGGTTGTCGCCGGTGGCGATCGTCCGGCCGTCGGGGGCGACGGCCAGGCACGAGATCCCCCCGGGGGGGCCCGTCAGGTTGCGGACCTGCCGCCTCATCGTCAGGCCCCAGATCTGGACCAGCGCCCCGCCGCCGGTCGCCAGCGACTTGCCGTCGGGCAGGAACGCGAGTTCGCTCGCCCCGGCGATGCCGCCCGAGAGCGGATGGACCTCGCGGCCGGTGTCGACCTCCCAGAATTTGAGCATCTCGGGGGCCGTGTTGACGGGGAGGATGGCCAGCGTCTTGCCGTCGGGGCTGAAGGCCAGGCGGATCGCCGCGGCGCCGAGGTGGATCGGGCCGATGCCGGGCCGCTCGGCCCTCCGGGCCGGGTCCCAGATCCGGACGACGCCGTCGGCCTCGGCCGTGGCGAGGGCCTTGCCGTCGGGGGAGATCGCCATCGAGCGGACCGGGGACTCGGCGCCCGCGAACGGCCGGGGCGCGAGCCGGTCGGCCACGTCCCAGAGCCTCAGCTCGCGGTCGGCGCCCCCGGTGGCGAGCGTCTTGCCGCCGGCCGAGAAGGCCAGGGCCGCGATCGGGCCCGCGTGCGCGTCCTTGACGACGGCCAGGAGGCGGCCGTCCGCGGCGTCGCAGCGGCGGAGCGAGCCGTTGGCCCCGCCGATGAGGACCGTCGCGCCGTCGGGGGCGAAGGCCAGGGCGCGGACCGTCCCCGCGCGGCCGCCCATCGCGGCGCGTTCGGTCCCCCTGGCCGCGTCCCAGAGGCGGGCCGTCCCGTCGTCGGCGGCGGTGGCGAGGGTCGCGCCGTCGGGCGAGAGGGCGACGGCGGTGATCGCCCCGCGGTGGCCGTCGAACTGGCGGCGGACCGAGCCCGAGCCGAGGTCCCAGAGCTTGACCGACCAGTCGCGCCCGCCGGTCGCCAGCGACTTGCCGTCGGCCGAGAACGCCAGGGCCGTCACGGCGCTGGTGTGCCGGGCGAGCGTCATCGATTCGGCCCGCCGGGCGACGTCCCAGACGACCACCGAGGCGTCGCGGCCCGAGGAGGCGAGCGTCTTGCCGTCGGGCGCGAATGCCAGGCCCGTGATCGGCCCGACGTGGCCGGCGAGCGCACCGACCTCGCGGCCGTCGGCGAGGTCCCAGAGCTTGACGATCCCGGGATCGCCGCCGGTGGCGAGCGTCTTGCCGTCGGGGCTGAAGGCCAGGGCGCGGGCGGGCCCGGCCGGGTCGGCGATCCGGCCCCGGGCCTCGCGGGTGGCGGTATCCCAGAGGGTGATGCCCCCGGCGCCGGCCGCGACGGCGACGGTCTTGCCGTCGGGCGCGACGGCCACCGCGTCGACCGGGTCGAGGTGGACCATCGCCCGGTCGGCCGCCGGGCCCGCCGGCATCGGCCCCTGCCAGACGCGCCGGGCCGACGTCGCCGGGCCGCTCGGCTGGTCCCAGATCCGGACGGAACGGTCGCCGCCCCCGGTCACGAGCGCCTTGCCGTC
>JAABUQ010010753.1_pt1 | contig 11915 bp, 10 predicted proteins | sample 5560001 | NCBI WGS metagenome assembly JAABUQ01 (sample SAMN10711888, study PRJNA513371) | rock metagenome | isolation source: Antarctica rocks | place: Antarctica: Victoria Land, Finger Mt nord | collected 2015-12-18
CAGTCGATCGCGGCGTGGACCTCGGGGAAGAACAGGGCGAAGAAGTCTTGCACGTATTCTTCCAGCGCCTCCTTCCAGGGGCTATCGAAGTCGATCGCTTGCGTTGTCAGTCGCGTGCTCCTCTCGTCTGTTACGGTGGCAGGGCATCCGCCTGCCTTGCCTCATTATAGCCCGTGATGCAGTTATCCTATCCCCCTCTGCCGGTCTAGTCGGGCAGTCGCAGGCCTGATCCCAGTAGTAAGAACTAGGGCAGCAAGCTGGTGGTGAGCGCGGCGCCGGCGTCGAGGCGACGTGGGATGATGTGCGTGCGCGTCATCCAGTCGGCGTAGGCCTGCCACGCGGAGACAGAGAGGGTACCGTAGCGGCCCTGAGCGTCGTGGAACAGGGGGCCCAGCAGGCCGATGCTCTGCTCGATCAGCTTGCTGCTGTGCGAGAGCACGCCCGGCGCGGTCAGCACGTCGCGCGCGGCCTCGGTTGGGTGCGCCGCCGCGTAGGCGTAGCCCTGCAGCGTGGCCCGCTGGAATGCCCGCAGCACGCCGGGCTCATTCTTGAGTTGGCCCTGGCCCGTGGCCAGCACCAGTTCGTCGTAGCCCGGCACGCCGTACGAGTCCACACGCATCACGTTGACGGCATATCCTTGCTGCCCGGCCTGCAAGGCCTCCCACGTCCAGTAGACGCCCTCGACCGCGTCGACGCGCTTGCTGAGCAGCGCCTGCAGCAAGCCGTAGTCGACGACGACCGTGCGCACCGACGCAGCATTGCCGCCGTCATGGCCCACGAGCGCCTTGATGTTCGCGTAGTCGCCCGGTGTCCCGGAGATACCGACCAGGCGGCCCTGTAGCTGGCGCGGGCGCGCGATGCCCGAACTGTGCAGGGTCATGATGCAACTGAGCGGACGCTGCACGATGGCGGCGGTTGCCACCACCGAGAGGCCCTTCTGGCGCGCCAGTAACACGTCGGGCTCGTAGGAGACCGCGATATCGCCGCTGCCGTAGGCCACCAGCCGCAGGGTGTCGGCGGCGTCCGCCGGGACCTGGGCGTGGACGTCGAGTCCCGCCCGGGCGTAGTAGCCCTTGGCGAGGGCCACGTAGATGCCGGCATGGTCGGAGTTAGGATACCAGTCCAGCCATACGGTTAGCGGACGTAGCGCGCGGGTCGCGGCGGCGCGAGCGGGGCTGGCATGGCCGGCGACAAGGGTAAGAGACGCCAGCAGGCTGGGGAGCAGCAAGGAAACGGCCAGTGCCTTGAGGGAATGGTTGCGCATCATCGACGATCCTTTCACGAGTGGCTAGTGATTAGTGGTTAGTGACGAGTGAGGTAGGACGAGAGCGACGGTTACTGGCAACTGGCAACTGGCAACTGGCAACTGGCAACTGACAACTGACAACTACGCACGTGTCCAGGGCAGGCAGAGGCGTTCCAGGAGCGCGACGAGTGCGAAGCCGGCCAGGCCCAGGGCGCCCAGCACCACGACGATGGCGAAGACCTGGTCCTGTAGATACTGATTCTTGGCCTGCACCAGGGCGAAGCCCAGTCCGCTCTCCGAGCCGATCAACTCGCTGTAAAAGGCGGCCGCGACGCTGTAGGTGATGGCCAGCTTGGCCCCAGTGAAGAAACCGGGCAGCGCGGCGGGCAGGCGCGCCGTGCGCAACACGTCCCAGCGCGAGGCGCCCAACGTACGCAGCAGGCCGGGCAATTCGGGGTCGAGTCCGTGCAGGGCATCGTAAACGTTGACGGTGACGGCGAAGAACGAATAGAGCGCGACGACGACGACCTTGGGGGCGAGGCCATAGCCGAACGCCACGATCAGCACGGCGGCGATGGCGATGGTCGGGATGGCCTGCGAGACGATCAGCAAGGGGTAGAGCCCGTCGCGCACCACGCGCGACGCCGCCATGGCCGCGGCCACCGCCACGCCGACGACGATGCAGCCGGCAAAGCCGATCAGCGCCTCCTCGACGGTTGGCCACAGGTTTTGTAGAATCAGCTGCTGCGTGTCGGCTTGCGCAAAGGCCGTCGCCACATCGCTCGGCGATGGCAGGAGCCAGATCTGCGACCCAAGCGCCCACGCCGCGCCCTGCCAGAGCGCGAGCGCGACGAGCACGATCAACGGCGCCAGCAGGCGGCGCCACGGCACGCCGATCCTCCGGCGCCGTTCCCGGACGAGGGTTGTGTCCGATCCGGGACGATCCCCCATGGTCAGGTCCGGCGAGACGCGGAGCCCATCGCGGGTTGGCGGGACAATCGTGCGGTCCGGCGTCATCGGCGCCACTCCGTTGCTCCGTTCGGAGCGTGGCTGCGGGTCGCCCGGATGAGGCCCAGCAGGCGGCCCTTGAGTGCGGCGAAGTGCGACGTTGCCACGGTCTCGGCGGGGCGTGGGCGTGGCAGGTCGACCGGTACCTCGGCCACGACGCGGCCCGGCCGCGCCGCCATCACGTAGACGCGGTCGGAGAGGTAGAGCGCCTCCTCCAGGTCATGTGTGACCAGGAGCACGGTTGCGCCAAGTTGCGTCCACACGCCGAGCAACCACTCCTGCATGTCCAGCCGGGTCAGCGCGTCCAGCGCGCCGAAGGGCTCGTCGAGCAGCAGCGCGCGGCTGCCGGTGAGGACCGTGCGCGCCAGAGCCGCGCGCTGGCGCATGCCGCCGGAGAGGGCGCCCGGCCACGCGCCCTCGAAGCCGCCCAATCCAAACTCCTCCAACAACGCCGCGCCCTGACGCCGCGCCGCGCCGCGTGGGACGCCGCGATACTCCAGCGGCAGGGTCACGTTGTCCAGCACGGTGCGCCAGGGCAGCAACATGTCGCGCTGGGGCATATAACCGCTGGCGCCCAGGCGCCGGCCCCCTTCGCCAACGGTGACGCGGCCCGCCGTCGGCTCTTCCAGCCCGGCGATGATGCGCAACAGGGTGCTCTTACCGCAACCGCTGGGTCCGACGAGGCTGACGAACTCGCCCGGCGCAACCGTGATGGCGATGTCGTCGAGCGCCCGCACGGTCGTTGCGCCGAGGGCGTACTCCTTGACCACGCCCGTGACCCGGATCGGCGGCGGCCATGGCCGCTCGTCTCGTGTGACCGATCCGGGCGATGCGGACACGACGGACGGATGTGCGCTCCTGTTCCTGCTAGTGGTAGACACCATTGTGATGCTCGTCCCGCTCCCTACCCCCGTCGGACGCGCCGTCAGCACGAACGGCGCGCCGGCCTGACGCATCATGACGCAGCGCCTTGCGGGGAGGGTGACAGAGGGAGACAGGACGACAGGGCGGGACAATAAGGACAATGATGGCGCGCCGCGAGGAGCGGGAGGCGGCGCCACAAAATGGCGCCACCCACGTTCCTGGCAGTGCTACACGGTGCAGATCATCTTTCCTGGCGCGGGCATTACCCCGATCAGGTTCGACGGTCGGCGGCGTCCACTGGCCACCCTCTCAGCCCGGCTACCCGAGCTCCCGTAGGCGCGTAAGCGTCGTAGCAGCGTGCGCTGCCACTCCCTACAACGTACCAGGCGTCCGCCTGTCCGTCAAACAGGCGCCACTAGCCACTGGCCACTAGCCACTCGTCGAGGCCGGCGGCGGGGAGGGGCGGGCTGAGGAAGTAGCCCTGGGCGTTGTCGCATTGCAGGGCGACCAATCGTTCCCACGTGGCGTCGTCCATCACCCCTTCGGCGACGACGCGCAGGCCCAGGCTATGCCCCAGATCGACGGTCGAGCGCACGATCGCCGCGTCGGTCTCGTTGGTGGCCATGTGCGTCACGAACGACTTATCGATCTTGAGCTCGTCGATCGGCAGGTTCTTGAGGTAGGTCAGCGACGAGTGGCCGGTCCCGAAGTCGTCGACGGAGATGCGCACGCCCAGTGCGGACAGACGCGAGAGCACGTCGAGCGAGCGCTTGGCGTCGGTCATCATCGTCGTCTCGGTCAGTTCGATGCGCAGGCTACGGGGCGCAACGCCATGGGAGCGTAACAGCGCGGCGATGGTGTCGGGGAGGTGCGGGTCGAGCAGGCTCCACATCGAGAGGTTGACCGCGACGCTCAGGCCGAGGTGCGGCCACTGCCGCTGCCAGTCCCGGCACTGCTCCACGGCGGTATGCAGCACCCAGTGAGTCAGCGGGATCACCAGCCCCGTCCGCTCGGCGATGTAGATGAAGGCGTCGGGCGGGAGCAGCCCGCGCTCGGGGTGCTCCCAGCGCACCAACGCCTCGACCCCGCGCACGCGGCCGCTGGTGAGGTCGACGACCGGCTGGTAGTGCAGCCGCAACTCGTCGCGCTCGATGGCCCGGCGCAGGTCCGCGGTGAGGGCCAGGCGGTCGGGGCTGTGCTCGTCGCGCGCCGCGTCGTAGAAGGCGTAGCCGCTGTGCGTTGCCTTGGCCACGTACATGGCCACGTCGGCGTGACGCAAGAGCATGCCAACGTCGGCGCTATGATCGGGACACAGCGCGATGCCGATGCCGGCGCCCACGCGCAAGGTCCGCCCGTCGACGATGAAAGGGTCCTCCAGGACCGCCAGCAGTCCGCGCGCCGTCGCCGCGGCGCGCGGACTATCGCCGTCCGGCAGCAGCACGGCAAACTCGCCGCCGCCCAGGCGCGCGACCGTATCGGTGGCGCGCAGGGCCGCGCGCAAGCGGGGCGCGATCTGCCGCAGGAGCGCGTCGCCGTGGTGGTGGCCCAGCGTATCGTTGATCTCGGCGAACCGATCCAGGTCGAGCAGGAGCAGGGCCAGCGGCGTGCCGTCGGCTTGCGCGGACAGGAACGCCTGTTCGGCGCGGTCGAGCAGCAGCGTACGGTTGGGCAGGCCGGTGAGGGCGTCGTGCAGCGCCTGGCGCCGTAGCGCCTGTTCCGCCCGCGCGCGATCGGTCATGTCGATCCCCGTCGCAATGGCGTAACGCGGCGCCCCATCGTCGCCGGCCAGCGTGGCATAGGACCAGGCGACCAGGCGTAGGGATCCGTCGCGGCGCCGCCAGTGCGTCTCCAGCGGCTCGATCGTCTGACCGGCCAGGAGCAAGGCAAAGATAGCCCTGACGGCGTCCCTCTCGTCCGCAGGCACGAACAGGTTCCAGAATGTGCGCCCGCGCGCCTCGTCCTCGGCATAGCCGCTGATGCGTTCGCAGGCCTCATTGAAGCGGACGACGCGGCCCGTGTGATCGAGCACCATGATGGGGTTCCTGGCCGTCTCGACGACCGCGGAACTGAAGTCGCGCTCGCGGCGCAGGCTCTCCTCGGCCGCGCGGCGCTCCGTCAGGTCGATATAGCTGATCACGATGTGCTCCACGGTCCCATCATCGGCGATAATAGGGACGGCGTCGACCTGCAGCCAGCGGTGCGCGCCATCGGGACGGACGACGCGCAGGACCACGGCGCGCACGCCGCGGCGGCCGCTGAGAGCGACGATCGACGGGCGGTCCTCCACGGCCATCGGCCTGTTGTCCGGCCAGTGCGGGCTCCAGGGCACATCCGTCAGGTGCAAGCCGCGGAGCTGTTGCCGCGCGACCCCCATGATGTCCTCGGCGGCGGCGTTGACCTCGACGATGCGCCCCGCGCCGTCCGCCACGATGACCCCGCCGGCCATGGCCTCATAGATACGGCGCAGGCGTTGCGCGGCTGCTGCCGCCTCGCCTTGCGCGCGCCGGCGCCGCCCTTGCGCTCGCGCCCCCATCCCTGCAGTCTTCATGGTCTTCGTGTTCAAGCGTCCGTGTCCCCTGTCCGCGTTCAGGCTCTCCATAAAACGGCTCGGCTGCCGACCGCGCCGTCTCCTACCTGGCGACACTATCATCGTACCACGGTGTCATGACGCATCGCTCAGGCGACGGCCGGCCGGTGGCTGCCCGGCTGGACCGGGTGGACCGGCACGGCAAAGTAGGTGTACAGGGAGTCGCCGATGGGGGTATAGCCCAGGGTGTTGCTGCTGGGGCCGGTCAGGGTCTCCGTGACCAGGCGGCGGGAGGGGTCGTAGCCCATCCCCTCCCGCACGCCGCTGCCGCCGGGCAGGGTCATGGTCACGGGCAGGTCGTTCAGGTTGTAGCCCATCCGCCCGACGTAGGGACCGGAGCCGCCGAGGCCCTCGGCGATGGCGATGGCGCGGCCCTCCTGGTCGAGGGTGGTGGTGACGGGCGTCGTGCCGTCCACGATGGTGTGGGTGCGTTGCTGGCCGGCGGCGTCGTAGCCGTAGCGGGTGGTCAGGCCGTTGTCGGTGCTGCTGGTCTGGCGGTCGGCGGCGTCGAAGGTGGCGCTGTCGGTCTGGGTCTGCACGGGACCCGTCTGGGTCTGCGTCTGGCGGGTCCAGGAGACGGTGTTGCCGTCGGGGTCGAAGGTATTTGTCGTGGTGATGACGGTGCCGGTGGCGGCGGTGCCGCCGGGACCGGGCACGGTGGCCACGTCCAGGACGGTGCGGTTGGCGGCGTCGGGCGTGGTGGTGTCAGTGCGGTTGTCCGGGTCGAGGTGCGTGATCTGATTGCCGGCCGCGTCGTAGGTGTAGGTATCGACCAGGGGCAGGCCCGGCGTGCCGCCCTTGCCGACCGGCGCGGGGTACACCTGCACGGTGTACAGGTCGTCGGTCGGGTAATACGTGTTGTCGGTCACGTCGCCGTTGGGCTGCTGGACCTGCTCCACGTTGCCGTCGCCGTCATAGTAGGTGCGCGTGGTCAGCGGCGTCGTCAGGCCGGGACCGCTCGTGGTGTCGGTGGCGACCTCATTGCGCGCGTCGTAGGTGCGCGTCTCGACTGTGGTGGCCGCGAGGGCCGTCCCGCCGGTGATGGCCACGGTGTTGCCCACCGCGTCGTACCCGTCCTGCGTCGTGTTGTTGGAGGGGTCGGTGGTCAGGGTCAGGCGGCCGGCGGGATCGTACTGGCTGGCGGTGACGTTGCCCTGGGGATCGCGCGTGGCGACCTTCTCGGTCGCGGTGTAGGTGTACAACGTGGTGCCGCTGACGGGGTTGGTGGTCGCGACCAATCGCTGCTAGGGATCGTAGCTGCTGGTGGTGGTCTCGCCGTTGGCGTTGCTGGAGCGGATGACGTTGCCGTCGCCGTCGTAGGCCGTACTGTCAGTGGGCGTGGCGCTGCTGCCGTTGTAGAGCGTCACCTGCGGCAAGGTGGTGGAGACCTGCCGGCCCAGGTGGTCATAGGCGGTGGTCGTGGTGGCGCCGTTGGCCGAGGTCACGCCCGTCTGGTTGCCGTCCCCGTCGTACCCATAGGTCGTGGTCACGGGTCCGGTGGTGGTGATCGGCGGCGTGCTCTCACTCTGCAGGTCGCCCTTCAGGGTGTAGGCATAGCCGCGCGTGTAGAGCGGGGCCTGCACGGGGTCGAGTTGCGGCGTGGGCGGGACCACGCTGCCGTCCGCGCTGGTGGTGCGCAGGCTGCTCGGCACGAAGCCGCGCCCGTCGATCGTGCTGGTGTGCTCTCCATACGAGTCATAGCGGTTGACGGAGGCGCGCCATTGCTGGACGTAGCTGCAGGTCCCCAGGGGCTGCACCGCCGGCGCCCCTGGCGCGCGGACCACGGCGTTGGGGCAGAAGCTGTTGCCCTGGTCGCTCGCCAGCATCGTGGTGGTGATCGGGGAGTGGAAGCCGTCGTAGGCGTCGTAGGTGCGGCCGCCCTCGGGCTTATCCGTCTCCAGCAGGTCGTGGGTGGTCGGATCGTAGCGATTGGTGATGACCGAGGTGGTGGGGGTGTTGCCGGGGACGTAGAGGCCGACCGCGGGCAGCGTGGTCTGGGTCAGCAGGCCATACGTGCTGCCCGGCCCCACATAGCTGTAGGCGTCGGCGGTCTGGTTCCCGTTGGCGTCGGCGCTGCTGGTCACATCGTGGTCGGCGTCGTAGGCCGCGTGGGTGGTGTGGCCCTGGCCGTCCTGCGTCTGCGTGGCTGGCCCAGCGCGTCGAGGGTGTAGGTCGTGGTGAGGGCGCCGCTATCGCCCAGGCCGCGGATCACCTGCGTCGCGGTCGCGCCGTAGGTCATTTGCGTGGTGTAGGCGGGGGTATAGCCGGCCTGGCCGGCTGTGCCGGAGACGGGGCTGGTGATGCTGGTCAGGCGTCCCTGCCCATCATAACCCAGGGACCAGGCGTGCCCGGCGGGCGTGGTCACGGTGACCAGTTGCGTGCCGCTGTAGCCGAAGGTGGCCGTCAGCGCGTCGGGCGTGCCCGCCCCGCGCGTGAGGGTGGTCAGCTGGCCACTGCCGTTGTAGCCGTCGCTGACGTGCTGGCTGCCGGCCGCGCCAGCCCCGCCGCTCTGCCACAAGGGGCTCTGCGCATCGGAGAGCAGGCCGTTGCTGTAGCTGACGGCCAGAGTTCGGCCGCCGCTGTTGGTCTGCGCCGTGACGCCGCTCGGCCCCTGCGTCATCGTATTCTGGTTGCCGTAGGCGTCCGTGTCCGCGCTGTAGCGGCCTTGCGTATCGAACGTCCAGGCCTCCCCGGTGAGGTAGTCTGTCAGGGTGTAGCCGGTGATGGGCGAGGTGCTGAGCAGCCAGGGCTGGCCCGGCGGCGTGCCGTAGGCGGTGTAGGGGCCGCTCCCGCCGGGATTGCCCTGGTAGGGGAAGTTCCATTGCGCGCCCGAGGCGTCGGTGTAGACCACGGTCTGAGTCAGCACGCCGCCCATACGGGGGTCAGGTCGCTGACCCAGCCGGGTCCCGCCGCCGTGGCGCCGCCATGTTGGGCCAGCCAGCTGTCCCAGGTGTGGCCGAGCGCCAGGCCGAGGCGGCGGCCCGGCACGCTCAGGTCGTCCGCCGAGACATCGACGTGGCCGTCGGCGAGGTCCACGCTGGCCGCGAGGCCGCCGCCGAAGGTGACGCTCTGGTGCGGATGCCAGGGGATGTCCCCGCTGGAGCGGGAGGTCACGCTCACGCCGTCGAAGGTCCCCGTGCTGATGCCGGTGGCGCAGTCCGAGGTCACGGCGAGGCCCGCCAGCAGCGTGTTGGTGGCGCTGAAGGTCACGGTCGAGCCGGGCGCCGTCGTCCAGGTTATGCCATCGGCGGAGGTGTAGGTGGTGTAGGTCGTGCCGGCCCGCGCCACCTTGAGGTAGACGGGCGGCGTGTTGCCCGGGTTGGCCAGACCGATGGTGGCGGCTCCCGCCGCGGAGCGATACTCCACGTTGACGCCGGGGTAGGTGGGGTCGGTGTCGATATAGGCATAGTAGTAGGCGGCGCCGGGCGTGGCGTCCTGGCGCAGCATCACGCCGGCCTTGGCGTAGGCGGTCACATTGGTCTGGCTGATGACGCGCGCGCTGATTGAGGCGTCGCCGGCCACGTTCTGCCAGGCGAAGTGGAACTGGTCGGAGGAGCCGAAGATGCCGTAGCCGGCGCCCTGCACCGTCCACGCGCCGTTGGACAGGGCTTGGCCGCCGGGCAGGGCGGGAGCGCCGATGTCGGCGCAGTTCCAGCCGGTGGGGCAGGCGCTGACCAGCACGGAGTCGATGGTCGCCGTCTCCAGGGCGTTGACGTTGCTGGAGGCCACGGCCAGCCCGCCCAGTAGCGTCCCGCTCAGGGTCAGGGTGACGGTCGAATTGGGCGCCGCCGCCCAGGAGAGCCCGTCGGAGGAGGTGTAGGCCGTGTAGGCGTTGCCGACGCGCGCCACCTTGAGGTAGACGGGCGCGCCGCCGAACCCGCCCACGTCGACCGCGGCGGCGCCGGGCGTGGGGCGGTAGAGCACGTCGACGAAGCCGGAGGAGGCGACGAAGGCATAGTAGAAGGGGGCGCCGGCGGAGGTGTCCTGGCGCAGCATGACGCCGGCCTTGGCATAGGGCGAGGCGGTGGTGGTCTGGGTAATCACGCGGGCGGTGACGCCGCCGTCGCCGGCGACGGATTGCCACACGAAGTGGAACTGATCCGAGGAGCCGTAGATGTCGCCGGAGCCTTGCACGGTCCACGTGCTGCCGGAGAGGGACTGGCCGCCGGCAAGGGCGGGGTTGCCGATGTCGGCGCAGGTCCAGCCGGTGGGGCAGGGGCCGGAGGTCAGGGGCGAGACCAGCATCACGGAGCGCGCGCCGGCGTCGACGCCGGCGGCGCTGGTCTGTGCGCCGGTCGGCGCTGTCGGCGTGACACTGGCCACGGCGGCCGTGGTCGTGCTTGTGGCCGTGGTGGCCGTGGTAGTCACCGTGGGCGTGGCCCTTGCTGCCATCGGGGGCGCTTCAGGCGTTGCGGTCGCCACGATGGTGGTCGTCGTGGCCGTCGCGGCCGTCGCGGTTATCGCGGTTATCGTGGTTATTGGGGTCGTCGTGGTTATCGCGGTTGCCGTGGTGGTAGCCACGGCGGTGGGCGTCGTGGGTGTCGTGGGTGCGGGTACGTCGGACGGGGCCGGGGCAAGAGGGGTTACGGCCATGCCCGCGTCTGCCCTGCCGGTCGCCGGCCCGCGAGACGCGAGGACCCGTCGATACGCCCGCGCGGAGGAGAGCTCAGGCGTGCGCGGATACCGCCGCCGAACAGAGGCAATGGGTACGGACGGCAGGAGGCGAGATACTGCCGTGGCCGCGGCGGCCGGCATGTCCGGCGAGCGAAGTACGGCGGCGGACGAACCGGCGGCGCGGGTAGGCGCGGCGCGCCCGGATGACGGTGAGGAGGCCGCGGCGGCGGGTTGGAGGAACGCTCCCAGCAACAGGGACGACAGCACGGTGAGGGTGACGAGACGGGAACGAGGGTTCATTGGGCTGCCTTTCTCAGACGTAACGTCCGCGGCCTGTGCGCACCAGTTGGCGCAGCCCTATCTTGCCTGTCGGGTGGGATGAGCGTCAATCGCTCCAGGGGTTGATTTTTGGGCCTCGTCGGACCCTCTTGGATGAGACGGGGACGCTTCTTCTCCCCGTGCCGCTGGTCTCACCCCGGTATTAATCCGGCTCATCCCGGTCGCGCATCGTGGCGATGATCTGTTCCCGCGACAGGCCGAGCTTGCCCGTGATGGTGTGCAGATGGGACTTCACCGTGTTCACGGTAATGTAGAGTTGGGCCGCGATGGCCTGATTGTCGAGGCCGCGCACGACCAACTGAAGCACCTCCCGCTCGCGCGTCGTCAGCGCCGGGCGTTCCCGCGCCGCGTCCTCGGCGGCAAGCGCGGCCCGCGCCGTGAGCGTGTGCAGCTTGTCGAGCAGGAGCCGAAGGTGAACTCCGCCGGCAGCCAGACGAGCGGACGGCCCACGATGCGCTCGATGTCGCGCACGGTCCCTTCGTGGGGGTGGATGACGTGGACGTCGAGCCGCGTGCCCGTGGTCACGGCCACGCAGCGGTCGACGTCGCTGGGCTCACCCTGGTAGCAGTCGATCACCACGAGGTCGTGGTCTCCCGCCCGGCGGGAGTGCATGGCGGCCGCCATGCACTCCTCCAGGGTCATGGCCTTCTCCAGCGGGATGCCGGCCGCGGCGAAGACGGCCTCCAGCAGCTTGTAGCGCAGAGCGGCCGTCTCGCCGGTCCCGTGCCAGAATATCGCGCGCATCGTCCACTCCTTCCCGACGGGAGGAGGCCTCTCTCTCGTCGGCCCTCGAACACGCTCACTCATGTTAAGCCCATCATACGCGCATCCCGTACGCGCCGTCATACGCGGGAGAGGGTTTAACACGCTGTTAATACCGGCCGACTGTGCCGCCGTGAGGACGATGCCGATACGCCATGGTTAAGGTCAGATGCTGACGCGGCGTGACGCGGGGACGTGGGCGTAGCGGTAGTACACTAGAGGTATGCGTACAGGCAATGTCAAGACCGCCCATGCCGAGGTCGTCGTCCTGCGCGCCATCAATTATGGCGAGCGCGACAAGATCCTGACCCTCTATACGCGCGAGTTCGGGAAGGTGCGCGCCATCGCCAAGGGCGTGCGCCGCACCACCAGCCGCATGGGCGGGCACCTCGACCTGTGCGGCTATGCCGCGGTGCTGCTGGTCCATGGGCGCAACCTGGAGATCGTGACGCAGGGCCGCGCCCTGCGCACCTTCCCGCGCCTGCGCGACGACCT
>JAABUQ010010754.1_pt1 | contig 11913 bp, 6 predicted proteins | sample 5560001 | NCBI WGS metagenome assembly JAABUQ01 (sample SAMN10711888, study PRJNA513371) | rock metagenome | isolation source: Antarctica rocks | place: Antarctica: Victoria Land, Finger Mt nord | collected 2015-12-18
GAATCCCCGCGATGCACCGGCCCGGACTTGCGGATGGGCCATAATGAGCTGCTATGCCGCCGGGTGAGCGACGCCGAAGCGCAATGCGAGGGCCGCAACCCCAACGGCACGACATTCGAGGCCACCTTCAAGCGATGACCACCCCGAACCGGACATCCTGCCCATGACGCCGCTCATCACGCTGATTCCCAACAGCGGCATTCATTTCTGGGACGTGGACCTGGACGCGGACGCGTTGCCCCGCCAGGCCCGCGTCTTCTGGGAGGAGCCGCTGGGCGGCCCGCCGGACGAGCATGGCGCCGTCTGCGCCCGGCTGCACGAGCTGTGGCCCGATCCGGACACCGGGCAGCCCGTGGACCCGCTGACCCGCGACGCGCCGCCGTCCGAGGAAACCTACCCGATCAGCGCCCGGCAGGCCATCGACATGCACCTTGGACGTTGGGTGCCGCTGCCATATTTCATGCTGCTGTCCCGCGGCAGCACCGGGCAGGAAGCGCATGAGCGGGGGCCGAGCAACTGGGCGCGCGGCCGGCTGGTGCCGCATCCCAGCCCGGCGCCGGGCCGCACCCATCGGCTGACGCTCGCCTTCGACACGGCGCTGCTGCCGCCCGGCGCCGGGCCGTATGTGGCGCCGTCGCCCGACGACAGCGTGCGCCAGCAGGAGTTCACCTTCGTCGCCGACCCCGCCGCCAACGCCTGGTTCTTGAACGAGGCCTGGGTGGGCGACTGGCTGCGGGAGATGCTGGTCGAGATGCTGACCGCGGCGCGCGGCGGGCGGAAGCTGCGCCCGGAGGACCTGGCGCGCGGCTGCGAGCATTACGCGCGGTACCAGGTCATGTTGGGCTTGCTCGCCGCGGCGGACGCGCTGCCGCGGCTGCGGCTGGTGGACGTGGTGTCGGAGAACCTGGGCTACCTGCCGGTCGCGGTGGACCTGGTGCTGGACCTCGGCAACGCGCGGACCTGCGGCATCCTGATCGAGGAGCATCCGGGCCAGGGCATGAACCTGTCCGACAGCTACCCGCTGGCGCTGCGCGACCTGTCGCGGGCCGAGTGCGTGCACGAGCGCCCGTTCGACAGCCGTGTCGAGTTCTCCCGCGCGAGCTTTGGCCGCGACGCGGTGAGCCGGCGCTCCGGCCGCGCTTCCGCCTTCGCCTGGCCCAGCCCGGTGCGGACCGGTCCGGAGGCGGTGCGGCTCGCCGGCGCCAGGTTGGGCAACGAGGGATCGACCGGGCTGTCCTCCCCCAAGCGGTATCTCTGGGACAGCCGCCCCTCGACCCAGGGCTGGCGGTTCAACGGGCGGGCGCAGGACGGGGTGACGACGGACCCGCCGGTGAGCGGGCCGTTCATGGCGCTGGTGGCGGAGGACGGCAGCGTGCTGAAGCAGCAGCGCGGCCAGCCCGCCGTGCGGGCGCGGTTCAGCCGCAGCAGCGTGTTCACCTTCATGCTGGCGGAGATCCTGCTGCAGGCCCTGAGCCAGATCAACGCGCCCGGCACCCGCGCGCAGCGGCGCGACGCGGACAAGCCGCGGCAGTTGCGCAGCCTGCTGCTGACCATGCCGCCGGGCATGCCGGTGGCGGAGCAGCACATCCTGCGCGGGCGGGCGCAGGGGGCGGTGACGCTGGCCTGGGACATGCTGGGCTGGTCCGGCAAGGTCAATCCGCCGCGCGTGCTGGCGAACCTCGACGAGGCGACGGCGACGCAGATCGTCTGGCTGCACAACGAGGTGACGGAGCGGCTGCAAGGCGACGCCGGGGCGCTGATGGAGCTGGTCGGGCGGGTGCGTCCGGAGGTGGCGGGCACGCCCAGCCTGCGCGTCGCCAGCATCGACATCGGCGGCGGCACGACGGATTTGATGGTCAGCACCTACGCGATGCAGGGCGGCGACGCGATCCTGCCGCGGCAGGAGTTCCGCGAGAGCTTCAAGATCGCCGGCGACGACGTGCTGGAGCGGATCATCACGGCCGTGGCGCTGCCGGCGTTCTCGGCGGCGTTGCGCGATGCCGGGGTCGCCGACCCGCGCGCCTTGCTGAGCCGGGCGCTGGGCCAGGACCAGGGCGGCCAGTCGGAGCCGGAGCGGCACCGGCGCCGCCTGTTCGTGTCCATGGTGCTGGAGCCGCTCGGCATTGCCATCCTCCGTGCCTATGAGGCGGTGGAGGGCCGGGCGTCCGGCGAGGTGCTGCGGCAAACGGTGGGCGAAATCCTCGACGCCGACCTCCACCGCTCCGCGCGGGCGATGGAGTACCTGGAGGACGCGGCGGCGGCGGCCGGAGCGCAGGGGTTCCGGGTGGCGGAGGTGCTGCTGGCGGCCGGCACCCAGCAGGTCGAGCCGGTGATCGCCGCCGTGCTCGGCCCGGTGCTGGCCGATCTGTGTGAGGTCGTGTGGACCTACGACTGCGACGTGCTGCTGCTGTCCGGCCGGCCCTCGCGGCTGCGGGTGGTGGGCGACATGGTGCTGGCCAAGGCGCCGGTGGCGCCGCACCGCATCGTCGGCATGCACCGCTACCGCGTCGGCGAGAAGTACCCGTTCCGCGACGCCGCCAACCGGATCGACGATCCCAAGACCACGGCGGCGGTGGGCGCGGCGCTGTGCATGCAGGCAGAGGGGCGGCTGCGCAACTTCATGCTGCGCACGGGCCGGCTTTCGATGCGCTCCACGGCCCGTTACATTGGCAAGATGGACAACAACGGCCAGATCCGCGAGGAGAACGTCGTCTTGCGCAACCTCGATTTGGACGGGCCGCCGGCGCAGGACGTGGCGTTCAGGATCGCCTTCCAGACCGTGACGCAACTGGGGTTCCGCCAGTTGCCCCTCGCGCGCTGGACCGCGACGCCGCTGTATGTGATGGAGTTCGCCAACCCCGACGACGCGCACCGCATGGACCTGCCGCTCACCGTCACCGTCGCCCGGCGCGAGATCGACCCTGACGCGCCGGAGGCCGAGATGCAACGCGAGACTTTTATGGTCGATGAGGTCACGGACGCTTCTGGCGCCACGCAGCGCAACGGCGACGTGCGGCTGCGCTTGCAGACCATCGACGACCAGGACGGCTATTGGCGCGACACCGGGCGGCTGGTGATCCCGTGAGCGCCCCCCGCTTGAGCACCGTCGCGGAGCGCGCGGCGGAGGTCGCCAAGGCGGCGCGGGACGGCGCGGCATGGCTGGAGGCGAACCGCACCCGGCTCAAGGAGGACCCGGCCGCGCTCGCCCGCGACTTCCGCCGGTTCGGACGCCGCGCGGCCCGGCTGCGAGCTGCGGCGGAGCGGCCGATGTGCGTCGCGGTGTTCGGCGCGTCGCAGGCCGGCAAGAGCTACTTGGTGTCCTCGCTCGCCAGCCGGCCCGGACAGGCCCTGGCGGCGACGTATGGCGACCGGCGCTTGAATTTCTTGCAGGACCTCAACCCGCAGGGCGGCAAGGAAAGCACGGGGCTGGTGTCCCGTTTCACGGTGCGGGGCGTCGCGGCGCCCGCGCAGGCGCCCGTGCCGGTGCGGCTGATGTCACAGACGGACATCGTGAAGATACTGGCCAACGCCTACCTTGAGGATTTCAAGGTGCGCGACCTTTCGCCGCCCAAGCCCGCCGACATCGCCGCCCTGTTCGCCCGGCTGTCGCAGGGAGCGGGCGGCGCGGCGCAGGGCGGCCTTTCGGTGGATGACATCGAGGAGCTGCGCGAGTACTTCGACCTGCACTTCGGCGGCCACTCGATCCTCCGGGAATTCGGCCCCGCCTATTGGGCGCACGCCGCGGACGTGATCCCCCGCCTGGCTCCGGAACTGCGGGCGGAGGCCTACGCGCCGCTGTGGAACGGCACGGAGGCCTTCACCCGCGTGGCCCGGCAGTTGACGGGCGCGCTCGCCTCGCTCGGCTTTCCCGAAACGGCGTTCTGCGGCCTCGACGCGCTGCTGCCGCGGGAGACCAGCGTGCTGGACGCGGACATGGTGTTCGGCTTGGGGGAGGGGGGCAGCGGCTCCCTGCGCATGGCGTCCGCGGCCGGGGCGTCGGCGCTGGTGGACCGCGCGGTCGCGGCGGCGCTGATCGCGGAGATCACGGTGCCGCTCGCCGAGCGCCCCTGGGAATTCTTCGAGCACACCGACCTGCTGGACTTCCCCGGCGCGCGGACGCGGGAGGAGATCACCGACCCCGAAGGCTTCCTGGCGCAGCCGGGCCGGCTGGGCCGGGTGTTCCTGCGCGGCAAGGTCGCCTACCTGTTCCAGCGCTACAACGCGGAGCAGGAGGTCGCGGCCATGCTGCTCTGCGTCGGCCCGTCGAACCAGGACGTGCAGACGCTGCCCAACATGATCGACGGCTGGATCGGCCAGACCATCGGCGCTGTGCCCCCGGCGCGCGCCCGGCAGCGCAACAGCCTGTTCCTCGTGCTGACCAAGTTCGACGGCGAGTTCGAGGACAAGGCCGGTGAGGACGTGGCGGGCGGCCAGCGCTGGACGGCGCGGCTGCAGGCGTCGCTCTTGGACTTCTTCGGCAAGGCGCATGGCTGGCCGCGCGAATGGGCGCCGGGGCGTCCGTTCAGCAACACGTTCTGGCTGCGCAGCACCGCGATCGGCTTCGCGGCGGTGATGGACTACGCGGAGGGCGTGGAGGCCGGGGTGTCGCCCCGCGCCGCGGCGGCGGTGGCGCAGCGCCGGGCCGCCTACCTCGGCAACCCGCTGGTCCAGGCGCATTTCGCCGACCCGGCCCGGGCGTGGGAGGCGGCGCTCTCGCCCGGCGATGGCGGCATTGGATATTTGGCGGGGGCGCTGCGCCCGGTCTGCGACCCCGCGACCAAGGCGGAGCAGGTCGCCGGGCGCATCGAGGAGCTGGCCGCCGACATGGCGCACCGGCTGCGCCCCTTCTTCCATACCGGCGACCTGGCGGCGGAGCTGGCCCGGGCGAAGCGGGATGCCCGCGGCGTGGCCCGCGCCCTGCTGGCCTGCGCGCAGGCGCAGATGTTCGGCCCGCTGCTGCGGCAGATGCAGGTGACGCAGGACCTGGTCAGCTCGGTGTACTGGGAGCTGCAATCGAAGGCGGACGACGCGCCGGCGCCCATCGGCACCGTGGGGGCGCGGCACGACTACCTGAGCGCGCTGGGCGGGCTGCTGGACGACGAGGAGCCGGCGGCGCCCGCGGCGGCGCAGGCGCGCGACCGCTTCGACCGCTTCGCCGACCTGGCGCTCGCCGAGTGGAACCGGCAGTTGCTGGCGCTGGCCGACGATCCCGCGACCCCGGGCGTGTTCCATCTGCCGCGGGAGCAGGCGGCGACGCTGGTGAACGAGGTCATGACCGCCGCCCGCCGTTTGGCGCTCCGCGACCGCATCGCCGGGGACCTGCGGGTGCGCGCGAGCTTCCAGCACCGCAACCCCGGCGCGGCGCAGAAGCCGATCATGCTGGTGGAGGCCGGGATCAACGGCTTTGTCCACATGCTGGACTTCGACCGGGTGCCGCCCGACCGGCGCCCGCGCCCGGGCGGTAGCGACCGTGCAGTGTTTGCCCCGCGCCCGCCGGTCCACGGGCAGCCGGCGCTGGGGGACACCCCGGCCCCATACGACTATCAGTTCCACGTCGATTGGATCGTGGCAGTGGCCCGGCTGTTCGAGGACAACGTGCAGGACTCTTCCGCGTCCGGCCTGGACATCGCGGCCAATGACGCGCTCGGCACCCTGCTGCGCCGGTTGGAGACAGCGTGAGCCTCCAGGTCGAACCTGATCCGGCGCACCCGGCCGGTCACGCGCTGATCCGGGTACCGGGTGCGGCCGGGGCGGTGGGCACGCCAGGCTTTCGGGTGCAGCGCGACGCGGGCTGGGGGGACGACAAGCTGGGGCCGGGCGGGTGGCAGAGCAGCGACGCGCTGCTCGCGCCGGACCGCGCGGAGGCCAGCGGGCCAGACCTGCTGCTGCATGCGGGCTGGGGCGTGTGCCGGCATCTGGAGGCCGGGGTTTACGAGATTTCGGTGCCCGGGGCCGGGCTGGCGCAGGTGGGGGTGTACTGGCCGGACATCGTGCCGCTGCATGCCGCCGGTGGGCAACCGGTGGTGGCGCCCATAGCTTCCGCGGCGGCTGTGGCGCAGCCCCCTCCTGATCCCGTGCCGCCGCCCGCGCCAGCACCGCCGCCGATGCCGCCGGCGCAGACGGTGCCGCCCGTTGGGCTTGCTTCGGACACGGTGACGGCCGATCCGCTGCCACGCCCGAAACCGGCCGCGCCGGGCGTATCCAAAGCGGTGCTCGTCCTGGCCGGCGTCCTCGGGCTGCTGGCGGGCGGCAGCGCGTATTGGTGGATGAACCGCGCCCCGGCGCCGCCGGACACGGCCCCCGTCGCACCGCCGATCCTCGCTCCGCCGCCCGCCGCCCCGGCGCCGGCCAGCCTCGATGGCCTGTCCGTTCCGGATGTGCTGGCCCAAGCGCCCAACCCGGCCGCCATCGCTTCCGAAGGCGAGCGTCGCCTGCGCGGGGACCGACGCGACGACGGCCTGCTGCTGCTGGAAGCCGCGGCCGACCGCTCCGACCCCGCCGCCGCCGCGGCGCTGGCCCGGCTGTATGACCCCGTGCAGTTCCGCCCCGGCGGCCCGATTCCGCAGCCCGACGCGCGCCAGGCCGCGCGCTACTACCGCGACGCGGCCCGCGGCGGCGCGGACGTGGCGGCGGCGCGGGAGGCGCTGCGGCAGAACCTGCAAACCCGGGTGCAGGCCGGCGATCTCGGCGCCAATCTCAGCCTCAAGGACTTCTGGCCATGACGCTCCGATTGCTGGCCGTCCTGCTGACCCTGTTGCCGGCCCTGGCCTACGCGCAGGCCGCCCCGCGCACGCCCTTGCTGATCGAGGGCAAGCAGTCGCTGTTCCAGCGCGTGATCGCCCGCCCCGGCGCCACGCTGTCGCCGCGCCCGGACGGGCAGGGGACGCGTCCGGTGCCGGGCTTCACCGTCTACTACGTTTACACGAGGCCGCCCGGCGGCGACGCCGCGCGGATCGAGGTCGGGCGCACCGCCGACGGACGCCCCGAAGGCTGGCTGGAGGGGGCAAAGGCCATCGAGTGGAAGCACGCCATGGTCGCCGCCTTCACCAGCCCGGCCGGTCGGCAGCCCGTGCTGTTCCTGCGGTCCGAGCGCGACGAGCGCCTGCTGATGATGGACAGCCAGGCCGGGCAGCGCGCCCAAACGCTGCGCGCCGCCGCGGCCGCACCCGGGGGAGATCCCGGCCCCGTCATCGCCGTCGAACCCGCGGCGGCCGTCGATTTCTCCCGCAACTTCTACCTCATGCCGATCTTGTCGGCGGAGCGGATCGAGCGCGAGTTCGGCCCGCCGCTCCGCCTGCTGCAGGTGATCTCCGCCCCTGCCGAGCCGCAGCGCCCGCCCAGCCCCCCGGCGCAGCCCACGCAGTTCAAGGCCGGCGTCGTGTTCGTGCTGGACACCACCATCTCCATGCAGCCCTACATCGACCGTACGCGGGACGCGATCCGCAGCATCGTCGCCAGCGTCGGCAGCACGCCGCTGCGCGACAACTTCCGCTTCGGCCTGGTCGCCTACCGGGACAGCCTGGAGGACAGCCCGGGCCTGGAATACAGCACGAAGCTGTTCGGCAAGCCCGACTTCAGCCAGCCCGCCGACAGCATCAACACCGGCGTCGCGACGGCCCGGGAAGCGACGGCCAGCTCCAACGGCTTCGACGAGGACCCCATCGGCGGGATCAAGGCGGCGCTCGACGAGATCGACTGGTCGCCGATGGCTGGGCGCTTCATCGTGCTGATCACCGACGCCGGCGCCCGCCCGGCGCACCATCCGCACAGCCTGACCCATCTCGACATCGCGGAAATCCGCGAGCTGGCCAAGGCCAAGGGCGTCGCCGTGTTCGCGATCCACCTGCTGACGCCCGAAGGCCGCGCCCGGCACGACCATGAGCCGGCGACGGCGCAGTACCAGGACCTCACGCAGTTCGGCGGCCGCGGGCCGCTCTACTTCCCGGTGCCGAACGGCGCGCCGGACGCCTTCGCCCGCACGGTGCAGGACCTCACCCGCGCCCTGCTGAGCCAGGTGGGGGAGGCCGCCGGGCGCCCCCTCTTGACTCAACAGGGCGCAGCCGGCCCCGCCCCGGCGCCGGCCATCGAGGCGGCGGCGCGCGTGGTGGGGGAGGCGATGCGCCTGACCTACGTGGGCCGGGCGGAGAACACCCAGGCGCCGGACGTGGTGCGGAGCTGGACCACGGACCGCGACCTGTCCGACCCCGCGATCCCCAGCTTGGACGTGCGGGTGCTGCTGACGCGCAACCAGTTGTCCGACCTGGCGCGCAGCCTGCAGGCCATCCTGCAAGCCGGGCTGGCGGGCCGCACGGAGCCGCGCACCTTCTTCACCCAACTGCGCGCGACGTTTGCCGCCGCCGCGCGGGACCCGCAGCGCATCGCCGGCGCCCAACGCCTCGGCGCGATGCTGGGCGAGTACCTGGACGACCTGCCGTATCAATCGGAGATTATGGACATCGGGGAAGCCGATTGGATCGCCATGGGCGCCATCGCCCAGCGCACGGTGCTCAACAGCATCGAGGCGAAGCTGCGGCTGTACCAGGAGTTCCAGTCGAACGCCGATTTGTGGGTGGACCTGTCGGGATCGCGCGCCGCCGGGGAGGCGCTGTTCCCGGTGCCCATCGAAGCCGTGCCGTGACCGCGGCGGCGCTGCGGGCCGAGCGGGTCAGCCGCAGCGTCGCCGCCGGCGGGAGCCGGTTCACCCTGCTGATCCAACGGTTCGAGGTGGCGCCGGGCGCGCGGGTCGCGGTGGTCGGCCCGTCCGGCTGCGGCAAGAGCACCCTGTTCGCGCTGCTGGCGCTGGCGCTGCGTCCCGATGCAGGGGAGGTCCTGATGCTGGATGGCACCGACGCCCTGGCCTTGTGGCGGGCGGGGCGTGGGGATGCGCTCGCGGCGTTGCGGGGGCAAAGCCTGGGATTCGTGCCGCAGACCGGGGCGCTGCTGCCGTTCCTCAGCCTGCGCGACAATATCGCGCTGCCGCAGCGCATCCTGGGCCGGCCCGACCCGGCGCGCGTGTCGGCGCTGGCGGAACGGCTGGGCATCGCGGCGATCCTGGAGCGCCGGCCGGCGGCGGTTTCGGTCGGGCAGCGGCAGCGCGCCGCCGTTGCCCGGGCGCTGGCGCACCGCCCCGCCGTGGTGCTGGCTGACGAGCCGACAGCCTCCGTCCACCCGGCCCAGGCCGACGCCATCTTGGACCTGCTGACCCGCACGGCGGCGGAGGACGGCGCGGCGCTGGTGATCGCCACCCACGACGCGGCGCGGGCGGAGGCCGCCGGCTATGCCATCGCGCCCGGGCGGCCTAACGCGGACGTGGGCGCAGACGTGGCGCTGACCCGGTTCTGCTGGCCGGCATGACGCAATGGGCCGTGGCGATCCGGCTGGCGATGGCGGACCTGCTGGCGGAGAAGCTGCTGGCGGCCTGCACCGTGCTCGCGCTGGCGGCCGTGCTGGCGCCTCTGCTGATCCTGGCCGGGCTGCGCGCGGGGGTGGTGCAGGGCTTGCGCGAGCTGCTGCTGGAGGACCCGCGGGCGCGCGAGGTGGCGACGGCGGCCAACCGCAGCTTCGACGCGGCGCTGCTCACCCAATTGGCGGCGCGTCCGGATGTCGCCTTCCTGGCGCCGCGCACCCGGACGCTCGCGGCGAGCCTCTTGGTTGAACGTCCCGACCCGCCCGGCGCCGGCACCCGGGTCGAGCTGATCCCGACCGCGCCGGGCGATCCGCTCTTGCCGGAGAGTCCCGAGGGCACCGACCGCGTCGTGCTGTCGGCCTCTGCCGCGGCGCGGCTGCGGGTGGGGGCCGGGGACGCGCTCGTTGGCCGGCTGGCCCGCGTGCTGGACGGTCGGCGGGACAGCGTGCCGTTGGCCTTGACCGTGCAGGCCGTGGCGCCGCCCTCGGCGTTCCCGCGCGACGCCGCCTTCGTGTCGCTGGCGCTCGCGGTCATGGTTGTGGATTTCCAGGACGGGCGCATCGGCCCGCCGGGCAGCATCGCGGCGCTGGCTCCGCCCGTCCGCGCCGACTACGCCGGCTTCCGCCTGTACGCAAGGCGATTGGAGGCGGTGCCGGCGCTCGACGCGGCGCTGCGGGCGGAGGGGATCGAGGTCGTGTCCCGCGCCGCCGACGTGTCCGGCCTGCTGCGGGTGGACCGCAACCTGGGCCTGCTGTTCGGGGTGGTGGCGGGGTTGGGCGGCGCGGGCTTCCTGGTGTCGCTCGGCGCCGGGCTGTGGGCGAACGTGGAGCGCAAGCGGGCACCGTTGGCGCAACTGCGCTTCCTGGGGCTGCGGGCCGGGGCGCTGCTTGTGTTCCCGATGGCGCAGGCGGCGGCGGTGGCGGCGCTGGGCGTCGTGGCGGCGCTGGCGGCGGCGCTCGGGGCGGCGGGCGTGGTGAACCGGGCTTTTGCCGGCACGCTGGCGCTGGACCGTCCGCTGTGCCTGATCACGCCGGGCCTCGCGGCGGCCGCGGCTTGCGTCACCCTGGCCGGCGCCGCCCTGGTCGCCGCCGCCGCCGGGACCCGGGCCGCGCGGGTCGAGCCGTGGGAAGGAGTGAGCACGCCATGACATCGAAGCACCTGGTCCTCGCGGTCCTGCTGTGGGCCGGCCATGCCCATGCGGTCGACTGGGACGCACGCTGGTTCGATCCACACCCGGCGGAGGGCGATCTGGTCCTGCCGCTGCCCTGCGGCGGCGCCATGGCGTTCCGCCCGATCGATGTCCCGTCCGGCCCGGGACCGCTCGACGACCAGGCGCTGACGGTGGGGCAGGCGGGCGAGACCGGGCAGGGCTACAGCGAGTATTTGCGCGCCACCTTCCTGGCTGCGCCCTTCCCGGTGCCGGGCGGCAGCGGGAGGCGGTTTTTCATCGGCAAGTATGCCGTCACCCGGGACCAGTACGACACGCTGTCCGCCAAATGCCCGGAGCCGTCGGCGGGCGGGCGGGTGGCGAAAACGTCGGTGTCCTGGCCCGACGCCGTGGCCTACGCCGCGCAATGGTCGTCCTGGCTGCTGAAGAACGCACCTGCCCGGCTGCCGCGCCGGGGCGACGCGGTGGGCTTTGCCCGGCTGCCGACGGAGGACGAATGGGAGTACGCGGCCCGCGGCGGCGGCAAGGTGACGCCGGAAGAGTTCCTGGCGCCCACCTGGCCCATGCCGGAGGGCGCGGACCGCTACGTCCTGGCGGGCAGCCGGGCGGCGGGGGGCCGGGTGGGGCAGGTGGGGCAGCGCCTGCCGAACCCGCTCGGGCTGTATGACATGCTGGGCAACGCCGGGCAGATGATGCTGGAGCCATATCGCATGAACCGCGTCGGCCGCCCGCACGGCCAGGCCGGCGGCATCGCCGTGCGCGGCGGCAGCTACGCGGCAAGCAGCCCGGCTAGCCTGCACACCGCGATGCGGGACGAGATCCCGCCTTTTGACGCCGCCACCGGCGAGGCGACTCGGCTGCCCACAATGGGCTTCCGCCTCGTGCTGTCCGCCCCGGCGGTGGGCGGCCTGCCGGAGGTCGAGCGCGCCCGCGCCGAGTTCGCCGAGGTCAGCGGCGCACGGCAGCAGGCGGCGGACGATCCGCGCGCCACGGTCGCGGCGCTGCGCGAGCAGACGGGCGACGAGGGCCTGCGGCAAGGGCTGGATCGGCTCTCCGCCCGGCTCGCGAGCGACCAGCGGGAGCGCACGGACGCCGCCAACGTAGCCCTGCTGGCGCAGTTGGAGGCGGGCGTGCTGCTGGCGCAGAACGTGTGGGACTTCACCAATCGTGCCCGCATCCAGACCGATATCGGCCGTGACCTGACGAAGCCCGACGACCGGCGCTTCGCGGAGGAAGCGGCGGCGCGCAACCTGGCGCAGGCGGACGCCTCCATGGACGGCTACATGCGCCTGGTGCGGCAGATCGCGACCGGCCCGGCCCGGCAGGCGGTGGCGGCACA
>JAABUQ010010755.1_pt1 | contig 11912 bp, 13 predicted proteins | sample 5560001 | NCBI WGS metagenome assembly JAABUQ01 (sample SAMN10711888, study PRJNA513371) | rock metagenome | isolation source: Antarctica rocks | place: Antarctica: Victoria Land, Finger Mt nord | collected 2015-12-18
CGTTCAACGCCTGATCGCCGTGCGCGGCATCGGCCGCTGGACCGCGGAGATGTTCCTGAACTTTCAGCTGCGGCGACCGGACGTCTGGCCGGTCGACGACCTCGGCGTCCGCAAAGGCTTCGCCGCGATCCACGGACTGCTGGTTGCCCCGACGCCGAAGGCGCTCGACGCCCTGGGTGAGGTCTACCGTCCGTATCGTTCCGTAGCCGCGTGGTACTGCTGGCGCGCGGTCGACACGGTTCTGCCGCAGGCCTGAGGCTTCGGGTGCGGCGTATCGTGGTGGTCGGCGTGACCGGCGCAGGCAAGACAACGCTTGCGCGGACGCTGGCAGGTAGGCTGCACGTGCCCCACATCGAGCTGGATGCCCTGCACTGGGAGCCGAACTGGGTGATGGCCGAGCTGGACGTCTTTCGCGATCGCGTCGCGCGCGCCGTAGCCGCCAAGGAATGGGTCGTCGATGGGAATTACTCGAAAGCGCGCGACCTGGTGTGGAGTCGCGCTGACACGTTAGTCTGGCTCGACTACTCGTTTGGCTTGACCTTCGCGCGCCTGCTGCGTCGAACGCTGGCTCGCATCACGACAGGCCAACAGCTGTACAGCGGCAATCGCGAGCGCCTGCGGACCCAGTTTCTGTCGCGCGACTCGCTATTCTTGTGGGCGATCAAGTCGTACCGCGAGCACCGCGCAAGCTACCTCGAGCTCTTCGCCAGCCACCCCTACCGCCACCTCCAGGTCGTCCGTCTCGAAACGCCCCGCGCCGCCGAAATGTGGCTACGACAGTTGCCTGATCTCGGATGTTGACTGCGTAAGCATGGGAAGTCACCCTTGGCCGAGTGATGTCAGCAGAGGAGCTCGAGTACTACGCGCAGGCTGGCCGGCTGACGTCGTATGACGACGATGTCCTGGCCGCCGAGATTGACGCGGCCGCGCGAGTCGTTCAAGGCGTCGTGCTGCACGAGGGCTGGGCTTCACGGTACGGGGTCGACGTCCCCGCCGACCGTCGGGACGAGATCCAGCTGCGGTCTGCCGCCGACATCGTTCGACGTATTCGCGCGCTCGATCCCGCACCGCTCGACCAAGCTCGGCCACCCGAGCGCCGGCTCTTCGGCAACTGCCGGACGTTCGCTACCCTGACCACCGCCGTGCTCCGCAAGCACGGTGTCTCAGCGCGCGCCCGCGCCGGCTTCGGCACGTACTTTGGGGAAGCGAGTCACTTCATCGACCACTGGATTGTCGAGCACTGGGACGCCAACGCCGAGCGCTGGGTGCGCAGCGACACGCAGCTTGACGAGCTGCAACGCCAGGCTCTGCGTCTGATTTTCCAGCCACTCGATGTTCCGTCTGGACGGTTCCTGTCTGGAGGCGAAGCGTGGCAGCTGTGTCGTTCAGGTGGTGCCGATCCGGCCATGTTCGGTATTGCCGAGTGGTGGGGCGCCTGGTTCATTCGCAACAATGTCGTCCGAGACCTGGCGGCGTTGAACAAGGTCGAGCTTTTGCCGTGGGACGCGTGCGGGTTGATGGGCCGGGATTCGGCGCTTGGTGAGGGGCCTTCGGACGATCTTGTAGACCAGGTCGCCGCGCTCACCGTGGACGGCGACTGGTGTACGCTGCGCTCGCTGTACGAAGCTGACGATCGCTTGCGGGCTCCGGCGACTTTCGGTTAGCTGGTGGGCATCAGAAGGCCGCGGGCGTTGTCGCCGCGGGCCAGGGCGTCGAAGGCCGCGTTGATCTCAGCCAGAGGATAAGTGCGGGTCACCATGCGATCCAGTTGCAGCACACCCCGCAGCGAGAAATCGACCAGGCGCGGGAAGTCCACCGCTGGTCGGGACGAGCCATAGAAGCAGCCTTTGACCGTCTTCTCGTCGCCGGCAATCGTGCCGGGAATCGAGATCTCGGAGCCGGTGGGCGCCATGCCTACGATCACCGCCGTGCCGCCACGCCGTACCACGTCGTAACAGGCGCGACTGACCTTCGAGTCGCCAATCGCGTCGAACGCGTAGTCCACGCCTTGACCATCAGTGATTTCGCGGATCGCTTCCACCGGATCCTGTTGTCTCGAATTGATGGTGTGTGTGGCCCCGAAGCTGCTCGCGTAGTCCAGTTTGTTGTCGAGCCTGTCGATGGCGACGATCTTGCTCGCGTTCGCCAGGACCGCACCCTGCACGATGCTCAGGCCAACCCCGCCGGTGGCGAAGACGGCCACGGTCGAACCTGGCTCGACTTTGGCGGTGTTGAGGACGGCGCCCACGCCGGTCATGACCGCGCAGCCGATCAAGGCCGCGCCCTCCATCGGCATCTCGGGTGCGATTTTGATCGCCGCCGACTGGTGCACCAGCGAGTACTCCGCGAACGACGACATGCCGCGACCAAAAGAGTTGAGTTCGACGTCGCCACGTCGGTGCCGGCGAGTGCCGTCCGGGAACGTGCCCGGCGCGCTACGCATGCCCGAGCACAGCTGCGGCTGGCCAATCGTGCACATGCGGCACCGACCGCAATTCGGGGCAAACGACAGGATCACGTGGTCGCCTGCTTTGACCGAGGTGACGTCGGCGCCTACGTTTTCGACGATTCCGGCCGCCTCGTGACCTAGGATCACCGGAAACGGATGCCCAACGCCATTCCACGAGCCGTCAATGACGTGGTAGTCGCTGTGACAGGCGCCAGTGGCTCTGACCTGGACCAGCACCTCGTCGTCCCTGGGTCCGTCAATGGAGACCTCTTCGATCGTCATCGGTGTCTGAGCTTCGTAAAGGACAGCTGCGCGCATGGGACCTCCCGTTTGGATCAGCTCCGCCATGCTAACCCAGCACGGGAGGAGCTCGAAACGAGTTTTCTTATTAAGTCGTGGCTGCGGCACCGTAGCTAGGCCGTCACGAGTTTCTTCCTTAAGTCGTGGGCTGCGGCCCTCTCCCCAGGGCTACTCGCCCTGGACCTCGCGCCAATAGGGGCTCGCGATGGCACTACCCTCTACCGCCCGCGCTGCCGCCCCGCGGGTGACTCTCTCTAGAACGCGCCAGCCGGCGGTTGAGCAAGTTGTTGTCTAGGTCTGCAGGCGCGAGGTCCAGGGCGAGTAGCCCTGGGGAGAGGGCCGCAGCCCACGACTATAGAAATAAGCTCGTTTCGAGCTCCTGCGATCGTCGTAACGCGCGAGTGCGAAATCGTTTTTTATGCTTTTTGGAGGCGAGCTATCCCCGCTTCGGCTACTTCTACGTCCTGGTTGGGGTCGGCTGCGCCGCTGATGCCGATGGCTCCTCCGTCTGGCAAGGGGACTCCCCCGGGCGAGGGAATGAGCGTGCGGCGGCCGAGCGATTTGACGGCGTCGAAGAACTGGGGCCGCGTATTGGCCATCTCGCGGAGCTCGGCGCTCGTGCGGCGCATGAAAATTACCCCGTACGCCTTGCCCTGAGCAACGTCGACAGTAAATGGCGCCGCGCCATCCATGCGCTGGAACGCCACCAGGTGGCCGGCACTGTCCAGGACGGCGATACTGACTTTGACTCCGAGTGCTTCCGCCCTGGCGAGTGCGCCATCGACCAGCGCGCGGGCACTGGCCATCGTGGGTATGTCTGGCATCAGAGCGCCATTATGTCTCGGCTAGAGCGCTTGCTGCGTTTCGCGATCGAACAGGTATAGGTGCTCCTGATCGAAGTCGACCCGGACCGGCTGGTCAGCGGCGCCGCGAAAGGGCTCAGTCGTGCTGGCCACCAGGAACGCGGTCCCCAGCTGCACGTGCACGAACGTGATGTCGCCCGTCGGCTCGACCGTGTACAGCCGCCCTGGCAAACCCCCTCCAGCACCGTCGGAGCGTACGCGCACATGGCCATGCCGTACGCCGACGACCACATCGCGCGCAGCCCCGGCCCTGGCCGCGTTGGCCGGCGACAGCGGCAGCTCCCAGCTGTCGCCGCGAATAACGGTCTGCCCGTCATCGACGTTGACATAGCCCTCTACGAAGTTCATCGCCGGACTGCCGACGAATCCGGCCACGAACACATTCGCCGGCCGCTCGTAGATTTCCGCTGGTGTCCCCAGCTGCTGGACCAGCCCCCCAGACATGACCGCGATCCGATCGGCCATGGTCATGGCTTCCATCTGGTCGTGCGTCACGTAGATGACCGTGGACTCCAGCTCCTGATGCAGGCGCTTTATTTCAGCTCGCATCTGCACCCGAAGCTTGGCATCCAGGTTGGAGAGCGGCTCATCCATGAGGAACACTTTGGGATCGCGGACGATGGCGCGACCGAGCGCAACACGCTGCTGCTGGCCGCCCGACAACTGGCGCGGTCGGCGTTGAAGGAGCGGCTGAATGCCCAGGATCTCAGCCGCGCGCTGGACGCGACGAACGATCTCTGCTTTGGGCACCTTACGCATCTGGAGCGGAAAGGCGATGTTTTCTTCGACGGTCTTGCTCGGATACAGCGCGTAATTCTGAAACACCATCGCGATGTCACGGTCTTTGGGGTCCAGGTCGTTGACCACTTTGCCGTCGATCGCGATCGTGCCCGACGTGAGCTCGATCAGTCCGGCCACCATGTTGAGCGTCGTCGTCTTGCCACACCCGGAGGGACCGACCAGCGCGACGAACTCGCCGTCGCGAATGGTCATCGACACGCTGTCGACGGCGCGCACGTCGCCATACTCTTTCACGACGTCTTTGAGCAGGACTTCAGCCATGTGCCGGTCTACGCTTTTACGGCGCCCTCGGTGAGCGCGCGCACAAATTGTTTCTGCAGGATCATGAACATGGCCACCACTGGTACCGACATGATGAACGCCGCGGCCATCAGCCCTGGCCAGTTGGTGGCGAACTCCGTGAAGAAGTGTTGCAAGCCGACGGGCAGCGTCAACAGGCTTTCGCTGTTGAGGAACGTCAGCGCATACACGTACTCGTTCCAGGCGCCGATGAACACGTAGATTGCCGTGGCGATAATGCCCGGGGAAGACAGCGGCATGATGATCAGCCAGAAGGCCTTAAAGCGGGACGCCCCGTCGATGCGGGCCGAGCGCTCGAGCTCCTCGGGGATGTTGTCGTAAAAGCCCTTCAGCAGCCAGATCGACAGGGGCAGCCCGAAGGTCAAGTACGTCAGAATCAGGGACCAGTGGGTGTTGACCAGGTGGAGGGTCCGCATCAGGATAAACAGCGGAATCAGGAAGACCACGACCGGGAACATATTGCGAACCAGTACCGCGAAGAAAAGGATGTCTCGGCCCGGGAACTGGAAGCGTGAAAAGGCATACGCCGCCGGAACAGCGATCAGCACGCCCAGCGCTGTTGTCGTGAGCGACACGATCATGCTATTGAGGAAGTAGCGCAGGAAGACCGGCCCGACCGTGCCGGTCGGCGACAGCAGGGTGATGTAGTTGTCCAGCGTGGGATGCGACGGGATCCACTCCGGCGGTTGCTGGAGCGCCGCGAACTGGCCCTTGAGCGAGGTCGAGAACATCCACAGCATCGGCACGACCGCGAAGCCAAGCAGCACGATGACCCAGACGATACTCAAGATGTCGAGCGCGCCGATGCGGGGAAGGAGCCGGCGTCGAGCCGCACCGCGTACCGCCGGTCGGGCCGTAGCGATGGTGCTCACTAGCCAGCCTCGCGGCGCCCGCGACCCGCCGTCAGGGCGCGCACGTAGAAGTAGCCAAGTCCCAACATGACGATGAACAGGATCACCGAATACGCCGACGCGCGGCCGTACTGGAGCGACTGAAATGCAAGCGTATAGACCTGGGTGATCCAGATCTGCGAAGCGTTGGCCGGACCACCGCCGGTCATGATCCAGACCAGCACGAACGAGTTCAGATTCCCGACGAACAGCAGGATCGACGTGATCAAGATAACGTTGCGCAGGTAGGGCACGGTCACGTGCCGGAAGCGCTGCCAGGCGCCGGCGCCATCAACGCGCGCGGCGTTGAGGATTTGCTGGGGAACCGTCTGGAGTCCGGCCAGCAACATGATCATGGCAAACGGGAATTCTTTCCACACGTTGGCCACGATCAATGCTGGCATCACCAGCGAGGTGGAGTCTAAGAAATTGATATTCGAGTCGATGATGAACAGGTCGTACAACGTGCCGCTGATCAGGCCGTAATCGCTGTGAAACAACCATCGCCAGACGTACGCCGCGGCAACGTAGCTGATCACGTACGGAATCATCAGCAGGGCGCGCAACAGGCCTCGTCCCATGAACTCGCGCTGGACCACGAGCGCCGCCCCGAAGCCGATGGCGAATGCCAGGACGGTCGAGCCCACGGCCCAGTAGAAGGTGTTGAGGGTGATCGCCCAGAAGCTACGATCGGTCAGAATCTGAACGTAGTTGCCAACCCCGTTGAAGTACCAGTTCGAGGAGCTGGGGGGCGTGTCGAAGAAGGAAAGGTCGACCGTATAGGCCATCGGATAGCCGATGACGAGGACCATGACCAGCAACGCCGGCGCGACCCACAGGTAGTCGGTCCGGTGACGGCGGATATCCGCGAACACGCTGCCACTGGTACGCCCCCGCCGTCTAGGGGGTGGCACCGCCAGCGGTGCGGGGCCTGCCAGTGGGGCAGTTGACTCGATGGCCACAGATCGGCCGAGCGCCTAGGCTTTGCGCTGAGCGATCAGCGTCTTGATCTTCTCGGCCGCGTCATCGGCTGCCTGCTTGACCGTCATCGTCCCGGTGAGTGCGTTCTGGACCATCGTCGGCACAATGTTGTTCATGATCTCGGTCGACTCGGGGATGACCGGGAACGGCACACCGTAAGGTAGCATCGAAGTGGTCACGTCGAGGAAGTTGATCGCGTCGAGCCGCTGCTTCATGCCGTCGGTCTTGAAGCCCTGCAGATTGCCTGGATTCGAGCCAGTCCAGTTGCCAGAGTTCTTGACCGACCATTCAGGCCCGCAGGTGTAGCTGATGAATGCATCAGCTGCCTTTCGGTCGACGGTGTGGCCAGCGAACTGGTCGCCAAAGATGTGGATGTTGGATCCGCCGAAGACCACCGCACGCCGCACCGGCCCCGACGGCATCAGCCCGTAGGACATGTTGGCGACGACCTCGTCGGCAGCGGCCTTGTCTGCACCAGTTGCCTTCTTTGCTTTGTCGATCATGGCAGCGTACTCGCTGGGGTGGGCAATCTCCATAGCGATCTGGCCGCTGATGTACAGATCGCCATTTTCCGTCTGGGTGTTGGTCAGGGCCGAGGTGGGCACGGATTTGTCGCGCACGTACATGTCGTACAGGGCCTGCAGCGCAGCGACGCCGCCCTCGTTGTTGATCAGCACCTTCTGGTAGGTGGGCTCGGCCTCGGCCTCGTCCAGCGCGCCGCTGCCGTAGGCCCAGAACATCGGCATCACCCGGAAGGGCGTATTGCCGGCGTTGACCCGGGCGACCATGCCGTAGCCAGACTTGCCCGTGGCCTTCTTGATCTGGGCCGAGTACTTGACCACGTCGTCCCAGGTCGCCGGCGGATTGGCTGGATCGAGTCCGGCGTCTTTGAAGATCTTCTTGTTCCAGATGAACGCCATCGTCTCGTTGTTGGTCGGCACGCCGTAGATTTTGCTGTTCCACGTCACCGACTTGAGCGCGCCACTCCAGAAGTCGTCGCGCTTGAGGCCGAACTCCTCGAGTTGGACTTCGGCCAGCTGGCCCTTGGCCGCGAACTCGGCGCCCCAGAGGATCGGCATGCGGGCGACGTCTGGCGCAGCGTTGCCAGCGGCGGCGGTGCGCATTTTGTCGAGCATCTGGTTGTAGTCGAGGTTCTGGACGGCCTCGCCCGCGACCATGGGAATATTGGGGTAGGTCGCGGCCCAGGCGTCCCAGAGCGCCTTGTCGTTGTCGACCTCGATCTGGGGCGAGGCCTGATTGGGGCCGACGTACCAGTAGCTGAACGAGCCTTTGTAGTCCAGTGGGGCGATTTTGGTGACGTCCGCCCTGGTGTCCGTTTTGAGCGTGCCGGCCTGGGCGCGGATCGTCGTGGGATTCCACTCGGCAGCCGTAATGCCCGTTCGGGTGGCCGCGGTCGGCCCAGCCGTCGGCGCCGCTGCTCCAGCGGCCGTGGGCGCGGCTGCGGCCGGCGCGGCGCTGGTAGCCGCTGGCGCCGGCGCAGAGGACTGTTGCGCAGAGCGACTGCACGCTTCCAGGAGCGGCACAGCAGCCAGCGCCCCCGACAGCGCCAGGCCACGCTTCAAAAGCAATCTACGACTGACTAGATCTGACATTTCCACCTGCCTCCCAAACCCAGTGAGCGGCTGCCTTTGCAACTATCGTACCGCACGCCAGTCTGACCCCAACCAGCCTTGCGAGTGCTCGCGGCCATACTTTGCCCCTGGCCTCAAAGCTCGGCTCGTCTCGTCAAGACAGGCAGTGTAGGCGAAGGTTGATCAGCAGCAGCTCGGCGGCAGCGACAACGGTAAGCAGAATGGCCAGCCGCAGCATGACGGACTCACGCCTTGCTGGCCAGGCTCCGGACGACCCCCGAGGCGCGGCCGAAAAATCTCCGGCCACGGATGTCGCCCTCTAGCGCAGTCTGTTTGGACGGAGTTCGGCCGCTGCTAGCCGGTCGCTGTGCGCGTTTCGGCCGAACTCCTAAATTAAGAATTGAAGTTCGGACAAGAAATTGTGCGATCAAGCGGCTGGTGCCATGAGCTGGCCAGCAAGCCGTGCCAGCCAGCCGGAGGGTCGAGCAAACTGCCCGAACATGCCGCGGCCAACCGCAGGAGATCCACGTATTTGGCGACAAGGGGGTGTGGCGCGCCGCAAGCCGGACGGACCCGACCAGGTGCCGGTCATCCTGGTGGTGAACGGAACTGTTCAAACGCTGATGATCGAGCCGCGCGTGAGCCTGCTGGATGCGTTGCGAGAAAGTCTGGGCTTAACGGGTACCAAGAAAGGCTGCAACCAGGGGGCGTGCGGTGCCTGCACCGTGCATGTGGACGGGCGTCGCATCAATTCCTGCCTCACGCTGGCCGTGATGTGCGAGGGACGGCAGATCACCACCATCGAGGGCCTCGCGCAAGGCGACCAACTGCATCCGATGCAGGCCGCCTTCATCGAGCGGGATGGTTTCCAGTGCGGCTACTGCACCTCCGGCCAGATCATGAGTGCCGTCAAGGTCATCCAGGAAGGGCATGCGGGCTCGGACGACGAGATCCGCGAGTGGATGAGCGGCAACATCTGCCGATGTAGTGCGTACCCGAACATCATTCAAGCCATCAAGGATGTCGCGGTAGAGGGGACGGTCTGAGGATGCGACCACTCACCTACACACGCGTTGCCAGCGTTCCGGACGCCTTCGCTGCGCTCGCTGCCGCACCCCGGTCGCGCTTCCTGGCGGGACGAACCAACCTCATTGATTTCCTGCGGACTGGCGCCGAGGCGCCGGACCACCTGGTGGACATCAACGGGCTGCCACTGGCGGACATCTCGGTTGGCCCAGACGGCGCGCGCATCGGCGCCCTGGCCCGCATGAGCGAGGTTGCCGCGCATCCCGGCCGTCCGCGCCGGCTACCCGGTCCTGGCCGAGGCCCTGGAGCTCGGCGCGTCGGCGCAGTTACGCAACATGGCTTCGATCGGTGGCAATCTGATGCAGCACACCCGATGTCCCTACTTCCGCGAGCTGGAGTTTGCCTGCAACCGTCGGGCTCCTGGCTCCGGCTGCGCCGCGCTGGCGCCCACCGCCGAGAACCGCTCTCACGCCATACTCGGCACCAGCGACCACTGCATCGCGACGCATCCGAGCGACATGGCCGTTGCGCTCCTCGTCCTGGACGCCAGGGTGGTACTCACCAGCCCCGTTGGGGAGCGGAGAGTTGCGCTCGACCAGTTCCACCTCCTTCCGGGTGACACGCCCGAGATAGAGACGGCCTTGCGCCCCGGTGAGCTGATTACTTCAGTCGAGGTGCCGGCGTCCTCGTTCGCGCGGCAATCGCATTATCTCAAGGTGCGTGACCGCGCGTCGTACGCGTTCGCGGTCTCCTCTGCGGCGGTCGGCGCTGGAGATCGCCAACGGCGTGATTCGGGATGTTCGGCTGGCGCTCGGCGGCGTGGCCACGAAGCCGTGGCGTGCGCACGCGGTGGAACAGGCTCTGGTGAACCGGCCTGCAACCGATGCAACCTTCCGCGCGGCGGCGGCCGCGGCCACCCCAGGCGCGCAGCCGCGCCCGGGCAACGCGTTCAAGGTCACGCTGATCGAGCGGACGGTTCGCCGCGCCCTGGCGGCCACCGCGAGCCTGGGAGGTGCGGCATGACCGTCGTGATCGGTACCCCATTGAACCGTGTGGATGGTCGCCTGAAGGTGACTGGAAGCGCCAAGTACACTGCCGAATTGCACGTCGACAACCTGGCGTACGCGGTGCTGGTCAAGAGCACCGTCCCACTCGGTCGCATAACCCGCTTGGACATGAGTTCGGCCGAAGCTGCGCCGGGGGTGCTGGTGGTGATCACCCATCTGAATGCACCCCGGCTCAATACGCTCACCTCGTTCGGCTTCGGACACTCCCTGATGCCTCTCCAGGGTGACGCCGTCCACTACGCTGGACAGGACATCGCCGTCGTGGTGGCGGACACGCTCGAACGAGCAGAGCACGCGGCCACGCTGGTGCGCGTGGAGTACGAGACCGCGCCACACGTCGCTCGCCCAGATGACGCGCTCAGCTCGATGTTTCCGGTGCCTATCACCAACCCTCCGGCCGACTCGAACCGGGGTGATGTGGCGCACGGGATGGAGATGGCTGACGCGCGGGTGGAGGCAGACTACGCATCCGTCATCCTGAACCACAACCCGATCGAGCCGCACGCGACCATCGCCTGGTGGGAGGGCGAACGTCTGGAGATGCTGGACGCGACTCAGGCCGTGTTCCTGGTTCGATCGACCCTCGCCGAGGTATTAGGAATCCCGGCTGACAACATCCACGTCGTGAACCAGTTTCTCGGCGGCGGCTTCGGCAGCAAGACATTTGGCTGGCCGCACGAAATCCTCACCGCTGTGGCCGCCCGCCACGTCGGACGGCCAGTCAAGCTCGTGCTGAGCCGAAAGCAGATGTTCACCTCGGCACAACGGGTCGCCTGTGACACTCGTACTTCAATTGGGATGCTAGGCTTATGAGCATGGAGACGATCCTGATCGGGTTGCTCCTGGGCAGCTTGCTCGCGCTCGCGGTGGCTTACCTGCAGCGCGTCCGCCACCCCCACTGGGTGCGCCGGTTCGTGGTATTCACCACCACCTTCGACGGGGCCTGGCTGGCACTGTATGTGTTGCAGCACCGGTCAAGTTGAGGACTCCCAGCCTGCGGCTGGTCGCGGCTGGCTGACAGGTGGACTTGCCACGTGTTTCGAAGATGGCCGTACGCAGGAGCTTGTGTCAATGGCCGTCGATAAGTCGCCGGTGACCGCGGCGTAACGAATGTATACGCCGGTGGCCGGATGAACCGGCTCGCCACCTATGGTGTTACCTGGCTGATCGCGGTGGCTGGGACCCTGCTCGGTTTCACGTTCCTGCCTCGCACCGGTGCGCCCGCGCTGCCGGTGCCGGCCCTGCCGGTGCTGGTCCTCGGCGCTTGCCTGTGTGTCGCCGGGGCGGTCATCGCCACGCGCTATCGGCACCAGTGGATTGGGTTGGCATTTGGCGGACCAGGCATTGTGCTGATCGGACTGGCTGTGGCCAACCGCTGACCCCATTTTCAAGGGCGCGCCAACCTTCCCTGGGCACGAGTTGAAGAATGCAGGCCTATGGGGGCAGAGGTTCTCTCGGCCTCGATGGAAGAGGCAATCCGGCGTGCCCTTGAAAATGGGGTCATTGTCATCTGCGCGGCGGGCAATTTCGGCACCTCGGACCCTGCGTACCCGGCGGCATATCCCACCTGTCTCTCGGTCGGCGCGGCGGATCGAGCGTGGTTCCGGGTCCCTGAGTCAAACTTCGGCGAGTGGGTGGACGTT
>JAABUQ010010756.1_pt1 | contig 11911 bp, 10 predicted proteins | sample 5560001 | NCBI WGS metagenome assembly JAABUQ01 (sample SAMN10711888, study PRJNA513371) | rock metagenome | isolation source: Antarctica rocks | place: Antarctica: Victoria Land, Finger Mt nord | collected 2015-12-18
AGAAGTGGTAGAGCACGTTGAGCCGGGCCACGTCGTCGACGAGCTGGTCCGCGTACATCGGGTCGGGCGGGATCCCGTGCGGGCCCGGCTCGCGCTCGTCAGCGACCGGTGGGTCGGCGACCGAACCAGGCGGCCCGGCGGGTCCCGGACTGGTCGGGTCGGTGCTCGGGGGCGGGGCGTCGGTGGCGACAGCGGATGGCGTCGCCGTCGCGCCGGCGTCCGCGGAGGGATCTGTTGCGTCGGCCCGCTGTCGGCTGCGCTTGCCCATCCCAACGGCACGGTAGCCGGCATCAGGGGGGCAAGAAGACGAGGCGATACCCCCAGGGGGAATCGAACCCCCGCTACAGGCGTGAAAGGCCTGCGTGCTGACCGCTACACCATGGGGGCCCAAGAGGAGTCTAGGCGCGTCGGACCGAACCAGGGCCCGAGACCGCAGCCGCCTTTAGAGTGCCGAGGCGGGCCGGTAGCTCAGCTGGTAGAGCAGCGCACTTTTAATGCGTCGTGCGCGGGTTCGAGCCCCGCCCGGCCCACTGCATTGAACGGCGAGCCGACGATCGTCGGCTCCAACGCCCCCGCGGCAACTTCGGCCGACTGGATGGGCCGAGCGGCGGCTGGAGAGGACGTGCTCCACACGCCGCGGCCGACCGTTGGTGCGCTTGACCCCGCCGTCGGCGTTGACCAAGGCCTGGTCTGGCTCCACGGCGTCGGCTCACCTGGCCCATCTTCCGCCCCTGCGACCGGCCCGCCCGGCAGTCGTCAGGGTCAGCGTCGCGGCAGGGCGATCACGTCGAGTGCGTCGTTAGCCTCGGCGATATCGAAGGCCGCGGGGTCGAAGTCCGCGACGCTTTCGAGGCCGAGCCATTCCAGCATGGCGTCGTGATCGTCGTGTGCGGAGTTGGCCAGAGCCTCCCGCAGATCCGCGTATCCCCACACGCCGCCGCAATCCTCAGGCGGGCAGGTGCCCTTCCCTGCGAGGCAAACCGGAATCCGGGCGCCCGGTTCCGGGTGCAGGACTTCCTCGACGACGATGTCGTGGTCCCAGTCGTCGCCGAAGTCGTACGTGTAACGAATCCGGTCGCCCGGCGCGCCGAGGAATTGCTCGAGGCGTGGCTTGCGTTCGTCGCGGAACTCGAGCTCGGGATCTGGGATCCCATAGTCGCCGGAGTCCGTGGAGAAGGCGTGCATGTGGCTGTCGGTCCATCCCATGGCTGCCTGAATCACAACGTGGAACTGATCGAGGCGCATGGCGGCCGGGATAAGCAAACGCCTCCACACCGGCGGCTTGGACGCGCCGCGCAAGCTGAGCTTCACTTGGACCGCCGCCGCACCCGGGGTAGCAGCCTGTGGCCCGTTCGATGCTCCACCCATTCCGAAGCCTCCAGTCTCCGCTTTGATCGATTGAGGCGCACCGTAGAGCAGCGTCCCGACAGACCAGGCCCCGCGCAGGGTCATCGAAGGGCGGCGCCGCATCCGAAGCGAGTGGCACCGAACGCCGGCCACCGCGGGCGACAGATGTGTATCGCTGCTGCGGCACTAGGTGTATGTTTTGAGCGTGAGCAGAGCCACGATCAGGCGCACGAACATCAACCTCGACAAGCAGCTCGTGGAGGCGGCCGGCGCCGTACTGGGCACTGCCCGCACCACCGACACCGTGCACGCCGCTCTACGCGAGGTCGTCGGGCGAGCGGCGCGTGAGCAGCTCGCCGAGCGCGACTTCGCGGATCTCACGCCGAGTGCACTTGAGGATATGCGCCGTCCGCCGAAGTTCGTGTAGGTGGAGCTGGCCGATACCAGTGCGTGGGCGTGGACACGCGCGGTCGGGGGTGAGCTTCGACGCATCTTCGACGACGCGGTCATCGAAGGGGAATTGGCGACCTGCGACATGGTGCGGCTGGAGTTGCTCTATAGCGCCCGGAACGCGGGCGAGTTTGGGGCTTTGCGGGGCGAGCTCGACGCGCTTGCGAACTGCCCGATCGGCAACGAGCAATGGTGGCGAGCGCTCGAGGTCTACGAGCAGCTCGCCCAGCAGGGCGGGATGCATCATCGCGCCGTCCGACATCCCGATCTGCTGATCGCCGCCGCAGCCGAGGCAACTGGCGTCGCGGTCTTGCACTACGACGAGGACTACGACCGCATCGCGGCGATCACCGGCCAGCACGTCCGCTGGCTCGCCCCCCGCGGCTCGCTCGGCTGATCGCGCGCCATCCCCAATCCGCGCTGCTCTCTGCTCCGCTCGGCTAAGCGCCACGCTGGGGAGGGCCCACTCGACCGCGTCTGAGTGTTCCTACGAAGGCTAGGGCCCCTGCCGCGGCGGGCGGCATCAGTGGCGGAAGTGCCGCCGGGCGGTGAAGACCATCGCGGCGCCAACCCGGTCTGCTGCCTCGATCACCTCGTCGTCACGCTTTGACCCGCCGGGCTGCACGATGGCGGTGACGCCGGCCGCGAACCCGGCCTCGGGGCCGTCGGGGAACGGGAAGAACGCGTCGGAGGCCATGGCGGCCCCCTCGGTGCCGGTCCCCTTGCCCTTCTCCACCGCCAACCGGACCGAGTCCACGCGGCTCATCTGCCCGGCGCCGATGCCGGTGGTCACGCCGTCGCGGGCCAGGACTATCGCGTTGGAGCGCACGTGCTTGCACACGCGCCAGGCAAAGAGCAGGTCGCGCCACTCGGCCTCCTCGGGCGCGCGGCGGGTGACCACCCGCATCTGGTCGCGCTCCTCGACGGCGGCATCGCGCTGCTGCACCAGCAGCCCGCCGATGACCCGGCGCAGATCGTGGTCCTCGACCCCCGCTCGCCGACGCTCATGATCCTCCAGCAGACGCAGGCTCTCCTTGGTGGCCAGAAGCTCGCAAGCGGCGTCGTCGTAGCCCGGCGCGATCAGCACCTCGAGGAACTGCTGGACCAGCGCCCGTGCCGTCTCCTCGTCGACGTTGCGGTTGAGCGCGATGACGCCGCCGTAGGCGCTCATCGGGTCGGCGGCGAAGGCGCGGCGGTAGGCGTCCGCGATCGTGTCGGCCACGGCCATCCCGCACGGGGTGTTGTGCTTGATGATCGCGCAGGCCGGCTCGGAGAACTCCTCGATCAGCAGCCGGGCAGCGTTGAGGTCGAGCAGGTTGTTGTACGAGAGCCCCTTGCCCTGGTGCTGGACGATCTGGGAGAGCATGTGCCGCCGGGCGCCGATCTGCCCGTAGTAGGCGGCGCGCTGATGGGGGTTCTCGCCGTAGGACAGGTCCAGCACCTTCTCGAAGGCGCGCACGTATACCGGGGGGAACGGGTCGTCGGTCTTCTCCTGGAACCAGCGGGCGATGGCGGCGTCGTAGCGCGCCGTGTAGGCAAAGGCCTCGGCCGCCAGGCTCTCGCGTGTCGAGAGCGACAGGCGGCGATCGGACTCGCGCAGCTCGTCAAGCACCGCGTCATAGCTCTCCGGCGAGGTCACGGCAGCGCAGAAGGCGAAGTTCTTCGCGGCAGCGCGGATCATCGTCGGACCGCCGATGTCGATGTCCTCGATCACCTCGCCCTCGGAGACCCCGCGCTGGGCGGCAGTGCGCTCGAACGGATACAGGTTGACGCAGATCAGATCGACCCACTCGACGTCGTGGACGGCTGCCGCCTCGAGGTGCTCGGGGTCGTCGCGGATGGCCAGGACACCGGCGTAGACCTTCGGATGCAGCGTCTTGATCCGCCCGTCCATGATCTCGGGGAACCCGGTCAGGTCGCTGACCGCCCGGACGGGGATCCCGGCGCCCTCGATGGCGTGCGCGGTCCCTCCGGTGGAGACGATCTCCACCCCGAGCTCGTCCAGGCCACGGGCGAGCTCGACGATTCCGCGCTTATCCGAGACCGACAGGATGGCCCGGGCCACGCGCACGGCGCCGCGCGCCGTCTTCTCGTAGGCCGAGGGGGTGGCCGCCATCTCCAGCGCGAGCATATAGGCCGCTCGCGCCCCGCCGCCGGGACCTCGGGCGCCGGCCAGCCTATGCTGGCGAAGATGGCCGATCCCACCCCCATCTCCTTCGCCCGCGGTGCGCCCTCCATGGACATCGTCGACGTCGAAGGCCTGCGCGCGGCCGCCGACGAGGTGCTGCGCGAGGATCCGGCCGGGGCGCTCTCCTACGGGACGGCGTGGGGCTACGGACCGCTGCGCTCATGGATCGCCGAGCGCCATGGGGTCCCGCCCGAGCGCGTGCTGGTCACCAACGGCTCGATGCAGGCCGACGCCTTCCTCTTCGACGTCACCGTGGGCGAAGGCGACGTCGTGGTGGTCGAGCGTCCGACCTACGACCGAACCCTGCTGTCGCTCACCGAGCGGGGTGCCGACCTGCGTCCCATTGGCCTCGAGGACGACGGCCTGGACGTTGCCGAGCTTGAGCAGGCGCTGGACTCGGGGCTGGATCCGAGCCTCGCCCACATCATCCCCACCTTCCACAACCCCGCCGGCTGCACCCTCTCGGAGGCCAAGCGCCGGCGCCTGCTGGAGCTCGCCCGCGATCACGATTTCCTGATCTTCGAGGACGACCCCTACGTCGAGATCCGCTTCTCGGGCCAGGCGCTGCCCCGAATGCTCGAGCTGGCCCACGGTGATGAGGTGGTCTACGCCTCCTCATTCTCAAAGACCGTCTGTCCCGGGGTGCGCGTGGGCTACCTGGTCGGTCCCGAGCCGCTGATCGAGCGAATCCGCAAGCGGGCGGTGAGCACCTACATCTCGCCGAGCATGATCGCCGAAGCCATCGTGCACCGCTTCTGTGCCGGCGGCGGGATGGAGCGCTCGGTGGGCACCGTGCGCAACGCGCTGCGGGAGCGATCGGCCACGTTGACGGCCGCCCTGCGTGACGCGCTGCCCGAGGCCCGCTTCGTCGAGCCCGAAGGCGGCTACTTCCTCTGGCTCGAGTTCCCGGATGCAACCGACGCCGGCGCGGTGGTCGACGCCGCCGCCCAGCGCGGCCTGCAGTGCGTCAAGGGAACCGACTTCATGGCGTCCGGCGGCGAGAACGCCCTGCGGATCGCCTACTCGGGTGTCACGCCGGCCGAGATCGCGGAAGGCGTCGCCCGGCTGGCCGAGGCTCACGCCGAGGTCACCGGGGCGCGCGGCTAGCCCGTGACCCTAGGCGGCCCGCCGGCCGAGCAGCAGAGCGATTCGGGCCAGGGTCGGGGCGGGCGAACCCTCGAGCTGTCGCCAGGTGACCCGGATGGTGGCGTAGCCGGCGGCCTGGAGGCGGGCGTCGCGGGCCCGATCACGCTCGAAGGCGGCGCGCCCGCCGTGGTAGGCGAAGCCATCCATCTCGACGACGACCCGTTCGGCCACCCACAGCAGATCGACCTCGAGGCCCTGGACGCGCGCGTTGATCCGCGGCGCGGGCAGGGCCGCCTCGCGCACGAGGGCCAGCAGCCTCTCCTCGGCCACCGACCGGGTCAGCGTCGGTCCGGCGTCCCGCGCCAGCAGCGCGGCCAGCACGGCGCTGCCGCGGACCCGGCCGGCGCGCCGCAGCGCGGCGCGGACCTCACTGGTGCGAGCGAGGCGAAGCACCAGCGCCTCGTCCAGCGCCCGCTCCAGCGCTCGCCGGTCCAGCACCGCCGCGACGTCGACGAGCGTGCGTGGCGGGCGCGTTATCGGGATGCCTGCGCTCGTCGTCCAGTCGCCGGCCAATAGGGCACGGGTGCGGTGCGCACGGATCCCCGCGTCGCCAACGCGGTGGCGGCCGGGGACGGTGACGTCGTGGGGGCCGGTGTGCGGGCCTTCCACCAGCCCCCAGAGCACCGCAGCAGAGCAGTGGCTGAGCACGGCGCCGGGCCCGCAGGCCAGTACGGCGGCGAGCGCCACTGCCGGCGGCGATCCGCTGGCGACGCCGAAGGCGTAGATGCTGCGGTGCAGGCGCTGGAGACGGCCCGCGGCCACGCGACGCGAGATCGCGCTCCGGGCCATGCCGGCGCTGCGAAGCTGGTCGCGCGTCAGGACGCCGTGCTGGCGCGCAGCGATCACGGCAGCGCGCGCGTCCCGGCAAGCGGGAGCGAGATGACCCGAATCGCGGGCGCCCGCCACCCCGTCATCGGGCTCCCGGCAAGCGGGAGCGTGATGCCCTGAATCGCCGGCGCCCGCCACCGCGTCATCGGCCTCCCGGATAGCGGGAGCGAGATGACCCGCCCGCTGGCGCGGGGTCTGAGCGTCATCGGAGTCCCGGGCCGGATGCGGGGAGGCCACGCATCACATCCTGCCGCCGCCGTGGCGCAGCGGGCGCCCGCGACGCACTCTCGGCCCACTCTCATCACACCCCCGCGCGACAACGATCGCGCCCGTGCTCACTGGGCCTGCGGGCTTCGCGCGCCGGTCAACCGCTCGGCGCACTACGCAGCGCCCCGTACCCACCGGGCCCCGACTCACGCGCCGGTCAACCGCTCGGCGCACTACGCAGCGCCCCGTACCCACCGGGCCCCGACTCACGCGCCGGTCAACCGCTCGGCGCACTACGCTGCGCCCCGTGCTCGCCGGGCCTGCGACTCACGCGCCGATCAGCAGCATCGGCGCGCCGCCGGCCCCGACGACCCCATGACCCTCCCGCTCCAGCCTCCGGTCCTGCCCCAGCTCGCCCGGCCGCGCGCCCAGGTTCCGGCCGACGCGGGATGGGCCCACGAGCCGAAGTGGGACGGCTTTCGCGCGCTGGCCTTCGTCGACGGCGAAGAGGTCTTCCTCCAGTCGCGCAACGGTAAGCCGCTGCGCCGCTACTTCCCCGAGCTGACCTTCATGCATGGTCGCTACGTGCTCGACGGGGAGATCGTCATCCTCGGGCCCGGGGGTCGCCAGGAGTTCGACCTCCTCGGCCAGCGCGTGCACCCCGCCCCCTCGCGCATCGCCCGCCTCGCCGAGGAGACTCCAGCCCGCTTCGTGGCCTTCGACCTGCTTGCTCAAGGCGATCAGACGCTGCTCGAGCGCCCCTTCGCCGAGCGCCGGGCCGCGCTCGAGGCGCTGGTCACCGAGTCGGTCGACCTGACTCCGTCCACCCGTATCGCGGCCGAGGCCGAGCCGTGGCTGCGGGCCGCCGAGGGGGTGATCTCGAAGCTTCTCGACGCGCCCTATCGGCCGGGGGAGCGGACGGGGATGGTCAAGGTCAAGCGGGTGCGGACGATCGATGCCGTGGTCCGCGGCTGGCGGCCGGGCAAGGAGCCCGGGACCCTGGGCTCGCTCGTCCTCGGCCTGCACGCCGCCGACGGCGAGCTGTCCGTCGTCGGGCACACGTCAGGGTTCACCGCCAAGCAGAAGCGTGAGCTGCCCGCGCGCCTTGCCCCGTATGAGACGGGGGAGCGCGGGCACGGCGAGCCGAGCCGCTGGAGCAACGCGCGCGACCTCGAGTGGGTGATGCTGCGCCCCGAGCTGGTCGTCGAGGTGTCCTTCGACCACGTCTCCGACGGGCGCATCCGCCACGGCGCCAAGCTCCTGCGCTGGAGGGAGGACAAGCCCGCGGCTGACTGCTTGCTCGAGCAGCTCGACAGCTGAGCTCGGCCCGGCGCGCCGCACAGCGGCGAGACCGGCGCGCCGCTGAGCCGCCGGTCCGGCCCGGCGCGCCGCACGGCCGCCGGCCGGAACCGACCTGCCGGCCCGGCGCGGTTCAGCCTCCGCGCCGGGCCCGGCTCGGGGCCACCCGCGGCGGCTCGCCGGGCTGCTTGGCGAAGTGTGGCGGCCAGGGCGCGTCACCCAGGCCCGCCGCCTCGTCCCGGTCGGCCAGCTCGAGCAACGCGGCCAGCGACCCGGCGTGGGCGTCGATCTCGGCCGACGGGTCGCCGCGCTCGCGCAGGCGCGCGGGAACGGTGTCCAGCCGCAGCTCGCCGGGCTCCACGTCTCCCACCTCGTCCCAGTGCAGGGGCGTCGAGACGCGGGCGTCGGGCACCGGGCGGACGCTGTAGGCGCAGGCGACGGTGTGATCCTTGGCGTTCTGGTTGTAGTCGACGAAGACGCCGTGACGCTCCTCCTTCCACCACTTGGAGGTGGCGAGGGTGGGCGCGCGGCGCTCGACCTCGCGGGCCAGGGCCAGGGCGCCGCGACGCACCGTGGTGAACCCGTGCTCGGGATGCACGCGCACGTTGATGTGGATGCCGCGCGAGCCCGAGGTCTTGGGAAAGCCGTGCAGCCCGTGGTCCTCGAGCACCTCGCGGGCGACCAGCGCCACCCGGCGCACGTCGTCCCAACTCGCCTCGGGCGTGGGGTCCAGGTCGACGCGCAGCTCGTCGGGATTGTCGAGGTCGGACCGGCGCACGGGATGGGGATTGAAGTCGACGTTGCCCAGGTTCACCGCCCAGATCAGGTGCGCGGCATCGACCACAACGACCTCGGTGGCGCTGCGGCCGGAGGGGAAGCGCAGGGTGGCCGATTCAAGCCAGTCGGGCACCGACTTGGGGATGCGCTTCTGGTAGAAGGGCTCGGCGTCGATCCCGTTGACGTAGCGCTTGAGCACCGTCGGACGCTCACGCAGGTGGACGAGGATCGCCTCGGCGCACTCCAGGTAGTAGCGGGCGAGGTCGCCCTTGGTCCAGCCCGGGGTGGGGAAGTAGACCTTGTCGGGATTGGAGAGGCGGACCTCCCGGCCCGCCGCTTCGAGCGTCATCGCGTCGCCGCCGGCCACGCCCGCAGGGTGACACGATGGAGCCCGCTGGTGTCCCGCCCCCATGCCGAACCGCGCCCCGTGCTCGCGGCCCCTGACGCGTTCAAGGGGACGCTCCGGGCCGCCGAGGTCGCCGCCGCCCTCGTCCGAGGGCTGCGTGGCGCCGGCATCGCGGCCGAACCGTGCCCGATCGCCGACGGGGGAGAGGGAACGGCCGAGGCGCTGATCGCGGCCCGCGGCGGCGAGGAGCACGACGCCCGGGCCCGTGATCCGCTCGGTCGCCCCGTCCCGGCCACCTTCGCCCTGCTCGATGACGGGGAGACCGCAGTGGTCGAGGTCGCCTCGGCCAGCGGGCCCCACCTGGTCGCCCCGGTGCAGCGCAACGCCGAGGCGGCCTGCACAGCGGGCACCGGCGACCTGATCCTCGCTGCCATCGAGGGGGGCGCGCGCCACGTCCTTGTCGCCGCCGGCGGCAGCGCGACCACCGACGGGGGCGAAGGCGCCATCGGAGCCATCGTCCACGGCGGCGGCCTGCGCGGGGCCAGGCTCACCGTCCTGTGCGACGTGCGAACCCCGTGGGAGCTGGCGGCCGAGCGCTTCGGCCCGCAGAAGGGAGCCGATCCCGCCGCCGTGCGGCGGCTGGCCCGGCGCCTGGACATCCTGGCCGACCGGCTCCCGCGCGACCCGCGGAGACGGCCCCTGACCGGGGCGGCGGGCGGGCTCTCCGGCGGGCTGTGGGCCGCGTTGCACGCGGTGCTGGAGCCGGGGGCCGCCTACGTCCTCGACGCCATCGGCTTCGACGAGCGCATGCGGGCCGCCCATGCCGTGGTGGTCGGCGAGGGGCGCCTGGACGAGACGACGCTGCAGGGCAAGGCGCTCTGGGAGGCGGCGGTGCGCTGCCGGCAGGCCGGCGTGCCGTGCTTCGCGGTCGTCGGGACGCGGGACCTCGACGACTTCGGCGCGCGACTGCTCGATCTCCAGGCCATCCACGCAGCCTCCACGCCACAGCAGATCCAGGCGGCGGTAGCGCGCATCGTCCCCGCGTTGTGAGGCTACGGCCGGGCTCCAGAGGCGGACACGGCCTCTCAGGGACGCAGGCCCACGTGAACGAGGTAGGTCTTCACCCCGTCGGGTCCGCGCACGCTCACGGCGATCGTCGCGGTCACGCGACGCCCCGCGCGCAGAGCGCCGCGGACCAGCGCCACAACCGAAGGGGAGAGCCTGAGCGTCACCCGCGCTGACCGATGGGCGGACAACGAGGTCTGCGCCCCGACCAGACGAACCGGTCGACCACTATGACGCAGGTTGAGCAGGCCGTGGGCGACGACGGCGCACGGCTCGCTGCAGCCCAGCACGAGCGTCAGCCGGCCGTGTCCGTGGTGCAGGCTCTGGTGGCGTGCCACCGACGCCGTGAGGGTCAGGGAGGTCCGCCGGGATCCGGCACCGGGCCCGCCGGGTGGCGGAGTGCCAGGGCCAGGACCGGTTCCTCCGCCACCCCCCCCGCCGGATCCGGGCGGCACGTAGCCGGGCGGGTTGGACGCCGGTCCGGGCGCCGGGTGGGTGGGCAGCACCAGCGGCGGCCGAGGCGTCTGGCTGAAGTCGAAGTCGTTGATCAGGTTCCCGAGCGCAGGACTGTTCTCGCGCACGTCGGGTCGTGGATCCGGGCGCCCGTCGGTCGCCGGGTCAAGCCGTCGCCCGTTGAGGAAGTCGTCCTCGATGAACTTCAGGTAGGCGTCGTGGCTGAGGGTCTGGTGGTCGATGTAGCCGGCGCGGGCGTAGGGGCTGATGACCATCCCGGGGACGCGGATCCCGTAGCCGTTCTGGTCGGCCACCGGGGGGACCACATGGTCATAGAAGCCGCCCCAGTCGTCCCAGGTGAGGAAGATCGCCGTGCTCCCCCAGCACGGGCTCCGGCCGATCGCGTTGATCAGCGACGTGACGTATGACTGCCCGGCGGACACCAGCCCGGTGGGGTGCTCGGAAACCGCCCCGTTGGGATCGATCCAGGAGACCTTGGGCAGGGCGCAGGTTCCCGGGGTCCCCGCCGCCTTGTAGAAGTTGTCCAGCGTCTGGACGTTGCCCCGCTGACCGTCGGCGGCGACATCGGTGAAGTAGGGCAGCGGGTTCCAGATGTTCGGGGTGGTCGGCCCCTGCTGCTTGGGATGGCAGGTCACCGCGCTGTCGGACTCGCAGTCGGGCTCGGTCCCCTTGAACACGTAGTAGCCCCAGCTGACCCCGGAGTTGTGCAGCAGGTAGGTGATGTCCGTCCACGGCAGCGGTTTGGGAGCCGGGTTGTTGTCGGGGCTCGGTGGACCGTTGAGGTTGCTCGTGCAGGTCGAGACGACCGCGTAGTTCGAGCACGTGGCCGACCAGCCCGAGACCTGGAAGAGGTGCTCGGGCCAGCTCCAGGATGCGTTGGGCTCGAACATCGTGTCCTGCAGGACGAAGTTCTGCGCATAGGTCCAGTAGTTGGGGATCTCGCGCGCGTCGTGGTAGCCCATGACGTCGACGCACTGGCCCGTCGTGCCCTGCGTGCAGGGGCTGCACGTTGGGTTGGTGCCCTGGCACTTCTGCCCGCTCTGGGCGCCCCCCACGAAGCCGTCCATCCGCCCGCCGTTGACGTCGGCGACGTGGTCGGGCGCGCCGTGCGGGCCCCCGTAGTTCTTGTCGATGGCGCTGTGGTACGGGGCCACGCACCCCCCGTGGAGGGGATCGGGAACGCAGATGCCGCCGGGGATGCCGTTGGCCCCCGGATAGGTGCCGAAGTAGTGGTCGAAGGTGCGGTTCTCCTGCATGATCACCACGACGTGCTGGATGTTGTGGATGCCGTCGGCCGGAGCGGCCCCGGCGCCGGCCGGAGCGGCCATCGCGGCGAGCGTCAGCAGCAGGACGGCCCAGACCCAGACCGCGACCCGTCTCGGAACCAGATCGCTGCCCGCCAATCCTGTCGCCATGGTCCTCGCCTCCCTGGGACTCCGCCGGTGACCGCCAAGACACGCTGAGGCGTCCAGGTTGCGGTGATCGCCGTGAAAGTCTCGAATGATCGGATGCAAGATCTCGGCTATGCGCCCTCTAGGGTCCCGTCGTGCCCCCGCTGCCCCGCCCGCACCTGCCTGGTCCGGTCGGCCGTCGGGCGGTGGTCATCGGCGCCGGCTCGTTCGGGACCGCGGTGGCCGTACTGCTCGCGCGCAGCGGAATGCGCACCACCCTCCAGGCCCGGACCCCGGAGGCGGCCCAGGCGCTGGCCGATGCCGGTGAGAACCGCGCCTACCTCCCCGGCGTCCCGCTCCCCCGCGAGCTGCGCATCGAACCGGCCGAAGCGG
>JAABUQ010010757.1_pt1 | contig 11910 bp, 11 predicted proteins | sample 5560001 | NCBI WGS metagenome assembly JAABUQ01 (sample SAMN10711888, study PRJNA513371) | rock metagenome | isolation source: Antarctica rocks | place: Antarctica: Victoria Land, Finger Mt nord | collected 2015-12-18
ACTGTTCCCAATCCGCTTGGGAAATTGACGTGATGGAAATTGCAGGCAGTTCTTCCATGCCGATTACAATAGCAAACTCTGCTCCAATTTCCTAATACACGTTCTCACACCCTCTGAACGGTTACCCCTGTCTGACCTCTCTGCATGTCCAAGTCCAACTCCTTCAAATGGCGTCACTATGAACCTGAAATTATTCTGTAGAGAAAGGAGCCGTCAAAGAACAGGTGAAATTCATGCACCAAATCTTTGAAGTAGCTGCATAGTTAATCCCCGCATCCTTGGAGTTTTCTGTCCTCAAAAAGTTTTTGCAAAACAACCTTTTACTTTGTCAAGGCTCCATCGCTCGGAGTGTTCTGATCTCGATCGAATGCCACTTCTCGTTCAAGCTGTGGGAAGTAGTCAATCAAGAACTGGCGAAACCGGCGTGCTGCTGCCGATAGACAGTGAGCTTCGTGCCATGCAACTCCGATTGTGCGCTGACACTGTGGCTCAATAATCCGCAACTTCACTGGCACCAAGTCATCAATGCAACGCCATGCCAAAGCTGGAATAAATCCCACGCCAAGACCTTTTGCAACTAAGCCACGCACAACTGTCAACTCGTCGCCTTCAAACGCCACCTTGGGTTCAAACCCGACTTGCCGACATAACTGATCGGTTTGTTCGCGCAAGCTATAGCCTAACTTCAAACTCACAAACGCTTCTTTTGCTACTTCCTGCAAGCGAATGCGACTGCAGCTTGCCAACCAATGTCCTGAGGGGACGGCAAGAAAAATTTCTTCGGTCATTAACTCGAGCCAACCAAGACCTTGCTGTTCCTGCAAATGTGATGTGATGCACAAATCAACATCACTACGAGCGAGTTGACTGAGCATGGTTCGCGAACCATTTTGAAACAGTCGGAATGTCACGTTGGGATGCTGCTGTCGATAGTTGCTAATCAATTCTGGCAGCAGTTGAGCACCAATTGTGTGCAGCGCCGCTAAGCCAACCTGTCCGCTTTCAGGTCCCGCTAAGTCATTAATTTCGCGTTGTCCGGCTTCAAGTTCATTGAAAATTCGCTCGACGTGCTGCAAGTAAGTATGACCAAACTGATTGAGTTGCAGCTGCCGTCCGACTCGGTTAAACAAGGGCACCCCTAGTTCGGTTTCTAAGCGTGCGATCGCTCGGCTCAAAGCCGGTTGTGCGATCGCCAGTTCATCGGCGGCTTGTCGCATATGTTCGAGTCGGGCAACCACTTGAAAGTACCGAAGCTGTTGTAAATCCATTGTTGTCGCGGTTCTAAGTTCAATTGATACCAACACAGCATCAAATTGATAGCAAATTGGGTATTGAAAATAATCTAGGCTCGACTATATACTGAACCTTAGCCAAGCCTGGGAAAAGTTAACGTTCGTTGTTTGTTTTTATGAGGAAGTTAAGGAATGTTCATTAGTCGAATGTTGAGTGATGCATGAAAGATTAAGGAAAATGAGCGTAGCGCAATTAATTGTTAAATGCTTAGAGAACGAAGGCGTAGAATACATCTTTGGAATTCCGGGTGAAGAGAACATCCACCTGATTGACGCCATCAACCGCTCATCCATTCGGTTTATCCTGGTACGTCACGAGCAGGGCGCGTCGTTCATGGCAGATATATATGGTCGGCTGACTGGGAAAGCCGATGCAGTGCCGCTGCTAGTTGATGTGGTTCACGCAGATGCACCGTCTTCCACACAAATAGCTCGTGCTGCGAAGGTATTGATGTCTGCCAAAGAACCAATTGTTCTAGCAGGTCACGGTGCTGCTCGCAGCTATGCTCAGGATGCATTGATCCGCTTTTCTGAAACACTCAAGATTCCGGTTGCAACGACCTTTCACGGCAAGGGGGTGTTTCCCGACAATCACCCGAACGCACTGGGCGCGATGGGCTTTATGAAGCATGACTACGTGAACTTTGGTTTTGAGCGGGCGGATGTGATTCTGACGGTTGGCTACGAACTGCAAGAGATGCCCCCGGTCAAGCTAAATCCCAACGCCGATAAGCAGATCGTTCACATTCATAATTTAAGTGCGGAAGTCGATTCCCACTACAATGTGACTGTTGGCATTGAGGGCAATATTCCAACTGCACTCGATGCTCTGGCAACCGCCGTACCAACCGCGTTTGACCTCAATCCAATGGATATCAAAATTCAGACGCTACTGCAGCAGGAACTAGAGCGCGGCGAAGCCGATGCATCCTTTCCAGTGAAGCCCCAGCGGTTGGTTGCGGACATCCGCAAGGTAATGGCTGCCGATGATATTGTGCTAGCGGATACGGGCGCAATCAAAATGTGGATGGCGCGGCTTTATCCCACCTACAAGCCGAATACCTGCCTGATTTCCAATGGTCTTTCCACGATGGCGTTTTCCCTACCGGGAGCGATCGCCGCTAAACTTGCCTGTCCCGATCGCAATGTACTCGCTGTGATGGGAGACGGCGGCTTCCTCATGAACTCGCAGGAGATTGAAACCGCTATCCGCGAACACATTCCTTTTGTAGTGTTGATTTGGGTAGACGAAGCCTACGGATTAATTCAGTGGAAGATGGACATGGAGTTGGGGCGATCAAGCCATATCGCATTTACCAATCCTGACTTTGTCAAGTATGCTGAAAGCTTTGGTGCCAGGGGCTATCGAATTCAGACAGCCGAAGAACTGTTACCGACACTGAAGAAAGCGCTAGCAGATGATACCGTTTCGGTAATCGCCTGCCCGGTTGACTACTCCGAGAACATCAAGTTGACCGATAAATTAGGTGAATTGACGCAGCCAATCTAAGTGAGGGAATAAAAATCAGCTTGTTTCAGTTGTTTTGGGAGGATGGTCAAGAAACCCAACACAGGAGAAATAGTTGAGCTTGAGGTATTTTTATCTATGACTGATTTTCGAGTTGAAACCGACAGCCTGGGTGAAGTACAAGTCCCGAGCGATAAACTGTGGGGAGCGCAAACTCAGCGATCGCTAGAACATTTCAGGATTGGGGATGATTTGATGCCCCGCGAAATGATTTTGTCCTATGCTGTACTCAAGAAAGCTGCCGCCTTAGTAAATCATCGAGATGGACACCTGAAAGACCAGCAAACGCATCTCATTGTTCAGGTTTGCGAAGAGATCCTTAAAGGACAGCACTACGATCAGTTTCCACTGCATGTCTGGATGACGGGCAGTGGGACACAATTCAACATGAACGTGAACGAAGTGATCTCCAATCGCTGCTGCCAACTAGCAGGAACGCCACTTGGGAGTAAGAAACCTGTCCACCCGAACGACGATGTAAATATGTCGCAGTCGTCGAATGACTCGTTCCCCTCAGCAATGTGTATCGCAGTTGCACAAGGGACAAAGGAGCGCTTACTGTCAACGGTACAGCAGTTGCGAGAGGCGCTCGCACTAAAAGCGCAGGCATGGCAAGACATCGTTAAGATCGGTCGCACCCACATGCAAGACGCGACACCACTAACGCTCGGACAGGAGTTTTCTGGCTATGTGGGGATGTTGGACGATAACCTAGAACGTCTAGAGCAGAGCCTACAGGGAGTTTATCGATTGGCGTTGGGCGGCACCGCTGTGGGCACGGGAATCAACACCGCACCTGGTTTTGACAAAGCAGTTGCCTTAGAAATTGCCAATTTGACTCATCTGCCCTTTGTCACAGCTCCGAACAAGTTTACGGTTCAAGGCTCCCACGACGCCTTGGTGCATCTGAGCGGCGCTCTCAAGACGCTTGCGACTTCGCTGTACAAGATTGCCAATGACATTCGGCTCTTGAGCTGCGGACCACGTTGCGGCTTGGCTGAACTCCAGATTCCAGAGAATGAGCCAGGCTCATCAATCATGCCGGGTAAGGTGAATCCGACGCAGTGTGAAGCACTGGCGATGCTATCGGTGCAAGTGATGGCAAACGATCTGGCTGTGACCATTGGCGGCGGCGGCGGTTATCTGGAGATGAACGTTTACAAGCCGCTGATCGTCTTCAATATCCTGAAATCAATTCGGCTGTTGCAGGACGGTTGCCATAACTTCCGAGTCTTCCTGGTTGAAGGGACTGAACCTAACCGCAAGCAGCTCGATCAGTTTGTCCAGCGATCGCTGATGCTGGTGACAGCGCTGAGTCCAGTGATCGGCTACGACAAGGCATCGCAAGTCGCGCACTACGCCCTTGACCATGAGCTAACTCTGAAAGAGGCAACGCTGAAGCTGGGATTTGTCAGTGCCGAAGAATATGACCGGGTTGTCGATCCGAAAAAGATGGTTGAACCCAACGTCAATCAAAACTAAACAACAAACAGCAACAGTAAAGTGAGTAAAAATGATGTCAGACCAATCGTTCGACGGTAAGCGTGGTGTCGATCTCCTTAGCGATCCAGCACTTACAGCGATTTTCAGATTAGTAAGCCACAGGTGTAGTACCACACAGTGGCTTTCTCTAACAGATTGCGTGGCTTATTCGAGCGGCAACCGCTGTAATAAATCCACCGGCTTCACAGAGTCGGAGCGGGAAAAACTGGGACTCGTGGGATTGGTGCCCGATGTCACCGAGTCAGAGGAGCTACAGGTGCGCCGGGTGATGCAGCAGCTTGGGCACAAGAACACCGACCTTGAGCGGTTCATTTACCTCTCCAACCTGATCGATAACGACGAGACGCTGTTCTACCGGGTGCTGATGTCAGATCCGGTACGTTTCCTGCCGATTGTGTATGACCCGACGATCGCGGAAGCTTGCCTCAAGTTTGGTCAGATTTTCCGCCGGCCTCGCGGTATGTACTTGTCAATCACTCACAAAGGGCGTGTGAAGGAGATCCTGCGCAACTGGTCGGTGAAGGACGTGCGCTTCATCTGCGTCACAGACGGCGGTCGGATTCTGGGATTGGGAGATCTAGGTGCGAACGGTATGGGCATCCCGATCGGCAAGCTCCAGCTTTACACGGCGGCGGCGGGCGTGCCTCCCCAAGGACTTCTGCCCTTGTATCTCGACGCCGGGACGAACAACGAGACGCTACTCAACGATCCGCTCTACCTGGGGCTGCGTCAGTCACGACCGGCAACCGAGGAGCTTTATGCCTTTGTGGACGAGTTTGTTGACGCAGTGCAGGAAGTGTTCCCGCTCTGCTGCATCCATTTTGAGGACTGGACGGGCACTGATGCGATTAATCTACTTGCCCGGTATCGCGAGCGGGTATGCTGTTACAACGATGATATTCAGGGGACCGCCGGGATCGCACTAGCGGGTATGGTTAGCGCCTTGAAGGTCACAGGTGGTCAACTCAAAGACCAGCGGATCATGTTTCTAGGAGCGGGCTCTGCGGGGATTGGCATTGCCAACCTGCTCGCTACCGCCATGAAGCTGGAAGTCTCTCGCTCAAGGACGCACAGGCGCAGATTTCCCTGTTTGATGTCAACGGGCTGCTGGAGCCGAGCCGCAAGGATCTCTTCGACGCTCAACGGCCTTACGCCCACTCCCATGAGCCGACCAAGGACTTCGTAACCGCGATCAAATCGATTAAACCAAACGCGATCATTGGGGTGAGTACGGTGGGTAAAGCCTTCAATCAGCAAGTGGTCGAAGCCATGTCCCAGATTAACGCTCGTCCGATTATCTTCGCCCTCTCTAACCCGACAGATCATGCAGAGTGTTCGGCCCAAGAAGCTTACAAATGGTCGAAGGGCAAGGCGCTTTATGCTGCTGGTGTGCAGTTCCCACCTGTGCAGTATGACGGGCAGACCCTATTGCCTGGTCAAGCGAACAACTCCTATGTCTTCCCGGCAGTTGGGATGGCGATTTACGCGACTCAGGCTAAGCGTGTAACCGACGAGATGTTTACCGAGGCGGCTCGAGCCATCTCAGATCAGGTCACGCCCGACGAACTCAAGCAAGGACTCCTTTTCCCGCCACAATCAAACATCCTCGAACTCGAGATCAAGACTGCGGCACGGGTGGCGAAGGTAGTTTTTGACAGCAACCTGGCTCGCGTCGAGCGTCCCGCTGACGAAGAAGCGTTCATCCGCAGCCACGTCTATAAACCGGAGTATCGTTCACTCGTTTGATCCGGCAAGCCTGCAAGCTCACCAAGAGCATCGCACCATTACCAAGCTGCACTGCCTACTCTTCCTTGCTTTAGAAGGACCGCTGCTCATGAAAACGCTCTACCGGATCGGCCAAATCGTGCCGTCTTCAAACGTCACTATGGAGACAGAAATCCCTGCGATGCTGCAGGCCCGCCAGCTTATTCGTCCTGAACGCTTTGCCTTTCATTCCAGCCGGATGCGCATGAATACCGTCTCGAAGGAAGAGCTGGCGTCAATGGATGGCGAGTCCGATCGCTGTGCGCTGGAGCTCAGCGACGCGCATGTCGACGTGCTCGGCTATGCCTGCCTGGTGGCCATCATGTCGATGGGCCTTGGATACCATCGAGTGTCGCAGGAGCGTCTTGAGGGCCGCACTCGCGAGAACAATGCACCGACACCGGTCGTGACCAGCGCTGGTGCCCTGGTCAATGGGCTGAAGGTGATGGGCGCACGCAAGATCGCGGTGTTGACACCCTACATGAAGCCCTTGACCAAGCTAGTCGTCGACTACATCGCCAACGAGGGATACGACGTTCTCGATTCCATGGCACTCGAGATCCCGAATAATCTCGACGTGGCGCGGCATGACCAGAATGAGCTGCCCGGTATCATTCAGGGCATGAAGTTCGCCGACGCGGACGTGATTGTCCTGTCCGCCTGCGTGCAGATGCCGTCCCTGTCTGTCGTCCCGAAGGTCGAGGCGCTAACGGGTAAGCCGGTTCTCACCGCCGCAATCGCGACAACTTACGCTATGCTTAAAGCGCTTAGTCTCGAGCCGATTGTTCCCGGTGCAGGCGCGTTGCTATCCAGCGCCTATTGAGGTTGTGGTTCGCAAGGACGACAGGCCGATGGTGTGACAGGAACACACGATCACTCCCTTCAGTTCTACATTCTGTCTACAATGCCCTTTCGGCATAGGAGCGTCCCGTGACGAGTTTTTCCACCCCCGGTAGAGCCAACTGGCGGCAGTTTGCCGGGGCGTTCCTCTACACCACTGTTGGCGGCTATCTAAATGCCTATGCATACCTGGCGCATGACCACGTTTTCGCGGACGCTCAGACTGGAAATATCGTTCTGCTCGGCATCTATGCAGCCGCAGGTGACTGGACGCAGGCGAGCAAACTCATCCCGCCAATCGTGACGTTCGTCTTGGGAGTGATGATGGTCAACCTGATCAAACGATACTGGAAGCTGAATGCCGGAAGGCTTAGGTTGTGGGGTGCCACCGTTGAGATAGCCGTACTGTCCACAATCGTGGGCTTAAACCAGATGTTGCCTAATGCTCTTGTCGTACCGATGATCTCTTTCGCGGGAGCTGTGCAGACTAGTAGCTTCATATCCATCAACAACCAGTGGTCTTTCAACTCAACTATGACCACGGGCAATCTACGGGACGCCCTTTCAGCGATGATTCTATGGTTATCAAAGAAGGACATACGGCAGAACCGGGCTAAATGCATGACGCTCGGAGCAGTGTGCGTTTCCTTCCTGATCGGTGCATTTTTGGGGGGACTTGCTACGAAGTACTCCGCATCGAACGCATTGGTGCCCTGCATCGGAGCAGTGGCGTTGGGCGCAGCTCTTGCCGCTGAAGTTGGGTCGCCGCCCTGATGTTAAAAAGATAATTACCTGTATCCGATAACTGTAGCGGCTTGCAATCATTGAGGCTCCGGCTTGCAATCATCACAATTCCTGGCGCAAATTATACTAAGGCTTAAGGATGTTCACAGAAGAGAGGGTACATCTCCATCATGTAGATGGCAACCATGACAAAGTCCATCAGGCTTGCGTACCAGTACGTTATCCAGAACCCCATCGAGCGAGCTAAGCAACAAAAGAGGAGCTAATAAGCTGTTTGCAACTCAATAGGGAAATTATTGATTTTGAAAGGATAGAAATAGTAGAAATCGTAGGATAGGGTATCTTACCGTCCAGTCTTAGGATAGCTACCTCGCTAGGTGTAGTGACCTGAACGAGCAACTGTGTCAAGGTACGACTATAGACGAAACCTTAAGAGCCCAAGACGACATGACTCCTAAAATGATGCGCCAACTCTGGGCAATGATCGAGTCTACACAGGTCAGCACGCTATTACAGCTTGACAACCTGACGTTGGTGCAGTGGTTGCTCAAACAGTTCGCTGCTCAACAGAAGCTCGACGATCAAGAGACAAGTAGTCTTAATACCTACATCAGTTCTAGACTTCCCCTGATTCGGGACACAGCTACAGAAAGAAAGTCTATTGGGCAAGGAAGTCATTAGAGCGAGAACTGAGCAGATTGCTCACAGAAAATTCAGCTCAAAGGCTTGGCCAAGGCACACTTGCTATGTATGACTGGTTAACGATAGCATTGGTGGCTTATCTGATCGGAGCCTTAATCGAAGGGATAATTACAGTTAGGCAGCTATCTCGCTCTCTACCAGAGCTAGTCAAAAGCGCAGAAGATGAAACCCCAGAGCCAGCTTCACCCCCAAGAAGTAACTGGTCAGCCTTAGTAATCATTTCAGCAGTTAGTGTCGTTGGAGCATTCTCTTGGCCCTGTCGACTCATCCACCGCTCTCTGAAAGAGTAGGGGGAGCCTGGGCTAGTAACCTGGTGGATGTTGAAAATCACCAATCACTTCACTTAACGTTCCGCCGAAGGCCGCTCCGAGGCACGAAGAGCGCAAGCTGAATTTTTCAGCGATCACTAACAAATGGAAATCCTGCCACCGTCGTCCCACAATTTGAACACCAATCGGTAATCCGTTTTGAGTTAACCCTGCCGGAATCACCACAACTGGATTACCTGTGAAATTAAAGGTGATCGTATACACACCATTCGCCAGTATATAGGGATACTTTACGCCATCGATCTCGATTGGTTTTCCCGTCGGGCGATGAGTAAAAGCGGTCGTCATTGCGACCGGACAAATCCAAGCATCCCATTGCTCAAAAAACTGATCCATCAGCATGACATAGCGATCGCGCTCAATCAGTGCTTTTGAGTAATCTGTAATTCTGCCAAACGAGGTCTGAAAACCGCCCCGCATGATTGGATTCGACCGTTTAAGGCTCGATTGAAAGCGATCGTAGAAGTCATTCGTCAGCGTAAACTTGATGGCATTGAAATCTACCAATCCAGCCGCAAAGTATTCACAAGCAGCCAAAGCACCATAAGCGACTAAAGCTGACTCAAAATCAAATGCGTGCGGTTTTGCCTGCTCGACTGCGCATCCTGCCTGTTCTAGGGTATGAATGACCGTGTGTAATGCAGATTTAATTTCAGTGGCAACCGGGTAATTTCCAAACTGATCGCACCAAGCAAGCCGATACTGAACAAGTTCTCGATCGACACCAGGTGCTAATTTCGTCGGAGGCATTTCAGGCGATCGTGGATCAGCACCGGCGATGAGTGAGAGACTTAAACGCAAATCTTCAACCGATCGCGCTAACGGTCCCACTCGCAGCATGTGTCGAATATCTCCGATCACGCCTGGTAATGGTGGAATATGTCCAGTGGTGGGAACTAAGCGATCGGTCGGCATCAATCCGTACACGCCGCAGAAATGGGCAGGCTGTCGAATCGATCCGGCAATATCGCTGCCTAACTCTAGTGCAGAAAAACCAGCCGCGATCGCAGCAGCAGATCCCCCCGAACTTCCGCCAGTCGTGTAATCGAGATTCCAAGGATTATTGGTTCGACCAAACACTGGATTATCCGTTTGATAATCTCCAGCCAATTTTGCTGGGTTTGTTTTTGCGAAAACGATCACGCCTGCTTGTTTTAACCTTTGCACTGTTGTCGCATCTTGCCCAGGCACATAATTTGCCAGGGGTCGATAACCGCTTGTCGTAGAAATTTCAGCCGTTTCAAGACAATCTTTGACCGTGATGGGTACTCCGTGTAGCTGTCCCCAAATTTCGCCTTTGAATAACGCTTCATCAGCTTGTTTTGCGCGTTGATGAGCACGATCTTCATCCAGTCTGCAAATCGCGTTTAGCTTGCCGTTATGGGCGGCAATTTGCGTGAGATAGGCATCCAGCACTTCAACGGCAGAAACTTCGCGCTCGCGGATCATCTGAGCAAGCTGATGGGCAGGCGCAAACACGAGACGACTCATACACCAGTGTCCCTTGTGTAACATGGAATCAGCACAATCATATTACCCCTTTCGGCAACACGACAGGAGTGACACTCATGACACGAATTCTCCAACTGGTATCAAACGCTGGTTTCGAGCCCGAGGGGAGACGAATCCCTGAAACCGCCCCCACTGCTGATGAACAGCTACTCGATGCCTATTCGCAAGCAGTCATTAGTGTGGTGGAGAAAGTCAGTCCTGCGGTTGTCAATATCGATGTCCAGCAGCAGGTGAGAAGACGAACCAATAATCCACGTCGGCCTCAAGAGGTTAGTGGCAATGGCTCCGGCTTCATCTTCACGCGAGATGGTTACATTCTGACGAATAGCCATGTCGTGCATAACGCCACCAAGATTGAGGTAGCGCTCTCAGATGGTCGCCGCTTTCCGGCAGAGATGATCGGGGAAGATCCAGATACGGATTTAGCGGTAATTAGGATTAATGCGCCGAACCTTGTAGCTGCACGCTTGGGCAACTCGCAATCTTTACGAGCCGGTCAACTGGCGATCGCGATCGGCAATCCTTACGGCTTCCAGTACACCGTCACGACTGGAGTCGTGAGCGCCCTCGGACGCTCCTTTAGGTCAAGGTCTGGTCGGCTGATTGATAACGTGATCCAGACTGATGCAGTGCTCAACCCTGGCAATTCAGGCGGACCGCTGGTAGCGTCGCACGGAGAAGTGATTGGCGTTAATACTGCCGTAATCCTATCAGCACAAGGGATCTGCTTCGCCATTCCGATTAACACAGCAAAAATGATTGTCGGTGCGCTGATCAAAGAAGGCAAATACCAGCGCAGCTATATCGGTGTGGGTGGGCAAAACGTTGACCTACCCCGTCGCCTGACACGCTTCCATGACCTGTCTGTCGAAAGTGGTGTCCTCGTGATCTCGATTGAGAATGACAGCCCAGCCCAGAAAGCAGGTCTAGTAATCGGAGATGTCATCGTCGAGATGAACAATCAACCAATTGCCAACATCGATGACTTGCACAAAGTCTTGACAGACAAGCAGGTTGGGGTGCGATCGCCATTGACGATGATTCGGCGTGCTGAAAAGTTGGTTCTCGACATAGTTCCAGCGGAATCTAAAGCCGTGGATGAGTAACACCAGTAGGTGATTTAATTCCTAGTCAGATGGCTAGTGGTGCTAGAACAATACTGCTGCTAGGATACTTTAGATAAATCCAGGGGCGGTCATATGTTACAAGACTGTTCCAACCTAAGGAGGATCGCCATGGTAAAAATTGTCCGTTTTCACACCACAGGGAGCGCCGAGGTTCTCAAGCTCGAAGACCTCCCTACTCCTGAACCCAAAAAGGGCGAGGTCCGGCTGAAGGTCGAGGCGATCGGTCTCAACCGCGCTGAAGTGATGTTTCGTGAGGGGAAGTACCTGGAGGCACCAAATCTGCCGTCAGGGCTCGGCTACGAGGCAGCAGGAGTCGTGGAGGCTGTGGGGCCAGGGGTCAACGAGATCCAAGTCGGCGACAGGGTAAGTACCATCCCCGCCTTCTCTATGAGGGAGTACGGCGTGTATGGAGAGAGCGCAGTAGTTCCAGTCCATGCTGTAGCTATCTATCCCGAAAATCTGTCTGTCCAGGAGGGAGCAGCTATTTGGATGCAATACCTCACCGCTTATGGTGCCCTAATCGAGTTGGGTCAGATGAAAAGCCAAGACTACGTCCTGATCACCGCTGC